>OKDH01000050.1_pt1 | contig 22621 bp, 19 predicted proteins | sample 1610621 | NCBI WGS metagenome assembly OKDH01 (sample SAMN04436668, study PRJEB24849) | human gut metagenome | biome: human gut; feature: NICU; material: stool | host: Homo sapiens | place: USA: Saint Louis, MO | collected 2010-06-11
GAATCCGGCCACACGCCGTCGTCGCGGCATCGGCCGCATTTTCATCTTCTTTAACTGCAAGGCATGCGATGTCGACGGCACCGGCCGGGGGAATGGACTAGAATGGCGCCGCGCGACCCGTCCCCCAGCCATGACGACGTCGCTTTTTTTGTTTTGGGACCCTACCGTTCACTGGCCGTTCGCTGCAGTTCGCCGCTGTTCGCGCCATCGGAGACGCCATGCTATTCGAAACCCTCGCCACCACCGGCCACGAACAAGTGGTGTTCTGCCACAACCACGATGCCGGCCTGCAGGCGATCATCGCCATCCACAACACCACCCTGGGCCCGGCCCTGGGCGGCGTGCGCATGCGTCCGTATGCCAGCACCGACGAGGCGCTGGCCGACGTGCTGCGGCTGAGCCGGACGATGACCTACAAGAATGCGCTGGCCGGCCTCAACGTCGGTGGTGGCAAGGCGGTGATCATCGGCGACCCGAAGGTGGACAAGACTGAAGTACTGTTCCGCGCCTTCGGCCGTTATGTCGACTCGCTGGGAGGGCGCTACATCACCGCCGAGGACGTCGGTACCGACGTCAACGACATGGAGAACATCTACCTGGAGAGCCAGTTCGTGACCGGCGTGCACCAGGTCCATGGCGGCTCCGGCGATCCGGCCCCGTTCACCGCCTACGGTGCGCTGCAGGCGCTGATGGCGGCGATGCGCTTCAAGTTCGGCCATGAGGAAGTGGGCAAGACCAGCATCGCAGTGCAGGGCCTGGGCCACATCGGCATGGAGCTGGTCAAGCTGCTGCGCGATCGCGGCGCCAAACTGTATGTCACCGACCTGGACAGCGCGCTGGTTGATCGCGCGGTCAGCGATTTCGGCGCCGAAGCGGTCAAGCCGGACGAGATCCACGAAGTGAACGCCGATGTGTTCGCACCGTGCGCGCTGGAAGGCGCGATCAACGCCGACACCCTGCCGCGGATCAAGGCGAAGATCATCTGCGGTACCGCCAACAACCAGCTGTCGAGCCTGGAAATCGGCGATGAACTGCATGCGCGCGGCGTCCTGTATGCACCTGACTACGCGGTCAACGCGGGCGGCGTGATGAACGTGTCGCTGGAGATCGATGGCTACAACCGCGAACGCGCGATGCGCCTGATCCGCAGCATCTACCACAACCTCACCCGCATCTTCGAACTGTCGCAACGCGAGAACATCGCGCCGCAGCGGGCAGCCGACCGCATCGCCGAAAGCCGTATCCTGTCGATCGGCAAGCTGAAGATGCCGCTGGGCCGCAGCACCCCGCGCCTGGGCAACCTGCGCGGCGGCTGAGCCTGCCGATGTCGCGCCGGGCCTTTCGACCCGGCGCGACCGCTCGTTCAGAAGCCGGTGCTGTAGCGCACCGCCGCCTGGCGCGCGCCTTCGCCGCCGCCGCGCTGGTCAAAGCCCAGGCTCAGGCGGCCGTTGCGGCCCCACCACGACTCCAGCGCCACGCCGAACAGCGCACTGCCGCGCGGCGCGTTCCAGCCCGCCAAGGGCGCCCAGGCATCGCCGCCGACGAAACTGGCCTGCCAGTCCGCATCGGCACCATCGAGCCGCTGCTGCCATTCGGCATGCCCGCGCAGGGTCCAGCGCCCCCAGCCGCGTTCACCGCGGATACCGGCCAGCATCTGGCTGCGCTGTACGCGGTTGGCATCGCCACGCAGGCCGAAGCCGAACCCGCCCAGTTCGTTGAAGGCATCGGTATCCACGCGCGTCGTGCTGGCGCCCAGATACGGTGTCAACGACGCACCTACGCGGCCGAAACGATAGCCGCCTTCGACACTGGCACTGCTGAAACGTCCGCCGTAACGTGCAGAGACACCGTAGGCGCCGGCGCCCAGCAGCAACTGGCGATCCAGCGCCCGGGTGAACTGTCCGCTGCCGACCTGGGCCAGCGCATAGCCCCGGCCCAGGTTCCAGCCGGCGTACAGCTGCGCCTGCGCCTGGCGATCACGCCCACGATCACCGCCGAAGCTGCTGCCACCATTGCTGCGGGTTTCGCCGAAGGCCACACCCATCAGCCCATTGCTGCCCAGCGGCAGGTCCTGGCCGGCCATCCAACCACGGCTGTCGGCGGCATTGCCGGCGAAACTGCCCTGCCCGGCTTCGCCGAGCGCGCTCTGCCAGGCCCCGCGCAGGCGCGGCGCCGCCTGCACGCGATTGAAGCGCTCGGCGATCGCGCGGCGTGACATGTCGATGCTGTCGAAGGTGGCCGACTCGGCCCGCGCATGCGCCTGTCCGGACAGGCTCTGCAAACTGGCCTCGAGGCCTTTGCTGCCACCGCCGGTCCACTGCAGCGCACCGGCGGCCGTACCGAAGGCCGAGCCCTGCAGCGTCGTATCGCCATCAAGCGCGCTGAACGCACTGTCCACGCGTTGCGCAGCCGACTGCGCCGAGGCCGTGAGCCCGGTCGCTGCCGCCGTGACGCTGACCTGGGTCAGGTTCAACCAAGCGTTGTTGCTGTCATAGCCATAGCTGCTCTGCAGCAGCGACAGGCCCTGCAGGCCGCTGGAGGTGGCCGGGCTGCTGAAGGTGCCGCTGAGGCCGCCGGCGGCGTGGATCAGGTCCTGGCGGCTGCCGTTCTGCGGCACATAGCCGGAGACGAAGCCGTGTACGCGCACGCCCCCGTTGATCGTGGCGTTGCCGGTGACCTGCAGCGCATTGGCACCGAGCGCGATCATCAGCTGCGCGCCGGCCTGCTGGGTGTAGTTGCCCTCGATGGTGCCGGTGGTGCTACCGGTGGTCAGGAACACGCTGCTGCCGTTGACCACATTGCCGATCACGCGCGGCGTACCGCCATTGAACTGCAGGCCGGTCGAATCCGGATCGGGCTGCGCCAGGATCGTCACGTTGGAGCGGATCACGCTGCCGTTCTGGAGTGACAGGATGCCGCGCTCGATGCGGGTGGCGCCGCTGTAGCTGTTGTTGCCCCCCAGCACCAGGGTTCCCCCGCCCTGCTTGACCAGGCCACCGCTGCCGACGATGTCGTTGCTCCACAGCGAGCCACTCGATGGCGCATCGACATTGGCCACCACATCGCCCCAGTCGAAGCGCCCCGGCCCCTTGATCGCCCGCGAGATGTCGAGCAGACCGTAGCCGAACACCGCATCCACGCCGGGCGCACCGATGTCCTTGGCGGTGCCCAGCAGGGTCTGCCGCACCAGGTTGTTGTCGAAGTACGGGTAGCGCTGCCAGACCAGGGCGGCGGCGCCGGAAATCAGCGGGGCGGCGAAGGACGTGCCGTAGTTCCAGTAATAGCTGCCGCCGTTGGCATCGGGATAGACCGCGCTGCCCGGCGCCGCCAGGCAGTAGCGCGCGGCCTGGCCGCAGGCATTGGCGTAGCTGGCCAGCGTGCCCGGTGCATACGGATCCACCGCAGTGGCCACCAGCCAGCCGCGCTCCAGATCGGCCGCTGGCAGCGCGCCGGCACCGCCCAGCTGGCTGGGCAGCGCGGCCAGGCTGCTCGGCTCGGGGCGCGCATCGTTGCCGGCCGCGAACACCACCAGGCCGCCATGATTGATGACGAACGGCCGGTACTCGGCCGCCACCTGCGCGGTGGTCGGCAGGTCGGTCCAGTACAGGCCGCCCCACGAATTGTTCATCACCTTCACGTTGTAGCTGATCAGGTCCTGGTGGACCTGCGCCACGCCCAGTGGGCCGCTGAAGGAATTGCCCTTGCCGCTGCCGTCATCGACGGGCGGCTTGTCGGCAATGATCCGCGCCGAAACGATCTGTGCGCCGGGGGCGATGCCGCCCGGCCAGGACCCCACCGGAGCACCCGCGGCCAGGCTGGCCACCGCCGTGCCGTGGCCCACCACGTCGTCCACCTGCAGGTTGTTGCGGGCGGGGTCGATGTAGTTGAGGTTGGCGACCACGCGCCCGTTCAGCGCCACTGCGTTGCGCTGCACGCCCGAATCGACGATGCCGATGCGCACCCCCTGCCCGGTCAGGCCGGCGGCCTGTGCGGCACGCGCATTGGTCACGGACAGGTGCGCGTCGAAGGCCGGCTCCTGCGGCTTGGCCGGAGGCGGGGGGGGCGGCGGGGGGGTGGTCGGGGGCGTCGGGGTGGTCGGGGGTGGATCGATGCGGACATTGCCGCCGCCTCCGCCGCCACCACATGCCGTCAATGCCATCGCCAGCGCCGACGCCAGCGCCGACCTCACCATCATCGTGCGTTCCATCGATTCCTTCCCATGAACGTTGGCCTGCCTACATCCCGGCAGGCGTGCGGTGCCGCCCAGCGGCGGCCCTCCCCGCCCCTCTATACTTGGGTCGACCCCCACGCAGTCTGCCGGGAAATCGCGGCGCTTCCAACGTCCTCGGTCTCCTTTCCGAACATTGCTTACGCATCAACGAGATTGCCATGTCCAACATCGTCATCGCCGCCGCCAAGCGCACCGCCATCGGCTCCTTCCTCGGCCAGTTCAACGGCGTGCCGACCCCGACCCTCGGCGCGGCCGCCATCGCGGCCGCCCTGGAACAATCGGGCGTGCCGGCCAGCGACGTCTCTGAAGTCCTCATGGGCTGCGTGCTGCCGGCCAACCTCGGCCAGGCGCCCGCCCGCCAGGCGGCGATCGCCGCCGGCATTCCGCTGTCGACCGGTGCCACCACCCTCAACAAGGTGTGCGGCTCGGGCATGAAGACCATCATGCTCGGCCATGACCTGATCAAGGCCGGTTCGGCCAGCATCGTGGTCGCCGGTGGCATGGAATCGATGTCCAACGCCCCGCACCTGCTGCCCAACTCGCGCACGGGCAACCGCTTCGGCAACTTCCAGGCGATCGACCACATGGCCCACGACGGCCTGGTCAACGCCTACGACGGCAAGGCCATGGGCGAGTTCGCCGAATGCGCCGTGGACAAGTACCAGTTCAGCCGCGAGGAACAGGACGCCTACGCGATCGAATCGGTCAAGCGCGCACAGGCCGCACAGGCCAATGGGGCATTCGCCGATGAGATCGTCGCGGTGAAGGTGGCCACCCGCAAGGGTGAGGTCGAGGTCGCCACCGATGAGCAACCCGGCCGCTCCGACATCGCCAAGATCCCGACCCTGCGCCCGGCCTTCAAGAAGGACGGCAGCGTCACCGCCGCCAGCTCCTCCAGCATCTCCGACGGCGCCGCTGCGGTGGTCCTGCTGACCGAGGAAGACGCCAACGCACGTGGCATTACCCCGCTGGCGCGCATCGTCGGCCACGCCACCCATTCGCAGGAACCGGAATGGTTCACCACCGCCCCGATCGGCGCGATCCACACACTGCTGGCCAAGACCGGATGGTCGCTGGACCAGATCGACCTGTTCGAAATCAATGAGGCCTTCGCCGTGGTGGCGATGGCACCGATGCGTGAACTGGGCATCCCGCACGACAAGCTCAACGTGAATGGCGGGGCCTGCGCACTGGGCCATCCCATCGGTGCCTCCGGTGCACGCCTGGTGGTGACCTTGGTCAACGCCCTGCGCACGCGCGGTGGCAAGCGCGGCATTGCCACCCTGTGCATCGGTGGTGGTGAAGCAACAGCCATCGCCATCGAATTGATTTAAAAAGATTTAACGACGATTTCGCAAAAATGAATGCGGGATCGCTTGACACCCAATCTTGGCTTGTCATCATGTTGTCGGCGCGCAGCATGCGCGTTGCCTAATTCTAACGACGAGGATTTACACAATGAGCATCAACAAGCTGCTGGTCGCGATGTCCCTGGCTCTGGCCCTGGCCGCCTGCTCGAAGCAGGAAGCTGCCCAGGACGCCGCTGCTTCGGCCAACGAAGCCGCCACCGAAGCCCAGGCTGCTGCCGACCAGGCCGCCGCTGCCGGCGCCCAGACCGCCGACGCTGCCCAGCAGGCTGCCAACACCGCCGCCACCGCTGCTGACGCTGCGACCGACGCTGCTGCCAACACCGCTGCTGCCGCGACCGACGCTGCTGCTGGCGAAGCCAAGGACGCTGCCAAGGCTGCCGAAGCTACCGCTGAGCAGGCCAAGGACGCTGCTGAAGAAGCCAAGAAGTAATAACTTCTTTCTTCAGGCTGTTCTGGAAAAGCCGCTGGTTTGCCAGCGGCTTTTTCTTTGGCCTGCTGCCTGCGCGCGCCTCGGATCGCGACCCCGTCTTCACAACGTCATGAATAGGCTGGCGTCCCCATCCATTGCAGTACCGGAGACCGCCATGAAGATTCGCCCGATCACCACCACGCTGCTGGCCGCCTCCCTGCTGCTGGCCCTGGCCGCCTGCAAGGGTCCGGAAGCCGAACAGGCCAAGCAGGACGCGCAGCAGGCCGCCGACAGCGCCGGCGCTGCCGCCCGTGACGCCGTGGACAGGGCCGCCGAAGCCACCCGCAACGCTGCCGACAAGACCGCTGCCGCTTCCGAGCAGGCCGCCGCCGATACCCAGCAGGCACTGGACAAGGCCGCAGACGCCACCGCAAACGCCGCAGACAAGGCCAAGGTTGCGGCCACCGACGCCGCTGCACATGCCAGCGACGCCACTGCGGACGCCGCACAGAAGGTTGCTGACAAGGCCCGTGATGTCGCCAATGACGCCAAGGCCAACGCCGCCAAGGAAGAAGCCAAGCACTAAGGCCTACCGGCAGCCGGGCATCGTCTCGGCGCTACAGGAAAAGCTGCGGCACTGCCGCGGCTTTTCTGCTTTTCGCTCTCTGCTCTTTCTGTTGATTCCGTGCTGGACGCGTACGGAAAGTGTCCAAGGACGCGCGGGTAGGTTGCGCAGGGGCGTAAGCGCCATGGATGGCGCGCCCGAGCCTACAAGGACGTATTCACGGCGCCCCCTGCGCGACCTACCCGCGCGGCCCACCCATCAGTATCAGCGCCCACCACGAGGGGCTTCGCCGTTGGCCGCCCTACGGCAGCGCGCGCGCCAGCATTGCCGACAGATCCACACCCGCCGGCAGCGTCCCGAACACCAGCCCATGCTGCCCTTCCAGCCGGCTGCACACGAACGCTTCAGCCATTGGACTGCCCGCCCGCAACATCAACGCTGCCTGCAACAGCAGCGCAGTGCGCTCGCAGAACAGCCTCGCCTGCGACTCATCCGGTGCCGGCGCCGCTGCCCAACGCTGCAGCGCCGCCGCGTAGCGCGCATCATGATCGGCCACCGCTGCCAGCTCGGCGCGCAGCGCCGCCAGTGCCTCCGGTTCACGTGCCAGCGCGCGCAGTACGTCCAGGCACTGGATGTTGCCACTGCCTTCCCAGATCGAATTCAACGGCGCCTGCCGGTACAGACGCGGCAGCATCGATTCCTCCACATAGCCTGCGCCGCCGAGGCATTCCTGCGCTTCGTTGACGAAGGCCGGTGCGCGCTTGCACAGCCAGTACTTGCCCAGTGCCGTTCCCAGTCGCGCCAGCGCGGCCTCGTTGGCATCCACGCCTGCGCGATCCACCGCGCGTGCGATGCGCATCGAAAGTACCGTGGCCGCTTCCGATTCCAGTGCCAGGTCGGCCAGCACATTGGTCATCAACGGGTGCTCGACCAGCAGCTTGCCGAAGGTGCGGCGATGGCGTGCGTGGTGCAACGCCTGCGCCAACGCCATGCGCATTTCCGCCGCTGCGCCCAGCATGCAATCCAGGCGGGTCATCATCACCATGCCGATGATGGTGGCCACGCCACGCCCCTCCTCGCCCACCCGCCATGCCTGCGCGCCGCAGAACTCGACTTCGCTGGAGGCATTGGCCCAATCGCCGAGCTTGTCCTTCAATCGCATCAGGCGGAACGCGTTGCGGTCACCGTCGGCCAGCCGGCGCGGCATCAGCAGGCAGGTCAGTCCTCCCGGCGCCTGCGCCAGCACCAGGAAGCCATCGCACATCGGTGCGGAAAAGAACCACTTGTGGCCGACAAGGCGATAGCGCTCACCATCGATCGGTTCGGCGCGCGTGCTGTTGGCGCGCACATCCGAGCCGCCCTGCTTCTCGGTCATGCCCATGCCCAGGGTGATGCCGGCCTTGTCAGCCACCGGCACGTCGCGCGGGTCATAGACCGGCGCTGCGGCCTTGCGTGCCCACTCGGCCAGATGCGACTGCGCGTGCAGCACCGCTACTGCTGCATGGGTCATCGTCAAGGGGCAACTGGTGCCGGCCTCGGCCTGGTGGTGCAGGTAGCTCAACACCGCGCGCGCGACGTGCGCGCCGGGTTGCGGTTCGTGCCAGGACAAGCCGGCGACACCGTGCGATTTCGCCGTTTCCATCAACTGGTGATAGGCCGGGTGGAACTCCACCGTATCGATGCGATGACCCTGCGCATCATGCGTGCGCAGGCGTGGGCGGTCGCGGTTGGCATCAAAGCCGAGCCGGTACAGCTCGTCGCCGGCCAGCGCGCCATAGACCGCCAGGCGTGGCGCGAAGCTGCCAGCGCCTTCGCGCTGCACAGCTTCCATCAGCGCCACGTCGTCAGTCCACAACTGGCGCCCCGCGAACGGTGGCGGCTGGTTCAACACCACATGGGTTTCGTAGGGCGCGTCGCTGCTGAAGCTCGGTCCACTCATCCGGTCCATCCTGGCGGCAAGAGGTATGCGGTCCGATTGTGCCGCATGACTTGCCAAGCCCGTGTTCAGGCCGGTTCTCACCCTGTGCACGAGCGGCAGGCCACAGTGACCGCATGGCAGCCAACGACGATCTGGTGGTGTTGCGCCCGGAAGGGCTGTACTGCGCCGCCGGCGATTTCCACATTGCTCCCTGGCGACCGGTAGCGCGCGCGGTCATCACCCATGGCCACGGGGATCACGCCCGCCCGGGCATGGGCGAGTACCACTGCAGCGAAGGCAGCCTGCCGATCCTGCGCTGGCGCCTGGGCGATGTGCCGGTGCAGGCGCACGTCGAGGGCGTGCCGTTCCGCCTGGGCCGGGTACAGGTCTCGCTGCATCCAGCCGGTCACGTCCTGGGATCTTCGCAGGTGCGCATCGACGACGGGCGGCAGGTCTGGGTCGCCTCCGGCGACTACAAGCGGCAGCCTGACCCAACCTGTGCGCCGTTCGAAGTGGTGCCCTGCGATACCTTCATCACCGAAGCCACCTTCGCCCTGCCGATCTACCGCTGGCCGGACACGCCGGCCGTCGCTGCTGAGATCGTGGCGTGGCGCCGCGAATGCGAACAACGCGGCGAGGCTGCGATCCTGCTGTGCTATGCACTCGGCAAGGCACAACGGGTGCTGGCCGAGCTGCGGCCGCTGGACGATCGGCCGGCCTGGCTGCATGGCGCCATCGCCAATGGCGTGGCGGTGTACCGGCAGGCCGGCGTACCGATGCTGGAGACGCTCACCGTGGCCGAACAGGGCCGCCAGCCCGATGCCGCCGGCCAGTTGATCCTCGCCCCGCCCTCGGCTGCGGGCACGCCCTGGATGCGCCGCTTCGGCCGTCACCAGCTGGGCTTCGCCTCGGGCTGGATGCAACTGCGCGGCAACCGCCGCCGCCGCAACGTTGATCGTGGCTTCGTCATTTCCGACCACGCCGATTGGCCCGCACTGCTGCAGACGATCGAACAGACCGGCGCGCAGCGGGTGATCGCCACCCATGGCAATACCGATGCGTTGATTCCGTTCCTGCGCGAGCGCGGCGTGGCTGCCGAAGCCTTCCGTACCGATTTCGGGAGCGAGGAATGAAGGCCTTCGCAGCACTCTACCAACGCCTGGACCGCAGCACTGCCACGCTGGACAAGCGAGCGGCACTGGTCGATTACTTCGGCCAGGCAGGCGCGCACGATGCGGCGTGGGCGCTGTACCTGCTCAGTGGTGGCAAGGTGGGCGGCGCGCGCAGGAAGATCGCCGCCAGTGGCGAACTGCGCGCCTGGATTGCCGAGGAATCAGGGTTGCCACCGTGGCTGGTGGAGGACAGCTATGCGCAGGTGGGTGACCTGGCCGAAACGCTGACCCTGCTGCTGGACGACCCACCGAACCCCTCGCCTGACCGGCCCCTGGCCGAATGGATCGAACAGCACCTGCTGGCGGTGGCCAACCAACCCGAGGCGATGCGCCGTGCGGCAGTCGTGGCCGGCTGGCAGCAGCTGTGCAGCAGCGAACGCCTGGTGTTCAACAAGCTGCTGACCGGCGCCCTGCGCGTTGGCGTCTCGCAACGACTGGTGCAGCAGGCGCTGGCCGAATGGTCCGGCCTGGACATCGCACGCATCGCCCAGCGCATGCTGGGCGAGTGGGTGCCCTCGCCCGGACTGCTGGCCCAGCTGCTGTCGCCGGATGAGCTGCCGCTGGACCGGCAGCAGCCCTACCCGTTCTTCCTCGCCTCGCCACTGGAGGGCAACCCTGCCGAACGACTCGGCGCGATCGATGACTGGCTGCTGGAATGGAAGTGGGATGGCATCCGCCTGCAGCTGCTGCGCCGGCGCGGCGAGGTCGCCTTGTGGTCACGCGGCGAAGAGCGGCTGGATGGCCGCTTCCCCGAGATCGAACAGGCGGCGATGGCGCTTCCCGATGGCTGCGTGCTGGACGGCGAGCTGCTGGCCTGGGACGAAGCCGCGGACCTGCCGCGTGCCTTCACCGCGCTGCAGACGCGCATCCAGCGCCGAAAACCCGGTGCGGCCACCCTGCGCAACACGCCGGTGCGGGTGCTCGCCTATGACCTGCTTGAACTCGATGGCGTGGACCTGCGCGAACGTCCGCTGCAGCAGCGGCGCGCGCGTCTCGCCGAGGTCGTCGGTGCACTGAATGATGCACGGATCCAGCTCTCACCCGGCGTTGACGCCGACGACTGGCTTCAGGCGGCGGCAATGCGCGACGTGGCACGCGAACGCGGCGTGGAAGGACTGATGCTGAAGCGGCATGCCTCGCCCTACCAGGCCGGACGCCGCCGTGGTGACTGGTGGAAATGGAAGGTCGATCCGCTCACCATCGATGCGGTGCTCCTGTACGCGCAGGCCGGCCATGGGCGGCGCAGCACGCTGTACACCGACTACACCTTCGGCGTCTGGGACGGCGACACGCTGGTGCCGGTGGCCAAGGCCTATTCGGGCCTGGATGACAAGGAAATCCTCGCGCTTGATCGCTGGATCCGCGCCAACACCCGCGAGCGCTTCGGCCCGGTGCGCAGCGTTCGCGCCGAACACGTCTTCGAGCTGGGCTTCGAGGCGGTCAACCGCAGCAGCCGGCACAAGTCGGGCATCGCCGTGCGCTTTCCGCGCATCCTGCGCTGGCGCCACGACAAGCCCGCCAGCGAAGCCGATCAGTTGGCCACGCTGCAGGCGTTGGCACGATGAACCGCAGCCAGGCACTGCGCCGGCTTGAAGACTGGTTCGCGTCCAGAGGCTGGCGCTCACTGCCGTTCCAGCGCGCGATGTGGCGTCACTATCTCGCCGGCGAATCCGGACTGCTGCACACACCCACAGGCAGTGGCAAGACACTGGCGATGTTCGGAGGGCCGCTGCTGCAGGCCATGATCGACCCGCCGACCTCCCCCCGCCGCGCCAGCGCGGTACGCCCGCTGCAGGTGCTGTGGGTGACCCCCTTGCGCGCCTTGGCCAGCGACACTGCACGCGCGCTGCAGACCGTGGTCGATGGGCTGGGGCTGGGTTGGCGTGTCGGCCTGCGCAGTGGTGACGCCAGCAACCGCGAGCGGCGCCAGGCGCGCGAAGGCCGCATCGACGTACTGGTGACGACGCCGGAATCACTGGCGCTGCTGCTGAGCTATCCAGATACGCTGCCGCGCATGCAGCGGCTGCGCTGCGTGGTGGTGGACGAATGGCACGAACTGCTGGGAAACAAGCGCGGCGTCCTGCTGCAGTTGAACCTGGCGGTGTTGCGCGATGCCACGCCGGCATTGCAGCTGTGGGGACTGTCAGCCACCCTGGGCAATCTGCACGAGGCGCGCGACGTGCTGCTGCCCGGGCGACCGGAAGCACCGATCGTGCAGGGCGTACGGCCGCGCCCACTGAGCGTGCGCAGCCTGCTGCCAGACCCCGGCGAGCGCTTCCCATGGGCGGGGCATCTGGGCCTGGCACAGCTGCCACGCGTGCTGGAGGCGCTGATGCAGGCACGCAGCAGCCTGCTGTTCACCAACACCCGTGCACAGGCGGAACTGTGGCATCAGGCGCTGGCGGCGGTCTGGCCGGAAGAACCGGACACGCTTGCACTGCACCACGGCTCGCTGGATCCGGCACTGCGCCAGCAGGTGGAGGACGGCCTGCGCGCGGGCGCGCTGCGCTGCGTGGTTGCCACCTCCAGCCTCGACCTGGGCGTCGACTTCCCCGAGGTTGAGCAGGTCCTGCAGCTGGGCAGCCCGAAGGGCGTGGCGCGCCTGCGCCAGCGCGCCGGACGCGCACGCCACCGCCCGGGTGCCAGCGGCGCCATCCTGTGCGTGCCCAGCCATGCGCTGGAACTGGCCGAGTACGCTGCGGTGCGCCGTGCCTTGGCTGAAGGTGTGGTCGAAGCGCGCAGGCCGCCGACGCTGTCGCTGGATGTGCTGGCCCAGCACGCGGTCAGCCGCGCACTGGCGGGCGGCTTCGACAGCACTGCGCTGCTGGCACAGGTCCGGCGTACCCATGCCTTCGCGTCGCTCGGCGACGACCAGTGGCAGGCCGTGCTCACGTTCATCGTGCAGGGCGGGCAGGCGTTGGCCCAGTACCCCGATTTCCACAAGGTCGTGCGAGATGCCGATGGGTGGTACCGCATGCACGACCGCCGCCAGGCGCTGCGTCATCGGCTGTCGATCGGCACCATCAGCAGCGATGGCAGCGTGCGCGTGCAGTTCCTGCGCGGCGGCGGCCTGGGCGCCGTGGAGGAGCAGTTCGCCAGCCGCCTGCGCCGTGGCGACCGCTTCCAGTTCGCCGGGCGCCTGCTGGAGCTGGTGCAGCTGCGCGACATGACCGCCTTCGTGCGGTTGGCACGAGGGCGCGGAGACGGTGTCGTGCCACGCTGGCAGGGAGGCCAGTTGCCGCTGTCGATGCCACTCGGACGCGAGCTGGAGTGGGTACTGTCCGGTGCTGACGACAGCGCCGAATCACGCTGGCTGTCGCCCTTGCTGGCACTGCAGCAACAGTTGTCGGCGCTTCCCGGCCCGGACCACCTGCTGGTGGAAGAGGTGCGGCGTCGCGAAGGCCAGTTCCTGTTCGTCTATCCCTTTGCCGGCCGCCACGTGCATGAGGCGCTGGCCGCCCTGCTCGCGCTGCGCTGTACCCGCCGGCAGCGCAACAGCATCGGCTATGCGGTGAACGATCACGGCCTGGTGCTGGTACCGGCACAGGCCATCGATCTGGACGCGGCGCAATGGCGGGCGCTGTTCGCCACCGGTCAGCTGCTGGATGACCTGCGTGCTGCGGTGAACCTGGGCGAGCTGGCGCGTCGCCAGTTCCGCGGCATCGCACGCGTCGCCGGCCTGCTGGTCCCCAGCCTGCCCGGTGGCATGCCACGGGCACTGCGCCAGCTGCAGGCGTCCGCGGGACTGCTCTACGACGTACTGCGCGAGCACGACCCGGATCACCTGCTGCTGGCGCTGGCGGAACAGGAAGTGCTGAATGACAGCCTCGACATGCCGGGGCTGCAACAGGTACTGGCCAGGATTCGGATGCAGACCCTCTCGGTGCAGCGCCCGGCGTCACTGACGCCGTTGGGTTTCCCGCTGTGGGCCGAACGCCTGCGCGGGCAGTTCAGCAACGAAGACTGGCGTACCCGGGTGCAACGCGTGGCCCGGCAGCTGGAGCGTCGGCATGGCCGATGAACTGCCGCTGCTGCGCGCAGGCGAGCCGCTGGTGCTGCTCGGCGCGCGTGCACTGTACTGGCCCGCGCGGCAGGCACTGCTGCTCGCCGACCTGCACCTGGGCAAGGCCGATGTCTTCCGCCGCGCAGGCATCGCGCTGCCCGGCGGCGGTACCGGCAAGGACCTGCAACGCCTGCAGGGGCTGCTGGACGCGCGTGCCTGCCGCGAGGTGTGGATCCTGGGCGACATCCTGCACGGCCCGGCGCATCGTGCTGCGTGGTACCAGCAATGGCTGGGATGGCGCGAACGCAATGCCGCACTGGACGTGCATGTCCTGCGCGGAAATCATGACCGGCAGCTGCCGCGTGCCGAGCTGCAGGTGCAGATCCACGACGAAGTACGGTTGCCACCGTTCCTGCTTCGGCATGAGCCGGTGCCCGATGCGGAGCTGCATGTGATCGCCGGGCATCTGCATCCACAGATCGCTTTGCCTCCGTTGCGGCGGCGCTTCCCCGCATTCCGGCTGCGTGACAGGATGACACTCCTGCCGGCCTTCTCCGCGTTCACCGCCGGAATCGTTCCTGTTCCCGCTGCCGGCGAACAGATGGTCGCCTGCGTGGACAACGGCCTGGTGGCACTGCCCCTGGCTTGAATCAGGCCGGACGGATATCCAGCTGCGGCATCAGCTGGAACTCAGGCGTGTCCTCTTCCCGTCGCCGCGGCAAGGCCTGGATCGCCGCCAGCATCTCCTGCGCGCAGGTGCGGATGCGCGTGTGGTGCTCCGGCGACGCATGACTGATCAGGCTGCCGACATGGAACTCGAACACGTCCTCCAGTACGTCGGGCTGGTCCTCGTGCAGCATCTGCAACAGACCGCGCAGCTTGCAGATTTCCGATTCCAGCTCCTCGACCGCGAACAACATGGCATCCTCCTCTTCGACAACAGGCGGCACATCCGGGCCGCAACAGGCCGCGACGGCAGCGCCTCCCGGGCCACGCGCGATGTTGATCACGGAAAGGAAAACGGGCGACGCGCAATCGCGTGCAACCTACTTCTCGCATATGCGCAGTGAGGCAACCGTTAATTCACGTGACGACGCGTTTCACGCAGTGGCTGTGATCGCGTTGATGCGAGGCACCTGCGCCGCAGTGGCCAGCGCGTCGACGAAAGCCGGATCCAGCGCGAGCGAACCGAACCAGCCATGCTGGGTACCGCTGAGCACACGCAGCATGTGACCACGTCCACCCGGCAGGCGCCCCATCGGGCCGAGCAGCACGTCGCGCGCTTTGGCCCAGGCATCGCGATCGGACTGGAACAGCGGCGTCAGCCAACGGCTCCAGCGCTGGTAGATCGCAACGTGCGCCCTGCGCTGCGCCTGGTAGGCCTGCAATGCCGCGGCACCGCCACCATGCGCGCGCAAGGCATCGCGCAGCGCCAGCGCATCGAGCAGCGCCATGTTCACGCCCTGGCCCAGCTGTGGGCTCATCGCATGCGCGGCATCGCCGGCCAGCACCATGCGGCCGTGATGCCAGCGCGTCATCACCGCGTCGCGGTAGACGGCCCGTGCCAGCTGGCCGGCATCACGCAGATGCGCGAAGCGTGCACTGGCCTGCGGCCACAGCGCATGCAGTTCGTCCAGCCAGGGCGTCATGCCGTCGGCCTGCCAACGTTCGAAATCGGCGCGTGGCAGGCTCCAGAAAAAGCTCAGGCGCGGCGTGTCATCACCGGGCCGCGTACCGACCGGCAACAGCCCGATCATCTTGCGTGCGGCCACGTAGCGCTGCCGCAGCTCCTGCAGGTGTGGCCAGTCTTCGGCCGGCAACAGGCACCACAGCGCACCCCACGGATACACGCGATCCAGTCCGTTACCGTCTTTGATCGTGCCGCGCAGCGTCGAGGCCGCACCATCGGCGGCCACCACCAGGTCGAACGCACCGTGCAGGCGCCCTTCGCTGTCACGCAGGCGGCCCTGCTCGGCATCCACTGCGGCAATGCTGACGCCGGCATGCAGCTGGCCCGCACCAGCACGCGCATCATCCAGCAACGAGAACAGGGCGCCGCGCTGCATGCCAAGGCCGTGCAGGCGCGCGTCCAGGCCGGCGTAGCGCATGTCCATCACTGCGCGTTCGCACGGCGTATCGCCGTACAGGCGATGCACCGGCGCGGCATGCGCGCGCACGGCGTCAAGCAGGCCCATCTGCCACAGCACCTGCAGGCCGCTGGGCTGCAGCAGGAAACCGGCGCCAACCGGTCCCGGCGTGGGCACACGTTCGAAGATCTCCACCTCGTGGCCATCACGGGAGAGCAGGATGGACAATGCCTGTCCAGCGGTGCCGTAGCCGATCACGGCGATGCGCAGTCGTTCCTTCATGGGCGCATTGTGCCCGAGCGCAAATCCGGATGCCCAGCGGGGCCTCCGCCCACGGCAGCGCAATTCTTGTCGCAGCGCAAAAAAAAACCCCGCCGGGGCGGGGTTTTCAACGCACTGTCGAGTGGATCACTCGGCCGGCGTGATGTTCGAAGCCTGGGCGCCCTTCGGGCCCTGGGTCACGTCATAGGTGACACGCTGGCCTTCCTGCAGGCTGCGGAAGCCCTTGGAGTTAATGGCGGAGAAGTGCGCGAACACGTCGGCGCTGCCATCCTCCGGCGAGATGAAGCCAAATCCCTTGGCGTCGTTGAACCACTTGACGGTACCGTTCGGCATGGTGATGCGAGACCTTATGCAATGAATGGGTGGTGTACGCTGAACCCGCGCACAAGCTGAGTATGCAAAGCTTGCTCGGGGAAGACAATCACCCCCGCGCCAATTCGCCCACCAGTTCCGGAAGTCCGTTGCTGGCCGCCTGCACATTGGCCAGCACTTCGGCCATCGTAATCTCCTCGCCATCACCGCAGCCGGCGGCCCAGTTGGCGATGATCGCCAGGCAGGCATAATCCAGCCCCAGCTCCCGCGCCAGTGCGGCTTCCGGCATGCCGGTCATGCCCACCAGATCGCAACCGTCGCGGCGCATGCGGGCGATTTCGGCGATCGTTTCCAGGCGCGGGCCCTGCGTTGCGCCATAGCAGCCACCGTCATGGACCGTGACACCGGTCACTTTGGCTGCCGCCAGGATCTTGCTGCGCAGCATCGGCGTGTACGGATGGCCGAAATCGACGTGGACCACGTCGGAGCCTTCTTCTTCACAGATCGTGCTGATGCGGCCCCAGGTGTAGTCGATGATCTGGTCCGGGCAGGCGAGCACGCGCGGACCGAAGTTCTCGGTGATGCCACCCACCGTGTTCAATGCCAGCACCCGCTGCGCGCCCAGCCGCTGCAGCGCAGCCAAATTGGCTCGGTAGTTGATCTTGTGCGGCGGCAGCGAATGCCCCTCGCCATGCCGCGCCAGGAACGCCACGCGATGGCCGAGCAGCGTGCCCACGCGCACCGGGCCCGATGGGCGGCCGAAGCGGGTGTCGACCTCGTGGGTCTGCACGTCGTCAAGCTTGGCCAGGTTGTAGACACCGGTACCGCCGATCACGGCCAGGGCGATCTGTCGCATTCGAAGCACTCCATGAAAAGACGAACGCCGGCACCCGAGGATGCCGGCGGCAGAAGAAGACGCGCCGCGGGCGGCTGCGCCGTTATTCCTTCATCGCGTAGATGGCCGGCACGCAGCGCAGGGTCTCGTTGACGTCCATGCCGAAGCCGAACACGTAGCGGTCCGGCAGCTCGATGCCCGCGTAATCGGCGGTCACGTCAGGCAGCGCACGGTCGTGCTTCTTCACGGTCATCGCAGCGATGCGCACATCGGTCGCGCCCTGTTCCAGGCACCAGGTGCGAACGCCCTGCAGGGTGTAGCCCTCGTCGAGGATGTCGTCGACCAGCAGCACGCGGCGGCCGAACAGCGAGGTGGCCGGCTTGTGCTTCCAGACCAGGTCACCGCCGGTTGTTTCGCCGCGGTAGCGGGTGGCGTGCAGGTAATCGAACTGCACGTCCTGGCCGCGCGCGCCCAGTTCCAGCGCCAGCTGGCCGGCGAACGGCAGCGCACCATGCATGATCGACAGGAACAACGGCACCTCGCCCTTGTAATCGCGCGCGATGGCGTCGGCGATAGCAGCGATGGCCTTGTCGATGGTGGGGCGGTCGACCAGCAGGTCAGCCTGGGCCAGGGCCTGGGAAATGGTGAGGTTGGGCATCAGACGGTTCTTCCAAGGGTTTCAAGCAGACGGGATTGGGTGTCGCCATGGCGGGCATCGGCCAGCAGGCCGTCCCAGCCGAGTGCGCCGCGGCCGAGCAGGCCCAGCAGCGCAGCAGTATTGAGGGAGCGTCCCTGCACCGCATGCAGGGCTTCATCGACCAGTTCCGGATGGCAAACCAGCACCACGTCGCAGCCGGCGTCCAGGTGCGCGTGCACGCGTGCCGGCACGCCGCCGGCGCTGTGCGAGGCGGCCATGCCGATGTCATCGGAGAACACCACGCCGCGGAAGCCGAGTTCGCCGCGCAGGATGTCCTGGATCCAGCGTGGGGAATAGCCGGCGGGCTCCGGTGCCACCTGCGGATAGATCACGTGCGCCATCATCACCGCATCGGCACCGGCGGCGATGCCGGCCTGGAACGGCACCAGGTCCTGCGCGCGCAGTTCGTCCAGCGCGCGTGGATCGATCGCGGTATCCACGTGGGTGTCTTCCAGCACGGTGCCGTGGCCAGGGAAATGCTTGAGCGTGGCGGCCATGCCGACCGCGTGCATGCCGCGCACATAGGCTGCGGTGAACGCGGCCACGACCTGCGGGTCTTCACTGAAGGCGCGGTTGCCGATGGCGCGGTTGCCGCGGCCAAGGTCGACCACCGGGGCGAAGCTGAGATCCAGGCCGCTGGCGCGGACTTCACTGGCCATCAGCCAGGCATGCTGCTCGGCCAGCGCCAGGGCCTGCTGCGGGTCGGTGGCGTACAAGGCACCAATGTCCTGCAGCGGCGGAAGATCGCTGTAACCCTCGCGGAAGCGCTGTACGCGGCCGCCCTCCTGGTCCACGCAGATCAGCTGCGGGCGCGGGGCAGCGGCACGGATGGCCGCGCTCAGATCGGTCACCTGCTGGCGCGAGGCGAAGTTGCGCTTGAACAGCACCACTCCGGCCACGGCGTCGTGCTGCAGCCAGTCACGTTCCTGGGCGGTCAGTTCGATGCCGGCAACGCCGATCAGCAGCATGGTCGATCTCCACAACGCGCGCCCGCATGGCGCAGTGCCGCATTGTCGCAGAACCGGCCGACAGGCGCAGTGGTCAGAAAAAGGGGACGGAGGGGATCAAGGCGCAATCGGCCCCAAGGGGCTGGATACGTCTTAATCCCCTCCGTCCCCTTTTGAGGAGCCGGTCAGACCTTGCAGCCGTCCGGGCCGCAGGCCTCGTCGCCGTCAGCCGGGGTGGCCGGGGCGCCCTGTTCGGCCGCGATCTGCTGCAGGGCCTGGGCGAACGCCTCGGGTGGTTGGGCCCCGGAAATCGCCCACTTCCCATCGATGACGAAGGTCGGCACCGAAGAAATGCCCAGTGCATGGGCCTGCGCCAGCTTGGCTTCGACCTCGGCCAGCCCGCGGTCGGAGGCCAGCATCTGCGCGATTTCGCCACCGTCCAGGCCGCCCGCCACGCCGGCCTTCACCAGTACAGCGTTGTCAGCCAGGTTCTGGCCATGCTCGAAGTGGGCGCGGAACAGCGATTCACCCACCGCATCCTGCACGCCATGCTGGCCGGCCAGCCACAACACCCGATGCGCCGGCAGTGTGGTCACCCGCACCTGGCCCTGGTTGAAATCCATCGGCAGCCCCTCCGCGCGCGCGGTGGTCTGGGTCTGGCCGAGGATCTGCTCGGTGCGCTCGACGCCCCCGAACTTGCGCGAATAGGCCTCGCGCAGCGGCACCGGGGTGTCGTCCGCATCCGGGTCCAGCTGGAACGGCTGCCAGTGGATATCGAGGTCAGGCGCGTTCAGACCCAGCAACTGCACGCCCTGCTGGAAACGATGCTTGCCGATCCAGCACCAGGGGCAGACCACGTCGGAGTAGATGTCGATTCTCATCCGAACGACATGGGGACCGCCTTCCTCGATAAAAGGGGACGGAGGGGATTAAGTCGCTTTCCGCACAGCCGGGGCAAAGCCGACTTAATCCCCTCCGTCCCCTTTTTGGGGGTTCACCACTGTGAATACGGGCGGCTGGCCAGGGCAACGTTGTAGTAGCGGGCGTCATCGGTCACTTCGGCGCCGACCCAGTCCGGCAGGTCGATGGCCTGGTCGGCGCTTTCCAGCTCAACTTCGGCCACCACCAGGCCGGCGTTGTCACCGAGGAACTCGTCCACTTCCCAGGTCAAGCCGGCGTGTTCGACCAGATGGCGGCGCTTGTCGATCAGGCCGCCGACACACAGCGCCAGCATTGCGCGCGCGTCCTCCACGGGGATCGGGTAGTCGAACTCCTGCCGGGTGTGGCCGAGGGTGCGCGACTTCAGGTTCAGCGCGGCGTGGTCGCCTTCGATGCGCACGCGCACCGAGGCGTTCTGGGTGCCGCGGTCGAGCGCGCCCATGTCGTTGATGTAGCCCTGCGCCATCGGGATCACCCGATGCGCGGCGGTGCGCCAGCCATCGCTGCTGACCAGGAATTTGCGTTCGATTTCGATGCCCATGGCGCAATTATGCGCCACGGGTGATGACAGCTGCTCAGCGCTTTTCGAATACCGCGATGCTTTCCACGTGCGCGGTGTGCGGGAACATGTCCATGGCACCGGCGCTGACCAGGGTAAAGCCCTGTTCGTTGACCAGATAGCCGGCATCGCGCGCCAGCGAGCCCGGGTGGCAGCTGACGTAGACGATGCGCTTGAACTGCTTCAGCGGCAGCTGCTGCAGCACTTCGATCGCGCCCGAGCGCGGCGGATCCAGCAGCAGCTTGTCGAAGCCCTGGCGCATCCACGCCGTGCTGCGCTGGTCCTGGGTCAGGTCGGCGCTGAAGAACTGCGCGTTCGCCAGGCCGTTGCGCTCAGCGTTCTCACGCGCACGCGCGACGAGGCCGGCATCGCCTTCCACACCCACCACTTCACGCACACGGCGGGCCAATGGCAGGGTGAAGTTGCCCAGGCCGCAGAACAGGTCCAGCACGCGCTCGTCCTTACCCGGCTGCAGCAGGTCCAGGGCGTGGGCGATCATCTTCTCGTTGAGCTTGGCGTTGACCTGGATGAAATCCAACGGGCGGAACGCCAGCTCGACATCCCACGGCGCCAGTCGGAACGACAGCGGCACGCCCTGCCCGTCCAGCGGCTGCACGGTGTCCACGCCGCCGGACTGCAGGTAGATCACGAACCCATGCTGCTGGCCGAAGGCAGCCCAGGCCGCGCGGTCCGCATCGCTGAGCGGTTGCAGGTGGCGCACGGTCAGCACCACCGCCTGGTCACCGGCGATGAACTCGATCTGCGGGATGTCGCGCTTGCCATCGAGCGTTTCAATGAAGGTGGACAGCGCCTTGACCTGGGTGCCGATTTCCGGAATCACCGTCAGGCATTGGCTGAGGTCGGCGACGAAACGCGGATCCTGTTCACGGAAGCCGACCAGGGTCTTGTCCTTCTTCTCGACCCGGCGCACCGAGAAGCGGCCCTTGCGGCGGTAACCCCAGCTCTCGCCGACCAGCGGCGGCAGCACGGTGCCCGGCTTCACATGGCCGATCCGCTCCAGGTTGTCCATCAGCACGCGCTGCTTGGCGACGATCTGCTGGGCCTCGTCCAGGTGCTGCAGTACGCAGCCGGCACAGGTGCCGAAATGGGGGCACTTGGGGGTCACCCGCTGCGGCGAGGCCTGCAGCACCTCCAGCGTGCGCGCCTCGTCGAAATGGCGGCTGCGGGCTGTCTGTTCGGCCATCACCACCTCACCGGGCAGGGCGCCGCTGACGAAGGTAACCTTGCCGCCCTCGCCTTCACGGCGGGCGACACCGCGACCATCATGGCTGAGGTCGAGGATCTCGGTCTGGAACGGGGTACGGTCGGTGCGGGAGCGGGATCGGGCCACGTGGCAACAGGCTGCGGGCAAAAATGGGGGCGTATTGTCGCAGATCCTGACCGATGGGGCCCGGACCCGCTTGCGCCCGTGGCCGTCGTGCATGATGATTGGGACAGCTGACATGGAGGCAGCCCTGATGCAGATGACCCCGCGGGCCGCACGGCCCCGCTTCCTGCTTGTCGAGGACGACATCATCAGCCGCGGTTTTTTCAAGGCGGCGTTGGAAACGTTACCGGCGGATGTGGACACCGCAGATTCGCTGGCCAGTGCCCTGGCCAGTGCCGAGCCCGGCTCGCATGACCTGTGGCTGATCGACGTCAACCTGCCGGACGGCAATGGCGCGCAGCTGTTGCGTGAGTTGCGCCGTTCACATCCCGACACGCCGGCGCTGGCACATACCGCCGACGGCGATGCCTCCATTCACGCCCGCCTGCGCGAAGCTGGTTTCAGCGACACGCTGGTCAAGCCACTGGGCCGCGACCAGCTGCTGAAGGCCGTGCGCCGAGCGCTGGTCAACAGCCCGGCGGGGATCTTCGTGGCACAGGCCCCGGCCGCGGTCGAACTGGCCGTACAGGACTGGGACGAGACCGCAGCCCTGGCAGCGCTCAATGGCCAGCGCAACCACCTGATCGCACTGCGCGAACTGTTCCTGGCCGAGTTGCCGGGCGTGCGCGACGCGGTCGAGCAGGCGGTCGACCAGCACGACGAGCGCCAGTTGCGCAGCCAGTTGCACCGATTGCAGGCCAGCTGTGGCTTCGTGGGGGCGGCACGGTTGGGACGGGCGGTGCGCCAGCTGCATCATGCGCCCGATTCCGGGCAGGCCCAGGCGGGGTTCCGCGACGCGGTGGCTGCCCTGCTGCACTGTGGGTTGCTCGGCAGGGCTGCGCCCTGCACCCGCAGATGCTTCAAGCCAGAGCAACATCAAAGGCCAGAGCCAGAGCGGCTCTGTCTTT
>OKDH01000052.1_pt1 | contig 21863 bp, 21 predicted proteins | sample 1610621 | NCBI WGS metagenome assembly OKDH01 (sample SAMN04436668, study PRJEB24849) | human gut metagenome | biome: human gut; feature: NICU; material: stool | host: Homo sapiens | place: USA: Saint Louis, MO | collected 2010-06-11
GAGGGAATTAAGTCGTTTGTGCACAAACGACTTAATTCCCTCCGTCCCCTTTTTCGGGTTACAGGATCTCCAGCACTGTTTCCGGTGGGCGGCACAGCCGCGTGCCCTTGGCCGTGCGCACCACGGGGCGATTGATCAAACGGGGGTGTTCGCTCATCGCCGCCAGCAGCGTGGCGTCGTCGGCGCCGTCCAGGCCCAGTTCGGCGAACAGCGCCTCCTTGCTGCGTACCAGTTCCTGTGCGTGCAGCCGGGATTCGGCCAGTACCTGGCGCAGCGTGGCTGCGTCCGGCGGGTTGCCCAGGTAGTCGATCACCCCCGGCTCGAAGCCCGCATCGCGGATCAGCTTCAGTGCGCCGCGCGAGTTGCTGCAGGCCGGGTTGTGCCAGATCGTCACGTCCATCAGAACCACTCCAGCAGAGACACGCCCACACCCACATAGGTGGCCTTGTGGTTGTAGTCGATCAGGCTTTCGCCGTAGCCGTCGAAGACCTGCACATGGCCACGCAGCAGGTTGCTGATCGGGAAGCCGTAGTCCAGCTGCAGCGCACCGTGCGAACGGCTTCCGGTGCGCAGTGAATGGCGCGCCATCAGCGAGACCTCATGCCCATTGCGGTTCCAGGTCAGGGTGGCGTCGCCGCGACCCATGTAATCCTCGATGTCCGGATTGTTGTCTTCGCTGCGGCTTTCGGGAATGCGGTACCAGGGACGCAGCACCAGCGCCCAGTTCTCGCGGTCCAGGCCGATGTTGAGCATGACCCGGTTCCAGCTGCGTGACAGCGGGTCGGCGCGGCCATTGGACTGGTGGTTCAGCGCGATGCCGGTCATGCGCCCGCGCCAGCCACCGATCGAGTAGCCGTTGCGGAACACCATCATCACTTCCGGCTCGTAATTGGTTTCGCGGAACGGGCGCGAATCCTCGCCGTTGTAAGCCTGCCAGCGCGAACTCTGGGTGTAGCCGGCCCAGATGTCGCCGTTGTCGCCGAACAGGTTCTCGACGATCTTGGTCTTGAAGCTGATCTGGAACTTCAGCTCGGCACTGTCGAGTACCTGCGGAGTGGTCACGCTGTTGGCCGGGTTCGGCGAGTGCGGCATGGTGTTGCGATCGCTGGTCCAGAAGGCGGGCAGCAGGTACACCGGCTTGTAGGCGCGCAGTTGGAACGGCCCCAGCTTGGAGTCCTCGGCCAGTTCCCAGCGGCTGTCCAGCAGCGAACCGCGGCCGGCGTTGGCCAGCGCGCTGTCCGGCGTCGCCGGGCGGAACAGGTCGCTCACCCGCTCGCGCAGCTTTTCCTCGCCCTGGCTCACGCGCGCGGTCTGCCGTTCTTCGCGGCGGGCCTGCGCAGCCGCTTCGGCGGCAGCATCAGCGGCGGCGGTAGCCTCCGGGGTATGCCCGAACAGGCGGTCATAGCAGGCCAGCCGGGCCGCGTCGGTGGTAATTGCCGCGCAGGCGGCCGGTGAGGCATCGGCGGTAGGCGCGAACTCCTGCGCAGCCAGCGGTGCACTGGCCAGGGCAAGCGCCAGCGGCGCCAGACGGGGAAACAGCGTGGGGAGGGTCATTGCAGCAGGCCCTTCGATGAATTCGGGAATCACACAGTGTGGCGGCTGTGCCGGATCGCGGCCAGCCCCACGGTTTATGCACGGTCACAGCGTGCGCGTGGCGTGAAGGCCAGGTGGCTCAGAAGAACCAGGCGAACGCGAACAGGCCCAGCATCGCGATCACAACCGCCAGTTTCAGTGCCAGGCCAAGCAGGATGCCGAGCCAGGTGGCCAGGCCGACCTTGGTTGAGCGGCCGAGTTCGCGGGTGTGCCAGTACTCGCCGAGCAGGGCACCGACCAGCGGTCCCGCGAACAGGCCGATGGGCATGAAGAACAGGCCGACGATGCTGCCGACGAAGGTTCCCCACAGCGCCTTGCGGCTGGCGCCGACACGCTGCGCGCCGACAACCGTGGCCAGCACGTCCACCAGCAGCGAAAGCAGGGTCAGTACCCCGAGCGCGACCAGGGTGGGCCAGCCGACGTGGGCGAAGCCGTCGGCCCAGGCGGCCAGCAGCAGTCCGATGAACACCAGCGGGATGCCCGGGAGGGCCGGCAGGATGATGCCGGCGATGCCTATCAGGACAAAAATGACCGCTAGCAGATACAAGATGAATGAGAGTCCCATGCTGTCCCGTATGGAGTCCGTTTTGGGGTTGACAGTGAAAGATTTTGCCAGTTGCTTTTTCGTTTTGGCCGGGTTAAGTTGCAGTCGCTGAGCTTGGCAAGGTCACCGTGGATCGTGGCCTGATGAAGCAAGATCTTCCCGATCCGCTGCATCGATGCACCTCGCTTCCCCCTTGCTTGTCAGCCGCCCACCAGGCGTTTCCAACAACAAGAGAGAGTCAAAGGGAGTTAGTGAGATGGCTGATCGCGAGACCGGTACCGTAAAGTGGTTCAATGATGCGAAGGGCTTCGGCTTCATCAGCCGGCAGAATGGCGAGGACGTGTTCGTGCACTTCCGCGCCATCGAGACCCAGGGCTTCAAGAGCCTCAAGGAAGGCCAGAGTGTGAGCTTTGAAGTCGTGCAGGGCCAGAAGGGCCTGCAGGCCGACAAGGTCCAGCCGATGTAACACCTGCCGTCCGTCGGCATGAAAAAAGGCCCGCGCAAGCGGGCCTTTTTCTTTGCCTTTGGCCCGCTGCAGGTCAGCGCAGGATGACCTTGCCGTTGACCACGCGCACATAGGTGTTCTCACGGATGCCACCCAGGTCACGCTGGTTGACCACGATGGTGCGACCATCATCCATGCGCACGCTGATGTCGTAGGTATCGCTGGTCACATTCTTCTGGATCTGGTTGCCGGCCAGGGCGCCACCGACTGCGCCTGCAGCGGCGGCAATGTTCTTGTTGCCACGGCTGCCACCGGTGTGGTCGGAGATTTCATGGCCGGCCACGGCGCCAACGATGCCGCCGAGGATCGCGCCGGTCGCGCTGGGCGCGGTGCGGCCCGAGGGCACGGTGTTGATGCGGGTGACGATGCCACAGTCCGCGCAGCGGCCCTGGTTGTAGCCGCCGTTGTTGCCGTAGCCGCCGTTGTTGTAGCCGTTGTTGTAACCACCGCCACTGTAACCGGGCGAGGTGGCACAACCGGCCAGCGCGAGGGTAGCGATGGCGCTGGCGGCGATGAGCTGGATCTTCATGGGGCGTCTCCTGGCCGTGAAGGCGGGTATGTTGGGTGGTACTGCGTCATGCAGCAGGGTGGACGAATCCTCTCCCTTTGAACGTGAACAACGCGCCAACCACGCACCCGATGCCCGGCTGCAGGATGAACGCGCCTCAGCGGAAATCCTGGTGGCAGGCCCGGCAATCGGCCTGCAGCGTTTCCACGAGCTGGGCCAAGGCCCTGCAGTCGCCTGGCGGTGCAGCCAGCGCAGTGTTGAGGTTGCCGCGAAGTCGACTGGCGTGCTGCTGGAACTGCGTGCTGTCCTTCAGCCCGGGGAACGCCAGGTCCAGGTCATTGGACAACAGGCGGAGTGCCTGCAGCCGCGGCACGCTGTCGGCCAGGCTGCAGCGGTTCTGCTGCTGAGCCTGCTGCAGCAGCTGCGACTGCCGCTGCATCACCTGCATCAGGCTGTCCGGGAACGGGTCGCGACGCGCCTGCAGGGCGCGGCCCACCATTACCGTGGCGACCAGGCCGATCAGCAGGCCCAGGCACAGTACGAACAGGTAGCGATGGGCAGGGGACAGGCGGCGGGGCGGGCTGGCGTTCATGCGGCCTCTCCGGGCGTGCAACGGTGGGTTCAACGCCGGCGTGCTTTGGGCGCTGGCAGCTGCACGTTAAAATAGCCCGATGAACGAACAGGTCAAACAACGCTTCGCCGGCATCGAACGGCTGTATGGCGCGGGTGCGCTCGAGCGCCTGCAGGGCAGTCGCGTGGCGGTGGTCGGCATGGGCGGCGTCGGCTCGTGGGTGGTGGAGGCGCTGGCCCGTTCGGCGGTCGGTCATCTGACCCTGATCGATGCCGACGACATCTGCGTGTCCAACACCAACCGGCAGCTGCCGGCGATGGAAGGCAATTACGGGCGCAACAAGGCCGAGGCGATGGCCGAGCGCTGCCGTGCGATCAACCCGGGGATCGACGTCGACGCCGTGCAGGCATTCCTGACGATGTCCAACATGGCTCAGCTGCTGGACCGCGGGTTCGATCTGGTGATCGACGCCTGCGACAGCTTCCGGGTCAAGGTCGAGACGATCGCCTGGTGTCGTCGCCGCAAGCTGCCGCTGCTGCCCGTCGGCGCTGCCGGTGGCCGCACCGACCCGACCCTGGTACGTATCCGCGATGTCTCGCGCACCGAGCACGACGCCATGCTGGCGCTGATCCGCAAGAAGCTGCGCAGCGAGTTCAACTTCCCGAAGAACGCCAAGCGCTATTTCGGCGTGCCGGCGGTGTATTCGTTGGAGAATGTGAAGTACCCGCAGGCCGATGGCAGCGTCTGCGGCATTCGTCCGAACCTGGGTGCCGATGCGGCGTTGAAGCTGGACTGCGGCGCCGGGCTGGGCGCGGCGACCCACATCACCGGCGCGTTCGCCTTTGCGGCGGTGGGCAAGGCGCTGGAGATGCTGCTGGAGCCGAAGAAGGCGAAAACCGAGGTGACAGAGGCCTACGCGGACGCGTGACGGTAGTGCCGGCCGCTGGCCGGCATCGGGTTCGTCGCGGTCGTTACAGCGTGCCGGCCAAGGTTGGCCCCCGCCTTTACGTTGCCGGCAGCGCGAACAGCCGCCGCGCATTCTCTGTCGTGGCCTGTGCCAGGGCCTCCAGCTCCATTCCGCGCAGCGCGGCCACGTGCCTGGCAATGGTTGCCAACCGTGCCGGTTCGTTGCGCTGGCCGCGGACCCCTGCGTCGGGCTGGTCGGGCGCGTCGGTTTCCAGCAGCAGCTGCTCCAGCGGCATCCCGCGTACCAGCCGTTGCAGGCGCTGCGCCCGCTCGTAGGTCAGCGGACCGCCAAGACCCAGCAGGAAGCCGTGCCTGTGCAGTTGCGCGGCCTGTTGGGGGCTGCCGGAAAAACTGTGCACCACGCCGCGCAGGCCGCCGATGCGGCGGATCGCGGCGATCACCGCATCCACCGCGCGTCGCGCGTGCACGATCACCGGCAGCTCGAACTCACGGGCCAGTTCCAATTGGCCGATGAAATATGCCTGTTGAGCCTCGGCATCCAGTCCTTCGACGAAGAAGTCCAGCCCGCATTCGCCGATCGCGCAAGGGCGTTCGCGCTCGATCCACTGGCGCAGCAGTGGCAGGTGCCCAGGCTGGTGATCGGCCAGGAACATCGGGTGCAGGCCGAAGGCCGGGTACAGCCCGGGCGCCTGCTGGCAGACCTCGCGCAGTTTCGGCCAGCTGGCAGCGGTGACCGCTGGCACCACCTGTTGGCGTACACCCACGGCCTGCGCCCGCTCGATCACCGCGGCACGGTCAGGGTCGAACGCGCTCGCGTCGAGATGACAGTGGCTGTCGATCAGCACGCTCAACGCTGTTCCAGCGGCGGTGGCGTGGTGGCATTGCGGCTCTTCCAGTTGGCCAGCAGCAGCGTGCCGAAGCCCAGCACCAGCTCATCGATGAACGGGATCGGGTCCGGGATGAACAGCGTCAGCACGAACAGACCGGCGGTGAGCTTGAACAGGGTGGGGTAGCGCAGCCGGCGCGCCCACTGCAGTACTGGCAGCAGCATCGGGTTGGCCATGGCGGGGATCCTCGTGGGGAATATGCAAACGCTATCACGGGCCCTGCATTTCCCGATGCTGAATGGGTTACAGGAATTAGCACGAAATGTGGAGATTCCGTTCAGGCAGCGCATGCTGCAATCTGTCCCGAGAACGTTGCGGATGGTCCGCAAGGAGCAGGTCATGAAAAGCACAACTACAACTGTCCTGGTCGCAGCGGGCGCGCTGCTGGTTGGTGGCATCGCCACCGCCGCCTTCATGAAGAGTGGCGAAAAATCGCCCGACTCCATCAGCGCCGCAACCCCCAATGGCGAGTCGCGCCTGGTCGATGGCAACGCCACCGACGATGGCGTACGTGGTGACAAGCTCGACCCGTCGGCGCCGCGCGGGCTGGAATATGCCGATGTGCTGAAGGTCGACCCGATCACCGAGAAGCAGAAGGCCTATGCCACCGTGATCGGCACCGATCCGGTGCGCGAGACCTCCACGACCCAGACCCCGCACGAGGTCTGCCAGGACGTGACGGTGCAGGAGCGCCTGCCGGAGCGTGATGGCAACGTCGGCGGTACCGTGGTCGGCGCGGTAGTGGGTGGCCTGCTCGGCAACCAGGTCGGTGGCGGCAACGGCAAGAAGGCCGCGACCGCAGCCGGTGCGGTGGCCGGTGGCTTCATCGGCAACCAGATCGACAAGCGCCATGTGGGCGGCCGCGTGGTCAATCGTACCGAGCGCCAGTGCCACACCGAAACCGCAACGTCCGAGTCGAGCCGCGTCACCGGTTACAACGTGACCTATCGCAACGAAGACGGCACCACCGGCACCATGCGCATGGCCAGCAAGCCGGGCAGCCGCATCGCCATGGGTACCAATGATGTGGTGAAGGGCTACAACGTGACCTATCGCTATGATGGCGCCGAGAAGACCGTGCGCATGGACAACAAGCCGGCCAGCGATCGCCTGCCGGTGGTCGATGGCCAGCTGGTCACGCAGACCGCTGCTGCCGGCGCCACTGCGGCCACGCGCCAGTAATCCAGAACACCCTGCTGCACCCGACGGGCCGGCTCATGCCGGCCCGTTTCGTTGTGCGCACGGGCATTCATCCGTGGGGAAAGGGAATCGACCATGATGGATGCCCCCCTTCGACAAGGAGTCGGCATGAGCATCTTCGACCTGCGCCTGGAAACCGAGCGGCTGATCCTGCGCCCGCTGCTGCGCGAGGACTACGAACCGTACCTGGCATTCTGTGCCGACGAGGAAACGATGCGCACCCTGGGGGGTGTTCAACCGCCCTCGGTGGCATGGCGCGGCTTCTGCAGCCTGGCCGGCGCCTGGCAGCTGTTCGGCTTCTCGATGTTCAGTGTGATCGAGAAATCCAGCGGTGACTGGATCGGCCGGATGGGACCGTGGCAGCCGCAGGACTGGCCTGGAACCGAGGTCGGTTGGGGTATTCGGCATGCCAGCTGGGGCCGGGGCTATGCACCGGAAGCGGCGGTTGCTGCCATCGACTGGGCATTCGACACGCTGGGCTGGGACGAGGTGATCCACACCATCGCCGAGAACAACGACAACTCGAGGGCGGTCGCGCGCAAGCTCGGCAGCACGCTGCTGCGCATGGGTGAATTGCCACCGCCGTACAACGACAAGCCGATGCAGATCTGGGGCCAGTCGCGCGAACATTGGCGCCAGCGCCGTTCGCCGTTGTAGAGCCGAGCCCATGCTCGGCTGCATTTGGCGCACAGCAGCCGAGCATGGGCTCGGCTCTACAGATTGTCCGCATGCTGCATCCGCGCTTGGCATTCACCGGCGGGCTTGCCAGACTGCGTGCAGCTGGCCGCCGGCCGGATCCGAGGAATCAGGCAATGGTGGAAGAGCGCGTCCCGTTGACGGTGCATGGCATGTCGGTGTCCGGCAATTGCCACAAGGTCCGCCTGCTGCTGGAGCAGCTCGGCAGCCGCTACCGCTGGGTGGAAGTGGACAGTGCCCATGGCCAGACCCACACCGCCGAGTTCCTCGCGCTCAATCCCAACGCCAAGGTGCCGTTGATCGTCCGCGACGATGGCCGCGTGTTGACTGAATCCAATGCGATCCTGTTCTGGTTGGCCGAAGGGACGCCCTACCTGCCTACCGACGGTTGGGAACGCGCGCAGGCATTGAGCTGGATGTTCTTCGAGCAGTACACGCACGAGCCATGCGTGGCGGTAGCGCGCTTCATCCGCGGCTGGACACCGCCCGATTCACCGCGCCGTGCTGAACTGCCACGCCTGCACGAGCGTGCCGCCACCGCGCTGGCAGTGATGGAGCAGCACCTGCGCGAAGCGCAGTGGTTCACCGGCAGCGCATACGGTATCGCCGACATTGCGCTGTTCGCCTATACCGACGTGGCAGGCGAGGGCGGCATCAGCCTGGCGCCCTTCCCGGAAGTGCGCGCCTGGCTGCAGCGCGTGCGCGCGCAGCCGCGCTTCGTGGCGATGCCAGCGGTGACCGCCGAGGTGCGCGCGCGCTTCGAGGCTGCCTGATCCCACAGGGTAGCGCCCGGCGTTGCCGGGTGGAATGCAACAACGACACGGAGGGTGTTCGATGTTTGCTGTGGTTCCAGATCCGATTCCTGCGCGCATGCGCGTGCTCAACCGCGCCGAAGTGTGCGACGCCAATTTCCTCGACGCGGTGCGTGGCTGGCGAGGCGCACCGCGCGCACGTCCTGCGCCGGACGCGCCGATCCTGCCGGGCAGCACGCTCAGCGCTGCGGCCTTCGGTGAGCTGTTCGATTCCCAGCTGGCCAGCCGCCAGCTGGACCTGATGGCGCGCGTATTGCGCGTGCAGAACAAGGTCTTCTATACCATCGGGTCGTCCGGCCATGAAGGCAACGCGCTGCTGGCGCGGGCCTGCCGACATACCGACCCCGCATTCCTGCACTATCGCTCCGGCGCCTTCATGGTCGAGCGCTCGCGCCAGGTGCCGGGCATCGACCCGTTGCGCGATGCGGCGCTTTCATTCGCGGCCAGCGCCGATGACCCGGCCAGTGGCGGCCGGCACAAGGTGTGGGGCAGCAAGCCATTGTGGGTATTGCCGCAGACCTCGACGATCGCTTCGCACCTGCCGAAAGCGCTGGGCACCGCGCTGGCCATCGAGAGTGGCAAGCGGCTGGGCCATGCGCTTCCCATTCCGGCCGACAGCATCGTGCTGTGCTCGTTCGGCGACGCCTCGGCCAACCATGCCACTGCGCAGACCGCATTCAACACCGCGATGTGGGCGGCCTACCAGAAACTGCCGGCGCCAATCCTGTTCGTCTGCGAGGACAACGGGCTGGGCATCTCGGTGAAGACGCCGGACGGCTGGATTGCCGAGCGCTTCAGCCACCAGCCAGGGCTGGACTACTTCTTTGCCGATGGCCTCGACCTGGCCACCGGGCACGCCCAGGTGCAGGCCGCAGCGGACCACTGCCGGCGGACGCGGCGACCGACCTTCCTGCATCTGCACACCACGCGCCTGATGGGCCACGCCGGCACCGACTTCGAGGTGGAATGGCGTGCATTGCCGGAATTGTGCGCGGCCGAGGCGCAGGATCCGCTGTTGCGCTCGGCGCAGATCGCGCTGGAATCGGGCTGGATGGATGCAGCCGCCATCGAAGTGGCCTACGAGACGATGCGCGCGCGCTGCATGGCCGCCGCTGCCGATGCCGAAGGCCGTGCGAAGCTGCAGTCGCTGCAGGAGGTCATGGCGCCATTGGCACCCTATACGCCCGCGGCGGTGCAGGCCGAAGCCCGGCGCGAGGTCGCCGACGGAGCGCGCGAGGCACTCTATGGCGGTGCCGAGGCCTTGCCGGAACGACAGGCGCCACGGCATCTTGCGATCCAGATCAACCACGGCCTGCAGGAACTGCTTGCGAAGTATCCGCAGAGCCTGCTGTTCGGCGAGGACGTGGCTCAGAAGGGCGGTGTGTACACCGTCACCAAGGATCTGCTGCGCCGCTTCGGCCCACGCCGGGTGTTCAACACGCTGCTGGATGAAACCATGATCCTGGGCATGGCGCAGGGCCTGGCCAACCTGGGCATGCTGCCGGTTCCGGAGATCCAGTACCTAGCCTACCTGCACAACGCCATCGACCAGCTGCGTGGTGAAGCCTGTTCGCTGCAGTTCTTCTCCAACGACCAGTACCGCAACCCGATGCTGGTACGGGTGGCCGGGCTGGGCTACCAGAAGGGTTTCGGCGGGCACTTCCACAACGACAACTCGATCACCGCGTTGCGCGACATCCCCGGGCTGGTGGTCGGCTGCCCCTCGCGCGGCGACGATGCGGTGATGATGCTGCGCACGCTGGCTGCACTGGCGCGGGTGGATGGGCGCGTGGCGGTGTTCCTGGAGCCGATCGCGCTGTACATGAGCAAGGACCTGCACGAAGCGGGGGATGGCCAGTGGCTGTTCGACTACCCGGCACAGGGCCAAGCGCTGGTGCCGGGCGAGGGCCGGGTCTATGCACCGGAGGCCGGAGACCTGGTGATCTACACCTATGGCAATGGCGTGCCGATGGCGTTGCGCGCGGCGCGGGCGATCGAGCAGCAGCTGGGCTGGCAGGTGCGGGTGGTCGACCTGCGCTGGCTGGTACCGTTGGACGCCGGCTTCATCGCGGCCCAGGCCGCGAGCGCGCGGCGGGTGCTGGTGCTGGACGAAGGCCGCCACAGCGGCGGAGTGGGTGAGGGCGTGGTCACGGCGCTGGTCGAGGCCGGCTTTGGTCACCTGCCGCTGCGCCGCGTCTGTGGCGCCGACACCTACACGCCACTGGCAGGGGCAGCAATGTTCGGGCTTCCAAGCGACAATGCGGTGATTGGCGCCGCCCTCGACCTGGCGCAGGAACCCTGATGCATGTGTGGATTGGCGGGAATGTTGTTGCCGGCGCCGCTGGCGTCGGCCGAGGCGCTGCAGGCGCAGGCGCTGGCCATGGGCCAGGCGCTGCACCATCGCGGGCCGGATGATGGCGGCAGCTGGGTCGATGCCGAGGCGGGCATCGCGCTGGCGCATCGGCGCCTGAGCATCCTTGACCTGTCCCCGCTGGGCCACCAGCCGATGGCCTCGGCGGACGGCCGCTACGTGATGGCCTACAACGGCGAGGTCTACAATTTCGCGGCCCTGCGTGAACAGCTGGAGCCGCTGGGGCACACCTTCCGCGGCCATTCCGACACCGAAGTACTGCTGGCGGCGATCCTGCAGTGGGGCGTGGAAGATACCCTGCAGCGCTGCAATGGCATGTTCGCCATCGCGCTGTGGGACCGCCAGGATCGCTGCCTGTGGCTGGCCCGCGACCGCGTCGGCAAGAAGCCGCTGTACTACGGCTGGGCCGGCGACACGCTGGTGTTCGGTTCGGAACTGAAGGCGCTCTGGCAACACCCGGCGTTCGACAACGACATCGACCGCGATGCGCTCACCTTGCTGCTGCGGCTGGATTACATCCCGGCGCCGCACAGCATCCACCAGCGCTGCTACAAGCTGATGCCGGGCCGGGTGCTGCGGCTGGATGCAGCGGCTGTGGCCGCAGGCGCCGCGGCACACCGCCCGGAGCAGGCGCAGCGCCCGTACTGGGATGCGCGCGCACGCATGCAGGCGGCGTTGGCCGCCCCGTTCCAGGGCCGCATCGAGGAGGCCGAGGAACAGCTGGATACGCTGCTGCGCGATGCGGTGGCGCTGCGCATGGTGGCCGACGTGCCGGTCGGCGTGTTCCTGTCCGGCGGCACGGACTCATCGCTGGTGGCAGCGCTGATGCAGGCGCAGAGCGGGCAGCCGGTGCATAGTTTCAGCATCGGCTTCACCGACTCGGGACATGACGAAGCTCCGCTGGCCAGGGAGCTGGCGGCTCATCTCGGCTGTGATCACACCGAGTTGTACGTCAGTGGCGCCGACGCGCTGGCGGTGGTGCCGCAGTTGCCGGCGATGTTCGATGAACCTTTTGCCGATGCGTCGCAGGTGCCGACCGCGCTGGTGGCACGGCTGGCACGGCAGGGCGTGACCGTCGCGCTGTCCGGCGACGGTGGCGATGAGCTGTTCTTCGGCTACACCCGCTATGTACGCGCGCTGCGCAACTGGCAGATGCTCGGACGCGTGCCGGGGCCGCTGCGGCGCTGGATGGGCGCACGCTCGCAGCAGCAGGGCGAGGCCTCGCGGACCGGTGGCCTGGCGGCGCTGCTGGCCGAGACAGGCGCACGTGGCATCGGCGACGTCTACCGCAACCGCATCTCGCGCTGGCGCGACCCGGCCGCGGCGGTACCCGGTGCGCAGGCGGCCGGCAGCTTCTACGACCTGGCCGATCCGCTGCACGGCGCGGGGACACCGGCCGACGCGATGATGCTGGCCGATTTCGTGACCTACCTGCCCGATGACCTGTTGTGCAAGGTCGACCGGACCTCGATGGCGGTCAGCCTGGAGGCGCGCGCCCCATTGCTGGACTGGCGCGTGGCCGAGTTCGCCTGGTCGCTGCCGCTGGGCTTCAAGCGCAGTGAGACGACCAGCAAGGTGCTGCTCAAGCGCGTGCTGGGCCGTTACGTGCCGCATTCAATGGTGCACCGTCCCAAGCGCGGTTTTGGCGCACCGGTCAGTGACTGGTTGAAGGGCGACCTGCGGCCCTGGGCCGAGGACCTGCTGCAGCCGGCGCGGCTGGAGCGTGAGGGCGTGCTGTCGGCGGCGGCGGTGCAGCCGCTGTGGCAGCAGTTCCTGGGGGGGCAGCGCAAGTGGCATACCCACCTGTGGAACGTGCTGATGTTCCAGGCTTGGCAGGCGCATTGGCGGCAGGCGCGGACCGGCGTGACCGGCGGCTGATCTTCACTGGATGGCACGGGCCTGGCGACTAGGCTGGGCCTCTCGCACCGTGAGGAGTATGTCCCGATGTCCGTCCCCACCATCGCCGTGTTCGTTGGCAGCCTGCGCAAGGATTCCTGCAACCGCAAGCTGGCCCATGCGCTGGAGAAGCTCGCCGGTGATCGCGCGCGCTTCCAGTACGTGCAGATCGGCGATCTGCCGTTGTACGACCAGGATTTCGACGCCGATTATCCGCCGCAGGGCACCCGGCTGAAGGACCAGGTGCGCGCCGCCGACGCGGTGCTGTTCGTGACACCCGAGTACAACCGGTCGGTGCCTGGCGTGCTCAAGAACGCCATCGATATCGGATCGCGCCCGTACGGTGACAGTGCGTTTGCCGGCAAGCCGGCGGCGGTGATCGGCGCCTCCATCGGCCAGATCGGTACCGCCGTGGCCCAGCAGCACCTGCGCAACAGCCTGGCCTTCCTGGACATGCATGTGCTGGGCCAGCCCGAGGCATTCATCCACTTCAAGGACGGCCTGATCGATGCCGACGGCACGATCCACAACGAAGGCACGCAGAAGTTCCTGCAGGGCTACGTGGACCGGTTCCTGGCGTTGATCGCAGTGCACGTCAAGGGCGATTGACGCCTGCGGGGTCAGAGTCCCCTGCGTCGAAGGGGATCCGACCCCGGGGCGTTGATCTGCGATAATGTCCCGCTCGGGCGCCGCAACGGCGTCCGTCGCAGGCAGTGCGACGCTCTCACGCCAGTCTGGCCAGGTACCGGCGGATATCCCCCGTTTTCCCACGGCTTATCCACAGGTTTGTCCATGGCTGCCGGGGTCGGCACATGCCTACACTCGTCTGGCCCACTTTTGCAGGAAACACCGCAGCATGTCCGCTCGTCCCGGCTTCCGTTCCAACCGCAGAGAGCGCGGTGATGGCTTCGATCGCGATCGCGACGAGTCGCGCATCGACCAGTTGCGGGTACCGCCCCATTCGGTGGAAGCCGAGCAGGCGGTGCTGGGTGGCCTGATGCTGGCGCCCGAGGCGTATGACCGTGTCAACGACCAGCTGACCGAAAGCGACTTCTATCGTCGCGATCACCAGATGATCTATCGTGCGATCCGCGAGCTGTCCGAGCGCGAACGGCCGTTTGATGCGGTAACGCTGGGCGAGTGGTTTGAATCGCAGGGCAAGATGGAACTGGTGGGGGACGGCGCCTACCTGATCGAACTGGCCAGTACCACGCCGTCAGCTGCCAACATCGTGGCCTACGCCGAGATCGTGCGCGACAAGGCAGTGCTGCGGCAGCTGATCCAGGTCGGCACCGACATCGTCAACGACGGTTTCCAGCCGGAGGGGCGTGACAGCAGCGAGCTGCTGGCCTCGGCGGAAAAGAGCGTGTTTGCAATCGCCGAACAGGGTGCGCGTGGCCGTACCGATTTCGTGGCCATGCCCGGTGCACTGAAGGATGCCTTCGAGGAGCTGCGCAACCGCTTCGAGAACGGCGGCAACATCACCGGCCTGCCGACCGGTTACAACGAGTTCGATGCGATGACCGCCGGCCTGCAGCCGACCGACCTGATCATCCTCGCGGCGCGCCCGGCAATGGGCAAGACGACCTTCGCGCTGAACATCGCTGAGTACGCGGCGATCAAGTCGAAGAAGGGCGTGGCGGTGTTCTCGATGGAAATGTCGGCATCGCAGCTGGCGATGCGCCTGATTTCCTCCAATGGACGCATCAACGCGCAGCGCCTGCGTACCGGCCAGCTGGAAGACGAGGACTGGAGCCGCGTCACCAGCGCGATCAAGATGCTGAAGGAGACCAAGATCTTCATCGACGACACGCCGGGCGTGTCGCCTGAAGTGCTGCGTTCCAAGTGCCGCCGCCTCAAGCGCGAGCATGACCTGGGCCTGGTGGTGATCGACTACCTGCAGCTGATGAGCGTGCCGGGCAACAGCGAGAACCGCGCGACCGAAATCTCGGAAATCTCGCGTTCGCTGAAGGGACTGGCCAAGGAACTGAACGTGCCGGTGATCGCGCTGTCGCAGCTCAACCGCTCGCTGGAAACGCGTACCGACAAGCGCCCGGTGATGGCCGACCTTCGTGAATCGGGCGCAATCGAGCAGGACGCGGACATGATCGTGTTCATCTACCGCGACGACTACTACAACAAGGAAAACTCGCCGGACAAGGGGCTGGCCGAAATCATCATCGGCAAGCACCGTGGTGGCCCGACTGGCTCGTGCAAGCTGAAGTTCTTCGGTGAGTACACCCGCTTCGACAACCTGGCCCACGATTCGGTCGGTTCGTTCGAGTAACGGTCATGCCGGTCGCTGGCCGGCAACCACCACCGGGCGCTGCAGAGCCAAGGCACCGGCAGGAGCCGCTGTCAGCGCGGGTTCCATGCGGTCGCCACGAAGCGCAGCCGGGCGTGGGCGTGGGCGTGGCGTTGCACTGCGCTGGATCGGTTTCATCGCCGCCAGCCCGGTTTCGTCGCAAACCGTTTGCCGGCGCCAGGGCAGGGCGCCAAGGTGTCCGCAGGCGGCAGGGTGCCGCCCCAAGGAGACCGTGATGAAGACCCTGTTCGCGCTCGGTGTGTGGTGCCTGCTGTTCGTACTGTGCTGGCCGCTGGCGATCCTCGCCCTGATCGCCTGGCCGTTCGTGTGGCTGCTGAGCCTGCCGTTCCGACTGGTCGGCATCACCTTCTCGGCGCTGTTCGCCTTCCTGCGCGCGCTGTTCATGCTGCCGGCGCGCATGCTCGGTGGCCGGGCGGTGCCCGCATGAGGGCAGTGGCGCTGGTCGGTCTGGCCCTGGCGGCCGGCCCGGTACTGGCCGCTCCTCCAGCACCGCCTTCGGCGTGGCTGGAGCGCCAGCAGGCAGCCGGTGCCGACGAAGCGAATGCTGCGGGGGCGAAGGCTTCGACGAGGCCCGAGGCCAGGGAGCGCTGCCGGGTCACCAAGGAATGGAAGGTCGGCGAGACGGTGGTGCAGCATCGGGTCTGTGAGGATCCACCGAAGAAGCCGGCTGGAAAGGTGTAACGCTGAACCCAATGCTCGGCGGCCTCTGCAGGGCAGCCGAGCGTGGGCTCGGCGCTACAGGGAAACGGGCAACAAAAAACCCCGCCGAGGCGGGGTTTTTCATATCCGGGTGATGCTGGCCAGCGGCCGGCACTACCGGACGATCAGTTCGCTTTGTGGATGGCGCGCTTGCTGACCGCCATCGCGGCGTCGTGGATCACTTCCGACAGCGACGGGTGGGCGTGGCAGATGCGGGCCAGGTCATCGGCCGAGCCGCTGAACTCCATGGTCAGCACGCCTTCGTGCACCAGTTCGGAGACGTTGGCGCCAACCAGGTGCATGCCGAGGATGCGATCGGTTTCGGCATGGGCCAGGATCTTCACGAAGCCGGCCGGCTCGATCATCGCCACGGCACGGCCGTTGGCGGCGAACGGGAAGCTGCCGGCCTTGTACGGAATGCCTTCGGCCTTCAGCTGGGCTTCGGTCTTGCCGACCCACGCCAGTTCCGGCTCGGTGTAGATGACCCACGGGATGGTGTCGAAGTTGACGTGGCCCGGCAGGCCGGCGATCAGCTCAGCCACCGCGATGCCTTCCTCGAAGCCCTTGTGCGCCAGCATCGGGCCGCGCACGCAGTCGCCGACCGCCCACACGCCGTTGACGCCGGTGTGGCAGTGCGCGTCGACTTCGATCTGGCCGCGCTCGTTGACCTTGACGCCGGTGCCTTCGGCCAGCAGGCCCTTGGTGGCGGCGCGACGGCCGACGGCCACCAGCAGCTTGTCCACGGTCAGGGTCTTTTCGCCTTCCGCGTCGGTGTAGGTGACGATGACTTCCTTCTTCTTGCCCTTGCCGGTGATCTCGGTCTTGGAAACCTTGGCATTGAGCTTGATGTCCAGGCCCTGCTTCTTGAATTCCTTGGCAGCGGCCTTGGCCACTTCGGCGTCGGCAGCCGCCAGGAACTCCGGCATGGCCTCAAGGATGGTGACTTCAGCGCCCAGGCGCTTCCACACGCTGCCCAGTTCCAGGCCGATCACGCCGGCACCGATCACCGCCAGGCGGTTCGGCACTTCGGTGAAGTCCAGGCCGCCGACGTTGTCGACGATGGTCTCGCCGTCGAACTTGGCGAACGGCAGTTCGATCGAATCCGAACCGGCCGCGATGATGACGTTGGTGCCCTTCAGCTCGACTTCCGAACCGTCGTGCTGCTTCACCTTGACCACGTTGCCCGGCTGCAGCTGGCCGAAGCCGTAGTAGGCGGCGACCTTGTTGGCCTTGAACAGCATGCCGATGCCGCCGGTGAACTGCTTGACGATCTTGTCCTTGCGGCCAATCATCGCCTCGACGTCGATCTTGGCATCCTTGAAGCTGATGCCGTGGTCGCCAAAGATGTGGCCCATGTTCCAGAACTGGCGCGAGGAATCCAGCAGCGCCTTGGACGGGATGCAGCCCACGCGCAGGCAGGTGCCGCCGAGGGCCGGCTTGCCGTCCTTGCCCAGGGCTGCGTCGATGCAGGCGGTCTTCAGGCCCAGCTGGGCCGCGCGGATGGCAGCGTGGTAACCGGCCGGGCCGGCACCGATGACGACGACGTCGAATTGTTCAGCCATTGAATTATTCCTTGATGCATTACCAGAACCCCTCCGCGCAGGCGCGGAGGGGCGGGAGGTTTCTTACAGGCCGAACAGCATGCGGCCCGGGTTTTCCAGCTGGTTCTTGATGTCCACCAGGAACTGCACCGAGTCCTTGCCGTCGATGATGCGGTGGTCGTAGGACAGCGCCAGGTACATCATCGGCGCGATCACGACCTGGCCGTTCTGGGCGATCGGACGCTCCTTGATGGCGTGCATGCCCAGGATGGCGCTCTGCGGCGGGTTGATGATCGGGGTCGACAGCAGCGAACCGAAGGTGCCGCCGTTGGTCACGGTGAAGGTGCCGCCCTGCAGTTCTTCCAGGCCCAGCTTGCCGTCACGTGCCTTCTTGGCGTAGTCGGCGATGGTCTTCTCGATGTCGGCGAACGACATGCGCTCGACGTTGCGCAGGACCGGCGTGACCAGGCCCTTCTCGGTCGACACGGCGATCGAGATGTCCGAGTAGCCGTGGTAGATGATGTCGTCGCCGTCGATCGAGGCGTTGACCAGCGGGAAGCGCTGCAGCGCGTTGGCAGCGGCCTTCACGAAGAAGCTCATGAAGCCCAGCTTGATGCCGTGGGCCTTGACGAACTCGTCCTGCAGCTCCTTGCGCGCCGCCGACACCTTGGACAGGTCGACTTCGTTGAAGGTGGTCAGCATGGCGGTGGAGTTCTTCGACTCCATCAGGCGCTCGGCGATGCGCTTGCGGATGCGGGTCATCGGCACGCGCTCTTCCGGACGTGCACCACCGGCCTTGCCGGCGCCGCCGTTGCGGGCGAAGTTGACGATGTCTTCCTTGGTCACTGCACCACGACGGCCGGTGCCGTCGACGTCGGCCGGGTTCACGCCTTCGGTGATGGCGGTGAAGCGGGCGCCCGGCGGCAGGGTGTCGGCGGCCGACTTGGCAGCCGGAGCCGGAGCGGCGGCAGCGGCCGGAGCAGCGGCGGCCGGTGCGGCTTCAGCCTTCTTCTCTTCAGCGGCCGGGGCCGGAGCCGCAGCCACGGCGCCTTCTTCGATGATCGCCACGACCTGGCTGGAGGTCACGGTATCGCCTTCCTTGAACTTGATTTCCTTCCGCACGCCGTCAACCGGCGACGGCACTTCCAGCACGACCTTGTCGGTCTCCAGGTCAAGCAGGTTTTCGTCGCGCTTGACGGCGTCGCCCACCTTCTTGTGCCAGGTGGCGATGGTGCCGTCGGCGACGGATTCGGGCAGTACCGGGGCTTTGACTTCGGTGGCCATTGCGGGAGCTTCCTGGTTTGTCTTCTAAATAGGGGGAGGATTATTCAGCGAACGTGTCGTTGAACGGGTTGACCAGTGCGTCGGCAATCAGCTGCTGCTGCTCGCGGACGTGGTCAGCCATGTGACCGGCAGCCGGCGACGCCGAACGTGCGCGACCGGCGTAGTGCAGGTTCTGGCCATCGGCCAGGCAGAACTGCAGGTGGTGGCGGATCTGGTACCACGCGCCCTGGTTCTGCGGTTCTTCCTGCGTCCACACCACGTCGGTGGCCTTGCCGTACTTCTTCAGCTCGGCAGCCAGCAGCGCACGCGGGAACGGATACAGCTGCTCCACGCGGATGATTGCCACGTCGTCCTGGCCACGCTTGGTCTGGTCTTCCAGCAGGTCGTAGTAGACCTTGCCCGAGCACAGCACCACGCGCTTGACCTTCTTGGCATCGGCATTGGCGTCGCCGATCAGGTGCTGGAACTCGCCATTGGCCAGTTCGTCCAGGGTCGACACGGCCAGCTTGTGGCGCAGCAGCGACTTCGGCGACATCACCACCAGCGGCTTGCGGGTGGTCATGTGCAGCTGGCGACGCAGCATGTGGAAGGCCTGCGCCGGGGTCGACGGCACGACAACCAGCATGTTCTCCAGGGCGCACAGCTGCAGGAAGCGCTCCAGGCGCGCCGAGCTGTGTTCCGGGCCTTGTCCTTCATAGCCATGCGGCAGCAGCAGGGTCAGGCCGGAAATGCGGCCCCACTTGGCTTCACCGGCGGCGATGAACTGGTCGATCACCACCTGGGCACCGTTGGCGAAGTCGCCGAACTGGCCTTCCCAGATGCACAGCGTGTTCGGATCGGTGGTGGAGAAACCGTACTCGTAGGCCATCACCGCTTCTTCGCTCAGCAGCGAGTCGATGACGGTGGCCTTCTCCGGCGAATCCACCAGCTGCCGCAGCGGCATGTAGTAGTTGTCGGTCTTCTGGTCGTGCAGGATCGCGTGGCGGTGCGTGAACGTACCGCGGCCGACGTCCTGGCCGACCAGGCGCAGTGCGTGACCTTCGTCGAGCAGGGTGGCGTAGGCCAGGTTCTCGGCAAAGCCCCAGTCGCCCGGAATCTCGCCGGCGGCCATCTTGCGGCGGTCGTCGTAGACCTTGGCCACGCGCGAGTGCAGCTGCACTTCGTCCGGGATGGTGTTGATCAGCTTGGCCAGCTCGACCAGCTTGTTCTTCTCGACCTTGGTCGAGACCGGGTCGGACAGCTTGCCTTCCAGCAGCTTCGGCCAATCGACGAACAGCGGGCTGCTCGGCGGGGTCTTCTCGACCTTGGCCAGCTCGGTGGTCACTTCACCCGCGTCCAGCTTCTCGCGGTAGGCATCGACCATGGCCTTGCCGGCACCGGCGGCGATCACGCCCGCCTTTTCCAGCTGCTCGGCATACATCTCGCGGGTGGTCGGGTGCTTGCGGATCACCTGGTACATCAGCGGCTGGGTGATCGCCGGCTCGTCGGCCTCGTTGTGGCCCCAACGGCGGTAGCACATCAGGTCGATGACCACGTCCTTGGCGAACTTCTGGCGGAACTCGAAGGCCAGCTGCGCGGCGAACACGACGGCTTCCGGATCATCGCCGTTCACGTGCAGCACCGGGGCGGCGATCATCTTCGCCACGTCGGTGGCATAGCGCGTGGAGCGCGTATCCAGCGGGTTGGAAGTGGTGAAGCCGACCTGGTTGTTGACCACGATGTGCACGGTGCCGCCGACGGCGAAGCCGCGGGCCTGCGACATCTGGAACAGCTCCATGACCACGCCCTGGCCGGAGAAGGCCGCGTCGCCGTGGATCAGGATCGGCATGACCTGCTTGCGTGCGGTGTCCTTGCGGCGCTCCTGGCGCGAACGCACGGAACCGGCCACGACCGGGTCGGCGATTTCCAGGTGCGACGGGTTGAACGCCAGTGCCAGGTGCACCGGGCCACCGTCGGTGGCCACGTCGGCGGAGAAGCCCATGTGGTACTTCACGTCGCCGGCCGAAGCGTGCTCGTCGTGTTCGAACTTGCCTTCGAATTCGTCGAACAGCTTGCGGGGGTTCTTGCCCAGGGTGTTGACCAGCACGTTCAGGCGGCCGCGGTGGGCCATGCCGATCACCACGTCCTTGACGCCATCCTTGCCGGCGCTGCGGATGATGGTGTCCATCATCGGGATCAGCGAGTCGCCGCCTTCCAGCGAGAAGCGCTTCTGGCCGACGTACTTGGTGTGCAGGTAGCGCTCCAGGCCTTCGGCCGCGGTCAGGCGCTCCAGGGTGCGGCGCTGGGTGTCAGCGTCCAGCTGGTAGTTGCCACCGGCCGCTTCCAGCTTCTTGTAGATCCACTGGCGCTGCTCGACCTCGGAGATGTGCATGAACTCCGCGCCGATCGAGCCGGTGTAGGTCGCCTTCAGGCGTGCGAGCAGGTCGCGCAGCTTCATGCGCGGCTGGCCGCCGACGCCGCCGGTGCTGAACTCACTGTTGAGATCGGCATCGGACAGGCTGTGGAACGGCAGGCCCAGGTCCGGGGTGTTGACCGGCGCGGCCAAGCCCAGCGGATCGAGGCGGGCGTCCAGGTGGCCGCGCGAGCGGTAGGCGGTGATCAGACGACCGACATTGCGCTCGCGCTCGTCGCCCGCACCGGTGCCGGTGCCAGCTTTCAGCGCATCCTTGGCCGCGTCCGCGATGTGGGAGATGACGGCCGAGTGCGGAATGTCACCTGCTTCCCGGCCCTTGAAGCCGTCGAAGTAGGTTTTCCATTTGGGATCGACACTATCCGGGGAGACCAGGTACTGCTCGTACAGGTCCTCGACATAGGAGGCGTTGCCGCCGGCGAGTTGCGAAGATTGCGCAAACTGCTTCAGTTGATTGTCCACGATGGAGGGTGTTGATTCGCTTTGTGGGGTATGGCTTCAGAAGGACCCGGCAGGAAGATGAATAGCCCTGCGCGGGCGCGTTCAAACAGCCAAATTGTACCCCCAACGGGACACGAAGGGGCACCACCACAGGTATCCCGCGTCCGCTGGTGCCGGTTCCAGACAGGTTGGGTCAGCGGTGCCGGCTCAGATGCCGAGCGCGCGCAGTTCGCTGCAATCGCGCGAACGGTCCCAGACCCGCTGCAATTGCTGCCCGAACGGCTGCGAACGTGCCGGCAGCGCGACGCCGGCCTCGCCGTCGAGGCGATGGCCGATCAGACGAAAGTAGAAGTCGCCCGCATCGTTGAGCAGGCAGGCCGAGACCAGCGCGCGGTCGACCGGATCGCTGACCTCGCGGAACTGGATCACGCTTGGCAGACGCTGGGCCAGCGCCAGCAGCGGTGCCCCGGCAGAGGCGATCGCAGCGGCATCGTGCACGATCACCCGCAGCTGCTTGTCGTGGCGGGCGGTGACGAAGCGGCGCAGGGCGGCCTGCACCGGCGCCGCGTCGAGCAGTCCCGGGTCCAGCTGGCGGCTGTGCAGCCACAGCTGGCGGCGGGCGCGGTGGACGATGGCCGTGGTGATGGCCACC
>OKDH01000056.1_pt1 | contig 20841 bp, 20 predicted proteins | sample 1610621 | NCBI WGS metagenome assembly OKDH01 (sample SAMN04436668, study PRJEB24849) | human gut metagenome | biome: human gut; feature: NICU; material: stool | host: Homo sapiens | place: USA: Saint Louis, MO | collected 2010-06-11
CGTCCGCCGCGCCCGCCGCGCGCCGAAGGCGCACCGGAAGGTGCCGTGGATGGTGAACACAAGCCGCGCAAGCGCCGTCGTCGTCGCCATGGCCGTCCGGTAGAGGGTGCCGAGGGCGTGCAGGCCAACGCCGGCAACGGCGCGAGCCCGGTGCCCCCGGTGCAGGTGGTGGCCAAGCCGGTGCGTACCGCCGCCGATACCGGCGATTCGTTCCTGACCCGCATCGGCCGCAAGATCCGCCGGATGCTGTCGGGCAACTAAGCCGCCGATGGTGCGTGCGGTCCTCAGTCCGCACTGAGCCGAGCATGGGCTCGGCTCTACAGCCCCCATGCCGCCCTGTAGAGCCGAGCCTACGCTCGGCTGCTCCTGCGGCTACCACCAATCGCCCCACCATCTCCACGCCGTCGCGCCGGTCCTGCATAATCGGGGCATGAGTGTCCTGCGCTTCGACAATGTCAGCAAACAGTACGCCGGTGGCCACGAGGCACTGACCGATGTCAGCTTCGAGGTCGCGCCGGGCGAGATGCTGTTCGTCACCGGCCATTCCGGTGCGGGTAAAAGTACGCTGCTCAAGTTGATCCACCTCGACGAGCGGCCCAGCCGTGGCGCGGTGGTGTTCGACGAGCGCAACCTGCTGAAGGTGCGCGGCGGCGACGTGCCGCGCCACCGACGCGCGGTGGGGGCGGTCTACCAGGACCACCGCCTGCTGATGGACCGCTCGATTGCCGAGAACGTGGCGCTGCCGCTGATCCTGCGTGGTACCCGCCGTGGCGACATCAACAAGCGCGTGCGTTCAGTGCTCGAGCGCATGGGCCTGGGCCATCGTGAGAAGGCACTGCCCTCGCAGCTGTCGGCCGGCGAGCAGCAGCGCGTCGGCATCGCCCGCGCCATCGTCGGCGAGCCCAAGCTGCTGGTGGCCGATGAGCCGACCGGCAATCTCGACCCGACCCTGGCAGCGGAGATCATGGCCCTGTTCGCCGAGCTGCCCTCGCGCGGCACCAGCGTGCTGGTGGTCAGCCACGACCTGCCGCTGCTGCGCCGCATGCGCAAGCGCGTATTGATCCTCGACCACGGCCGGCTGGTGGATGACATCTCGCCGCAGGACCTGGCGGAGTAACCGATGGCGAAGAACGAAAACAGCGAAGCCGCCGCCCCGTCGCGCGTGGGCGTCTGGTTCCAGCACCACGTGCACAGCGTGGTGTTCAGCCTGGGCCGCGCCTGCCGCAAGCCGTGGGCGACCCTGCTGACCGTGATGGTCATGGCGCTGGCCCTGGCGTTGCCGCTGGGGCTGTCGATCGCGCTGGACAACCTCAAGCAGTTCGCCGGCAGCGTGCAGCAGTCGCGCGACATCAACGTGTTCCTGAAGGGCAACATCGATGGTCCCGGTGCGCTTCGCCTGGCCGGCCAGCTGCGCGACCGCGATGACGTGGCCGAAGTGAATGTGCGCACACCCGAGCAGGGCCTGCAGGAACTGCGTGATGCCGGCCTCGGTGAGGCGATCGATGCGCTCAACGACAATCCGTTGCCCTCGCTGCTGGTGATCACCCCGGGCCAGGGCAAGGACGACGCACGCCTGGCACGCGCGCTGGAAAGCCTGCCCGAGGCCGATCTGGTGCAGCACGATGCGCTGTGGCGCCAGCGCCTGGACGCCTGGCTGGCGTTCGGTGCACGTCTGGTGCAGGTGCTGTCGGTGCTGCTCGGCGTGGGCGCCGCGCTGGTGGTCGGCAACACGGTGCGCCTTGACATCCAGGCCCGTCGCGAAGAGATCGGCGTGCTGCAGCTGCTCGGCGCGAGCGATGGCTTCATCCGCCGCCCGTTCCTGTACCTGGGCGCGTGGTACGGGCTGGGCGCCGGCGCGGTAGCGCTGGCCCTGATCGGCGCCGCCGGTGCCGCCCTGCGCGTGCCGCTGGCCGAACTCTCGCGCAGCTACGGCAGCCCGTTCGTGCTGCATGGCCTGGACCTGCTGCACGGCGGCCTGGTCCTGGTCGGCACGCTGCTGCTGGGCTGGCTGGGCGCCTGGCTGGTGACCGGCCACTTCCTCCGCCAGACCCGTCCGACCGACACCTGAGACCGGCATGCAACCGCAAGCGCTGAAGCACCTTGAAGGGCCCGCGACGCGGGTGATGGTGGTCGATGGTTCGAAGCTGGTCCGCAAACTGATCGCCGATGTCCTGCAGCGTGACCTGCCGGGCGTGGAGGTGATCGGCTGCGACAGCATCGAGGATGCGCAGCAGGCGCTGGCGCAGGGCCCGGTGGACCTGGTGACGACCTCGCTGACCCTGCGCGATGGCGACGGCCTGGCGCTGGCGCGGATGGTGCGCGAAGCCGCCGGCCAGGCCTATGTGCCGGTGATCGTTGTGTCCGGCGATGCCCAGCAGCACCTGGAGCAGCGACGCTTCACCGAGTACGTCACCGACTATTTCGACAAGGCGCTGGGCCATGAGGCACTGGCGACCTTCATCCGTGGCTATGTGCAGCCGCAGACCATCCCCGGCGCCACCATCCTCTATATCGAAGACAGCCGCGTGGTGGCCGAGGCCACCAAGCGCATGCTCGAGCGCCAGCAGTTGAACGTACTGCACGTGGTCAGCGCCGAAGAGGCATTCACCCTGCTCACTGCCGAGTCGCTGGGCCGCAGCCGCCACCGCATCGACCTGGTGCTGACCGATGTCACCCTGAAGGGCGAACTGAGCGGGCGCGACGTGGTGCAGCGCGTGCGCGTGGACTTCGGTTACGGCAAGCGCCGCCTGCCGGTGCTGGTGATGACCGGTGACGGCAACCCGCACAACCAGACCGGGCTGCTGCAGTCCGGTGCCAACGACCTGGTGCTCAAGCCGATCGAAGAGCGGCTGCTGGTCACCAAGGTGCTGTTCCAGCTGCGCCTGGCCCGATTGAACGATGGACCCCTGATCCGATGATGGATGAAGTAGCCGACACCCCGACGATCCAGCTGGAACCGAGCTGGAAGCAGCATGTCGGCGATTACCTGCTGCAGCCGCAGATGCGCGAGCTGTCCAGCTTCCTGCGCCAGCGCAAGGCCAGTGGCGCGGCGGTGTTCCCGCCCGGCCCGCAGATCTTCGCCGCGTTCGACGCCACGCCGTTCGAGCAGGTGAAGGTGGTGATCCTCGGGCAGGACCCGTATCACGGCCGCGGCCAGGCGCATGGCCTGAGTTTCTCGGTGCCGCCGGGCGTGCCGGTGCCGCCGTCGCTGCTGAACATCTACAAGGAGATCGAGAGCGATCTCGGCATCCCGCGCCCGGACCACGGCTGCCTGATTCCGTGGGCGCAACGTGGGGTGCTGCTGCTCAATGCCGTGCTGACGGTGGAAGAGGGCAAGGCTGGTGCCCACCAGGGGCGTGGCTGGGAGGGCTTCACCGATCACGTGGTGGACGTGCTCAACCGCGAACGCGAAGGCCTGGTGTTCATGCTGTGGGGCGCCTATGCGCAGCAGAAGGGCAAGGTCATCGACACCCGTCGCCATCGCGTGCTGAAGTCGCCGCACCCGTCGCCGCTGTCGGCCCATCGTGGCTTCCTCGGCTGCCGGCATTTCTCGATGGCCAACGAGTACCTGCAGCGCCGCGGCCAGGCCCCGATCGACTGGTCGCTGCCGCCGCGTTCGGCGCTCTGAGCACCGGCGGGCTGCCGGGCCTGAACACCGGGCAACGTCTCCGGGCCTGAATGGGCCTTCAGAACGGCCCGTTCAGCTCCGCTTGACTGAAATCGGCAGGTTTCTGCCGGGTAATTGCCTGAATTCAAAGGGATTGTGAATCCCGAAAAGCGTGCTCGCCACTGTCATCAAATCGCGTTACGGTAGGGCTCTGTTTGGGACCAGTGTTGCATCAATAGGATGCTGGAACTTTTTCCTCCTTTAGCAGTCCAAATCCCGGACTGCTAAGATGGGTGCCTATGAGCCAGAACACCTCTACTGCCCTTGTGGCAAACAATCTCCCGATTCCCAGTGCGCTCGGTTCGCTGGACGCCTACATCGGTGCCGTGCACCAGATCCCGGTGCTGTCGGTCGATGACGAACAGGACCTGGCCCGTCGCTTCCGCGACGGCAACGATCTGGACGCCGCCCGCGAGCTGGTGCATTCGCACCTGCGCTTCGTGGTGCACGTGGCCCGCGGCTACAACGGCTACGGCCTCGCGCTGGGCGACCTGATCCAGGAAGGCAACATCGGCCTGATGAAGGCGGTCAAGCGCTTCGACCCGGACATGGGCGTGCGCCTGGTCTCCTTCGCCGTGCACTGGATCCGTGCCGAAATGCACGAGTTCATCCTGAAGAACTGGCGCATCGTGAAGGTCGCCACCACCAAGGCGCAGCGCAAGCTGTTCTTCAACCTGCGCAAGTCGAAGACGCGCCTGGGCTGGATGAACGCGGCGGAAGTCAGCGCGGTGGCCAAGGACCTGAACGTGTCCGAGCGCGAGGTCATGGAAATGGAATCGCGCCTGTCCGGTCGCGATATCGGTTTCGATGCGCCGACCGACGAGGACAACGAGCACGCCCCGCCGTCGCCGGCTGCGTTCCTGGTTGCCGATGACGAAGACCCGTCGATGGCCTACGAGCGCGAGGACAGCGAAGACAACCAGATGCAGCTGCTGCGCGAAGGCCTGGCCGAACTGGATGCGCGTTCGCGCGACATCATCCGTCGTCGCTGGCTGGATGCCGACAGCAAGGTGACGCTGCAGGAGCTGGCCGACGAGTACGGCGTGTCCGCCGAGCGCATCCGCCAGGTCGAGGCGAACGCGCTGAAGAAGATGAAGGCGCTGTTCACCGCGTAAGGCGGGATGGCGTTGAAGCCAGGAAAAGGCCCGGCATTGCCGGGCCTTTTCTTTTTGGTGGCGTTCCCATCCACGCATGGCGTGGATCTACCCAGTGTCAGTAGAGCCACGCCATGCGTGGCCGCGGCGCGGCCTCAGCCCTCGCGTGCGATCGCGCGCCAGCCGATGTCGGTGCGGTGGAACGCGTTGGCCCAGGTCACCTTGGCCACGCCGGCATAGGCATTGGCCTGTGCGTCGCGCACGCTGTCGCCCAGTGCGGCCACGCACAGCACGCGGCCACCGGCACTGACCACCTGGCCCTGCGCATCCAATGCCGTACCGGCATGGAACACCTTGGCGCTGGCCGGCACGTCGCCCAGGCCGGAAATCACGTCACCGGTGATCGGCGCTTCCGGGTAGGGCTTCGCGGCCAGCACCACGCCCAGTGACGGGCGCGCATCCCACTGCGCTTCTACCTGGTCCAGGCGGCCCTCGATGGCCGCTTCGACCAGTTCGACCAGATCGGACTGCAGGCGCAGCATCACCGGCTGGGTTTCCGGATCGCCGAAGCGCACGTTGAATTCAATTACCTTCGGCGCGCCGCTGGCATCGATCATCAGGCCGGCGTAGAGGAAACCGGTGAACGGGATGCCGTCGGCGATCATGCCCTGCACGGTCGGGTTCACCACTTCGCGCATCACGCGTGCATGCACCCCCGGCGTCACTACCGGCGCTGGCGAGTACGCGCCCATGCCACCCGTGTTGGGGCCGGTGTCGCCGTCGCCGACGCGCTTGTGGTCCTGCGAGGTGGCCATCGGCAGCGCATGCACGCCGTCCACCATCGAAATGAAGCTGGCTTCCTCGCCATCGAGGAATTCCTCGATCACCACGCGGGCGCCGGCATCGCCGAACGCGTTGCCGGAGAGCATGTCACGCACCGCGTCTTCGGCCTCGGCCAACGTCATTGCGACGATCACGCCCTTGCCGGCGGCCAGGCCATCGGCCTTGACCACGATCGGTGCACCCTTCTCGCGGATGTAGGCCAGGGCAGCGTCCACGTCGGTGTGCACGGCATAGAACGCGGTGGGGATGTTGTGGCGGGCCAGGAAGTCCTTGGCGTAGGCCTTGCTGCCTTCCAGCTGCGCGGCGGCGGCGGTCGGCCCGAAGATGCGCAGGCCGGCGGCGCGGAAGCGGTCGACCACACCGGCCACCAGCGGTACTTCCGGGCCGACCACGGTCAACGCCACGCCTTCAGCCTGGGCCAGCGCCAGCAGGCCGTCGATATCGGTCACCTTCACCGCCACGTTGCGGCACTTGTCTTCGCTGGCGGTACCGGCGTTGCCGGGCGCCACGATCACGTCGGTGACACGGGAGGACTGGGCCAGCTTCCATGCCAGGGCGTGTTCGCGGCCGCCGGAGCCGATGACGAGGATCTTCATGGGACAGGGTTCTCGGATACGGAAAAGAAAAGCCGGGCAGGGCCCGGCTTGGTGATGCGGATCAGTGGCGGAAGTGGCGCACGCCGGTGAACACCATGGCCAGGCCATGTTCGTCGGCGGCGGCGATCACTTCGGCATCGCGCATCGAACCGCCCGGCTGGATAACCGCCTTGATGCCGGCGGCAGCGGCGGCATCGATGCCGTCGCGGAACGGGAAGAACGCATCGGAGGCCATCACCGAACCCTCGACCACCAGGTTCGCGTCGGCGGCCTTGATGCCGGCGATGCGGGCCGAGTACACGCGGCTCATCTGGCCGGCGCCGACACCGATGGTGCGGTTGTCCTTGGCGTAGACGATCGCGTTGGACTTCACGAACTTGGCTACCTTCCAGGCAAACAGCAGGTCGGTGAACTGCTTGTCGGTCGGCGCCAGCTTGCTGACCACCTTCAGCTCGTCGCGGGTCATGCCGCGGTTGTCTGACGACTGCAGCAGCAGGCCCGAGCCGACGCGCTTGCTGTCGAAGTTGTTCAGACCGTCGCCATGCGGGATGCGCAGCACGCGTACGTTGGCCTTCTTCTGCGCGTACTCCAGCGCGGCCGGCTCGTAGTCCGGGGCAATCAGCACCTCCACGAACTGGCGGTCCAGGATCACCTTGGCGGTGGCGGCGTCCAGCGGCGTGTTGAAGGCGATGATGCCGCCGAAGGCGCTGGTCGGGTCGGTGGCGTAGGCCAGCTCGTAGGCATCGCCGTTGCCGGCGCCGACGGCCACGCCGCACGGGTTGGCGTGCTTGACGATGACGCAGGCCGGCGCATCGAACTGGCGCACGCATTCCCACGCCGCATCGGCATCGGCCAGGTTGTTGTAGCTCAGCTCCTTGCCCTGCAGCTGCTGGAAGGTGGCCAGCGTGCCCGGGACCGGGTACAGGTCGCGGTAGAACGCGCCGCTCTGGTGCGGGTTCTCGCCGTAGCGCAGGTCCATCACCTTCACGAAGGTGGAGTTCATCTGCGCCGGGTATTCGGCACGGGCCGGCACGGCGGCGTCGGTGGCGGTGACCGCCGACAGGTAGTTGCTGATCGCCGCATCGTACTGGGCGACGCGGTTGAACGCGGCCACCGAGAACGCGAAGCGGGTGGCAGCCGTCAGCTGGCCGCTGTTGGCCTCCAGCGAGGCCAGCAGCTCGGGGTACTGCGACGGGTCGGTGGCCACTGCCACGCGGGCGAAGTTCTTGGCCGCCGAACGCAGCATGGCCGGGCCGCCGATGTCGATGTTCTCGACCGCGTCGGCCAGGGTGCAGTCGGCCTTGGCGGTGACCGATTCGAACGGGTACAGGTTCAGCACCAGCAGGTCGATGGCGCCGATGCCGTGCTCGGCCATCACCGCGTCATCCAGGCCGGAGCGGCCCAGCAGGCCGCCGTGCACCATCGGGTGCAGGGTCTTGACCCGGCCGTCCATCATTTCCGGGAAACCGGTGACCTCGGCCACGTCCTTCACCGCCAGGCCCGCCTCGCGGATCGCCTTGGCGGTGCCGCCGGTGGACAGCAGCTCCACGCCGCGTGCCGCCAGCGCAGTGGCCAGCTCGACCAGACCGGTCTTGTCGGAAACGGAGAGGAGGGCCCGGCGGACGGGCAACAGATCAGCAGTCATGGGACGGAATCGGCAGCGGAGCGGGGCCGATATTGTAGGCGGTGGGGGCCGGTGGCGGGCGCTGGTGGTGGTAATCAACCCGCACCGATGGCCTGTGGCCGCCTTCAGCACCGTCTGGCCGGGGGGGCCGCAATCAATTCGATGGGGCGCGCTGCCCCAATCGGGTAGGCTGTGCGGGAACTGCCAAGGATCAGCGGGTTCGGATCGTGTCGATCTATGCATTGAAAGGACGTTTTCAGGACCTCCTGCGTCCGGCCGTACGCGGCCTGTACCGCGTGGGGATCACCGCCAATGCGGTGACCGTGGTCGCTGCCGTGGTCTCGCTGCTGGTGGCCGGCGCCGTCTGGTGCTGCGCGCCGGCCCAGCCGTGGCTGTACCTGCTGCTGCCGCTGTGGATGCTGCTGCGTATGGCGCTCAACGCGGTGGACGGCATGCTGGCCCGCGAATTCGGCCAGCAGTCGCGGCTGGGTGCCTATCTGAATGAATTGTGCGATGTGATCGCCGATGCGGCGCTGTACCTGAGCCTGCTCAGCGTGCCGGGCGTGCGCCCGGAGCCGCTGTGGCTGCTGGCCTGGACCGCGGCGCTGAGCGAATACGCCGGCGTGCTGGGGCTGATGGTCGGCGCCAGCCGCCGCTATGACGGTCCGATGGGCAAGAGCGACCGCGCCTTCGTGATCGGTGCGCTGGGCCTGCTGCTGGCGTTTGAGTGGGTTGGCGCGATGACGGTCACGGGCGTGGCCGCGGCCATGGCGGTGCTGTGCGTGCTGACGATGATCAACCGGGTCCGTCGCGGACTGCGGGAAACCGCAGTTTCGCCAAATTAATCAAGCAGATAGAAAAAGACAATCAGGAGATTGCATGCGTCAGGCGCAGGAACGGGAATTCCACAGCTTCGACCAGGTACCGCTGTTCTACCGGTACTGGGCCGGCACCACCGCCACCCCGGCCACCCGGGCCATCGTGCTGCTGCACCGCGGGCACGAGCACTCCGGGCGTGTTACCCATCTGGTCGATGAGCTGGACCTGCCTGACACCGCCTTCTTCGCCTGGGATGCGCGCGGCAATGGCCGTTCGCCGGGCGCGCGTGGCGATGCACCGGGCTTTCCGGCGCTGGTGCGCGACCTGGACAGCTTCATCGCCCACATCGGCGCCGAGCATGGCATCGCGGTGGAAGACATCGTGGTGATCGCGCAGAGCGTGGGTGCCGTGGTCGCCGCCACCTGGGTGCACGACTACGCGCCACGCCTGCGCGCGCTGGTGATGGCCTCGCCGGCGTTCAAGGTGAAGCTGTACGTGCCGTTCGCACGCCCGGGCCTGGCCTTGATGCAGAAGCTGCGCGGCAACTTCTTCGTCAACAGTTACGTCAAGCCGCAATGGCTGACCCACGATCCGGCGCGGGTGGAAAGCTACCGCACCGATCCACTGATCACCCGGCCAATCTCGGTGCGGGTGCTGCTGGGCCTGTACGAGGCGGCCGATCGCATCGTCGCCGATGCGCAGGCGATCAGCGTGCCGGTGCAGCTGCTGGTGTCCGGCTCGGACTTCGTCGTGCACCGTGGCCCGCAGGACCGCTTCTACGAGCGCCTGTCCAGCCCGATCAAGGAGCGCGTGCATCTGCCGGGCTTCTTCCACGACACGCTGGGCGAGCGTGATCGGGCACCGGCACTGGCGCGCATCCGCAGCTTCATCCAGGCGCGTTTCGCCGAGCCGTTGCGCGAGCTGTCGCGCCGCGATGCGCACCGCCATGGGCCGACATTTGAAGAGTCTGAAATCCTGGCCTGGCCGCCCGAGCGCAACAGCCTGGCCGATCTTCGCTGGCGCGTGGTGCGCGGTGGCCTGCGCTTTGGCGGCAGACTGTCCGAAGGCATTGCACTGGGCCTGCAGACCGGTTTCGATTCGGGCAGCACGCTGGACTACATCTATCGCGACGAAGCACGTGGCAAAGGCCCGTTGGGTCGCCTGGTCGACCGCAACTACCTGGATGCGATCGGCTGGCGCGGCATCCGCATTCGCGGTCGGCACCTGCAGGAACTGCTGCGCGATGCCGCCCAGCGCCTGCGTGGGCAGGGCATGCCGGTGCGCGTGCTGGACGTGGCCGCTGGCCATGGCCGTTATGTACTGGAAGCGCTGGGCCAGGGCGAGCAACGCGCCGAGCGCATCGTGCTGCGCGACTTCAGCGGTCTGAACGTGACCCAGGGCCAGGCGTTGATCGAGCGCCTCGGTGCGTCCGACATCGCCCGTTTCGAACAGGGCGATGCGTTCGATCCGGTGCAGCTGGCGCAGGTCGACCCGGCGCCGACGCTGGCGGTGGTATCGGGCCTGTACGAACTGTTCCCCGACAACGACGCCGTGCTGCGCTCGCTGCAGGGCATCGCCGCAACGGTGCCGATGGGTGGCTACCTGGCCTACACCGGCCAGCCCTGGCACCCGCAGCTGGAGTTCATCGCCCGCGCGCTGACCAGTCATCGTGGTGGCGCTGCTTGGGTGATGCGCCGCCGCACCCAGCAGGAAATGGATGAACTGGTGCGCCTGGCCGGGTTCGAGAAAGTGACGCAGCGCATCGATGACTTCGGCATCTTCACTGTGTCGCTGGCACGCCGGACCGCGTGATGGCGACGCTGGCTGCAACTCCGCTTGCCACGGCGGGGCGCCCCTGGCGGCGCGCGCTGCTGTGGCTGGCCCTGCTGGGCCCGTTCTTCTTTGCCAGCTACGGCTTCGCCAACTGGATGGCCGGCCGCCACGCCGAACTGCCGGTGATGGCGTTCGGCTGGGAAACGCAGATTCCGTTCGTGCCATGGACGATCGTGCCGTACTGGTCGATCGACCTGTTCTACGCGGTCTCCTTCTTCCTGTGCCGGCAGCGCCTCGAACTGGACCGGCACGCATTGCGGCTGTTCAGTGCACAGCTGATCGCCGTGAGCTGCTTCCTGCTGTGGCCGCTGCGCTTCAGTTTCGAGCGGCCGGAGATCGGCGGTGTGTTCGGCTGGCTGTTCGATGTGCTGCTGGGTTTCGACAAGCCGTTCAACCAGGCGCCATCGCTGCACATCGTGCTGCTGATCGTGCTGTGGGTGAAGTTCGCGCAGTACCTGCACGGTGCCGGGCGCTGGGTACTGCATGTGTGGGCGCTGCTGATCGGCGTCTCGGTGCTGACCACGTTCCAGCATCATTTCATCGACATCCCGACCGGCCTGCTGGCCGGCTGGCTGTGCGTGTGGTTGTGGCCGGAGCAGGGCACGCCACCGCTGCGTGCCTGGCGCATCGTGCGGCATGCCAAGCGGTGGCGATTGGCTGCGCTGTACCTGCTGGGGGCCGCTGTGCTGCTGGTGCCGGTGGTCCTGCTGCGGGGTACGGCGTTGTGGCTGCTGTGGCCGGTGGTGTCGCTGCTGCTGGTGGCGCTGGCGTATGCCGGTCTGGGTACGGCGGTGTTCCAGAAGCGCGCCGATGGTCGCCTGACCATGGCGGCACGCTGGCTGCTGGCACCGTACCTGGGCGCCGCCTGGATCAACTCGCGGCTGTGGACACGGCGTGCGCCGCAGCCGGTGCCGGTGCTGGACGGCGTGTGGCTGGGCCGGATTCCCTGCACGGTATTGCCGGCACCTTTGGTGGGCGTGATCGATGCCTGCGCCGAGCTGTCCTGCCGCGCGCCGGGCGCGGCGTATGCCAGCGTGCCGATGCTGGATCTGGTGGTGCCCACGCCGCACCAGTTGTGCGAGGCCGCCGAGGCCATCGAACGGCTGCGGGTACAGGGACCGCTGCTGGTGTGCTGCGCATTGGGTTACTCACGCAGTGCCGCCAGCGTGGCGACGTGGCTGCTGCGCACGGGCCGTGCCGCGGAAGTCGAGGCGGCGGTCGCCATCGTGCGTGCGGCACGCCCCGGCATCGTGCTGGGCCCGGAGCATCTGCAAGCCATCACCGCAGCGGCTGGAGGGCGCGCATGAGTGCCGTTCCCGAACTGGCGACCATGCAGCTGCTGCTGCGCCAGGGACGCTGGCCCGCGCTGCTGTCACTCGGGCTGCTGCTGGTAGCGCTGCTGCTGCTGGGCATCGAAGCGGGGTTGGCGATGATCGCCGCCGGGCTGTTGCTGCTCAGTGTGGGCGCTGGGCTCATGCAGGCCTACCATGCATGGCGGGTCGGGCTGGACGCGAGCCTGCTGCAGCTGTTGTGCGATGAAGGCCTGGATGGCGAAGCCGCTGCACGCCTTACCGACCAGCTGCTGCAGGACAGTGGCCTGCGCCGCACACCGGCCGATGCGCCGCTGCGCGGCTGGGACGTGCGTTGGGCCGGCATGCGCCGGCTGCTGCTGCGCCAGTACCTGCTGACAGCAGTGCAGGCCGCACTACTGGTGCTGGCCGTAGTGTGGCCGCAGACGTGAACGGGAGGGGCCGATGTTCGCCGAACTGATTGCACGCGCCTGCAGTGGCGCGATCCACGTGGTGACCGGCGCCCGTGCGCTGTGGATCGGCTGTGCGCCGTCCAGCGAGCGCCGCGTGTACTACGGCAACCACGCCAGCCATGGTGACTTCGTGCTGATCTGGTCGTCGATGCCGCCCGCGCTGCGGCGACAGGTACGCCCGGTGGCCGCCGCCGAATACTGGCAGCGCGACCGCCTGCGCCGCTACCTGATCGATGCGGTATTCAACGGTGTACTGGTAGAGCGTGAGGCCGGGCATCGCCAGCAGGACCCGTTGCAGGTGCTGCGCGATGCGGTCGACGAAGAGTGCTCGCTGATCCTGTTCCCGGAAGGCACGCGCAATGTGGGCGATGAGCCGCTGCTGCCGTTCAAGAGCGGCATCTACCACCTGGCGCGGCAACGGCCGGAGCTGGAGTTCGTGCCGGTGTGGATCGACAACCTGAAGCGGGTGATGCCGAAGGGCCGGTTCCTGCCGCTGCCGCTGCTGTGCACGGCTACGTTCGGCACGCCGCTGCGGCTGCAGGCCGACGAGGACAAGGCCGCATTCCTGGCCCGCAGCCGGCAGGCGCTGCTGGACCTGGCGCCGAATGGAGGGCGCGCATGAGCTATCTGATGGACGTGTCCGGTGACCTGGCCGCGCGCAGCGTGGGCCAGCAGACCGGCCTGCTGTTTGCCGGCGTCGGCGCGGTGCTGGTGCTGGCCACGCTGGTGGCCGAGACCCTGCGCTGGCGGCAGCGTGGGCAGCCCAGTGCAGTGATCGCCAACCTGGTGTCGCGCATCCGCGCCTGGTGGGTGATGGCGATCGTGGTCGGGCTGGCGCTGTTCTTCGGTCGCCCGGGGGTGATCGTACTGTTTGCGATCATCTCGCTGTTCGCGCTGCGCGAGTTCATCACTCTGGCACCGACCCGCTCGGGCGACTACTACGCGCTGCTGGCCGCGTTCTACATCGTGCTGCCGTGGCAGTACTACCTGGTGTGGATCGACTGGTACGGCATGTACACGCTGCTGATTCCGGTCTACGCATTCCTGTTCCTGCCGATCCTGTCGACCATCGGTGGTGACACCACGCACTACCTGGAGCGCACCGCGAAGGTGCAGTGGGGGCTGATGATCTGCGTGTTCTGCATCTCGCACGTGCCGCTGCTGCTGAACCTGCACGTGCCTGGCCATGACCCGTCGCGCAACGTGCTGCTGTTCGCGTTCCTGGTGATCGTGGTGCAGTCCTCGGACGTGCTGCAGTACATCTGGGGCAAGCTGCTGGGCAGGCACCTGGTCGCGCCGAAGCTGTCGCCGTCGAAGACGGTGGAGGGCTTCGTGGGCGGCGTGCTGAGTGCCAGTGCGCTGGGTGCGGCACTGTGGTGGATCACCCCGTTCACGCCGCTGCAGGCGTTCGGCCTGTCGCTGCTGATCAACCTGATGGGGTTCTGGTGATGTCGGCGATCAAGCGCGACCGTGGCATCAAGGACTGGGGCCACATGATCGAGGGCCATGGCGGCATGCTCGACCGGCTGGATTCGGTGTGCTTCGCCGCGCCCGTGTTCTTCCATGTAGTGAGGTACTACTGGAAGGCGGGCGGAGGCGGATGATTCTGCCGGGCTTCGATCCACGCATGGCGTGGATCTACCGGTCCTGCCATCGTTCATGGGGTTGCCGGCCAGCGGCCGGCACGACCCACGCGCGCTTACGCGCTGATGCCGTATTCCTTCAGCTTCTTGCGCAGGGTGGCGCGGTGGATGCCCAGCATCGCCGCGGCGCGGCTCTGGTTGCCTTCGCAGTGGTTGAGCACTTCCACGAACAGCGGGATTTCCATCTCGCGCAGCACGATCTCGTAGACATCGTCCGCGTCGCAGCCATCAAGGTCACGCAGGTAGCGGCGCACGGACTGGGCGACGTGTTCACGCAGCGGTGGCCGGGGAGCGCCACGACTGTTGTCAGGACGAGAGAGGACAGCGTTCAAGGGGGTTCCCGATTCGGTTGGCCCGTGCGCGCGGAGCGCGCGGCCGGACGAGGTGGTGGCGGCCAGTCTAGCGCGAGCGTGCCCGACCTGCCACGGCTGGTCGCCTCTATCCTGCTCAGAGGAAGTCGAAGGTGAATGCGACGGTGGATGCGGCGGGTTCCTGCACGCGGAACGCAATGCGTGCACTCTGGCCCGGTTCCAGCACGGCCGCGCCGGGGTTTTCGCCAAGGTACTGCGCCGGTGCGAACACGCCACTGCCGATCACCCGGCCATCGGCATCGGACAGCGACAGGCGCAGATCCGGCCAGGCCTGTGCCCAGCGTGCATCGTTGCGGATGCTGGCCTGCACCTGCAGTACGCCGGCCTGGCCCGGCAGGGGGCGGATCTCGCGGCTGGTCATGGTGAACGCGGTGGGTTCATGCCAGGCCGGCAGGTTGCAGCGCAATACGCCGCACAGTGCGCCCAGCCAGGCGCGGTTGCCGGCGTCGGCGGCCAGTCGCGCTCGATCGGCCAGCACGCTCTGCAGGACCAGCAGCAGTGCCAGTCCGGCGACCAGCCCCCAGTGCCAGCGTGGCGTCGGCAGTGCGCGTGGCCGCGAGGTGCCCAGGAAACTCGGTGCATCCCCAGCCACGGCCTGCGGGGCCGGAACGGCAAGGACGGGTTCGATCACGGCCGCTTCGTCGGGGTTGACGATGTCATCGCTCGGTCGCGTTTCCGCCATCGGTGGCAGCGCCGCTTCGAGGGGGGCGCGGGCTTGGGCTGGCGGGATGTCCTGCATCGCCGGGTCGGGCGTGCGTGAATCGGTCGCAGGTGCAGCCTCGCCTTCCGACGTGGGGCGCAGGAAGGTGGCCAAGGGGCGGCGCGGCGGGTTCGGCTCGGACATGCTCAGGGTGCGGGCTCGGATCCAGCGGTCATTCAATCACGATCAGGCGCGGCGTATGCCGGTGATGCGCATCCAGTCGCCATCCTGGGTCGCCTGCAGGTCGTCGAACCACGCGGCGTAGCGCTGCAACAGTTCGCCTTCCTGGCCATGCAGGATGCCGGACAGGGCGATGCGGCCGCCGGCAGCGACGCGCGCGGCCAGCAGCTCGGCCAACGCGTCCAGTGCCGAGGCAAGGATGTTGGCGACCACGATCGGGTAGGTGGCGACCGGTTCGTCCTGCGGCAGGTACACGTGCATGCGCGCCTGCTCGCCGTTGCGCTCGGCATTGTCGGCGGTGGCGACCAGCGCCTGTGGATCGTTGTCCACGCCGACCGCTTCGGCGGCACCCAGCTTCAGCGCGGCCAGGGCGAGGATGCCCGAGCCGCAGCCGAAGTCGAGCACGCGCTGGCCCTGCAACTGGCCGTCCACGGCCAGCTGGTCCAGCCAGCGCAGGCACAGGGCGGTGGTCGGGTGGGTGCCCGAGCCGAAGGCCAGGCCCGGGTCCAGCCGCACCACGGCGGCATCGGCGGCCTGCGCGGCGTCCGGCAGTTCATGGTTCCACGGCACGATCCAGGTACGGCTGCCGAAATCCATCGGCTGGAACTGGTCCAGCCAGGCGCGTTCCCAGTCTTCATCCTCGACGGCGCGGAAGCTGCCGTTGCTCCAGTCCAGTTCCGGATCGAACGATTCCAGCGCGGCCAGCAGCAAAAGCGCATTGCTGTCGGCGGGGAACAGTGCGCTCAGCACCAGGGTGTCCCACAGCGGCGTTTCACCCACGCCGGGTTCGAGGATGGCCTGTTCGTTGCTGGTGTCGGCTTCGGCATCGAGCAGGGTCACAGCCAGTGCGCCGACGTCCTCCAGCGCATTTTCATAGCGGGGCTGGGTGGCTTCGGTGCAGCGCAGGGTCAGTTCCAGGAACGGCATGGCGGTGGGGGCAATCACGGGAAAGGGGGCCATGCTAGACCATCGGAGCGTCTCCGTATCGCGTGAGATGCCATCTTGAGATGAACGGGGGCAGTTCAGACAGGCCTGCCGGGCCTTGCTAAACTCGACACTTTCCTGTGCGCCGTGAACGCTCACCGCCGCCGATGGCCTTCGCCCCGACCCTGAAAACTTGGTTGCTCGTGCTGCCGGCGGTGGCCGTGCTGGGCGTGGCCGGGTACCGGGCCAGCGGCCATGCGGCGGGCGTGGCATCACCGTCGCCGGACCTGCCGACCGGCGTACCCAGCCGCGACAGCGGAGCGGCGTTGCCGGTGGTGCCGGAAGCCCTGGCGCGCCGGCTGGCCACCGTCGAGCGCGGCAACACGCTGCCGTCGGGCCTGCCGCTGGACCTCCGCGCCGACATCGAAGACGCCAGCGATCTGTATGCCTTCGCCCAGCGCCTGCGCGTACAGGCCGATACCGGCAACCATGAAGCGCGCTGGATGCTCAGCCGCGTGTATGACTATTGCGCGCAGTACGCGCTCGATCCGGGTGGCTACCGCTTGGACAACAACGTGTTGAGCGGGTTGGGCCTGACCGCGGCGCCGGCGATGATCGAGGCCCGCGAGCGCGTGGCGCAGCGGTGTGGCGGCTTCGTTCCGGGCGACAAGCTGGGCGCTGCGCTGGTGCTGGCCGAACGCCGCAAGGCGGCCGCGCAGGGCAATCTGGCCGCAGAAGCATCGCTGTTCGCCGAGGGTGAGCCGTTGCATGACAGTGCCGAGTACCGCCGCGACCTGGTCGAGCGCGTGCGCACTTCGCGTGATCCGGAGGCCTATATGGCGATCGCGCCGGGCATGGGCGTGCGTGCCGCCGGTGACAGCGCACTCGACGGCCTGGTGGCGGGCGAACAGCTCAGTGAGCTTGCATGGCGGCTTGCGGCCTGCGAACTCGGTCTACCGTGTGGAGCGGACAGCGTGCTGGTCAACAGTTTTTGTGCGAACGGAGGGATCTGTTCGCAGGATGGAGCGCAGGATTTCCGGGATTTCGTGTATGACGCTGCGGTATCGCGGCAAGGTGCTGGGAAAATGAAGGAATGGATCAAGCGATTGATTGGAAAGAGGGACGGGCGATGAATTACCGTCGATTCCTGCATGGGGCCAAGTTCTGGTTCTGGGTGGCGCTGTTCGTGGCCTACTCTGCCGGTGCGGTCGGCCTGCTGATGATCGATACCTACGAGGATCGGTACCGGCATCTGTCGAAGGTGGAACTGACCACGGTGAAGGCGCAGGAAGACGTGCGCCGCGCCGGCGCCAGCCAGGTCGCTGCGGTCTATCGCGCGCAGACGGGCATGCCGTTCGCTTCACTGCCGGCTGGCAGCACCTTCCAGGTAGTGTGGCCGGATGGCTCGACCGAGACCATGGTGATCGTCGATCCAGCCTCGCCCAATGGCGTGCGGCCGCTGGCCAATTCGCAGATTCCGGCGACGGCGGCGGACGCGCGCTGAAGCAGCATCAGTAGAGCCGAGCCATGCTCGGCTGCACTCGCCCGCAAGCCGGGAACGGCTCGGCGCTGCCGGAAGGAAAACAGAAAAGGGCGGGGATATCCCCGCCCTTTCCTTGTCCAGCATCGGCTGACGATCAGGTCAGCGCGATCGGCTTGTTCTTGCGCTCGGCAAGGCGCTTTTCCAGGTAGTGGATGTTCTGTCCACCGGCCTGGAAGCCCTTGTCGCGCATGATCCGCTGCTGCAGGGCGATGTTGGTCTTGATGCCATCGACCACCATCTCGCTCAGCGCCACCCGCATGCGGGCGATGGCGGTTTCGCGGTCCGGGCCGTGCACGATCAGCTTGCCGATCATCGAGTCGTAGTTGGACGGCACGCGATAGCCACTGTAGATATGGGTATCCACGCGCACGCCGGGGCCCCCCGGCGGATGGAAGCCGGTGATGGTGCCCGGGCTCGGCACGAAGGTCTCAGCGTCTTCGGCGTTGATGCGGCATTCGATGGCATGGCCGGTCAGCACCACGTCGCTCTGCTTGATCGACAGCTTCTGGCCAGCGGCGATCTTCAGCTGCTCGGCCACCAGGTCGATGCCGGTGACCATTTCGGTGACCGGATGCTCCACCTGGATGCGGGTGTTCATTTCGATGAAGTAGAAGCGGCCGTCCTCGTACAGGAACTCGAAGGTGCCGGCGCCGCGATAACCGATGCGGATGCAGGCTTCCACGCACACCTTGCCGATCTGCTCGCGCTGTTCGGCGGTGATGCCCGGTGCCGGTGCTTCTTCCACCACCTTCTGGTGGCGGCGCTGCATCGAGCAGTCGCGTTCGCCGAGGTGGATGGCGTTGCCCTGGCCGTCGGCCAGCACCTGGATCTCCACGTGGCGCGGGTTCTCCAGGAACTTCTCCATGTAGACCTCGCCATTGCCGAACGCGGCCTTGGCCTCGCTCTTGGTGGTTTCGATCGAGGTCTTCAGCGAAGCTTCGGCGTGCACGACGCGCATGCCACGGCCACCACCGCCGCCGGCCGCCTTGATGATGACCGGATAACCGATCTCACGGGCGATCTTGGTGTTGGCGACGATGTCGTCGCCCAGCGGGCCGCCCGAGCCGGGCACGCACGGCACGCCAGCGGCCTTCATCGCGCGGATGGCTTCGACCTTGTCACCCATCATGCGGATGGTGTCAGCCTTGGGGCCGATGAAGATGAAGCCCGACTCTTCCACGCGCTCGGCGAAGTCGGCGTTCTCCGACAGGAAGCCGTAGCCCGGGTGGATGGCCTGGGCGTCGGTGACTTCAGCGGCGGCGATCAGTGCCGGGATGTTGAGGTAGCTCTGCGGCGACGGCGCCGGACCGATGCAGACCGACTCGTCGGCCATGGCCACGTGCTTGAGGTTGCGGTCGACCGTGGAATGCACGGCCACCGTGCGGATGCCGAGGGTGTGGCACGCGCGCAGGATGCGCAGCGCGATCTCCCCTCGGTTGGCGATGACGACTTTGTCGAGCATGGCGCGCCCCTCAGCCGATCACGAACAGCGGCTGGTCGAACTCCACCGGCTGGCCGTTCTCGCCGAGGATGGCGACGATGGTGCCGGAGGTGTCGGCTTCGATCGGGTTGAACATCTTCATCGCTTCGATGATGGCCAGGGTTTCGCCTTCCTTGACCTGCTGGCCCACGGTGACGAAGGCCGGCTTGTCCGGGGCGGACGAGGCATAGAACGTGCCGACCATCGGCGAGCGCAGCACATGGCCTTCCGGCAGCGCCGGGCCCGGCTTGGCGGTGCCGCCGGTGGACGCTTCGGTCGGCGACTGCATCGGCATCGCCTGCGCCGCCGGCGCCGCCGGGGCGGCGTACACCGGAGCTGCGACCGGCGCGGCATAACCAGCGACCGGAGCGCGCGACAGGCGCACCGACTCTTCGCCTTCCTTGATTTCGATTTCAGCCAGGTTCGACTCTTCCAGCAGGTCGATCAGCTTCTTGATTTTGCGCAGATCCATGAGGGCCTCTTTGGTTTCTATCTAGGTGAGGAGAGCGCCGTGGGCGCCCGGGTCGACAATCAGGTGGCGGATACGCGCAGCAGCGCCGCGTCCATCGCGTAGCGGTAGCTGTCGGCACCGAAGCCGCACACCACGCCCACCGCCTTGTCACTGAAGTAGCTGTGCTGGCGGAAGGGTTCGCGGGTATGCGGGTTGGACAGATGGATCTCGATGAACGGCACCGCCACCGCTGCCAGCGCATCGCGCAGGGCCACCGAGGTGTGGGTGAAGGCGGCGGGGTTGATCAGGATGAAAGCGGTTCCGTCGTTGCGCACAGCCTGCACGCGGTCGACCAGCACATGCTCGGCATTGGACTGCAGGCTCTCCACGGCGTGCCCGGCAGCGGATGCCTGCGCGGCCAGGGCTTGGTCGATGTCGGCCAGCGTGGTGTGGCCGTACACCTCCGGCTCGCGGGTGCCGAGCAGGTTGAGGTTGGGGCCGTGCAGGACCAGCAGCTTCGCCATGGGATCCGGAAGACGGGAAAGGGCGGCAGTCTGGCGGAACCGGCGGATGCTGTCCAGTTCGGCGAAGTTTGCAGCGTTTCAATCGTCCGTTTGAAATTCGCCGCAGGGCTTGTCGCCGTACGGCGGGCGCTGGATCAAGGCGCGCTGAACGGCGTGCTTGCGGTGGTTGCGAGCACGTAGGCCGACGATCACGCCCGGGCCGCTCATCGGCAGAGCCACACCCTGCGTGGATGAGGAGGCGTAGGGCGCAGCCGCTGTGCCCTTACCAGGGAGTTGCCTGTCAGCTGATCGCTCAGGTCTCCAACGGTACCGTCGGCACCACGTTCGGGAATACCTCCTCCAACGGCTCCTGTTCCCCCGGCTGCGGCGCCGGCCAGTTGTAGGCGTTCACCGGCTGAGCGCGGTTCACCCACAACGCGTAGTACAGGTGATCGGCGCGACCGTCGCCGGTATTGGGGTGGATCAGGATGGTCAGCCCCAGGCTGTTGAGCTGCAGCCAGGGCACCAGCACCGGCAGCAGGTCGTTGGTGAAGCCGAAGTAGAAAGAGGGGGTGACGTGCGGGCCACGCGGCTCCAGGTTCCAGTTGCCCAGCTCCACCGGGAAGCGCTCGGCGGCCCAGCGCCGCAGCAGGGCTGCCTTCTCGAAGCTGTCCTCATCGAAATAGATATGGGCGTGGTAGCGCTTGATGTCGGTGGAGGCGCGCGGGGCGGTGGGCAACGTGGCCTCGCCGGGGCGCACGCTGGCCGGGCGCGGGGGCGGTTCGCTGGCCGTGGCCTGGCCCCAGGG
>OKDH01000057.1_pt1 | contig 20761 bp, 11 predicted proteins | sample 1610621 | NCBI WGS metagenome assembly OKDH01 (sample SAMN04436668, study PRJEB24849) | human gut metagenome | biome: human gut; feature: NICU; material: stool | host: Homo sapiens | place: USA: Saint Louis, MO | collected 2010-06-11
GGATTAAGTCGTTTGTGGCACAAATGGGCCACAAACGACTTAATCACCTCCGTCCCCTTTTTTGCTCAACGGTCGTTGAGGGTCTTCACCTTCAGCGCTTCGCGCAGGGTAACCAGATCCACCGGGCCGCGCACCGCGATATCGCGGGTTTCACCCGGCAGCAGGTCCAGCAGGTTGTCTTCGACCTGCACATCCAGCGCGCCGAAGTCGATCCACGCCGCGCGCACATACGCCGCGCTTTCCAGCCGCAGACGATAGTGGTCCCCTTCGATGGACAACGTGGCCTTGAGTTTCTGCCGCGGCAACACCTGGTCCTTGGCTTCAACGAAACCGACCACCTGCCGCGCACTCACGTTGCCGTCCTGCAGCAACTCGAACACCGCCACCGTACGCATCGGGTCGGCACCGGCCAGCAGCTCCGCATCGCTGAAATCGCCCATCGGGGTGACACCCGCCGCCGCCAACGTCACCGTTTCCTCGCGACGACGCAGCACCTTCCCTTCCACGTCCATCACCCGCAGACGCCAGCGCGCATCCAGTGCGGCACCGTCGTTGATCAGGCGCACCCGCGTGCTGCCCTCGTCGCGCAGCGCTGCCACCGTCACTGGCGCGAAGAAACGCCGCGCGGCGAAGTGCAGCGCCTTCCAGCGGCCGAAATAGTCCACGCTGGACCACGAGGCGCCGGGCCAGACATCGTTGAGCTGCCAGTACAGCGAGCCCATCGTGTACGGGCGCGAGGCGCGATGGTGCAGTGCCGCCAGAGCGATGCCATCGGCCTGCATGACCTGGCTGAGGTAGACGAAGTCCTCGAAGTCCTTCGGCGTACCGTAGCCCAGCTCGATGTAGTGCAGCAGGCGGCTGTTGCCCTCGCCCGCCATGAACTTCTGGTGCGCACGGATCACCGGGCTGTCGATGCGCTGCTCGGCGCGGGTGGCGATCTGGTCCACCGTCGCCACCGACGGCCACGCCTGCAGCCCGTACTCGGACATGAAGCGCGGCGTCTCACGCAGGTAGGCCTGCACCGGCAGCGCCGGATTGCCCCAGACCTGCCAGTAGTGCTTGTCGCCGCGGGTCGAGTCGTTGGCCTTTTCGTCAAGATCGTTGCTCGGTGAACTGGACCAGTACGGCACGCCCAGCCCTTCCTCGCCCACCACCGCGCGCAGATCGTTGCCGAACAGGTCGACATAGCCCTGCCAGACCTTCGCTGCAAACGCCGGGTCGGCCGCCTTCAGGTCGCGACCATGGCCCCAGTCCTTCCAGGCGGTTTCTTCCTCGTTGTTGCCACACCACAGCACGATGCTGGGGTGGTGGCGCAGACGGCGCACGTTGTCGCGTGCTTCGGCCACCACGTTGGCACGAAACGCCGGATCGTAGCCCGGCTGCATGCCGCCGCCGAACATGAAGTCCTGCCACACCAGCAGGCCCAGTTCGTCGGCGATGTCGAAGAACGCGTCCTCCTCGTAGTAGCCGCCGCCCCAGTTGCGCAGCATGTTCATGTTGGCGTCGCGCGCGGCCGTCAGCACCTGGCGCAGGCGTGCGGCATCGACGCGCGCGGGGAAGGCATCGAACGGAATCACGTTGGCGCCCTTGGCGAAGATCTCCACGCCGTTGATGACGAAGGCAAAGCCCTGCCCGCCCTTGCGGTCTCCCTCGCGGCGCAGTTCGACCGTGCGCAGCCCGATGCGCTGCTCGCGCGCCAGCTCCGGCGCGCCACCTTGGTCCAGGCGGGCCTGCACCGTGTAGCGGTCCTGCGCGCCGTAGCCGACTGGCCACCAGCGCCGCGGATCGGCCAGTTCAACCGGAACCTCGATGCTGTTCTGGCCGGGCTTCAGCAGCACCGTGCGCTGCACCTGGGCCACGCTGCGACCCTGCGGATCGCGCACATCGACATTGACCACCGCAGAACCGGCAGCGTCGCCCTGCTCTACTTGCAGCAGCACGGCCAGCTTCGCCTGCTCCGCGCTCAATGCATCCGTGCGCACCGCAAGATCGGTCAGGCGGTGCGCGTCCCAAGCCTGCAGATCGATTCCGCGCCAGACGCCGGCGGTGACATAGCGCGGACCCCAGTCCCAGCCGAAGTGGTAGGCCGGCTTGCGCGCGAAGTTGCCGACCATCGCGTCCTTCGGCTCATCGCCATACGGCGACGGATAGTTGCCAGCGATCTTGTGCGGCATTGCCTGCACGCCCGGCAGCAGGGTGCGGATCGGCGAACGGAACACGATCTGCAGTTCATTGTCCCTGGCCCGCAGGCGCCCATTCACGCGCGCGCGCCAGGTCCGGTGCGCGTTGTCCGCACGCAGCAGCGGCTTGCCGTTGAGGCTGACGTCGGCGTAGGTATCCAGACCGTCGAAGCGCAGCTCGGCATTGGGCTTGGCCAGCGTCGCCGCATCCACGTCGAAGCGCGCGCGGTACTCCCAGGCGGCCAGGCCGATCCATTGCAGTTCGGCCTCTGGTGCGCCGACATACGGATCACGGATCAGTTCGTGAGCGAGCAGGTCGGTGTGCACGCTGCCCGGCACCGTCGCCGCCCGCCATTGCTGCAGACCTGGATGAGCGGCGCCCTGCGCGTCGCCGGGCAGCATGCGGAACTCCCACTGTGCCTGCAGCGGCGTGGCAGCGACCGGGAAGGCGGACGCCGCGATCAGCAGCAGGAGCAGGCGGACAACGAGGGGAAGGCGATGCACGGGATGCTCCTGTTATTCCGCCGGGCATGGTCGGGCGCTACCTGCAAGTCCAGTTCACGGCAGTGCCGGGCCATGCCCGGCGCGCCAACCTCAACGCACCACGTTCAACACTTCGTAGCACGCACCCATGGTGTGGTAATCCACCTTGCCGGCCGGGCTCTTCTCGTCGCTGTACTTGCGATTGTCGGCATCGAGGATGCGGAACCAGGCGCCGTACCGGTGATCGACGAAGTGTTCCCACGAATACGCCCAGATACGCTCGTACCACTGCCAATAGCGGTCATCGCCGGTACGCTTGGCCATCAGTGCGGCGGTCGCAAGCGTCTCCGCCTGCACCCAGAAATACTTGTCGTCGTCGCAGACGAAACTGTCGCCACCGATCGGGGCGCCATCCATGCCCGGCTGCCGGCGCGACTCCGGCGCGAAACCGTAGTACAGGCCACCCCGCGCCTCGTCCCAGCTGCGCGCCACGGCCACGTCGAACAGGTGCTGCGCGGTCGGCACCAGCCAGTCGACCTGCACATGGCGGTCCAGGATCAACAACAGCTTGGCCCATTCGGTCTGGTGGCCCGGCTGGAAGCCCCATGGGCGGAACAGGTGCTTGGGGTCGTCCAGGTTGTAGTCCCAGTCGATCTCCCAGTTGGAATCGTAGTGCTCCCACACCAGGCCACCGGCCTTGGCGGCCTGGCGACGGGTCATGTTGTCGGCCAGCTGCAGCGCGCGCTCCACATAGCGCTGTTCGCCGCTGGCCTCGAAGGCGGCCAGCATCGCCTCGCACATGTGCATGTTGGCGTTCTGGCCACGGTAGCCGGTGAAATTCCACTGCCCATCGGCTTCGTCCTTGTAGAGGCCGTGCTGGGGCTCCCAGAAGCGCGCCTCCAGCAGCTGCCAGGTCTCGTCCATCCATGCGCGGGCCTGTTCGAGACCGGCCTTCAGTGCGCAGCTGTAGGCCAACAGCACGAACGCCACGCCGTAGCAGTGGTTCATGTCGTCCTCGACCTTGCCGTCGCGCAGGGTCCAGGCGTAACCGCCGGTGGCCGGGTTGCGGTGCACCTCGCGCAGGTAGCGCACGCCGTGCTCGACCGCCTCACGGTACTCGGCGTTGCCGAATTCGCGGTAGGCCATCGCGTAGTTGAAGACGAAACGCGTGCTGCTCACCAGATGGCGATGGTTGGCGTCGTAGATGCTGCCGTCGTCACGGAAGTAGTGGAAGAAGCCACCGTTCGGATCGATGCACCGCGGATGGTAGAACGCCATCGTATCGGCGATGTGCGCGCGCAGGAACGCGGGCGAACGGAAGTCGGGGGAGGTGCTCATGCGTTAATGTCCTGGGCCTGCAGCAGCTGCTGCACTTCATCGAGCGAGGGCATCGCGGCGAACGCGCCCTTGCGGGTAACAGCCAGCGCACCGACCGCAGCACCGAAGCGCAGCGTGGCGGTGATCGCCTCCGGGTCCTGGCAGAAGGCGGCAAAACCGGCACCGGCGCCGCTGCGCTCCAGCAAGCCGACCAGCACGCCACCGACGAAGGCATCACCGGCCGCGGTGGTATCGACGGGAGCCACGCGGAAGCTGGTGACCGTGCCGTGGTTGTCGCGCGTGTACCAGTGCAGCGTGGCCGCACCGTCGGTGACGATCACCCAGCGCACGCGCGCAGCGAGCAGGCGCCGCAGTACCGCAGCCTCGCCATCGGCACCCAGCGGCGCGGCCAGGTAGTCCAGCTCCTCGCGCGACAGCTTGACCAGGTCGGCGCGTTCCAGCGCCTGCCACAGGCGCGGTGTCGGGTCCTCGTTCGCCGGCCACAGCGCCGGACGCAGATTGAGGTCGAGGCTGACCACCGCACCAGCCGCACGCGCGCGATCCATGCCGGCGAAGGTCGCCTCGGCGATCGCCGCTTCGGTCAGGCTGTTGGAACAGACATGGAAGCACTGTGCGCTGTCGAAGCACGCCGCCTGGAAGTCGCTGTCACGGAACAGCAGGTCGGCTGCCGGCGGGCGATAGAAGCTGAAGCTGCGCTCGCCGCTGGCATCCAGTGCGACGAAGGCCAGTGCGGTCTTGGCCGCATCGGTACGCACGATGTAATCCGTGCCCACGCCGTGCTCGACCAGGCTGTCGGCCAGGAAGTCGCCGAACATGTCGCGGCCCAGCGTGCCGACGAACTGCGTCTTCGCACCCAACCGGGCGGCCGCAACGGCAACGTTGGCCGGTGCACCACCGGCGTACTGCAGGAAGGCGCGCGGCGTGTCGGCCGAGGCCGGCGGCTGCGCTAGTAGATCGATCAAAATTTCGCCGAAGCAAACGATGGCACCCATTCCGGACTCAGCCTCCCTGCGGAATGCGGGTCGACGGGCGCGAGCCCACCAGACCGTAGAAAATAATGTAGAGGTAGCAGGCGATAGGCAGCAAGAAACTCAAGTGCAGGCCAATGCGATCGGCCAGCATGCCCTGCAGCAGCGGGATCACCGCACCACCGACAATGGCCATGATCAGCAGGCTTGACGCCTTGTTGGTCAGCGGCCCCAAGCGTTCGATTGCCAGCGAGAAGATGGTCGGGAACATGATCGAGTTGAACAGGCCCGTGGCCACGATGCCGTACATGGCCGCCTTGCCGCTGGCGGCCAGAGTCACGCCCAGCAGAATCACATTGGCGACAGCGAAGCCAGCCAGGAGACGCCGCGGCGAATACTTGGCCAACAGCCAGGAACCGGCAAAACGGCCAACCATCGCGCATCCCCAGTAGGCCGACACATACTTCGTGGCCTGCTGCTCGCTCATGCCACCGATCTCCGGCAGGGCGAGATAATTCACCATCAGACTGCCGATGGAGACTTCGGCGCCCACGTAGAAGAAGATCGCCAGCACACCGAACAACACGTGCGGCTGCTTCAGCGCATCCAGCAACGTGTGATGATTCGTATCGGCCTTCTCGGTGGTCTCGGCCAGACTGGGCAGGCGGAACAGGTAGACGAACACTGCCAGCAGCACCAGCGCGATCGCCAGGCCCACGTATGGCCCCTGCACGGAGTGCGCTTCAGCGGCGCGATAGGCCACCTGCTCGGCCACGGGCAGGGCGTCGATCTCGTCGCCGCTCTTCACCGTGGTGCTGAGGATCAGGAAGCCTCCGAACAATGGTGCCAGCGTGGTACCCAGCGAATTCAGCGCCTGGGCCAGGGTCAGGCGGCTCGAGGCGGTCTGTTCAGGCCCCAGCAGCGCTACGTACGGATTGGCAGCAACCTGCAGCACGGTGATGCCGGTGGCCAGCACGAACAATGAAGCGAGGAACGCGTCGTACGTGCGCAACGCCGCTGACGGCCAGAAGCCGAGCGCGCCGACACCGGCGATCAGCAGGCCAGCGATGATGCCCTTCTTGTAACCAAGGTGGGCCACCAGCCGGCCTGCCGGCAACGACATCAGGAAGTACGCGCCAAAGAAAGTGAACTGCACCAGCATCGCGCGCGTGTAGTTCAGCTCGAACACCGCTTTCAAGTGCGGGATCAACACATCGTTCAGACTGGTCAGGAAGCCCCACATGAAGAAGATCGTGGTGGCCACCGCCAGTGCGGCACGTGCGTTCATCACCGGCGCGGTGCCGCTGGAAGAAGAACCCGATGGACGGGGCGTTGCGGAGATCGGCATGCGGTACGCGCCTCGATGCGCGGAAGGTCGTTGTTGCGTGGAAGGGGGTATGCAGAAGGAATCAGTTCGGTCGTGCGGCACTGCTTTCGCGGATGCGCAACTGCACCGGCGCAACCGTGCGCCGTGGCGGCGCGTCCGGTTCGTCCAGCCGCTGCAGCAGCAGCGCGGCAGCCTGGCGGCCACGCTCGCGCGGGTCGGCGGTGAGCGTGGTCAACGGCGGAACCGCGACCGACGCCTCGGAAATATCGTCGAAGCCTGTCACGGCAAAATCACCGCCCGGACGGATACCGCGCGAGTTCAAGCCCAGCATCAGGCCAAGCGCGACGGTGTCGTTGTAGCAGACCGCCGCACTTGGGCGATGGCCATCGGCGAACAGCTCATCGGTGCGCGCTGCCGCTTCCAAGCGATTCGGGGCCGATTCGATCATCCAGCCCGGCGGCAGCGACAGGCCGGCCTCGGCCAGCGCCTGCTGGAAACCCGCGCGGCGCTGGTGGCAGGAACTGGATGCGGCGTGGCCCCCGAAGAAGGCGATCTGGCGATGGCCGCGCTCGATCAGGTGGCGCGTGGCCAGATAGGCGCCGTGCTGGTTGTCCAGGGTCAGGAAGTCCCAGTCGGCCCCGGCCAGTTCGCGGTTGAACAGCAGCACGTTGGCATTGGCGCCCAGTGCCTGCCGCAGCTGTGCGGTATCGCTGCCCTCGGCCGGCGACAGGATCAGGCCGGCCGGGGTGTGCTCCATCAGCGTGGACAGCACCGCCTGCTGCCGCTCCGGCGATTCACCCGTGCTGCCGAGCAGGGTCACGTAGCCACGCCCGCCCAACGCCTCGTCCACGCCCGATGCGAACTCGGCGAAGAACGGGTTGGAGAGATCGTTGATCACCAGCGCGATGCTCGACGAGGTACGACGGCGCAGGTTGGCCGCCGCGCGGTTGTAGACGTAACGCTGGCGGCGCAGTTCGGCCTCGACCTTGGCCCGGGTATCGACGTTGACCAGCGGGCTGCCACGCAGCACCAGCGACACGGTTGCCCGTGACACGCCGATCGCGCGCGCGATGTCGGTCACCGTCACCGCCTTGCCGGCGCGCTTGCTGGGACTGTTGCCGTTGTCGTTCATCGTCTTCCCGGACTCCGCTGGAGGCTCAAGCCTAATGGATCAGGGCCGTGTCGTGCCGTGCCGTTCGCTGGGTCAGCGCGAACGGCACAGTCCGGCTCAGCGCAGCTGGCTGCCCGGTGCCGCGCACCAGGACACCGGCAGGTCCTTCACCGCCGTGCCCCAGCCCTGCTCCGGCGCCTTCGCGTCGAGTGCGAACTGCAGGCGCGGGCCCTGCTGCAGGCGGTCCCAGTCCAGCCACACCGGTGCATGCGGCTGGCCGTCGACCCGCACACCCTGCACGTACTGCAGGCGGCGGCCATCGGCACCCGGCGCGTCGATGCGCAGGGTCCGGCCATTGCCCATGTCCACTTCGACCTTGCTGAAGCGCGGCGTGTGCAGCAGGAACTGGCCGCTGCCCGGCACCGCCGGGTACACGCCGATGGCGCTGAACAGGTACCAGGCCGACATCGTGCCGAGGTCATCGTTGCCGGTCACGCCATTGGGGGCATTGGTGAACAACTGCTGCGCGGCACGCACCACGGCCGCGGTCTTCCACGGCTGGCCGATCAGCGTGTACAGCCACGGCGAGTGCAGGTCCGGCTCGTTGTTCGGGTTGTAGCGGAACTGGTTGTAGTAGCTGTACGGCCCGACCACCCACGCCTTGCGGGCGGCATTGAGCGGATCGGCCTGCAGCGCGTCCATCGCGAAGAACGCATCCAGGCGGCGACCGGCCTGTTCGCGGCCGTCCATCGCTTCGACCAGGCCCGGCACGTCCTGCTGCGCCAGCCACTGGTACTGCCACGCCGTGCCCTCATGGAAACCGTGGTGCGAACGCGGACTGTAGTGGCCATCGGCCGGCGTGTACCACTGGCCATCCTCGGTGCGCGGGCGCGGGAAGCCGGTGAAACCCGTCTCGGCATCGCGCACCTGCGGGTCCCACACCTTGCGCCAGTTGCGGCCACGCTCACGGAGTGTCGCCGCATCCTGCGCATGGCCCAGGCCATCGGCCATCTGCGAGAGCGCGCAGTCGGCCAGCGCATATTCCAGCGTGGCCGAACCACCATGGTGCGGATCGACATCCATGCCCTTGGACGGGAACGCGCGGTCGTAGGCCACATAGCCCTTGTCCAGGTAGGTCGGGTTGCCGGAGCGTCCGGCCATGCGCGAGTTCAGTGGTGGCGTGCCGAAGGCATTGCGGCGCAGTGCATCCCAGGCTTGCGATTCACGGCCCTTGAGCGCGCCGAAGCGCCACAGGTCGACCATGAACGGCGTGACCGGATCGCCGGTCATGATGTTGGTCTCGAAGTTGGCATAACCCCAGCGCGGCAGCCAACCGACCTGTTCGTCGATCGCCAGCAGGGTACGGCCGATGTCGCGCGCCACGTCCGGGCGGGTCAGCGCCAGCCACTGGTTCTGCGCGCGGTAGGTATCCCACAGCGAGAAGTACTGGTAATAGGTCCAGCCATCAGCGCGGTGGATACCGTCGTCATAACCACGGTAGCGGCCGTCGGCGTCGTTGCCGGTCATCGGCTGCAGCAGCGCGTGATAGACCGCGCTGTAGAACACGGTGCGGTCATCGGCGGTGCCGCCCTGCACGCGCACCCGGCCCAACTGCTCACGCCAGGCCTGCTGGGACAGCGCGCGCATGCGGTCGAAGCCGAGCAGCGCCCCACCCTGCATGCCCTCCGCGCGCAGGTTGGTGCGCGCGCCTTCGGCATCCACGTGCGAGATCGCGCTGACCGCTGTCACCGACTGGCCCTTGGCCAGGTCGAAGCTGAGCCAGGCACCGTTCGGCTTCTGCTCGCCTTCCATGCTGTGGCGCGCGCCCGGCAGGCCACCGCCCTCGCCCCAGGTGCCATGCGCCTTGAACGGACGGTCGAACTCGATGCGGAACCAGGTGGTGTACTGATGACCGCCGCAGAAACTCTTGGTGACCAGCTTGCCCTCGACCACGCGGTCGCCGACCACATCGACCACGCTGCCGATCACCGAATGGCGCTCGTTGGCCTGGCCGACGTTGACGAGGACGTGGCCATCGCCGCTGCGCTGGCTGAAGGTGTAGCGCTCGGCCGCGGCACGGGTACGCGCGGTCGCCTCGGCATCGATGCCACCGTAGCTGGTCAGGCGCACCTTGTAGTAGCCGGCCTGGCCGACCTCGCCATCGTGGGTGTAAGCCGACGCATAGGCCTTGTGGTCGAACTGCTTGGCATTGCCGGTATCGAAATCGCCACCCGGACCGATCGAGCCGGTCACCGGCAGCACCGCCACCTGCCCGCCCTGTTCCCAGCAACCCGCGCCGGACAGGAAGGAGTGGCCGAACCCGCGGATCTTCTCGTCGTCATAGCGCCAGCCCGAGTAGTGGCTGCCGATCGGACTGACCTGGATCAGGCCGAACGGTGCCGACGCACCCGGGAACGTGTTGCCGTCGTCCTTGCTGCCGATGAAGGTGTTGACCTCGCGCTCCAGCGCTGCCGGGGCAGCCTGCAGCAGCACCGGCACTGACGACAGCGCGAGCAGGCAGGCCAGGCGCACCAGCGGGCGCGAGGACAATGGGACGGCGGGAGCGGACGGCACTGGGCGCATGTCGGGTTCCTGTAGTCGATGACGCGGAGGCAGACGGCCGGGGGCGTTCGGCACCGTTCCGCTGAGCCCTGCCCTGACCTGCAGAGAGCTCCCCCTGGAATGACGCCCGACCCACCAGCCCGAGAATTTAGATCGATTCACGGAGAGAATGCAGGTTCAGCCGAATGCATTCTGCGGCGCAGCATGAGATGGGGGGTTCGGCAGGGCTGCGCCCTGCACCTGCTACGAGCTGGAGCAACAGCAACCGCAACAGCAGAAGCAACAGCAGAAGCCGGTTTCCTGTGGGGAGTCGGGGTGGGTCCGGTTGCGGGGGACGCCGTAAACCCGTCCCCGCAGTCCGACACCGCCCCGCCAAGCCACAGACAACCCAGAGCCGCTTTGGCTTTGGCTTTGGCTGTTGCCGGCCAGCGGCCGGCACTACCGCGGGTGCCGGGCGCAGCCCTGCCGACCCACCCTCCCCTGCGCACGAAAACGATTTCACTGTTTTCAGCAAACCGTCATCCCTTCGCCACGCCAGTACCATATTGCGGAGCAGCATGCGCCCACGGGCGACCCGTGCTAAAAATCGCCCGCCCATCGCTTAGATCGATCCAAGAGCGACACTGCGATGGCCGGGAGTTGGGGGAGCAGCAACAGGACGTACCAGGCCACGCGCGCGGCGCCACTGGCAGTTGCTTGGCGACAGCGACAAAGTCACTTCAAATTAGATCGATTCAAGTTGTCCGTGCCACGTCACCGGATCAATCCATGAGAGAGGGAGAGATGGGAATGAAGCATTCAACACGTACGCATGGCCAGGACGCATTGTCGTTGGCCATCGCGCTGGCCTTGGCCGCCGCCGTCATTCCGGGTGGCGCCGCCGCGCAACAGGCCGCTTCCACCGGCTCGCAGGACGCCACCACTCTGGACAGCGTCCAGGTCACCGGCTACCGCTACGCCATTGAAAAGAGCCTCGAGCAGAAGCGCGACGCCAACGCGGTGGTCGAGGTGATCACCGCCGAGGACGTCGGCAAGTTCCCCGACAAGAACGTGGCCGACGCACTGCAGCGCGTGCCCGGCGTGGTCATCACCCGCAGCGGCGGCGAAGGCAAAAGCGTCAGTGTGCGCGGCCTCGCGCCGGACCTGACCCTGACCCAGTTGAACGGCAACTTCGTCGCCTCGTCAGAGACCAACAACGAAGCGACACGCTCCTTCAACTACACCCTGCTGCCATCGAACATGTTGTCCAGCGCGGAGCTGTTCAAGTCGCCGGAAGCACGCATCGACGAAGGCGGCATCGGCGGCACGGTCATCCTGCATACCCGTCGCCCGCTGGACATGGAATCCAACTCCGGCTACGTGAACCTGGAGGGCACCACCTCCGATACCAGCCACGATGTCGATCCGCAGGCGTCCGCGCTGTACTCGTGGCACAGCAAGGATGAGCGCTTCGGCGTCCTCGTCGGCGTGACCCAGCAGAAGCGCACCACCCGCACCATGGAAGCCAGCACCGAGGACTACCAGTGGTACGGCAATGGCACCACGGCCCGCGATGCCAACGGCAACCTGCTGGAGCAGGATGGCATCCACTACTGGTGGGGCCAGTCCGGCTTCAACAACCAGGCTGGCAAGAACTACAGCGAATTCTTCATGCCGACCTCGGTGAACTTCGCGGTGAAGGAAGAAAAGCGCGAGCGCAAGGGCGGCCAGCTGACCTTCCAGTTCAAGCCGGTCGACAACGTCACGATGACCGCGAACTACTTCCGCTTCGAGCTGCAGGGTGACTACACCCAGAACATGCTGAAGGTGCCGGAGTGGAACCTGGCCCGCTACAACCAGGACGGCAACTGGGCCGGCGGCCGCCTGCTCAACGGCCTGGATTTCGACCCGAGTGGCAGCATCGTCACGGGTGCGCAGTACCAGAAGCTGGCCGGAAAGACCTATTACTGCAGTGAGGAAGAAGCAGCGGCAGCCGGCCTGGAACCCGGTGGCTGGGGCCCGGACGACTGCACCATCCCCACTCCGCAGCTCACCGGTGGATACAGCAAGGAAAAGGCACTGTCGCAGACCGCCGACCTGACCATCGACTGGGATATCAGCCCGCTGTGGAAGGCCTCGTTCACCGGCGGCCGCACCTGGTCCGAAGGTGGTCCGTCGATGAATTTCCGCATGTCGGCCAAGCCGCGCCGCAAGGTTGGCAACCAGTGGCAGTCCGGCAACCAGTACACCGCCTGGGACCTGACCGGCACGCCGTCGGTGCAGTTCTCGCCGGACCTGCAGCAGCAGTTGATGGCGGGCGTGGCCGAAGTCGATACCGGCTCGACCGATTCGTCGTGGATGCAGACCGAGGTCAAGCAGAACTACTTCCAGGCCGACGTCACCAAGCTGTTCGAGGCCGGCTGGCTGGATTCGATCCAGTTCGGCGCCAAGTACCGCGATGGCAAGGTCCACCGCAACACCGGCAACACCTATTGGGTGTGCCCGGGCCTGGATCCGTCCGACTATGACAACAATCGCTACCAGGCCGGCTGCGATCCGACCGCAGGCGATGCGCAACCGGGCTTCTTCCTGTCCAACCCGATCAGCAACATCACCGGCGCGTTCAACGCCAACGTGTTCCCGGGCATCAACTACCCGGCCTACATCGACTACCTGAACAAGACCTACGGTGGCTCGCACAACCGTACCGAAGAAGACTTCGTCTACGACGTCAACGAGAAGATCCATTCCGGCTACTTCCAGGCCAACTTCCGCACTGAGCGGGTACGCGGCAACATCGGCGTGCGCGTGGTGCGGACCAAGCAGTTCGCCCAGTCCAGCGATTCGGTCGAGCGCTTCAACGACTATTTCGTCGACAACGCCAGCGGCGCGCCGATGAGCTGCGATGATCCGGCCGCCGACCCGAACCTGCGCTGCCAGGGTGGCTTCGTCCGCCTGCCCGACCCGCAGGTGCGCGACAAGGTGTATGCCCTGTCGTCGCTGGAAAAGACCTATACCGACGTGCTGCCCAGCTTCAACATTGCCTGGGACATCACCGACAACCTGGTGCTGCGTGGCGCGGCATCGAAGGTGGTCGCGCGCCCGAGCTACACCAGCATCGCCTATCCCGGTGGTCTGCGTTACATCAGCGAAGAGTACGCCAACGACCGCCGCGTCACCGGCGGCACCGACACGCCCGGCTGGTACGGCTCGGGCAGCAACAAGGCGCTGGAACCGTTCAAGGCAGTGCAGTTCGACCTGGGCCTGGAGTGGTACTTCAAGCCGGGCGCGGTCGCAGGTGTTTCGCTGTTCCGCAAGAACGTGGACAACTTCACCGTGCCGGTGGTGCGCGACCAGCAGATGAACGTCGGCGGGCAGTCGGTCACCGTGCAGAAGTACGAGACCCAGGCCAACGGCCGCGATGGCGTGTCGCAGGGCGTGGAACTGTATGGCCAGTACACGTTCGACTTCGGACTGGGCGTGCAGGCCAACTACACCTACAACGACACCAACCTGGCCTCGATCGTGCTGGATGGCGAGGAAATCGGCTCCTCGCCGCTGGTCGGCAGTGCCAAGAACCAGGCCAACGTTACGGTGTTCTACGAGAACGACAAGTTCCTGGCGCGCGCCTCGTACAACCGTCGTGGTGAAGTGGTCGGCGGCCTGAACAATGGCATGACCACCTACACCAAGCCTTACAGCCAGCTTGACCTGAACGTGGCCTACAACCTCACCCCGGACTGGACGGTGACCGCCGCCGTGCTGAATGCCACCAAGTCCGAGCTGCGCAGCTACATCGGCAACGACAGCCAGGCCCGCCTGCTGTCCAATCTGTACGCCGGGCGCCAGCTGTATTTCGGCGTGAACTGGAAGTTCTGAGGCAGCGCCGGGCCTGGCCCGGCGTAGTCTTGCCCGCCCCGACGGGAATGGTCCTCCACGGCAGCCGCGCTGGTACAGGCGGCTGCCGTTTTCATGGGTGCCTGCGCCGCCGTTCAGCCACCTGCTTGACCCTGCCATCGTTGGAAGGTGCACACTGGTTTCATCTCACGAGCACCGAAGGAGCTACAGATGGAATTCCATGTTGACGGCATGACCTGCGGCGGCTGCGCGCGCAGCGTGACCCGCGCGATCCAGCAGATCGATCCGAGCGCCAGTGTGGTGGCCGATCCGCCGACCGGCCTGGTCAAGGTGCAGACCACCGCATCACAGGAGCAGGTGTTCGCCGCGCTGAACGATGCGGGGTTCCCGCCGCGCACTGCCTGATCCCCTGCTTTCTGCCACAGCGGAGCCCGCCCCCTGCACTGTCACTGGGCGGGCTTTTCAGTGCATGCGAACATGAAAACTCAGTGCTTGCGTGCGCGGCGGCGCACCGCGCCGGTCTTGGCCGCTTCCACCGGCAGCGGAGCCTCATCGTCTTCACCCAGCCGCTGCAGGATCGGGCATTCCGGGCGCTCATCGCCGGCACAGCAGCGGATCAGCGATTTCAGCGTGTCGGCCATCTGCCGCATGTGCTCGATGCGCTGTTCCAGGTCGGCGATGTGCTGCTCGGCCAGCTGCTTGACGTCGGCACTGTGGCGCGACGTGTCGTTCCACAGGCCCAGCAGGTCGCCGATCTCGGCCACCTGGAAGCCGAGATCGCGCGCGCGGCGGATGAAGCGCAGGCGATGGATGTCGGCCTGCGAATACGCCCGATAGCCCGACTCCGTTCTATCCGCCGCAGGAATCAGGCCGATCTGTTCGTAGTAGCGGATCATTTTCGCCGACACGCTGGAGGCCTTGGCGGCGTCACCGATATTCATGCGATTCTCCTTCAGTGGGTCGCAACGGCGGCATCCGCCATCGGCGGCTGGAAGCGGCGCAGGCGCAGTGCGTTGCCCAGCACGAACACACTGGACAGCGCCATCGCACCGGCCGCGAACACCGGCGACAGCAGCACGCCCCAGGCCGGGTACAGCACGCCGGCGGCCACCGGAATCAACGCGGTGTTGTAGGCGAAGGCCCAGAACAGGTTCTGCCGGATGTTGCCCAGCGTCGCCTTCGACAGCGCAATGGCATTGGGCACGCCCTGCAGGTTACCCGACATCAGCACCACGTCGGCCGACTCCACCGCGATATCGGTGCCGGTACCAATGGCCAGGCCGACATCGGCTTCAGCCAACGCAGGGGCATCGTTGATGCCGTCGCCGACGAAGGCGACGCGCCCATGCGTGGCCTTCAGCCGACGCACTGCCTCGACCTTGCCTTCCGGCAGCACCTCGGCCACCACTTCATCGATGCCGAGCTGGCGCGCGATCGCCTGTGCGGTCCCGGCGTTGTCGCCGGTGATCATCGCCACCTTCAGGCCCAACCGATGCAGCGCCGCGATCGCTGCGGGGGTGCTCGGCTTGATCGGATCGGATACCGCAATGATCGCGGCCAGGCGTCCATCGATGGCCACGTACATCGGTGACTTGCCCTGCGTGCCGAGTTCCGCCGCCAATGCTGCGAATGCGGTGATGTCCACGCCCAGGTCGCGCATGAAGCGATCGGCACCGACCTCCACGCGTGCACCCTCGACACTGGCCCGCACGCCCATGCCGGTGACCGATTCGAAGTCGACCATGCCCGGCAACGCGATGCCCTGCCCGGTCGCGGCATCAACAATCGCGCGGGCGATAGGATGCTCCGAGCGCGACTCCACCGCGGCCACTGCCGCCAGAACCCTGTTGCGATCGAAGCCGGCAGCAATCTCCAGATCGGTCAGGCGCGGGCGGCCTTCGGTCAGCGTGCCGGTCTTGTCCACCGCCACCACCTGCGCGTCCTTCAGCAGCTGCAGGGCCTCGCCCTTGCGGAACAGCACGCCCATTTCGGCGCCACGACCGGTTCCGACCATGATCGAGGTCGGCGTGGCCAGGCCCATCGCGCACGGGCAGGCAATGATCAGCACCGCCACCGCATTGACCAGTGCGAAGCTCAGTGCCGGCGATGGTCCGAAGATCAACCAGACCGCGAAGGTCGCCAGCGCGGCCAGCATCACCGCCGGCACAAACCACAACGTGACCTTGTCGACCACCGCCTGGATCGGCAGCTTCGAGCCCTGCGCCTGTTCGACCATGCGGATGATCTGCGCCAGCAGGGTCTGCGCGCCCACGGCCGTGGCCCGCACCGTCAGTGCGCCCTTCTGGTTGACCGTGCCACCCACCACGTTGCTGCCGGGCAGCTTCTCGACCGGAATCGGCTCGCCGCTGATCATCGATTCATCGATGTAGCTGCGGCCTTCAACCACCTCGCCATCCACCGGCACGCGCTCGCCCGGGCGCACTTCCACCAGGTCGCCGCTCTGCACTTCATTGATCGGGATGTCGACCGCGCGGCCGTCACGGACCACATGGGCCACCTTGGCCTGCAGGTTGACCAGGCGCTTGATCGCTTCGGAGGTGCGGCCCTTGGCCCGGGCCTCCAGGAAGCGGCCGAGCAGGATCAGCGCGACGATCACCGCCGCCGCTTCGTAGTAGACGTTCACCGTGCCCGGCGGCAGCAGCCGCGGTGCAAAGGTCGCTACCACCGAATAGCCGAACGCCGCGGCGGTGCCCACCGCCACCAGTGAATTCATGTCCGGCGCCAGCCGCAGCAGCGCCGGGAAGCCCTTCTGGTAGAAGCGGCGCCCGGGGATGGCCAGCACCAGGAGCGTCAGTGCGAACTGCAGGTACCAGCTGGCCTGCATGCTGAGGGTGGACATCACCCATGCGTGCATGCCGGGGATCAGGTGCGAGCCCATTTCCAGTACGAACACCGGCAGTGCCAGCGCGGTGGCCACGATCAGGTCGCGCTTCAGTCCGGCGCGCTCGGCATCCTTCTTTTCCGCAGCCTGATCATCGGACTGCACACCCGCCTCGATCACACGTGCGTCATAGCCGGCCTTGTCGATCGCGGCGACCAGCGCAGCCACGTCCGCCATGCCACGCACCGTGGCGCGCTCGGTGGCCAGGTTGACGCTGGCCTGGCTGACGCCGGGCACGGCCAACAGCGCGCGTTCGACACGGCCCACGCAGGAAGCGCAGGTCATGCCTTCGACCGCCAGCTCGGTGGTCGCCGCGGGCACGTCATAGCCCACCCGCTCCACCGCCTGGACAAGCGCCGCGCGATCCACCGGGCCCGACGGACGAATGTCCGCCCGCTCGGTGGCCAGGTTCACCGAGACACTGCCCACGCCCTCGACCCTGGACAGTGCTGCCTCGACCCGGCCCACGCAGCTGGCGCAGGTCATGCCCTCGATGGGCAGGCTGATGGTGGAGGGGCTGGCGGGGGCGGCAGCGGCGCGCGGCGTGCTCATGATCGGATTCCCGGGTTTCCTTCTGGATGCGGACAGGCTAAACCTTGCCATCGTGGGAAGGTCAAATCCAGCCTGTCCGCATGCCTGAAGGGAGCGCCGCCCCCGCCGTCCCGTTTCCGCATCCACGCATGGCGTGGATCCAGCGGCGGAGGTCGGTCTCCTCAGAAGGTGAACACATACTCCAATGCGAACTCGCGGCCGACCGCGCTCAGCAACCGGGTCGGGGCGAAGTCATAGTCCAGCTTGTACGGGTCCTTGTGGTTCCAGCTGGCCGAATTGAACACGTTGTTGACGTAGACATTGACCTTGGCGTGCTCGGTCACCTGGTAACCCACGTTGACGTTCCAGGTGATGAACGGGCCGACCCGGCCGAAATAGCGCGAGGTCTGCTGGCCCGCGTTGGGGTTCGGGTTCACCGAGCCATCCGGCAGCTGTGCCGGTTCCAGGCAGTTCAGCGACGGGCTGTCACTGGGCACGTAGCCGTCGGCGAACGGCAGGCAGCCGCCGGGATTGTCCAGGCGGTCGGTGCCCCAGTGATAGCGCACGCCCGGCACCGAGCCCACGCGGTCGGCATAGACGTTGGCGTTCCAGTTGCCGCGCTGCCAGGCCAGGCTCGCGCGCAGCTTGCTGCGCAGGTCCCGGTCGCGCCGTTCCGGGTTCGGGTCGTTGGCGTAGCGCTGTTCCTTGGTCGAGATCTGGTTGGTGTAGTTCAGGCCCAGCTGGAAGCTGCCCCACTGCGCGGTTTCCAGGCGATAGCGTGCAGTCAGGTCGATGCCGCGCACTTCCCGGCTGGCCAGGTTGAACGGGCCGCGCTCGATCGATACCAGGCGGCCGCTGCTGTCGCGGTTCACGCGGGCCAGGATGCCGGCGCAATAGTCGCCACCGGCCGGATTGGCCCACGGCGTGCCATCGATGTTCTTGCCGGTCAGGCAGCCGGCCTCGCTGGCCAGCACCTCGTCGGCGCCGACGTCGACGATCATGTCTTCCAGCTTGATCGCCCAGTAGTCGGCGCTGAACGACAGGTTCGGCATCACGTCCCAGACGAAGCCGACCGTCCACGAATCGCCGGTTTCCGAACGCAGCAGCGGCGTGCCACGCCGGTTCACGTCGAAGGTGTACCAGATATCGGTGTTGCCCACGCCACAGTTGTTGACCAGGTAGGCACCGCTCTGGATGCAGCGCAGGCGGTCATAGGTCTGCACTTCGGAACTGCTCGGCTGGCCCAGCAGGTAGTGCATGTCCGGCGCGTGGAAACTGGTGGCATACGAGCCACGCACCAGCAGCGATTCGACCGGGCGCCATTCCAGGCCGACGTTCCAGGTGGTCTCCTTCTGGCTGCCGATATCCAGCGCTTCACTGCTGTCATCGGCCTTGTAGTTGCCATAGCGGTCGTAGCGGGCGGCGGCGGTGGCCGTCACGCTCTCCAGCAGCGGGATCTTGAACTCGACGCCGGCCGAGTAACGGGTGCGCTCGCCGCCACCGCGATCGACGTTCTGCAGATCGAAGTCGATGCCGGCGCGCGGGTCCGGGCTGAGGTGATAGCCCTGCTGCGCGACTTCGGCCACGGCGGCGAACGAGATCGGGCCGGCCCAGCCCTGAAACAGCTCGCCGGTGATGTCCGCCGAGGCCTGGTTGACCCACGATGACGCGCGGTTCCTGGCGACCGTGCCCATCTGCCAGTACTGGTCCGGCGTGAGCGGATTCCACCAGCGCGATTCGTTCAACGCGTAGATCGCCTCGCCATCGGCGGTGGTACCCAGGCGCGGGCCGAGGAAGAAGTCGTACGACTTCTGCTCGTCCACCACGTTCTGCCGTTCTTCCACGCGATAGTAGGAACGCCCCACCGTGGCGCTCCAGTCGAAGCGGTCGGCAAGGCGGCCACGCAGGCCCGCGCTCCAGTCCCATGACAGCTCGCGGTTGGTGTTGCGCAGGGTGTCCAGGCCGCCGACTTCGTTCGGGGTGAACTGGCGCACGCCCAGGATCGGGCGGTTGCGGTTGGCATCCCAGTAATAGCCGTTGTCGTCGTCGATCAGCGAGACGCTGGGCGGGTTGGTGCCCCAGATCGCTTCGGAGCGGTACACCGCCAGGTTGGTCCAGGCCTGCAGGTCGCTGCTGAAATCGAAGGTGGCATACAGGTTGCCGTACACGTTCTCGGCACCACCGGTCAGCAGCCAGTTGGCGTAGTCGGCGCTCATGCCGCACAGGCGGCCGGTGTTGGTGATGGTGTTGGTAGCGTAATTGTAGACGAGCCGATCGGCAGTGTAGTACTCGCCGTCGAACTTCTCGCAGGTGCCTGCAGGCGGTGCCAGGCGCTGGCCGTTGGTCGGGTCGATCAATGCCAGGCCCGAGGTGGGGCGGAAGCCGACCTTGCGCTGCTCCATGTTCCAGGAGGGATACGGTGCGTCGTCGGCGTCGTCCATCTGCGGTCGGTCGCGTCCGAACAGCGGATCGCGCTTGGTGTACTGCAGCGCGTAGGTCACGCTCCAGTTGTCGCCGGTCTTGCCGCCGGCCCAGGACAGGTCCCAGGTATCTCGCCCACCTTCTGTGGAGGTACCGCCACGCACGCGCACTTCGTCGCCGTCGTAGTTGGTCTTGAGGATGACGTTGACCACGCCGGCGATCGCATCCGAACCGTAGATCGCCGAGGCGCCGCCGGTCAGTACTTCGATGCGCTCGACCGCGGCAGCGGGAATGTTGCCGTAGTTGGAGAAGTTGGTTTCACCGCCATACGGCAGCGGGTAATCGGCCACGCGACGGCCGTTGACCAACAGCAGCGAGCGGTTCGGGCCCATGCCGCGCAGGTTCAGGCCACTGGCGTTGGGCGTGTGCGAGCCCCATTGCGAGGCGGCTTCAACGGTGCCGGTCGCTTCGGTGAGCGTCTTCAGCGCGTCATACACGCTGACGAAGCCCTCTTTCTGGATCTGCTGCGCGGTAATCACGTTGACCGGGGCCGGGCCTTCGACCGCGGCGCGCTTGATGCGCGAACCGGTAACGGTGACCGCATCCAAGTCTTTGGTGGACGAACTGGCCGCTTCCTGTGCGCCCGCGGCCAGGGGCAACAGGGCCAGGACCAGTGCCTGGGACAGCAGGTGACGACGCTTGTGGACGATCTGAGCCATGGGTGGTTGCTCTTCGAAGATGTGGACGCACGGGCGGACGGTGGCGCGGCACTACGACGGATCCAGGCGCCTGGATCGGTTCACGACCGATATGGCACCTCCCCTGTGGATCGATCCAAACTAAAGCACAGCTGAACCACGCCGGGCATGCGGCGATGCAGCAACACCCTACGCAATGCCGCTATCAGCCGCAGGTATCAAGAACAATCAAAGGGTTGCGAAACATCGCTGAGAGAACAGCGCACACGTCAATGACACGATCACGACAACCGCGCGCGGAACGGTTTTGTCCGCGTCGTCGCGTGCGACTGTAGAGCCGAGCCCGTGCTCGGCTGATGTCGTTTGCCGCAAAGCGCAGCCGAGCGTTGGCTCGGCTCTACAG
>OKDH01000058.1_pt1 | contig 20623 bp, 22 predicted proteins | sample 1610621 | NCBI WGS metagenome assembly OKDH01 (sample SAMN04436668, study PRJEB24849) | human gut metagenome | biome: human gut; feature: NICU; material: stool | host: Homo sapiens | place: USA: Saint Louis, MO | collected 2010-06-11
CTGGCGGCGCCGGCCGCGGCCCTGCGCCGGGAAGGCGCCAGCGTCATGCACCTGGCCGTGGAGGATCGGCTGGCCGGGCTGCTGGCCGTTTCCGACCCGGTCAAGGCGAGTACGCCCGAAGCCCTGTCGGCGCTGCACGCGGCGGGTATCCGCATCGTCATGGCCACCGGCGAAGGCGTGACCACCGCCCGCGCGGTGGCCGCGCGCCTGGGGATCGACGAGGTGCACGGCGAGGTCAAGCCCGAGGACAAGCTGGCGCTGGTCGAGCGCCTGCAGGCCGAGGGTCGGGTGGTGGCGATGGCCGGCGACGGCATCAACGACGCCCCGGCGCTGGCGCGCGCCGACGTCGGCATCGCCATGGGCACCGGCACCGACGTGGCGATGAACAGCGCCCAGGTGACCCTGGTCAAGGGCGATTTGCGCGGCATCGCCGTGGCGCGCGGGCTGTCGCAGGCCACGGTGGCCAACATGCGCCAGAACCTGGCGTTCGCGCTGGTCTACAACGGCCTGGGCGTGCCGCTGGCCGCCGGCGTGCTTTACCCGCTGACCGGCTGGCTGCTCTCGCCGATGTTCGCGGCCCTGGCCATGAGCCTGAGCTCGGCCTCGGTGGTGGGCAATGCGCTGCGGCTGCGCGCCCAGCGTATCAATCCAGGCCGAACTGGCTGATCCCGCACATGCTGGAGACGTTCATCGCGGGGATCGGGTTTCAAGAAGAGGCGCATTCCACAGGCACGATCGCCAAAACACAGCGAATGGGAAAACCCCTTTCTCATGGCTTCAGCAAGACCTTGCCCTTGCGCCCCGGTTGCAGGCTGGCGGCCGCGGCCTGGGCTGCATCGGCCAGGTCGTAGATCGCCTCGACCGGCAGCAACAGTTCACCGGCCAGCGTGCGCTGCAACAGTTCGCCCACCAGCCGGCGCTTGTCATCCGCCGACAAAGCCTGGCTGACCTTGCTGCCCCAGAAACCCTTGACCGTGGCCTGCTTGAAGATGAGTGAGCCCGAGTCGATCTGCATCGGCTCTCCTGCCATCGTGCCGAAGGAAACAAGCGTGCCGCCTTCGCCCAGCAGGCCCAGCAGCGCTGCACTGGCCGCGCCGCCGATGGAGTCGACGGCCGCGTGGGCCAGGGTGGAGCCAAGGAGCGCGCGGGCGCGTTCCTGCCACTCCGGCTGCGCAGTGGAAATGACGTTGCCGATGCCCAGGGCCGCCAGTTCGTCCACGCCCGCGTCGCGGCGCACCAGACTCAGCACCTGCACACCGCGTGCGGCGGCCAGCATGGCCAGCGTCTTGCCGACCGCGCCGTTGGCCGTGTTCTGCACGATCCACTGGCCCGGCTCGGCGTGCAGGAACTCCAGCAGCATCAACGCACTGAGCGGCATGGCGATGAGCTGCGCGGCGGTCTCGTCGGGCAGGGCCTGCGGCACCGGCACCAGCAGCCGCGCCGGGGCCAGGAAGTACTCGGCCCAGGTACCGTGTGCCGAGGCCACGGCAACACGCTGGCCGACGGTGGCGCCTTCGACACCCTCGCCCAGTGCATCGACGATGCCGACCGCCTCGCTGCCGCCGATGGCGGGAAGTTCCGGCTTGTAGCCGTAGCGGCCGCGGATCGTCCACAGGTCATGGTTGTGGATCGGCGCCAGCGAGGTCTTGATGCGGACTTCGCCCGCGCCAGGCTGCGGCACCTGACGGTCGCCGAGTTCGAGGACGTCGGCAGGCTCGCCAAATGTGGTGTGGATGGCACTGCGCATGATGCTGTTCTCCTGCTCAGGCCACGGAAACATGCAGGCGCACGTCGATATTGCCGCGCGTGGCATTTGAATACGGACACACCTGATGCGTGGCCTCCACCAGCTTGCGCGCAGCGGCCTCGTCCAGGCCCTGGACTTCCACATGCAAGTCCACGTCCAGTGCATAGCCGCCGGTGGCCGTCTGGCCGATGCCGACCTCCACCGAGGTGCGCGTCCCGGTCGGCGCCAGGCCCAGTTGCTTGGCGGCCACGGGCAAGGCGTTGTCGAAGCAGGCGGCGTAGCCCATGGCGAAAAGCTGCTCGGGGTTGGCGCCGGTCTTGCCGGAACCGGGCGCGGCCAGGTCGAGCGCCAGGCTGCCGTCGTCCAGCGCGGTGCGGCCGGAACGGCCGCCCGTGGCGGTGGCGCGGGTCTTGTAGAAGATCTTCATGGCTGGCTCCTGTTGGATGAGAGAGGCAAAGGATGAAAGCGGAACGTCACGCAACGCCGGCGAGCGCGGCCTGCGCCTGCGCCAGCGCGTCGGCATACGGTGCGCGCAAGCGCAGGTTGGACGCGCCATCGGCGCTTTGCACCACCACGGCCTTGGCGTAGCTGAAGCGACGGAAGCCGTGGATGCCGTGGTAGGCGCCCATGCCGGACGGGCGCACGCCGCCGAAAGGCACGCTTTCGACCACGGCATGCGTCATCACGTCGTTGATGACCGCGGCGCCGGAGGTGGTGCGGTCGAGAAACGCCTGCTGCCTGGCTGGATCGTTTCCGAAGTAATAGGCCGCCAGCGGACGCGGATGCGCGTTGTCTGCATTCATGACGCTTCTACGTCCCGCGCCAGCAGGGACAACAGCGCCTGGGCCACGCCCTCGGAACTGCCTGGGTTCTGCCCGGTGACCAGGCGGCCATCGGTGACGACGTGCGCCTGCCAGTCCGGGCCCTTCTGGTAGTGGCCGCCCAAGCGGATGAATTCGTCTTCGATCAGGAATGGCACGACGGCGCTCAGACCCACGGCCGCTTCCTCGCTGTTGGTGAAGCCGGTGACACGGCGTCCCGCGACGAGCGGCTGGCCGTTCGCTGCACGCACCTTCACCAGCGCGCCCGGCGCGTGGCAGACCAGGCCCAGCGGTTTGCCGGCGCGCTCGAAGGCTTCGAGCAAGGCGATGGAGGCGGGATCGTTGGCCAAATCCCACAACGGGCCGTGGCCGCCGGGGTAGAACACCGCATCGAAATCCGCGGCGTCCACCTGCGCAAGCGGTACGGTGGCAGCCAGGGCCGCTTGCGCCTGGACGTCCTGGCGAAAGCGTTCGGTCGCGGCCGTTTGCGCATCGGGTTCGTCGCTCTTGGGATCCAGCGGCGGCTGGCCGCCTGCGGGCGAAGCCAGCGTGATGGCGGCGCCGGCGTCCTTGAACACGTAGTAGGGGGCGGCGAACTCCTCCAGCCAGAAACCGGTCTTGTGGCCGGTATCGCCCAGGCGGTCGTGGGAAGTGAGTACGAACAGGATTTTCATAAAAAGCTCCAGGCGTTATCGGGAAAGTGCTTGGTCGGCCGCGATGTGCCGTGCCGTGCCGCAGGCCAGCAACTGCCCCGTGGCGTCGCGCGCCTGCGTCAAAGGCGTCTTGTCCTGGCTCAACTTCGCCAGCAGCGCCGCGCCCAGCCACATCTGGTAAACCACCCGGGCCAATGCCGGCGATGGTGAGCCAGCAGGCAAGGAGCCGTCCGCGCGGGCTTCGTCGATCAGTGCCGCGATCCTTGCCAGAAGCCGTTGCACACCGGCATCGAGTACCCGGCGCATGTCTTCGGAAAGGTCGGCCACTTCCGCCGCCAGCTTCACCACCAGGCATTCGTCGGCCCATCCCTGTGCCGGATCGGCGGGATCTGCGATCCAGGCATCCCAATACCGCATCAGGCGCTCGTTGCCGTTGCCGGGCACCGAAAGCAGGCCATCGAGCTTGCGCGCGTAGCCATCGACGTACTGTTGCAGCAGCTCGCACCCGAAGGCTTCCTTCGACGGGAAGTAGTGATAGAACGAGCCCTTGGGCACGCCGCAGGCCTTGAGGATTTCGAGCAGCCCCAACGCGGAAAACCCTTTGTGCAGCACGAGCCGGTGCCCCGTATCGAGGATGTGCTGGCGTGTCGCTTCGGCTTTCTTGGTCAGGTGCATGCTGGGCATTATGCATTAAAATAGACCGGTCGTCTATATCTCGGATTCAATCAACACGAAGACAGCCATAGCGCCTATCGGTCCCGCAGCCCTCGCGGAGTAAACCGGCTTTGGCCGGCGCGTCGGGCCGCCTCGATCAGCGCCGTGCTGGCCGGGCTGTCCTTGCCGGCGAAAGCGTAGAAGCGCGCCGCCGGCAGTTCGGGCAGGCCATCCTCACCGCCCAGCACGCGCAAGCCTTCGCCGCGCTGGCTGTCGGCGATGACCGTGGCGGCGAAACCTGCCCGCGCCGCCGACAGGCAGCCTGCCATGCTGCTGCTCTCGAAGACGATGCGCCAGGTGCGATCCGTCTGGCCCAGCGCCGTGACCGCCGACTCCCGGTAGACGCACGGTTCGGGAAAGACCGCCAGCGGCAACGGTGCTTGCGCCGGCAACGGGTGATCGGCGGCAAACGCCCACACCAGCGGTTCTTCCCACAGCAGCGTGCCGCTACCTTCGACCCGGCTGCATTGCTTGCCGAACACCAGATCCAGGCGGCCACGTTCCTGCTGGCGCAGCAGGTCGGCGGTGATGCCGACTTTCAATTCCACCGTGGCTTCGGGATGCCACTGGGCAAAGCGTTGCAGCACCTGGGGCAGCCAGGCACCGGCAAAGTCTTCCAAGGCGCCGATGCGCAGACGCCCGCGCAGCGGGGTGCCCCGCAGCTTGGCGCGGGCCTCGCGCTCCAGATCGAGGATGTTGCGGCCGTAGGCGTACAGGGTATCGCCCGCCTGGGTCAGCTCCAGCCGGCGCGTGGTGCGCGCCAGCAGGCTGGCACCGGCGATCTGTTCCAGCCGCCGCATGTGCCCGCTGACGGCAGAAGGCGGCAGCGCCAGCCGCTCGGCGGCGGTGGCGAAGCTGCCGCTGTCCACGATTTCGAGGAAGGTGCGCAGCAGTACCGTTTCCAGCGGCGGGCCATCGGCGATGGGAGATAGGTTCATTCAGTAATTCAACACGAAAAATCATCAATGATGAATGATTATTCTCCAATCAAATGGAGTCGTCCAGCTACGCTGGCGCATCTTCACGACGGGAGACAAACCCATGCAGGACTATCAAGTCGCCACGACCGAACGGCTCGACATCGCCTATCTCGAATGGAACCGGCAGGGAGCGCGAACCGCCATCCTGCTGCACGGTTGGCCGGACAGCCCCGAGTGCTGGAAGGCCGTGGCGCCCATCCTGGCCGACGCTGGCTACCGGGTGCTGGCGCCGGCGCTGCGCGGTTTTGCGCCGACCCGGTTCCGAGAGGCCGGCGCGCCACGCAGCGGCCAGTTGTCCGCCCTGGGCCGTGACCTGCTGGACTTCATCGACGTGCTCGGCTTGGCGCAGCCCGCGCTGATCGGCCATGACTGGGGCGCACGGGCCGCCGCCAATGCCTGCGGCCTGCGCGATGGCGTGGCCTCGCACCTGGCGATGCTGTCGGTCGGCTACGGCACCAACGACCCGAACCAGCCAATGTCCTTGGCGCAGGCGCGCAACTACTGGTATCACTGGTACATGGCCACGCCGCGCGGCGAGCGCGTGGTGCGGGAAGAACGCGAGGCGTTCGCCCGGCAGATGTGGGACACCTGGGCACCGGCCGGCTGGTACGACCCTGCCGATTTCGACGAGGCAGCGCGGGCATTCCAGGGCGAGGACTGGGCCGAGATCGTGCTGCACTCCTACCGCCACCGCTGGGGCTTCGCAGAGGGCGACCCGGCCTATGCGGAGGACGAAGCGCGCCTGAACCCCGCGCCCGTCCTGTCGGTTCCGACCCTGGTGCTGCACGGCGGGGCCGATACCTGCAACCACCCCGACAGTTCCAAGGGGCGGGAAGCGTTCTTTACGGGCCGCTACGAGCGACAGGTGCTCGATGGCGTCGGCCACTTTCCGCAGCGGGAGGCGCCGCAGGCGGTCGCCGAGGCTGTTTCGCGGTTCTGCGCATCGGCGTGAGCGCCAATGCGTCGCCGCGCTGACCTCTGAAACGCAGAACCCGCCATCGCTGGCGGGTTCTGTTCGTCAATGCGCCTGCGGCCGTTCAGAGCACGGCTTCCAGGCCCTTGCGTTCGATGATGTCCAGCAGTTTCTGCGACGGGCCGCTGGGGCGCTTGTCGCCCACTTCCCACTTACGGACGGTGGACGCGCTGGTGTTGAGCACCGAGGCCAGCACGGCCTGGCTCAGTTGCAGGCGCTCGCGCAGCGCCTTGATCTTGGCGGCATCGTAGTCCTGCACCGGCTCCAGGCACAGCAGGTCGTACTTCTGCATCTTGCGCTTGTCGATAAACCCCAGGTGGTGCAGATCGCGGGCGCCTTCATGCACCGCTTCCAGAATGCGGCTCTTGGGTTGGGCTTTTTCAGTCATCGGTGATCTCCAGCAAAGTACCGTCGGCAGCGGCGGCATCCAGTTGCGCGGCCGTGCGCTCCAACAAATCGGCGGCGTAGTCCTGCAAGGCTTGCAGTTCGGCGTCGCTGATGTTGTCCCGCTCGTTCTTCTCAAACCCGAAGACGAAGAACCAGCGGTTGCCCTTGTTGGTGGCGACCAGCGTTCTCACTCCGCCGCGCTTGCCGCGCCCGGCCAATCCGATACGTTTCTTCACCACGCCACCGCCGAGATCGGCGTCGATCAGTCCGGCGGTCATTTCAAGGACAGCCTTGCGCAGATCAGAATCGCCCAATGCCGTCTTGCGCATCCACCGCTGGAAGTGACGGGTTTTGAAGATGTGCATCGCTGTCCTCACTATACCACTCAGTGGCATGACTTGTCCATGAAGGGATGGATGCTGCCAGATCGCTAGGCAGGCTCGCTTGCCGTGGCAGGTACGGCCCGGCCAGGCACGCCCAGCGGAACGAAGCCGGTCAGTTCAAGCGGCACGGGCGTCCATCCGCAAATGAAGGAAGGATGCCGCAGGCTGGCGCGGCCGGAAACTCGCTGGGGCGTGCTCCGGCGTAGCAGTCGAAAGCCACCGGCCGCGCGAATTGTCGTATCGGTGATACGACAATTCGGGGCTGGGCGAGGACGGAAAATGTCGTGTCGCCGTCACGACATTTCTCCGCTAGAGCCTGGGCCGGCATCACGCGGCTTCCAGTTTTTCCAGCAGTTCGGGCGAACGCTTGAGCAGCTTGAACAGCTCGGCCAGCGCCTGCGGCAGTTCCGTCGCTTCCTCGGCCTTCGCGGGCGCGGCCTGCTGGCCGCTGGCGATCAACTTGCGCAGCTTCGCCACCACGTCGCTGGCCTCGCGTTCTTCCTGATCCTGGGTGTGGACGTAGCGCATGAACATGCCCACGGTCTTGTGCGCCGTCAGTGCCATGCCCACCTTGATCGGCACGCCGGAATTGGCAATGTCGGTGGCCGAGCGGTGGCGAATGCCGTGGGTGCCGACATGAGCCAGGCCGGCGCGCTTGGCGAGCGTGACCCACGCATGGTAGTAAACGCCCTTGGACATGGGCCGCTTGTGGTCGCGTGCGGCCGTGATGACGTAGGGCGAATCTTCATACCTCGTGGCATTGGACAGCAACCGCTGCGCTTCCTCGCTGATGGGCTTGGACATGGGGCCGGTCTTGCTATCGGGCCAGTTGATGCGGCGGTTCTCGAAGTCGATCCAGTCCCATTGCAGAGAGAGGATTTCCGACATGCGTGCCGCGAACTCGAATTGCAGGCGGATCGCCAGCAGGGTTTCGGGGCGGACGGTGCGCTCGATCTCCGCTTGATCGAGGTAGGCGAACAGCTTGCCCATTTCCTCGTCGGTGATGAGCCGGGATTCGCCTTTCTCCGGAAGCCCCTTGATGTGCCGGCACGGATTGGAGCCTTCGGGCCGGTAGCCCCACACTTCGGCCAGGTTGAACATCACCCGCAGCAACGAGTAGGTGCGATTGCCGCAGGTCGGGATGTGTTCCATCTTCTTCATCATCGCGGCAATGTCGGCGCGCTTGACCTCAGAGACTTTGAGCTTGCCGAGCTTCGGGATGATGTGGTTGTCGATGTAGGTCTGGTAGGTCTTCTGCGAAGACTTCTTGTTGTGGCGCTTCGAGTGATCTTCCATGAAGCGCGTGCATAGCTCCTTCATCGTCGGCACCTTGCGCGCCTCGACCTTGGCCGCGCCGGGATCGCGGCCTTGGCGGACTTCCGCCAGCCAGTTTTGCGCCTTGGTGCGGGCCTGCTCGACGGTCAGTTCGCCGAACAGACCGAGCGAGGGCTTGCGGCGGTCGCCGGCATTGGTACGGTACTGGAGCATGAACACCTTGCGACCAGCCGGCGTGACCTTGCAGAGAAAGCCGGGCACGAGGGTGTCGCGCAGTTCAACGTCGTGGGCTTCGGGTTCCGCCGAATCGACCACGGATTTGGTGAGTTTGATCTTGGCCATGAACAGTCCTCGGGATGACCGATTCCAGGGGCCAAGTAGGAGCCTGGCGAGGGGGAATCAGGTCGGGTTGCAGAAAGCACCGGGATATGGTGAATCCGCGTCATCCCTAGGAAAACTCGCTGCGGCGAGGGCTGGCGTAGTCCCGCGTATCTCGGTGCGGAACCTATGTTCAAACTGTTCGACAAGGATTTCGTCTCGCAGTCGTGCCTGTTGATCAGCCAGAGCGAATTCAACTGCGTGGACGACTATGCGACCAAGGACCAGCGGCGCAGCTACTGGATTTCGCTGAACGCGAAGTTCTGATCGCCGCGCCCTGCTCCTGCTCCACGCATGGCGTGGATCCACCGATCGGTAGTGCCGGCCGCTGGCCGGCATCCCGAAATAGCTCCGGGATACAGAACGACACGCAATTGCGAGCTATTCTCATCAATGATGTAATGGGCAGTCCCCGTCCGCCTCGAACCGTGCCGTGAGCCGTCCCGCCCTTTCCACCGTGCAGCAGCAACAGAACCGTGGCTTCTGGCTGCGGACGCTGCACCAGTGGCACTGGATCAGCTCGGCGGTGTGCCTGATCGGCATGCTGCTGTTCGCGGTGACCGGCCTGACTCTCAACCATGCCGCGAAGATCGAGGCCAAGCCCGAGGTGCAGAACCAGCATCTGGAACTGCCGGCCGCGCTGCTGGGCCAGCTGGGCACGCGCGAGGACGGCAACGCGCCGATTCCGCGCCCGGCCCGGCACTGGCTGGACACGCAGCTGGGCATCGCCATCGGTGGACGCCCGGCCGAGTGGTCGGCCGAGGAGATCTACCTGTCGCTGCCGCGCCCCGGTGGCGACGCCTGGCTGAGCATCGACCGCGAAACCGGCGCGGTGGAGTACGAATCGACCTCGCGCGGCGTGGTCTCCTACCTCAACGACCTGCACAAGGGCCGCAACGCAGGCCCCGCATGGGGCTGGTTCCTGGACCTGTTCGCCGTGGCCTGCCTGGTGTTCTGCATCACCGGCCTGTTCCTGCTGCACCTGCATGCGCGGCAACGGCGCATGACCTGGCCGCTGGTCGGCCTCGGCCTGATGATCCCGCTGTTGATCGCCCTGCTGCTGATCCACTGACTTCCACCGTGAATTCCATCCGTTCCTCCGGAGCCGCCCCATGCGCGTCACCCTGACCATCGCCCTCAGCGGCCTGCTGGCCACCTCGCCGGCCTATGCCACCACCCTCGACATCAACGTCGAAGTGCCCAAGCTCAACGTGGCCGAGTACCACCGCCCGTATGTGGCGGTGTGGCTGGAAGGCGCCGACCAGAAGGTCGCGGCCAACCTGTCGGTCTGGTACCAGCAGACCAGCAACAGCGAAGGCCACGGCACCAAGTGGCTGCCCGACCTGCGCCAGTGGTGGCGCAAGAGCGGCCGCACCCTGCAGGTGCCGGTGGACGGCGTGACCGGCCCGACCCGCCCGGCCGGCAAGCACGCACTGTCGTTCAGCGACAGGCAGCCGGCACTGAAGCAGCTGGCCCCGGGCAACTACACCCTGGTGGTGGAGGCGGTGCGCGAAGTCGGCGGCCGCGAACTGCTGAAGATCCCCTTCACCTGGCCGGCCACCGCCGCGCAGAGCGGCAAGGCGCAGGGCGCCACCGAACTGGGTCAGGTCACCCTGTCCGTCAAACCCTGAAAAGGGGACGGAGGGGATTAAGTCGTAATCCCCTTCTCCTTGACGCATCACCCCGCATCCACTGGAGTCTTCCGCATGAAGCGCACGCTCGTCCTCGCCGCCGCCCTGGCCGCTGCCCTTCCCTTCTCCGCCCTGGCCCACAAGGCTTGGCTGCTGCCCTCGCAGACCGTGCTCGCCGGCAACGCACCGTGGGTCACCGTCGACGGTGCGGTCTCCAACGACCTGTTCTACTTCAACCACGTGCCGCTGCGACTGGAATCGCTGGTGATCACCGCGCCGGACGGCAGCACCGTGCAGCCGCAGAACGCGGCCACCGGCAAGTACCGCAGTGTGTTCGACATCGAACTGAAGCAGGCGGGCACCTACCGCATCGCGTCGGTCAATGACGGCCTGTTCGCCACCTACGAGCAGAACGGCGAGCGCAAGCGCTGGCGCGGCAGCGTGGCGACCCTTGGCGAACTGCCCAAGGACGCGAAGAAGCTGGAACTGAGCCAGTCGGTGGGCCGCGTGGAGACCTTCGTCACCAACGGTGCACCGAACGATACCGCGCTGAAGCCGACCAACCGGGGTATCGAGCTGGTCGCTGTTGGCCACCCGAACGACCTGTTCGCCGGCGAGGAAGCAACCTTCCGCGTACTGGTCGATGGCAAGCCGACCGCTGGCCTGGAGTTCGAGATCGTGCGGGGCGCCACCCGCTACCGCAACGCACAGGACGAACTGAAGCTCACCAGCGACGCCAAGGGCGAGATCAAGGTGACCTGGCCGGAAGCCGGCATGTACTGGCTGGAAACCGGCACCGAAGACAACAAGACCTCGGTGAAGCAGGCCGCCAAGCGCCGCCTGAGCTACGTCGCCACGCTGGAAGTGCTGCCGCAGTGATGTGGACCACGATGTCGGGCCCCCCCCGGCATCGCCGCCACGACGCATCACCATGACTGATCCCCAGCTCGACATCGCCCGCCTCGGCGGCACCACCATGGGCACCACCTGGAGCGTGTCGCTGGTCGCGCCGCGCCAGCGCGACCTGCATCCACTGCATGCCGGCATCCAGGCGCGGCTGGATGCGGTGGTGGCGCAGATGAGCACATGGGAGCCCGGCTCGAACCTGAGTCGCTACAACCGCGCCAACGCGGGCCAATGGTGCGTGCTGCCGGCCGAGACCCGCCACGTTCTGGCCTGCGCACAGGCCATCGCTGCCGCCAGTGACGGCGCCTTTGACCCCACCATCGGTCCGCTGGTTGCGCTGTGGGGCTTCGGTGCACACGCCGGCGAACGCCGCCCGCCCGACGACGCTACCCTGCAGGCCACGCGTGAGCGTTGCGGTTGGCGGCGCCTGCAGTGGCAGGGCGATGCGCTGCTGCAACCGGGTGGACTGGAACTGGATCTCTCGGCGATCGCCAAGGGCTTCGGCGTCGATCACGTTACGGCTTGGCTGCGTGAGCAAGGCATTGCGGCAGCGCTGATTGAAGTCGGCGGCGAGCTGGCCGGCTACGGCCGCAAACCGGATGGCCATCCCTGGCGCGTGCTGGTGGAATCCGCACCCGAAGAAGACGCGCACAGCGAAACACCACTGCGGGTGCTGGCGTTGGATGGCAAGGCGGTCGCCACCTCCGGCGATCGCTGGCATCAGTACCAGGCCGATGGCGAGGTCTACAGCCACAGCCTCGACCCGCGCAGCGGCAGGCCGGTGCGCCAGGTCGCCGCAGCGGTCACCGTGGTGGCAGACGACGCGATGCATGCTGATGCCTGGGCCACCGCACTGACCGTCCTTGGTCGCGAACAGGGCATGGCACTGGCCGAGCGCGAAGGCCTGGCTGCACGCTACCTGCAGCGTGCAGCGGACGGCGCGCGGGAGTTCCTCAGCAGCGCCTTCCAGCGCCTGCTCGACGAGCAGGATGCATGAGCACCCGGCCGTCACGCGCCTGGCTCGGCAACACCCTGGCCCTGCTCCTGTTGGCGCTGATCGGCGGGGCGTTGCTGCGCCTGCATCTCGGTGAGGCATGGTGGCAGGGCGCGCCACCGATTCGACACTCGCAGATCGCGGCACTCGCCACGGCCTTGTATGCGCTGGCCTGCGCTGCACTGTGGTGGCGTGGGCGCGCGCGCGACGATGCCGCAACCGGAGACACCGCGCCCCTCCTGCTGGTCTGGTCCAGCCAGACCGGCTTTGCCCGCGAGCTGGCCGAACGCAGTGCCGAAGCCCTGCGCGGCGCCGGCATGCCGGTGCGCGTGCGCGGTCTGCACGACGTCGACGCCGCGTTGCTGGCCGACAGCCAGCGCGCGCTGTTCATCGCCAGCACCACCGGCGAAGGCGATCCGCCTGACCACGCGCTGCCGTTCCTGCGCGATGTCATGGTCTCGCCGCCTTCACTGCAGCACCTGCAGTACGGCGTGCTCGCACTGGGCGACCGCAGCTATGGCCACTTCTGCGGATTCGGCCACCAGCTTGACCAATGGCTGCGCCAGCATGGCGCGCATCCACTGTTCGATGCGATCGAAGTCGACAACGCCGATCCGGCGGCGCTGCGTCATTGGCAGCAGTTGCTGGGGCAACTCGGCGGCGGCGCCAGTGAACTGCCCGACTGGAGCCCGGCCGCGTACCAGCCGTGGACGCTGCTGCAGCGCGAGCATCTGAACCCGGGCAGCCCCGGCGGTCCGGTGTACTGGTTGCGCCTGCAGCCACCGGCCGGCGCAGAGGCGCAGTGGCAGGCCGGCGACATCGCCGAGATCGGCCCGCAGCATGCGTCGCACACCGTGCGTGCCTGGCTGGACGCACAGCGCTTCGATGCGGACAGGGTGCTGGATGACGGGCAGACGTTGCTGACACGCGTCGCGCGCTCGCACCTGCCTTCATTGGTTCCCCCGGGTGATCTGCCCGCATTGCTGGCGACCCTGCAGCCGCTGCCGCATCGCGAGTACTCCATCGCCTCGGTGATGGCCGACGGCGTGGTGGAGCTGCTGCTGCGTCGCCAGCTGCGCGCGGACGGCACGCCTGGCATCGGCAGCGGCTGGCTGTGCGACCACGCGGTCATCGGCGAGCCGGTGCAGCTGCGCCTGCGCCGTAACGACAATTTCCACGGCGTCGCCGCCGAGGTACCGCTGCTGCTGATCGGCAACGGCACCGGCATCGCCGGCCTGCGCGCGCACCTGCACGAACGCGTGCGCAGTGGCGCGCGCCGTACCTGGCTGCTGTTCGGTGAGCGCACTGCTGCGCATGACTTCCATTTTGGCGAAGAGCTGCAGGCAATGCTGGAAGACGGCACGCTGGCGCGGCTGGATGCAGTGTTCAGCCGCGATGGCGGTGTGCATCGCTATGTGCAGGACCGCCTACTGGCCGAAGCAGCAACACTGCGGCAGTGGGTGGATGAAGGCGCGACGATCCTGGTCTGCGGCAGCCTGCAGGGCATGGCCCCGGCGGTGGATGCGGTGATCGAGCAGGTGCTGGGGACTGCGGACAAGGAAGCGCTACTGCTGGCCGGTCGTTACCGGCGCGATGTGTATTGAGCTCACCGCATCCACGCATGGCGTGGATCTACTGAACGGCGTGTCCGGGCAGCGTGGCAATCGCACACCCGTAGATCCACGCCATGCGTGGATAGCGCCCACCGGCGCCGAGGAATCATCCCGCCGCCGCACTGACCCGGATCACCAGCAACTCGCCCCCGCCCCGCAACGCATGCCTTTGCCGTTTACCGGCCGCCAACCACGCGGTATCGCCAGCGTGCATCGGCGGCAGACCGCTGTCAGCCCCAAATTCGGCATGACCGGCCAACAGGTAAAGCGCCCAGGCCACGCCTGGTTCGCAGAAGAAGAACATCGAGCCCACCAGCGGCCGATGCAGGAGTTCGGCCTGCAGCAGGTCGCGCTTCCACATCAGGTTGAAGTCGTGGGTGGTGCCGTCGACCAGTTCGCCGTGCAGCGTTTCCTCGCCCGCAAAGCGCACGCGCCCATGCGGCGGCAGGACTTCGGCCACGCGGCCATCCTCGAAGCGCAGGCGCACGCCATTGCCCTGCAGCAGCACCAGCTCGCGCTCCACGCCGGGAAACGCGGAGAACGCGGCGTCCAGCTCGATCTCGGCCACCGACAGGCGCAGCGCCCAGTCGTCGCCCTGCGCAGGCAGGCGCAGGATCTCGCGCGTCCAGCCCAGGCCGTTGCGCCAGCGTTCGCGGCGGTAGTCCAGGCGGGAGATGACCTGGCTCGGAGTGTGCAGCAGGGAGTCGACGTTCATCGGCGCATTGCATCACGCCGCGCGCCATCGTGCATCACCGCGTGGCCAGCGTGCCCTGGCCGCCGCACCCGCCGGCCAGCAGCTGCGAGTGTTTCAACCAGTCCTGGTCGGGGTAATAGGCGAACACCATCGTGCCGCCACGCAACGCATCGATCAGTGGCTTGGCCACCGACAGGCGCACCGCCGGACAGCCCAGGCTGCGGCCCAGCCGCCCCTGCAGCTGCGCGGTGGCCGGGTTCACATATGGCGCGCCGTGGATGACGATCGCGCGTTCGCGCGCGCGGTCATTGAAGCCCGGTTCCAGCCCGGCCAGGCGCAGCGAATACCCGTTGCCGCCCATGTAGGTCTCCTGCGCGGTGAACGCGCCGAGGCTGGACATGAAACTGCCATCGCGGTTGGAGAAGTGCTCGGTGCGGTTCTCGCCGCTGTTGCGGCCATGCGCCACCCATTCCTCGAACAGCAGGCGCTGGTGGGCCAGGTCGAACACCCACAGGCGCGGCTCGGTGGACGGCCGCGAGTAATCGATAACGCTCAGTCGATCACCGTTGATGCCAAGCTCCGGCCGCTGCAACGCACAGCGCATGGCGTGCGCCGCCAGCTGCAACACGTGGCGGTCGGCCTTGGGCGCACTGCGCGACAGCAAGGCAGCCAGATCATCGGCACTGGTGGCGAGGGCGGGCGTCTGTGCCAGCGCCGGGGCGCTGGCCGAGGTCGCCAGCAAGCCGAACGCGGCCAGCCGGCACAGGCGGGATGCAGTCATGGGCACAACGAAGGGACTCAGTTGCCCTTGAGGGTGGACCCTGGCGGCTCGGATTCCAAGACCGGCTGCATTCCGGATTCAGCCGGGCTTGGGCGGACCGCCGGCAGCGAGGTCACCAGCAGGGTCGTGCCTGGCACCAGCACCCGGTACAGCTGGCGGGCGAACTCGGCCGGCATCGCCATCGGCAGCGAGGGCGTGGCCAGCAGGTCCGGCGTGGCCTGGGCACGGTCCTGGCCCAGCAACGGGTAGGCCGTCCACTGGTGCAGGCGCTGGTTCGCGTCCAGCGGGCTGGGCGTATCGCTGTAACCCTGCCCCATCACGAACAGGGTGGTGCCCTGGAAGGCCGGCAGCGCGTCGGCCTTCAGCGGCGACTCGCCGATCATCACGCCATCGCGCAGCACGTACAGGCGCTGGTCGTGCAGGCTGACCAGGATGCCGACCTGCCCGGCCGGCGCCGCGCTGTCGTTCCACCAGGCCTGTGCCGACGCCCCACCCTCCGTCTCCGGCAGGGCCTGGCCGCGTGCATTGACCGGCGCCAGCACTGACGGATAGGCCAGGGTCATCGGCGAGCTCTTGGCATCGGCCACCACCACCGTGTCGCCGCGCTGGGTTTCGCGGAACAGCTTCTGCGCGAAGGCCTGCGGCAGGCGTACGCAGCCGTGCGAGGCCGGATGCCCGGGCAGGCTGCCGCCATGCAGGGCGATGCCATCCCAGGTCAGCCGCTGCATGTACGGCATCGGCGCGCTGTTGTAGAGGTTGGACCTGTGGTCCTTGTCCTTCTGCAGGATGGTGAACACGCCGGTCGGTGTCTCGTGCCCGGCCTTGCCCGAGCTGATCGTGGTCAGGCCGATGGCAATACCGTTGCGGTAGACGTAGGCACGCTGCTCATCGAGGCTGACCACCAGCACGATCGGGCCGGTCGGCGAGATTTCCGGATGCCACAGGTATTCGCCCGGCTTCAGGTCGGTCGGCCCGCGCACCTCGGCGGTGCCGGCGGTGGCAGCTGCGGGCTTGGCAGCCGGTGTCGTCGCAGCGGCATGGGCCAGCAGCGGCAGGGCCAGTGCAAGGGCGAGCATCAGGGTCGTGGGGCGGTGCGGAAGCATCCAGCGGGGGTCCTTTCCATGCAGAGCGGCCACCGTACACCATCGGCCCGTGGTGGCCGCGGCAAAACCAGGCGCCGGAAATGAAACTGCCCGGCGACACAGCCATGTGTCTTACCGGGCAATCGTTACGTCCTTGTCGGCCTGCTGCCGCCCCCTCGCATCCTGCGCTGTGGGGGTAGCGTTGCATCCTGCACGCGGCCGCGTCTGTCCTGTTTGTATCTCAGCCCCTTCCACAGGTCTGTGATGCCACCATCCTGGTGATTGGTGCCGCGTCCTGCGGCGGTCGGTGGTCACGGCCTTCCTGTCCGCGACCGCTGAACCAGCCTCCTGCCGGTTCCGACGATTCCTGCTGTCAGCGCCTGGGTACGGTCCGCACCGGTACCGATCCGGGTACCGGATCCGCCGGCAACAACCTGTTGCCTACGGTGATCCGCTGTCGATTCCGTTCGACGATCGCTTTCCCTATCCCCTTCACCTGCGCCAGGTCCTCGACGCGATGAAACGGGCCGTGTCTGCGCCGGTGCTCGACGATCGCCTCGGCCTTGGCGGCCCCGACCATCGTCAATCCCTGCTGCAGCGCCTGGGCATCGGCGCGGTTGATGTCGATCGGTTCGGCGGCATGCGCCCCAGCGATCCCCACTACCAGCACCAGTGCCCTCAACACGACACTCCAAGGCACGACGTGTATCTCCCTGTGATTCTGGCCGCCCCGACCGGCAATCCCGTCGGCAGGAACAGTGTCCGTCACCACATGTGCACAGCCTATCGGTTTCCCGGATTTCCGTAAGCCAGCCAAATACCCGACGTGATGTAGGAAAAACCCTACCCGTGGCACAGGCGTAGAATGGCCGGATCAGCCCATGCAACCGGAGTTTCAGATGGACAGCGCCAAGCTCGGCCAATTCGTCAATGACAAGTGGGACAGCGAAATCGTCCCGCAGTTGGTCGACTACATCCGCATTCCCAACAAGTCGCCGATGTTCGACGCCAATTGGGTGCAGAACGGCTATATGGAACAGGCGGTCACCCTGATGGAGAACTGGGCCAGGGCCCAGCAGCTGCCCGGCCTGAAGGTTGAAGTGGTGCGCCTGGAAGGCCGTACGCCGCTGATCTTCCTGGAAATTCCAGCGACCGGCGCCGAAACCGGCGACGACACCATCCTGCTCTACGGCCATCTGGACAAGCAGCCGGAAATGACTGGCTGGGATGACGATCTCGGCCCGTGGACGCCGGTCCTTCGCGGCGACAAGCTGTATGGCCGCGGCGGTGCGGACGACGGCTACGCCATCTTCGGCTCGCTGGCCGCCGTGCTGGCGCTGCAGGCCCAAGGCCTGCCGCACGCCCGCTGCGTGGTGCTGATCGAGGCCTGCGAAGAGTCCGGCAGCTACGACCTGCCGGCCTACGTCGACCACCTGGCCGAGCGGATCGGCAAGCCCTCGCTGGTGGTCTGCCTGGATTCGGGCTGCGCCAACTACGACCAGCTGTGGTGCACCACCTCGCTGCGCGGCCTGACCGGCGGCAACTTCACTGTGAAGGTGCTCAACGAAGGCGTGCACTCCGGCGATGCCTCCGGCGTGGTGCCGTCCAGCTTCCGCCTGCTGCGCCAGCTGCTGTCGCGCATCGAGGACCAGGACACCGGCCGTATCCTGATCGACGGCATGAACGTGGAAATTCCGGCCGAACGGCTGGAACAGGCCAGGCGCGCGGCCGAAGTGGTGGATACCGAGATCTTCGAGAAGTTCCCCATGGTCGACGGCCTGCGTCCGATGAACGAGGACCTGACCGAGCTGGTGCTCAACCGCACCTGGCGCCCGGCGCTGTCGGTCACCGGCGTGGGCGGCATGCCGCCGCTGGAATCGGCCGGCAACGTGCTGCGCCCGCAGACCTCGGTGAAGCTGTCGCTGCGCCTGCCGCCGACCGCCGATGGCAAGGCCTGCGGCGAGCTGCTGAAGGAAGCGCTGCTGCGCGACCCGCCGAACGGCGCGCAGGTCACCCTGGACCTGGAAAAGGCCTCCACTGGCTGGAACGCCCCGGCCATGGCGCCGTGGCTGACCCAGGCCATCGACGATGCCAGCCAGGCCTTCTTCGGCAAGCCGGCAATGTACATGGGCGAAGGCGGCTCGATCCCGTTCATGGGCATGCTCGGTGAGAAGTTCCCGGGTGCGCAGTTCATGATCACCGGCGTGCTCGGCCCGCACTCCAATGCGCACGGCCCGAACGAGTTCCTGCACATCCCGATGGGCAAGAAGGTCACCGCCTGCGTGTCCAAGGTGATCAGCGAGCACTACGCCGCCAGCCTGCGTGGCGAGACCAGCGGTTCGCCGGTGGCTGCCGACAGCGGCACCCGCCACGGCGACCACGGCTGCTGCTGATCCGGCACCGGTGACGGACGCAGCCTGGCCTTGCTAGGCTGCGTCCACACTCAAGCGGAATCCGCGCGCATGAATGGTCTGTTCGGCAGCAGCAGCTGGTTGTACATCCTGCTGGTCGGCTTCTTCGTCGGCCTGCTCGGGCGTTTCTTCATGCCCGGCAACAACCGCATGGGCTGCCTGCTGACCATCGTGCTGGGCATCCTCGGTGCACTGCTGGCCGGTTGGTTCGGCCAGTACATGGGCTGGTACGCCCCCGGCGAACCGGCCGGTTTCCTCGGTGCGGTGGTGGGCGCGGTGGCCGTGCTGGCCGTCCTGCGCCTGTTCAGCGGCCGCCGCTGACCCCGTCCCTCCTTCCCCTCCTGTTCCCGACGTTGGCGCGCCCAGCGCCCCCGGATATGCCCGCATGACCGAACCCGCCTCCGATCCCCAGCGCAGCGCGCGGCGCCTGCAGTGGGCCCGTACCCAGCTCGACGATGCCAGCGCGGTGGTCGAGCGCGCTTCGGTCGATGCCGGCATGCGCAGCTACTGGCGTACCACCAGCACCCGTGGCAGCCACATCGTGATGGACGCCCCACCGGGGCTGGAAGATCCGCGGCCGTGGCTGCGCATGCGCGGCCTGCTGCACGACAACGGCCTGCGCGTGCCCGCACTGTTGGCGCAGGACCTGGAGGCCGGCTTCCTGCTGCTGGAAGATCTCGGCGGCCCGACCCTGGCCAGGATCCTCGACGAGCGCAATGCCGATGAATGGTTCGGCCGCTCGATCGAACAGCTGCTGCGCCTGCAGGCGATTCCGGTACCGGCCGACTTCGGCCAGTTCGGCGAAGCGCTGCTGCAGCGCGATGCCGGCCTGTTCGACGAATGGTTCCTGCAGCGGCACCTGAACCTGGAACTGGACTGCGGTGAGCTCGAGGGGCTGCAGCTGGTGCATCGCCGGTTGATGGACAACGCGCTGGGCCAGGCCCAGCTGATGACCCACCGCGATTACATGCCGCGCAACCTGATGCCGGTCGACGACGGCCCCGCGGTGCTGGATTTCCAGGACCTGGTGCGTGGCCCGATCGCCTACGACGCGGTGAGCCTGTTCAAGGACGCCTTCCTGAGCTGGCCGCTGCAGCGCGTTGACGCGTGGCTGGCGCAGTACCACGAACGCGCGCGCGACGCCGGCCTGCCGGTGCCCGACCGCGCCACCTTCCTACGCGATGCCGACTGGATGGGCATCCAGCGCCACGTGAAGATCCTCGGCCTGTTCTGCCGCCTGCGCTACCGCGACAACAAGGGCCATTACCTGGACGACGCACCGCGCTTCATCGGCTATCTGGATGAAGTGCTGCCACGCTATCGCGAGCTGGCGCCTCTGCAGCAGCTGCTGGAAAACCGCATCAAGCCGGCGCTGGCCGAACTGGGCGCACCGATGCGCGTGGCCCGATGAAGGCGTTGGTCTTTGCCGCCGGGCTCGGCGAGCGCATGCGCCCGCTGACCCTGCACACACCCAAGCCGCTGCTGGAAGTGGCCGGCAAGCCACTGATCGTCTGGCACCTGGAGCGCCTGGCAGCGCTCGGCGTGCGCGAGGTGGTGGTCAACACCGCGTGGCTGGCCGAGCAGTTCCCGGCGACGCTGGGTGATGGCAGCCAGTGGGGCCTGCGCCTGCATTTCCTTTACGAAGGGCAGACCCCGCTGGAAACCGGCGGCGGCATCCTCAATGCACTGCCGGTGCTGGGCGATGCCCCGTTCCTGGTGGTGAACGGCGATATCTGGACCGATTTCGATTTCGCCACGCTGCCGCGCGAGCCGCAGGGCCAGGCACATCTGGTGCTGGTCGACAATCCGGTTCAGCACCCGAACGGTGACTATCGGCTGGATGCACAGGGCCTGCTGCACCACGACCGCGCAGGGCCATGCCTGACCTATGCCGGCATCGGCGTGTACCGCCCCTCGATCGTGGCCGACTGGCGCGCGGTGATCGGCGATGCGCCGGGCAGCGAGCGGCTGCCGCCGAGGTTCTCGGTGGTGCCGCTGCAGCAGCATTTCATGGCGCAGGGGTTGATGACGGGGCAGCACCATCGGGGGCGTTGGACCGATGTCGGGACCGTGGATCGCCTGCGCGCGCTGGATGTGGAGCTGGCGGCGAACGGCTGAGCCCCGCGTGGCTGGACGCGTAAAGCGGATCGCGTGCTTGGCCGGGCGGGTGGGCCATGCAGGGAACGCTGCAACTCCCCCT
>OKDH01000060.1_pt1 | contig 20444 bp, 18 predicted proteins | sample 1610621 | NCBI WGS metagenome assembly OKDH01 (sample SAMN04436668, study PRJEB24849) | human gut metagenome | biome: human gut; feature: NICU; material: stool | host: Homo sapiens | place: USA: Saint Louis, MO | collected 2010-06-11
CGCGCTTCGACAAGCGTGGTCCGGGCGGCCCCGGTGGCCCGCGTCGTGGTGGTCCGGGTGGTCCGGGTGGCCATGGGGGCGACCGCGGCGGTGACCGCGACAGCCGCCCGCCACGTCGTGCTGGCTTCAAGCCGCGCGGCCCGCGCAGCTTCTAAGCCGCACCCACAGCCGTCCATAGCGACGCCGGCCCCCGGGCCGGCGTACAGGAAAAGGGGACGGAGGGGATTAAGTCGTCTATGGCAGGCCATGCGCTTATGCCGAAAATGACTTAATCCCCTCCGTCCCCTTTTTCGCACGGTCAGCACATTGCCGGTCATAGGCTGGTCCGCTTCCAAAGGAGGTTGTCACCGCAGCACATTCGGGGGGATCCGGGATGGGTAGGAGTGGCACGGACCAACAGAGCCGGCGGGTGCCGATGACCCGGGGGCTGGGACTGCGATTTGCGTTGTTGACCGGCATGGCGATCGGACTGGTCGCATTGTCGGCGTTGATCCAGGAACTGCAGGCGGCCTCCACCGCCTGGATCGCCGGCCAGGGATACTGGTCGCGCGGTCAGCAGGATGCGACCGCCGCGCTCAGTCGCTACCTGGCGCGCGGTGATGCCCAGGACCTGGACGATGCACGCCAGGCCCTGCAGGTGCCGTTGGGCGATCTGCAGGCGCGCTTGGCGCTGGAACAGGCGGAGCCTGACGAAGAGAAGGCCCGGCAGGGCTTCCTGCAGGGGGGCAACGCGCACGCCGACATTCCGCGCCTGGTGTTTTCGTTCCGCTACGCGCGCGATATCGGTGCCTTCCGCGAAGCGACCGCGTTATGGCGGCAGACCGACGGGGACCTGATGGCGCTGCAGCGCCTGGTCGATGAGTTGCAGCGGCGGCACGAGGGTGGCCCCTTACTGGCAGCCACGCGTGACCAGTACCTGCAGCAACTGCGTGATCTCGACCGCCGGATGCAGGTGCAGAGCCAGGCGTTCTCGCAGGCGCTGCTGCGGATGGCGACGCTGGTGAGGCTGGCCACGCTGATGGTCGCGGGCCTGTCGGTGCTGGCGATCAGCCTGATGGCGGTGGCCCTGGCGCGCCGCGTCGGCAAGGACCTGACCGAACACGAGAGCCGCTTCCGCGCAGCGTTCTACCAGGCCAACGTCGGCATGCTCAAGCTCGATACCGAAGGCAAGGTGATCGAGGCCAACCAGGCGATGGCCGATATCCTCGACCATCGTCGTGACATGCTGCTGCAGCTGTCGCTGGCTGACCTGCTGATGGACGGCGAGCTGGTCATTGATGGGGTGGGGCGCATCGATTGGGACCGCCAGCTGCGCCCGAGCGAACTGCGCTTCCGCCGTCGTGATGGCAGCCTGGTCTGGGGCCGCTGGAGCGGCACCGGTGTGCGCAGCGCCGGCGGCGGCCTGTCAGTGTTCGCGATCATCGAAGACGTCAGCCAGAACCATGCACTGGCGCGCGAGATCGAGCACCACGCCAGCCATGACCCGCTAACCGGCCTGATCAACCGGCGCGAGATCGAGCGCCTGCTGGAACGCGCACTGCTGCAGGTGCGCAGCGAAGGTGGCACGCACGCGCTGTGCTACATCAACCTGGACCATTTCAAGCTGGTCAATGACAGCTTCGGCCATGCCGCCGGCGACCAGATGCTGCGCAGCTTCGCCGATTACCTGGTGGCGGCGGTGCGCGATGGTGACTGGGTGGGCCGGCTGGGTGCGGACGAGTTCGCGGTGTTCCTCGCCCATGCCGGGCAGGACGAGGCCAAGCGCGTGCTGCAGCGGGTGATCCGCAATCTGGGGCAGGCGACGTTCCCGGTCAGCGAGGGCAGCCCGCAGTTGAGCTGCAGCATCGGCGTGGTCGAGGTCAGCGCCGACGCACCGGATGTGAACTGGTTGATGAGCGCCGCCGACAGTGCCTGCTATGCGGCCAAGCAGGCCGGGCGCAACCGCGTGCACTGCTTCAACGAGAACCGCATGGCGTTGGAGGAACGGCGCCGGGAAGCCGAGCGGCTGCAGGGCGTCAGCCTGGCCATGGCCGAGAACCGCATGGTGCTGTATGCGCAGCGCATCGCCCGCGTCGGCGATCCCACCTACCTGCACTACGAGGTGCTGGTACGCATGCGCGGCAGCGATGGCAGCCTGCACCTGCCGGGCCAGTTCATGCCGGCGGTGGAGCGCTATGGCATGGCCGTGGCGCTGGACCGGCACGTGCTCGGCTTGTTGTTCCGGCACCTGCAGGTGTGCCCGGCGCATGTGCGGCAGCTGGGACTGTGCAACGTCAACGTGTCGGCGCAGTCGATCGCCGAACCCGGCTTCCTCGCCTTCGTCTGCGACCTGCTGGAGCGCAATCGCGCGCTGGCCTCCAAGCTGTGCTTCGAAATCACCGAGACCGCCGCAATCAGCAACCTCAGCCAGGCGCGCGCGTGCATCGATGCGGTGAAGGCGCGCGGCTGCCGGATGGCGCTGGACGATTTCGGCTCCGGGCTGTCCTCGTTCGGCTACCTGCGCCAGCTGCCGGCCGACATCCTGAAGATAGACGGGGCCTTCGTGCGCGACATGGATACCGATCCGGTCAGCCACGCCACCGTGCGCGCGATCAGTGAACTGGGGCGCGAGCTGCAGATGGAGGTGGTGGCCGAATGGGTAGAGACCGCCGAAGTCGCCGCCGCGCTGACCCGGCTTGGGGTGCAGGGCCTGCAGGGCTATGCGGTCGAGCGGCCGCAGCCACTGGAACGGATGACCCTGACCGCCCTGCGGCCGGTGCGTCTGGTGGCCGTGAAAGGTCCTCCCGCCGCAGGTTGAACGCCGTCGGCGACTTTGGTCTACACATGCGTTGCAGCCGCGGCTGCGATAATGCCCGCCAGGGGCGACGCGCAGTGGGCGCGGGCGTAAGCAGGAACAGGACGTGGCGTGGGCGGCAGGCAGTGGCAGTACGGAACAGGGGCGGTGCTGGTCGTGCTGCTGGTGTGGTTGGCGACGCCGTGGCCACTGTGGGCCGCTGCCGTCGAAGCCGGCCGCGATTACCTGCTGGTCGGCGCAGCCACCGATGAACCCACTCCACATCGCGCATGCACGCCGGACATGCTGGCCGGTCACCGGCAGCAGGTGCAGGTGCCTGCGCCGCCGGGCGGCTGGTCGGGGCAACCGCAGGCCCTGGACGTGTTCAATGTGTTCGCTGGCGAAGTCCGCGTGCAGTATGGCGATCGCGAGATCTGCGGCAACATGCACGATGCCCGTACCCGAGACTCACGCTTCCGCGCAGGCATCGGGCTGGTGGCGGTGCCGCAAGCGGGCAGTCACGATCCATTCCTGGTGTCGTGGCAGACGCCGTTGAAGGCGCGTTGGGTACCCACCCTTCGGCTGGGCGCGCCCAGTCCCGTGCAGCAGAACGATACCGCCCGCCTGCTGGTGCGCGCGGCCTGCATCGCCGTGGCGATCGCACTGGCGTTGTCGGCACTGATGGCCTTCCTCACCACCCGCGACCGCAGTTTCCTGGTCTACATCGCCGGTACCACCGTGCTGGTGCTTTGGCAGGCCATCCTCGGTGGCCTCAGCGGCTATCCGGAACCCTGGTTGCCGGTGGGCGAGCGCGGTGCCTGGTGGCTGCTGGTGTTGACTGCGGCCACGCAGGCCCTGGTGCTGCCGGCGCTGTGGCGGCTGAATGGCGGTGATCGCCTGTTGCCGCGTTCGCGTCCGTTCCAGCTGCTGGCGCTTTGGGGATTGCTGGTGTTGGCTGCACTGGTGCCCTGGCTGCCATGGGACAGCCTGGCCTGGGTGGCGCAGGGCCTGCAGGTGTCCTATCTGCTGGGCTGTGGCCTGGCGTTGATGGCAGGGGTGTGGGCACGGCTGCGCGGTGACCGCTGGGCGCAGGCGGGGCTGGCGGCGCTGGCGCCGATGCTGGTGTTGATCCTGGCCGACGCCTGCCGCGCGGCGTGGTTGCTGGAATACCGCGTGGAGGCCCTGCAGCTGGCGGTGACCTGGCTGCTGATGATGGCCGCCTACGCACTGAACCAGCGGCTGGGTCGCCTGCGCCAGCAGCGCGATGAACTGCGCCAGCTGGCCGAGACCGATGGCCTGACCGGCCTGCCCAACCGCCGTGCGGGCCTGCAGCAGCTGGCCCGCCACCTGGAGCGGGTTGACCGCGAACGTGGCCCGCTGGTGATCGGCTTCCTCGATATCGATCTGTTCAAGGACATCAATGACCGCCATGGCCACGCCGTGGGGGACCAGGTGCTGGTGGCGGTGGCGCGTGCATTGCGTGCCGCGGTACGCAGCCAGGACCAGGTAGTGCGGATGGGGGGCGAAGAGTTCCTGCTGCTGATGCCGGGCATGCCGCGGGAGGCGGCGGCGGCGCGCCTGGATCGCCTGCGCCGGCACATCACGGAGGCGGCCCGGGCGCTGCAGGTGCCCGGCCTGGAGGTCACCGCCAGCATCGGCCTGGCGCAGTGGCGGCCGGGCGGGGACGATCTCGCCGCGCGGCTGCGCCGGGCCGACCATGCCATGTACGTGGCCAAGCGTGCCGGCCGCAACCGGGTGTTCGACGGCGAAGAACTCGATCCACCCGGCCTGGCATGAAGCGCGGCGGGCGGCGATGCCGGATAATAGGGCGATGACCACCCGACTCAACAAACACATCGCCGACACCGGCTTCTGCTCCCGCCGCGAGGCCGATCGCCTGATCGCCGCCCGCCGGGTCACCGTCAACGGCCATCCGGCCGGCACCGGCGCGGTGGTGGGCGAGGAAGACCAGGTGCTGGTGGATGGCCAGCCACTGCGCGCGCGCGTGGCCCGCAAGCCCGGCGCCCGCCGCCACGTCTACATCGCGCTGAACAAGCCGGTCGGCGTCACCTGCACCACCGAGACGTCGGTCAAGGGCAACATCGTCGACTTCGTCGGCCATGAACAGCGCATCTTCCCGATCGGCCGCCTCGACAAGGACTCCGAAGGCCTGATCCTGATGACCAGCAACGGCGACATCGTCAACCAGATCCTGCGTGCCGAGAATGGCCACCAGAAGGAGTACCTGGTGGCGGTCAACAAGCCGGTCACCGATGAGTTCCTGCGCGGCATGGCGCGTGGTGTGCGCATCCACGACCAGATGACGCTGCCATGCAAGACTTCGCGCATCGCCAAGTTCGGTTTCCGCATCACCCTGCAGCAGGGCCTGAACCGGCAGATCCGCCTGATGGCCGCCGAGTTCGGCTATCGCGTGACCCAGCTGCGCCGCGTGCGCATCGACAACATCAAGATTGGCGCGCTGAAGCCGGGCCAGTGGCGCAACCTGCCCGAGCAGGAGCTGCAGGGCCTGCTGCCGAAGCAGCTGGACTGGTAGTGCCCGCCGCTGGCCGGCTGCAATGGGCGCGCGAGGTATCCGGGATGCCGGCCAACGGCCGGCACGACCTGCCATGCGGATTGCGCACCGGCTTCCGCTAGACTTCGCGGTGACCTGCCGGAACGTGACGTTGCATGATCAAGCCCGACAAGCCCGCCAACGAAGCCCTTCGGCTCGAGGCGCTGTACCGCTACCGCATCCTCGATTCGGAGCGTGAAAAATCCTTCGACGACCTAGTGGTGATCGCCAAGGCGGTCTGCGGCACCTCGATGGCGGCGGTGACCCTGATCGATGTCGAACGGCAATGGTTCAAGTCGATCCAGGGCATCGATGCGGCGGAAAACCTGCGCAGCGAATCGATGTGTGGCCATGCCATCCTGCAGCCGCAGCAGATCATGGTGGTCGAGGATGCGCTGCAGGATGTGCGCTTCCACGACAATCCGGTGGTGGTCGGCGATCCGCACATCCGCTTCTATGCCGGCGCGCCGCTGATCAGCTCCGACGGCTTGCCGCTGGGTACGCTGTGCGTGTTCGACGCACAGCCGCAACACCTGGCCAGCGACAAGGCCGAGGCGCTGGCCGCACTGTCGCGGCAGGTGATGCTGGTGATGGAGTTGCGCCGTTTCGCGCTCGACATCCAGAACCACATGCTGGAACGCGATGATTATGAGCGCCTGCTGTCGGAGTACCACGACGTGCTGCTGGCGCAGAACGCCGACCTGGCCGAGCAGAGCCGCACTGATGCGCTGACCGGCCTGCCGAACCGCCGCGCGATGGCAGCGGCGCTGGACGAGGCCGTGGCGATGACCGGGGAGCAGCCCGCTGAGGCCTGCGTTGCGCTGCTGGACATCGATCATTTCAAGCACATCAACGACTTCCAGGGCCACGCCACCGGCGACCGCGTGCTGGCCGAACTGGGCGCGCTGCTGCGGTCGCACTTTGCCGGCCGTGGCATGGCGGCGCGCTATGGCGGCGAGGAGTTCGTGGCAGTGATGCCCGCAACCGACCTGCGCACCGCCGAACTTCAGTGCGAGTTCCTGCGCCTGGCCGTGGCCGACCTGCCACTGGGCTTCCCGGTCACGATCAGTATCGGCATCGCCCAGCACCAGCCCGGTGAAAGCGTGGACGACACGCTGGCACGTGCCGACAAGGCGCTGTACCGGGCCAAGGGCAATGGCCGCAACCGGGTGGAAGTGGCGGGCTGAAGCGCCCCGTCCGGTAGATCCACGCCATGCGTGGATGCTCTTCCCGATTCACATCGCGTCGCAGCGCCTGCGATCAAGAGCGGGCAGCATGACGCCCTGTTTTCCCGGAAGCCGACCATGTTGCAGACCCTGGCCATCGCCCACTATCGCTCGCTGCACGGGTTGGTATTGCCGCTGCAGCAGTTGAATGTGGTGACCGGCGACAATGGCACTGGCAAGTCCAGCCTCTACCGCGCGCTGCGCCTGCTGGCCGAGACCGCGCAGGGCGGCGTCGCGGCGGTGCTGGCCCGCGAAGGTGGGCTGGGCTCGGCGCTGTGGGCGGGCCCGGAAAAAATAGACCGTCGGGTTGCTGCCGGCGAAATCCCCTTGCAGGGTGGCCCACGCCAGGAATCGGTGGGATTGAAGCTCGGCTTCACCACCGACGAATTCGGCTACGCCATCGATCTCGGCTACCCGCCGCCCAGCCGTTCGGCGTTTGCGCTGGACCCGCAGATCAAGGCCGAGGCGATCTGGGCGGGGCCGTTCCTGCGCAGCGCCAACCAGCTGGTCGATCGTCGCGGGGCGATGGTGCGGCAGCGCCATGCGCGCGGTTGGGATCTGGTGGATGACCGGTTGTCGCTGTTCGACAGCCTGTTCACCCAGGTCGGCGATCCGCAGCGCATGCCCGAAACGATCACCCTGCGTGAGTACATCCGTTGCTGGCGCTTCTATGACCATTTCCGCAGCGATGGCGATGCCCCGGCGCGGCAACCGGCGATGGCCACGCGCACGCCGGTGCTGCATCACGATGGCCGGGACCTGGCGGCGGCCTGGGTGACCATCCTCGAGATCGGCGACCCGGTTGCGTTGGCACGCAGCGTCGACGACGCGTTCCCGGGCGCCACGGTCGATTTTGAGGCGCTGGATGGACGCCTGGCGCTGCGCTTCCACCAACCTGGGTTGCTGCGGCCATTGTCGATGGCCGAGCTCTCCGACGGCACGCTGCGCTTCCTGCTGCTGGCGGCGGCGCTGCACACACCACGCCCACCGCCGCTGATGGTGCTCAACGAACCGGAGACCAGCCTGCACCCGGACCTGCTGCCGGCGCTGGCGCGGCTCATCATCGCAGCCAGTGCGCGCAGCCAGGTATGGGTGGTGTCGCACGCCAGCCGGCTGATCGCGGCGTTGGAACAGGCGCCAGGGTGCCATTCGCTGCATCTGTACAAGGAACAGGGCCGCACGCTGTTGAGCGGGCAGGGCCTGCTGGATGCGCCGGCCTGGCATTGGCCGCAGCGCTGATGCGGCCATCCACGCCATGCGTGGATGCACTCAATCGGCGATGTTGCGCGCTTCGGCCGTGCCGAGGATTTCCGGATGCTGCACCGGCTTGCGGCGGTTCAGCAGCGGATGCAGGAACACCGCGCCGACGATGATCGCCACGCCCAGGTAGAACCACGGGGTGACTTCGTGCTGCTCGCGCAGCAGCACCACCGCCAGTACCACCGCATAGACCGGCTCCAGGTTGGTCACCAGCTGCACCGTGTAGGCACTCAGGTGGCGCAGCGCGACCAGGGCCAGGGCGAACGGCAGCAGCGTGCAGAACCCGGCCAGCACCAGCAGCAGGATCCCGTCGTGCAGATTCGGGACCACCCACAGCGGGCTGGCCAGCGCCGGCAGCAGATAGGGCATCAGCGGCGCCAGCAGGGTCAGGGTGAGGGTGCCGGCACCCAGCTCCAGCGCGGTGACCGTGAGCGGATCGGCATGGCTGACCATGCGCTTGTTGAGCGAACCGAACACCGCCACCAGCAGCGCCGAGATCGCGCCGATCAACACACCCAGGCGCATGCCATCGGGCACGCCACCGACCACCAGCGCAACACCCGGCAGCACCGCCAGGCCAAACGCCAGCTCACGCAGCTGGAACGGCCGCTTGGCCACCCACGGCTCGATGATCGAGGTGAACACCGGTGCCAGTGCGATGCAGGTGGCAGCCACCGAGGCATTGGCCAGCTTCACCGCGCCGTAGAACGTCAGCCAGTGCAGGGCGACCAGCGCGCCGATACCGGCGTAGCCGGCGACCAGCCGCGGGGGCAGGGTGCGCAACCCGCGCCAGACCCGCGGCAGCAGGGCCAGCATCGCCGTCACCAGCAGCATGCGCCACCACACCAGCGGCAGTGCGGGCAGGGTGATCAGCTTGCCGAGGATGGCCGTGATGCCCCACAGCAGGACACAGAAATGGATCTGCCACAGCGCTTTGCGGGTGTCGGGTGTGCTCATCGGCCTATTGTGAGGCAATCGTATGGTCGCCGGCGACGCCTGTGGCATGCTCGCGGAAACTCCTCAGGGGAACCCTGCAATGGCTGCCAACCGCTCCGCCCTGCGTGCATGGGCAGCACTGACTGCACTGGTGGCCGCCACCGCGTTGCTGCTGCAATACCTGTTGCTGCTACGCGGCCCCGGGGCGGCTGCCGGGGTCGGCATGGCGACACTGCGCTTCGTTGGTTACTTCACGATTCTCAGTAACCTGGCGGTGTGCCTGGGATGCGTCAGGCTGATCCGTGCGGGTGTGCTGGACACGACTGTCGCCGCGGTGATCGCGTTGTGCATCGGGGTGACCGCGTGCATCTACGTGCTGGCGTTGCAGGGGCTGTGGCAGCCCACCGGGCTGCAATGGTGGGTCGATGCCGGCCTGCACTACGCTGTGCCGGCGCTGTATCTGCTGGGGTGGTGGTGGCTGCTGCCGCATGGGGCGCTGCGCTGGCGCGCGCTGGGCGGTGTGCTGCTGGTACCACTGGTCTACCTCGGCTGGGCGATGCTGGTCGCTGCAATGACCGGACAGGCGCCGTATCCGTTCCTCGAACTGCAACGCCTGGGGCTGGCGGCCTTCCTGCTCAACGTGCTGCGCGTTGCGGGCGTGTTCGTGGTGGGGTGGACCCTGCTGTGGGGGCTGGACCGCTGGCGCCGTCGATGAGGCGCTGCAGGGCCATCGCTGCGGCCGGGTTGCGGGCCTTGCCGGCACCGATGCACAGCAGGTAGACCTCGCGCGGGGTTTCCGGGGCGGGCGCGGCCAGGCAGGGCAGGTCGTCCACCGGCTCGCCGCGTGACCAGCGTCGTGCGCGTTCAGCCCAACGCTGCTGCACGGACGCAGGCAGGCCCTCGTTCAAGCGGGCCTGGCTGCGCTTGATCCGCGCGTAGACGAAGCCCGCACTGACATCGCCATGCAATGGCGCCTCGTCGCTGTCCTCGATCACCAGCGCCACGCCGTGGCGGCGCGCGGCGGCGACCAGAGCCGGTCCATGTGCCTCGGCGTTGCGCACTTCCAGAGCGTGCTGCAACGGCACGCCCTCGAGCTGCTTCGGCAGCTGCGCCATGAGCGCTTCCAATGCATCGGCGTCGGCCGGATGGTACGGATCGAACTGCCACAGCAGCGGGCCGAGCCGGTCACCGAGCGCAAGTGCCGCCTGCAGGAACGGCGTGGCCGCTTCCACGGTGCTGGCCAGGTCGCGGCGCTGCACCAGGTAGCGTGGCGCCTTCATCGAGAAACGGAAGCCTTCCGGCGTCTGCGCGGCCCACTGCGCGCACTGGGCCGCAGTCGGCGTGCGGTAGAAGGTGCCGTTGATCTCGATGCAGCGCAGGGCGCGGCTGGCATGGGCCAGTTCCTCGCGCTGCGGCAGTCCCACCGGATAGAACATGCCGCCGCGCCACTCGGGAAACACCCAGCCGCCAATACCGCAGCGGATCGCCATCTGGCCGGCAGCGGTCACTGGCTGTGGTCCTCGCGCCAGGGGTCGTAGCTGCCGAACCACCACAGGTAGCCTTCAGGATCGGCACAGGCATAGCCGCGGCCGCCGTAGTCCTGGTCGGCAATGTCGATGACGATGCGCGCTCCAGCCGCCTTGGCCCGCGCATAGTGCGCATCGACATCGGTGACGATCACGCAGGCACTCTGGGTCTGGCGGCCGCCGACTTCTCCGGGCAGGACCGCGTGTTCGCTCCACGCGCTCTGGTTGTTGGCCGAGCCGAGCATGATCATGCCGTTGCCGAAGGTGAGCTGGGCATGGAAAACCGTATCGCCATCGGCATGCACGGCCTGGGCATGGAAGCCGAAGGCCCGTTGCAGCCAGTCGATGGCGGCCAGCGCGTCGCGGTAGCGCAGGCACGGAATGATGGTGGAGCCGTTGCTTGGTTGGCCGTTCCCGCCCATGACACCCCTCCTATGGCACGGGGCAGGGTGCATCGGCGACCGTTACCATCCTGCGAAACCCCGGTGACGGCCTGCACATGGCCGCGACCCCTGTTCGGAGATGGTGCTCGATGAAACCCTGGATCGGAGGAGCCGTGCTGCTGGCGTGCACGACCATGGCCAATGCGGCGACCCCGCAGCAGCTGCAGGACCTGGATGCGACCGTCGAGCGCGTGCGCACGCAGTTCGACGTGCCCGGCATCGCCGTGGCCGTGGTCAAGGACGGCCAGGTGGTGCTGGAACGTGGCTGGGGCGTGCGCGAGCAGGGCAAGCCGGAACCGGTGCAGGCCGACACCCTGTTTGCCATCGCTTCCAATACCAAGGCGTTCACCGCCACCTCGCTGAACCTGCTGGCCGAGGACGGCAAGCTGAAGATGGATGACAAGGTGATCGACCACCTGCCGTCGTTCCGCATGTCCGATCCGTTCGTGACCGGGCAGATGACGATCCGCGACCTGCTGTCGCATCGCAGCGGGCTGAGCCTGGGCGCCGGTGACCTGCTGTTCTGGCCGGCTACCTCCTACAGCAACGCCGAAGTGGTGGAGCGACTGGGCAGGGTGCCGCTGAAGGGCGGCTTCCGCGAAAGCTATGCCTACGACAATATCCTGTACGCGGTCGCCCAACAGGTGATCGAGCGCGTGTCCGGCATGAGCTACCAGCAGTTCCTGCAGACGCGCATCTTCGACAAGGTGGGGATGGCCGGCACGCGCTACAACGCCGACCACCTGAAGCCAGGTGACAAGGCGGCGGTCGGCCACGCCAAGTACGATTTCAAGGACCTGCGCACCGTTGCACCGCTGACCTGGTCGAACAATGCCGGCGCCGGTGGCATCTATTCCAGCGCGCACGACATGGCGCGCTGGATGCAGGTGCAGCTGGCAGAAGGCAAGCTGGCTGACGGCACGCCGTTGTTCAGCGAGAAGAGCCAGCAGCAGATGTGGCGGATGATCACCCCGCAGTCGATCCCGGCGCCGAGCGTGCCGGAGCTGGCACCGGCGCGGGCCAACTTCGCCGGCTATGGCGAAGGCTGGAGCCTGAGCGACTACCGCGGGCAGAAGCTGGTCTGGCACACCGGTGGCTGGCCGGGCATGGTCTCGCGGTTGACCCTGGTGCCAGGCGAGAAGCTGGGCGTGGTGGTGCTGACCAACCAGGAAGTGGGTGCGGCGTTCAATGCGATCACCCTGAGCGTGCTTGACGCTTACCTGGGCGGAGAAAAGCACGATTGGGTGGACGCCTATGCCAAGGCCGTGGCCAAGGGTCAGGACAAGGCCGACGAGGCCTGGGCCAAGCACCAGAGCGCACGCGACAAGGGCAGCAGGCCATCGCTGGCGCTGGCCGGCTACACCGGCAGCTTCCGTGACCGCTGGTATGGCGACATGCAGATCAGCGCCGAAGGCAAGGGTCTGCGCCTGCGCTTTGCGAAGACCGCGCAGCTGAGCGGGCGCCTGGAGCACTGGCAGCACGACACCTTCATCGTGCGCTGGGACGACCGTTCGCTCAACGCCGACGCCTTCGTGAACTTCAGCCTGGACCCGGACGGCAAGGTACGCGAGGTGCGCATGCAGCCGATTTCCGACCTGACCGATTTCAGTTTCGATTTCCAGGACCTGCTGTTCACCCCGGTCAAAGAATGAGGGTAGCGCCGGCCGCTGGCCGGCAACCTCATGATACCTGGAAACGTCGCGAGGTTGCCGGCCGGCGGCCGGCACTACCGGCGCCACGGCATCGTCGGCCGGCGTACACATCCGGCGTGGGCTACTCCGCCGGCTATTGATGGCGAGGGAATGCGATGTTCCGTTGGTTTGAATCCCTGATCCCGGTTTTCCCGCCCGTGGATGGGCGCATGCCACCGCGCAAGGTGCTGCCGTTCTACCTGCACTACCTGCGCCCGGTCTGGCCGGTGCTGCTGGCGACCCTGATTGCCGGTCTGCTGCTGGCGCTGGTGGAAGTGGCCATGTTCGACTACCTGGGCCGCATCGTCGACATGGTCGCCGAGCAGCCCGGTGCCGATTTCTTCAAGCGCCACGCCAATGAACTGGGCTGGATGCTGTTCATCACGGTCATCGCGCGGCCGATCCTGGTGGGCCTGCACAACCTGCTGGTCAACCAGGCGATCGTGCCCGGCCTGAGCAACCGCTCGCGCTGGCTGATGCACAACTACGTGGTTCGGCAGAGCCTGAGCTTCTTCCAGAACGACTTCGCCGGCAGTGTCGCCAACCGGGTCATGCAGACCGGTACCTCGCTGCGCGAGTCGGCGGTACAGATGGTCGATTCGCTCTGGTACATCGTGGTCTATACCGGCACGGCGCTGTACCTGTTCGCGCAGGCGGACTGGCGGTTGATGGTGCCGCTGGTCCTGTGGCTGCTCGCCTATGCGGTGATCATGGTCTACTTCGTGCCGCGCGCGAAGGAACGGGCCTGGATTGCGTCCGAAGCGCGCTCCAAGGCAATGGGCCGCATCGTCGATGGCTACACCAACATTCCCACGCTGAAGCTGTTCGCCCATGGCGGGCGCGAGCAGGCCTACGTGGCCGAGTCGATCCAGGAACTGGCGGTCAAGCACCGCGCGCAGACCCGGGTGACCACCGGCATGGACCTGACCATCGCCATCGTCAACGGTTTCCTGATTGCCGGTACCTGTGGGCTCGCGCTGTGGCTGTGGAATGGTGGCCATATCACCGTGGGCGCGATCACCCTGGCGACCGGCCTGGTGATCCGCATCCACAACATGTCCGGCTGGATCATGTGGACCATCAACGGCATTTTCGAGGACATCGGCACGGTGCAGGATGGCATCACCACCATCGCCCAGCCGCTGACCGTGCAGGACCGCAGGGACGCGGTGCCGCTGCAGGTGACCCGCGGTGGCGTGCAGTTCCAGGACATCCACTTCCATTACGGCAAGAAGGGCGGCGTGATCGCCGGCCTCGACCTGGTGGTGAAGCCGGGCGAGAAGATCGGCCTGGTCGGTCCTTCCGGTGCCGGCAAGTCGACCCTGGTGAACGTGCTGCTGCGCCTGTACGACCTGGAAAGCGGCCGCATCCTGATCGACGGCCAGGACATCGCCTACGTCACCCAGGAAAGCCTGCGCCAGCAGATCGGCGTGGTCACCCAGGACACTTCGCTGCTGCATCGCTCGATCCGCGACAACCTGCTGTACGGCCGCCCCGATGCGACCGAGGAGCAGCTGCGTGCTGCCGTAGCCAAGGCGCGTGCCGAGGCCTTCATCGATACGCTGGTGGACGGGCAGGGGCGCCGTGGCTACGACGCGCATGTCGGCGAGCGCGGCGTGAAGCTGTCCGGTGGCCAGCGCCAGCGCATCGCCATTGCCCGCGTGCTGCTGAAGGATGCGCCGATCCTGGTGCTGGACGAAGCGACCTCGGCACTGGACTCGGAAGTCGAAGCGGCGATCCAGGACAGCCTGGATGAGCTGATGGGCGGCAAGACGGTGATCGCAATCGCGCACCGGTTGTCGACCATCGCGCGCATGGACCGGCTGGTGGTGATGGACCAGGGCCGCATCGTCGAGACCGGCAGCCATGCCGAACTGATTGCGGCCGGTGGCCTGTACGCGCGCTTGTGGGCGCGACAGACCGGTGGTTTCGTGGCTGCGGAGCAGTGATTGCTTCAAGGCTTTTTGAACGGGGCACGGAGGCGGAGCCCAGGGAACTGCTTCGACGCATCGAGATCTGATGCGGACGTAAAGCGCCACGCTGTGGTGCAATCCGCGCGTTGCTTTTGCACAACTGACGCTAGATGTTCGGCTCGTCTTTCGTCCTCAATTCAGCGGGAGGGAGTGGAAATGAGAATCACGGATTTCCTGGTGATGGACGGTGAGGGTGACCAGATCCCTGCTGATCCGCATGGCAACCATGTGGCTTTCAACTGTTTCGAGTGCGGATACCCGGTCGTGGCTGGCTCATTGGAAAACGAGCGGGGCAGCGATGAGGATTGCCCTGCAGCCTGTCGTGGTTGTGGTGCCGAGTACTTTGTGGATCTGCGGCTGGGCTCAAAGAAAATGTACATCCATCTGCTCTGATCCGGCAGCAGCCCAAGCCGGGGCGAACAAAGAAAGCGGCCCGGGTTTCCCCGGGCCGCTCCGCTTCGTCTCACACCGTCCCGATCACTCGATTGGCTGGTCCAGCATCAGCTGGCGGGCGAAACGCACCGGCGGCGCGCCGTAGGACAGCACCTGGTCGTGGTACGCCTTCAGGTTGAACTTGTCGCCCAGCTTCTCCTGCACTGCCTTGCGGGTGTCGAAGTGTTCCTGCGCACCGACGAAGTAGGTCGGCAGCTGTGCCGACGTCAGCTGCGCGCGCACCCACTTGCCGGCCGCTTCGCTTTCCTGCTGGAACGCGTCGTGGGTCATCAGGTGCATCGCCTTTTCGCGATCCCAGTTGTCCACGTGCACGCCCTGGTCGAGGATCGCGTTGGAGATGGTGCGCAGGTAGAACTTCAGCTGCACCAGGTGGAACAGCGGATCATTGTTGAGGTAACCCTGCTCCTGCATCATGCGCTCGGTGTAGACCGCCCAGCCTTCGGCGAACAGGCCCGAACGCAGCACCGCACGCAGGGTCGAGGGGAACTTGGCCGAGTGCCAGCCTTCCAGGTAATGGCCCGGAGTACCTTCATGGATGCTGAGCAGGTGGATCATGCGCGAGTTGTACTCACGCAGGAACGAGTCGACCTGCTTCTCGCTCCAGTCGTCCGGAATCGGCGACACGGCGTAGAAGGTCTTCAGGTTCTTGTCCAGCGGGCCCGGCGAATCGCAGTAGGCCACGGCCACGCCACGCTGGAATTCCGGCATCAGGATGATGTCCACCGGCGCATCGGGCAGCGTCATCAGATCGTGCTCGCGCACGAACGCGGTGGACTGCTCCAGCGCGGCCTTGGCATCGTCAACAACCTTGTCGCGTGCCGGCTTGTCGGCGTAGGCCAGTTCCAGCGCGGCCTCGATCGCCTTCTGCTGCTGCTCGTCGGTCGGCTGGGCCGGCATCTCCGGCGCACCCGGCTTGTCCTTCAGCACGGTCTGCGCGATACCGTACATGTCCTCGCGCACGCGCTTGAGTTCGGCGCGCGCACGCTCACCGATCTCCTGGCGAGACAGCGAGGAGCTCAGCGCGAATTTCAGCTTCTGGTCGTACTTCTCCGCACCGATGCGGAAGTCGCCCTTGGCGTTCGGCACCAGGGTCTTGTCCAGCCAGGTCTGCTGCTCGTCCACGGCCTTCTTCAGGCCGTCGATGGCCGCCTGCAGGCGCTGCTGGTCGGCCTGCGGCAGTTCGCCGATGTGCGGGGTGATGAAGGTATCGACGATGCTGAGGATGCCCTTGTTCTGCTTGGCAACGGTCTCGGCATGGATCTTCGGCACGCGGGCCGGATCCAGGTTCTCGCGCGCCTGGGCGAAGATCGCCGGCAGCTTTTCCATGCGCGCGGTGGCCGCCTTCAGGCGCTCCGGCAGCGGTGCGAACTCGCGCGCCATCAGGCCGTAGATCGCGCTGCCGGCGATGCCGTTGTACAGCTGCGGGTCCCACTTGCCGGACTGCAGCACTTCAGCGTTCCAGATTTCCGACTGCAGCTGGTTGCGCAGGATCGCCGCGTCCACCTGGTTCTCGCGGCCCAGCTTGGCCACTTCGATCTTGTCCAGCTCGCCCAGCCGCGCCTTGTAGGCGGCCACGGTCTTCTGCTGGCCGGCGGCGCTCAGGTCGTCCAGCTCGCTGTCGTAGCGGTGGTCACCGATCTGGGTGGCGCTGACCGGCGACAGCTGCATCCAGGTGTCCATGGCGCGCTTGGACAGATCGGCGAAGGCGGCATCGCCCGCCGCGTCACCGGCCTGCTGGCTGGCGGCCGGGGTGGAAGCGTTGGTCGGGGCGTCGGCCGGCTGGCAACCGGCCAGCGCGGCGACCAGGGCGAGGGCAAGAAGATGCGGGCGCATCGGCATTCCTGTACGGGGTCAAACCCTGAGCATAGGGCCCCGTTGCTGCTTTGTCCCCGTGCCATAGGATTACCATGGGCCGATTCAAGGACCCTCCAAAGGAGCGCAGGACATGGAATACCAGGGAAGCTGCCATTGCGGCAGGATCGCATTCACCGTGCAGGCCGAGGCGCCGATCAGCGACGTCATCGACTGCAACTGTTCGATGTGCCGGCGTCGCGGCAGCCTGCTGTGGTTCGCCCCGCGTGCGGCGTTCCAGCTGGCCACCGATCCGGCTGACGTGGCCACCTACCACTTCAACAAGGCCCACATCGACCACCACCACTGCCGCGAATGCGGTATCGCGCCCTACAGCGAAGCGGTCGATCCGCGTACCGGCACACCGATGGTGGCGGTGAACGTGCGCTGCGTGCCGCAGGTCGATCTGGCGGGCCTTTCGGTGACCTCCTACGACGGAGCGGCACTGTGAGGCCGGTGCGAGCGTGGACGCGCAGGGCGGCGCTGCCGGTACTGCTGCTGGCGCTGGGCGCCTGCGCCAAGCAGGGCGACATGGTGGGGGATGCGGGCGCCACGGCCGCCGAGGCTGCCATCGCTTCGCCGGAAGGCGCCTTCCTGGCCTACGAACATGACGTGCAGGTGCAGCTGGAAGCGGCGCAGATAGCACCGCGCATCCAGCAGATCGCTCAGGCCTGCCAGAGCGCGAAGTTCGGCGACTGTGCAGTGTTGCAGGTCGAGCAGCACGGCGGCGAGCAGCCCAGCGGCGAGGTCAAGGTGCGCGTCGCGCCGAAGGGTACCGAGCCGCTGATCGCGATGGCTGGTGAAGGCGGCAAGCTGCAGTCGCGCAATACGCGCGCCGAGGATCTCGCGCAGGCGGTGGCCGACACGGCATTGACCAAGGCACGGCTTGAAAAGGAGCACGCCCGCCTGCTGTCCTACCAGGACCGCAAGGACCTGAAGATCGAAGACCTGATGGCGATCACCACGCGCCTGTCGGAGATCGAGGCGGGTGTCGAGCAGGCCAACAAGGATGCTGCGCAGCAGCGCCGGCGCATCGATACCCAGCTGGTGGCGATCCACTTCGACACCACCTCTGGCCAGCGCAGCCGCAGCGAGATCGGTGAGGCGCTGAGCGAGTCGGGCGGCATCCTCAGCACCAGCATCTCGTTCCTGATCCGCGCTGCGGCCGCACTGCTGCCGGTGGCGGTGCTGGCCTTGATCGCGGCCTGGGGTGTGCGGGCATGGTGGCGTCGCCGCCGCAAGCTACCGCCCAACCGCTGAGGTGAAGGCTGATGCCGGCCGTCAGCCGGCATCAGCCCTCGTCGGTCTCGTACTCGACGAACACATCCAGCTCCAGCGCCAGTTCCTGCACCGCATCGCGCACCTTCTGCGCGGTGCTTTCATTGCCGACTTCCACTTCCAACTCGTGGATGCCCGGGCCGATGTCATCGGACAGCCCGGCCGAACTGGAATCGTCGTCGTCCATATGCGGCATCAGGTCGTCGGTTTCCTCGACATGTTCGATGCCGTCCAGGCCGAGCAGCAGGTCGCTGATGGCGCGGGCGTCGTCTTCGGTTCCGGTGATGCGCAGTCGCAGCATGGCCATGGCATAGGTACGTTGTGGGTTCGCCAGCAGCCTAGCCAGCGTGAGGCAAAGAACGGGTGAGGGCGCAGTCAGGCGTGCGTCGCCGGCCGCCCGAGCAGGCTGTCCGGCAATGCCGGGATCGGCGTGCGCTCGTCCTGCGCCTGTTCCAGCAACCAGTCGATGAACAGGCGCGCGGCCGGGCTCGGCGGTTGCCCTTCTGCGTGCACCACGTGGTAGGCATAGCGTGCCTTCAATGCCGGACCGGGCAGGCGCACCACCTCGTAGCGCTGCAGGTAGGGCTGGGCGATGTGGGTGCGCGCCAGCACCGCGCCCATGCCATACACCGCCGCACGCATCGCGTCGGTGCTGTCGGCGAACGTGTGCATCGGCGGCAGGGGCGACGGTGGGCGCACACCGGCGTGGCGGAACCAGTCACGCCAGCCCTGAGGAGACAGGTCGGTCAGCAGCGGCAGGCCGGCGATGCGCGCCGGATCAACCAGTGCTTCGACCCCGGCCAGCGCCGGTGAGGCCACCGGGAACAGGAAGTCATCCATCAGGTGCTGTGCACGCAGGCCCGGCCATTGGCCCAGCCCGTAGCGGATGCCGACTTCCGGTCCGTTGTCGTCGTAGCGGTCCAGCCCGCTGCCGGTGTGCAGCTCGATGCGGATGTGTGGATAGGCCTGGGTGAAGCGTGGCAGTCGCGGCAGCAGCCAGCAGTACGAGAGCGAGCGCAGCGTGGTGATCCGCAGCGGCACGCTGTCGGCATCCGGTTGCAGGTGATGGGCCACCGCCGCGACATCGGTGAACGCGGCGCTGGCGGCGTCGGCCAGCTGCCGGCCCTCGGCGGTCAGGCGCACGCCGCGGGCGTGGCGCAGGAACAGGCGAACTTCAAGTACTTCTTCCAGGCGGCGCACGTGGTGACTGACCGCGCTGGCGGTCAGGTGCAGCTCCTGCGCGGCCTGGGCGAAATTCTGGTGGCGTGCGGCGACCGCGAACACGGCCAGTGCGGGGAGCAGGGAAGGACGGAGCAGCATGTCGAGCCTCAAACCATATTTGTGGCTGACAGCGATACTACGCGCTTGTGCGGCGGGCGTCTGCGCCTGATCCTGTCTGCCTTGGCGAGGAACAGACGATGGACGGAGGCAGGACATGAATGCGATCCCACAGGCGGCCGAGCGCGACTGGCGCACGCCGCTGGAATTGACCCTGCTGGGCGCCATCTGGGGCTGCTCGTTCCTGTTCATGCGGGTGGCGGTGCCGTCGTTCGGCCCATTCGCGCTGGTCGAGGTGCGGCTGGCGCTGGGCGCGCTGGTGCTGCTGCCGTTCCTGTGGCGCGCCCGCGCGCAGTTCCCGCCGCGCCGCTGGCTGTGGCTGGCGCCGATCGGCCTGATCAATTCGGCGCTGCCGTTCGTGCTGTTTGCCTATGCCGCCGAGCAGGCGCCGGCTGCGATCGGTGCGATCTGCAATGCGATGACGGTGCTGTTCGCCGCGCTGATCGCGTTCCTGTTCTTCGGCGAGAAGATCGGCATGCGCCGTGCCGGGGCGCTGCTGGTCGGCTTCGCCGGCGTGGTGGTGCTGGCCACGGCCAAGGTTTCCGGCCTGAGCATCGGCACCGCAGTGCTGGCCGGTGCGGCGGCATCGCTGCTGTACGGCCTGGGCGTGAACCTGGTGAAGCGGCACATGACCGGGTTGCCGTCGGCCGCCGCCGCGGCGGCAACGCTGTCGTGCGCCTCGCTGTGGATGCTGCCGATGGCGGTCAGCCACTGGCCGCAGGCGGCGATTCCGGCCAAGGCCTGGGGCGCGGCGATCGCCCTCGGCGTGGCCTGCACCGGGCTGGCGTTCCTGATGTTCTATCGCCTGATCGGCCGTATCGGCCCGTCGCGTGCGTCGACGGTGACCTACCTGATTCCGCTGTTCGGCGCGGCGTTTGCGTGGTTGTTCCTGGGGGAGGCGGTGACGGTGCAGATGTTGATTGCGGGTGTGTTGATTCTGGGTAGCGTGGCGGTGAGTCAGAAGGGCTGAGACGTTTTTTGCACGTGGCACGTGCTGAAGGTGCTTCACTGTTCATGGGCGTTACTTTTCTTTGTACGCAAAGAAAAGTAACCAAAAGAAACGCTCCGCCGGCCGCGAGCCGGTGCTGCGCACCGGTGCCCTGCGCTCCTCCGCCCGTCGAGGG
>OKDH01000063.1_pt1 | contig 19983 bp, 18 predicted proteins | sample 1610621 | NCBI WGS metagenome assembly OKDH01 (sample SAMN04436668, study PRJEB24849) | human gut metagenome | biome: human gut; feature: NICU; material: stool | host: Homo sapiens | place: USA: Saint Louis, MO | collected 2010-06-11
CGGGGCGGGCGGGGATGACGGGGGTGTTCGCGGCATCCATGCCGCGGCCAAGCCCCAGATCCAGCCGGGCTCTCCGCGACCAACCCGACCCCCGCCACGAGGGGCTGCGCCGTTGGCTGAAAATCCATGTAACCGCTTACACGGAAACGGATTTTTGCCGTAGCGGGTATCATGACCGGCTGACTTCACACAGGAGCCACCCGCTCATGCGCCGCAAGATCGTCGCCGGAAACTGGAAGCTGCACGGCAGCCGTCAATTCGCCAATGAACTGCTGGAGCAGGTGGCCGCCGGGCTGCCGCTGGAGGGCGTGGACGTGGTGATCCTGCCGCCGCTGCCGTACCTGGGCGAGCTGGTCGAGGACTTCGGCGCGACCGGCCTGGCCTTTGGTGCACAGGACGTCAGCAGCAACGAGAAGGGCGCCTACACCGGCGAGGTCTGCGCAGCCATGCTGGTCGAGGTCGGGGCCCGCTATGGCCTGGTCGGCCACTCCGAACGCCGCCAGTACCACCATGAAAGCAGCGAGCTGGTCGCGCGCAAGTTCGCCGCCGCCCAGCATGCTGGCCTGGTCCCGGTGCTGTGCGTGGGCGAGACCCTGGAACAGCGGGAGGCCGGGCAGACCGAAACGGTCATCGCCAGCCAGCTGGCGCCGGTACTGGAACTGGCCGGTGCGGCCGGTTTCGCCAGCGCCGTGGTCGCCTACGAGCCGGTCTGGGCCATCGGCACCGGCCGTACCGCCAGCAAGGAGCAGGCGCAGCAGGTGCACGCGTTCATCCGTGGCGAAGTCGCGCGTATCGATGCTAGAATCGCCGATTCACTGCCCATTGTTTACGGCGGTAGCGTGAAGCCCGACAATGCCGGGGAACTGTTCGCGCAGCCGGATGTCGATGGTGGGCTGGTCGGCGGCGCCTCCCTGGTGGCCGCGGACTTCCTGGCCATCGCACGGGCGGCGGCCGCGAACTAATCCTAGAAGTATTGTCCGAGGGCGGTTTCCAATGCTGATGTTGATCCTCAATGTCGTCTACGTGCTGGTCGCTGTGGCCATGATCGCGCTGATCCTGATGCAGCGTGGCTCGGGTGCGGCGGCAGGTTCGGGCTTTGGTGCCGGTGCCTCGGGCACGGTGTTCGGTGCGCGTGGCGCCTCGAACTTCCTGTCCAAGTCGACCAAGTGGCTGGCTGTCGTGTTCTTTGGCATCAGCCTCTTCATGGCCTGGTATGCCGGTCACGGCACCCGTCCGGCGGCCGACCAGGATCTGGGTCTGATGTCCGCCCCGGCAGCGACCGCTCCGGCGGCGCCGGCGGGCGAGCTGCCGGCCGTCCCGAAGGCCGATGCGGTCCCGGCAGCCCCGGTTCCGGCCGCCAATGTGCCGGCTCAGGCGGAATCTTCGGTTTCTGGTGAAGAAAAGCCTTCGGAAGGCTCCCAGAAAGACTGAAGCCGGTTACAATACGCGGCGCATCGGAAAGATAGTCTGATGTGATCGTTTGCCCAGGTGGCGGAATTGGTAGACGCACTACCTTGAGGTGGTAGCGACGCAAGTCGTAGGGGTTCGAGTCCCCTCTTGGGCACCATTTGTAAGTAAAGCGGGTTCGTCTGGCGCGCAAGGCGCCAGGCAGGTTCCCGTCCACTCCCCCATGCCAAAGCGCCTGCAGGCGCAGCGGCAGAGGCAAGAGAGAATCGCTGTGCTGGCCGAATATTTGCCGTCTCTGCTGTTTCTGATCGTTGCCACCGGTATCGGCGTTACGCTGATGCTGGTTGGTCGATTCCTCGGTCCCCGCCGCCCCGATCTGGAAAAGCTGTCGCCGTATGAGTGCGGCTTCGAAGCCTTCGAAGACGCGCGCATGAAGTTCGACGTGCGCTACTACCTGATCGCGATCCAGTTCATCGTCTTCGACCTGGAAATCATCTTCATCGTGCCGTGGACCCAGGTCTTCATGGAACTGGGCGCCCGTTCGCTGGTCACCATGGGCCTGTTCGTCGGCATGCTGTTCCTCGGTTTCATTTACGTCTGGAAGAAGGGAGCGCTGGAATGGGAGTGATTCAGACTCTCGATGGCCTCATGAACAATCCGTCGCCGGAAGGCCGGGTTGATGACATCCTGCGGCCGGAAGGCGACAACCCGCTGCTGGAAAAGGGCTTCGTCACCACCAGCGTCGACGCACTGCTGAACTGGGCGCGCACCGGCTCGATGTGGCCGATGACCTTCGGCCTGGCCTGCTGCGCCGTCGAGATGATGCACGCCGGCGCCGCGCGCCTGGACCTGGATCGCTACGGCGTGGTGTTCCGCCCGTCGCCGCGTCAGTCCGACGTGATGATCGTGGCCGGTACCCTGGTCAACAAGATGGCCCCGGCGCTGCGCAAGGTCTACGACCAGATGCCGGACCCGAAGTGGGTCATCTCGATGGGTAGCTGCGCCAACGGTGGCGGCTACTACCACTACTCCTATTCTGTGGTGCGCGGCTGTGAGCGCGTGGTGCCGGGGGACGTCTACGTCCCGGGCTGCCCGCCGACCGCCGAGGCGCTGGTGTACGGGATCCTGCAGCTGCAGAAGAAGATCTGGCGTACACAGACCATCGCCCGCTGACCCCTTCACCTGACTAGAGCGCGCCAAGCCCCCATGGCAGAGCAAGCATCCTTCATCGACCGACTCTCCGCACGTTTCGCTGGTGCGAAGGTCATCGTGGTCGAACCCCGCGGCGAAGTGACGCTGGAAGTGCCTGCCGCCGAGTGGCACGCCACCGCCCTGGCGCTGCGTGACGAGTTTGGTTTCGAGCAGGCCGTGGATCTGTGCGGCGTCGACTACCTCGGTTATGGCTCCGACGAATGGGACACCGCCGATGTGTCCTCGCAGGGCTTCAGTCGAGGCGTCGAAGGCAAGGCCCAGGGCCGCTTCGCGTGGGGCGAGTTCCCCACCGAGGAAAACGGTGCCGACGGTGCCCGCCCGCAGCACATGCCGACCCAGCGCTTCGCCGTGGTCGCGCAGCTGCGTTCCTACCAGCACAACCTGATGATGCACCTGCGCTGCTTCGCTCCTGACGAAGCGCTGCCGGTGGTGTCCTCGCTGACCAGTATCTGGCCGGGCCTGAACTGGTTCGAGCGCGAGGCGTTCGACCTGTACGGCGTGATCTTCGAAGGCCACCCGGACCTGCGCCGGATCCTGACCGACTACGGTTTCGTCGGCCATCCGTTCCGCAAGGACTTCCCGCTGATCGGCAATGTCGAAGTCCGCTACGACGAAGAGAAGAAGCGCGTGATCTACGAACCGGTCACCTCGGTGGAGCCGCGTGTCGGCGTGCCGCGCGTGATCCGCGACGACGCCCGTCTGCAGACCGCAGAAGGTGAGCGCGCGCAGGAGGCAGTGAAGTGAGCCACGTACACCAGGCCGGCGAAGCATTCGCCAGCAACGCCGCCGAGAGCCGGCAGGAAATCCGCAACTACACCATGAACTTCGGCCCGCAGCATCCGGCCGCTCACGGTGTGCTGCGCCTGATCCTGGAAATGGACGGTGAAACCATCATGCGCGCCGACCCGCACGTGGGTCTGCTGCACCGTGGTACCGAAAAGCTGGCCGAGTCCAAGCCGTTCAACCAGTCGATCGGCTACATGGATCGACTGGACTACGTGTCGATGATGTGCAACGAGCACGCCTACGTACGCGCGATCGAGACCCTGATGGGCATCGAGGCGCCGGAGCGTGCCCAGTACATCCGCACCATGTACGATGAAATCACCCGCATCCTCAACCACCTGATGTGGCTGGGCTCCAACGCGCTCGACCTGGGCGCGATGGCGGTGATGCTGTACGCCTTCCGCGAACGCGAAGAGCTGATGGACTGCTACGAAGCGGTTTCCGGCGCGCGCATGCACGCGGCGTACTACCGTCCGGGCGGTGTCTACCGCGACCTGCCGGACCACATGCCGAAGTACAAGGAATCGCGCTGGCACAAGGGCAAGGCGCTGAAGCAGCTCAATGCTTCGCGCGAGGGTTCGCTGCTGGACTTCCTGGAGAACTTCACCGTCGAGTTCCCCAAGCGCATCGACGAATACGAAACCCTGCTGACCGACAACCGCATCTGGAAGCAGCGTACCGTCGGCATCGGCGTGGTCACTCCCGAACTGGCCCACCAGTGGGGCATGACCGGCGTGATGCTGCGCGGTTCGGGCATTGCCTGGGACCTGCGCAAGAAGCGTCCGTACGCCAAGTACGATGCCGTCGATTTCGACATCCCGCTGGGCAAGGAAGGCGACTGCTACGACCGCTATCTGGTCCGCGTTGCCGAAATGCGCGAATCCAACCGCATCATCAAGCAGTGCGTGGCGTGGCTGAAGGCCAACCCGGGCCCGGTGATGGTGAAGAACTTCAAGGTCGCTCCGCCCAGGCGCGAGGACATGAAGGACGACATGGAAGCGCTGATCCACCACTTCAAGCTGTTCAGCGAAGGCTACTGCGTGCCGGCCGGCGAGACCTACTCGGCGGTGGAAGCCCCGAAGGGCGAATTCGGCTGCTACCTGGTCTCCGATGGCGCCAACAAGCCGTTCCGCGTGCACCTGCGTGCGCCGGGCTTCGCCCACCTGTCCTCGATCGATTCGGTCGTGCGCGGCCACATGCTGGCTGACGTGGTGGCGATGATCGGCACCTACGACCTGGTGTTCGGCGAGGTTGACCGGTAATGCCGTCCGCCACGCCAACGCCCGCTGCAGGCAGCCGGCGCCCGCCGGCGCCGCAGTTTCTGGAATTTCACGTTATGCATTTCGCTGAGGTCGGCCGATGAAGGCGACAGGTAATTTCGAGGCGGCGCGCGACGTCGACCCGATGGTGGTGCTGAGCGACAAGACCCGCGCTCACATCGATCACTGGCTGTCCAAGTTCCCGCCGGACCGCAAGCGCTCTGCCGTGCTGCAGGGCCTGCATGCGGCCCAGGAGCAGAACCAGGGCTGGCTGACCGACGAACTGATCGCCGGCGTGGCCAAGTACCTGGACCTGCCACCGGTGTGGGCCTACGAGGTCGCCAGCTTCTACTCGATGTTCGAGACCGAGAAGGTGGGCCGCAACAACGTGGCCATCTGCACCAACATCAGCTGCTGGCTCAATGGCGCCGAGGACATCGTGCGCCATTGCGAGAAGAAGCTGGGCATCAAGCACGGTGAATCGACCCCTGACGGCCGCGTCTACCTCAAGCGCGAGGAAGAGTGCCTGGCCGGCTGCGGTGGCGCGCCGATGATGGTCATCAACGGTCACTACCATGAGCGTCTGACCCTGGAAAAGGTCGACGAGCTGCTGGACGGGCTGGAGTAAGGGCATGGCACATCACCACGAATCCAAGGGTCCGGTCGGCCCCGCGCCGCTGCCGCACCAGGTGGTCTATACCACCCTGCATTACGACACCCCGTGGTCGTACGAAAGCTACCTGAAGACCGGTGGCTACGCTGCCCTGCGCAAGATCCTCGAAGAGAAGATCACGCCGGAGCAGGTCATCGAGATGGTCAAGGCCTCGGGCCTGCGCGGCCGCGGTGGCGCCGGCTTCCCGACCGGCCTGAAGTGGTCGTTCATGCCCAAGGGCAACATGCAGAAGTACATCCTCTGCAACTCGGACGAATCCGAGCCGGGCACCTGCAAGGATCGCGACATCCTGCGCTACAACCCGCATTCGGTCGTGGAAGGCATGGCGATCGCCTGCTACGCCACCGGTTCGACCGTGGGCTACAACTACCTGCGCGGTGAATTCCACCACGAGCCGTTCGAGCACTTCGAGCAGGCCCTGGCCGACGCCTATGCGAACGGCTGGCTGGGCAAGAACATCCTCGGCAGCGGCGTGGACATCGACATCTACGGCGCGCTGGGCGCCGGCGCGTACATCTGCGGCGAAGAAACCGCGCTGATGGAATCGCTGGAAGGCAAGAAGGGCCAGCCGCGCTACAAGCCGCCGTTCCCGGCCAACTTCGGCCTGTACGGCAAGCCGTCGACGATCAACAACACCGAAACCTACGGTTCAGTGCCGGCGATCATCCGCAACGGCCCGGAGTGGTTCAAGGGCCTGAGCCTGACCGCCAACGGTGGCCCGAAGTGCTTCTCGGTGTCCGGCTGCGTGCAGAACGGCGGCAACTTCGAAGTGCCGCTGGGCACCACCTTCGACGACCTGCTGGAAATGGCCGGTGGCCTGCGTCCGGGCCGCAAGCTCAAGGGCGCGATCCCGGGCGGCGTGTCGATGCCGGTGCTGACCGCGGCCGAGCTGAAGGGCCTGCCGATGGACTACGACACCATCCGTGCGCTGGGCTCCGGCCTGGGCTCGGGTGCGATCGTCGTGCTCGACGACAGCGTCTGCTGCGTCAAGTTCGCCTGCCGCATCAGCCAGTTCTTCCACAAGGAATCCTGCGGCCAGTGCACCCCGTGCCGTGAAGGCACCGGCTGGATGCACCGCGTGCTGGAGCGCATCGTCGCCGGCAAGGCCACGATGGAAGACCTGCACCAGCTGAAGGCAGTGGCCGGGCAGATCGAAGGCCACACCATCTGTGCGTTCGGCGAAGCGGCTGCATGGCCCATCCAGGGCTTCCTGCGCCAGTTCTGGGACGAGTTCGAGTACTACATCGTCAACGGTCATTCGATGGTTGACGGCAAGAAGGTGGAGGCAGCCGCTGCATGAGCGCGCAACCCGTAAATCCGAGCGTCCCACCCGATCACGTCACCATCGAGATCGATGGCAAGTCGCTGGTCGTGCCCAAGGGCTCGATGATCATCCAGGCGGCCGACAAGGCCGGCATTCCGATTCCGCGCTTCTGCTATCACGAGAAGCTGCCGATCGCCGCCAACTGCCGCATGTGCCTGGTGGACGTGGAGAAGTCGCCGAAGCCGGCGCCGGCCTGTGCCACCCCGGTGATGGACGGCATGAAGGTCGCCACCCGCAGCGAAAAGGCGCTGAAGTTCCAGCGCTCGGTGATGGAGTTCCTGCTCATCAACCACCCGCTGGACTGCCCGATCTGTGATCAGGGCGGCGAGTGCGAGCTGCAGGACGTGTCGCTGGGCTATGGCCGTTCGGTCAGCCGCTTCAACGAGCGCAAGCGCGTGGTGCCTGACGAGGACATGGGTCCGCTGGTTGCCACCGAGATGACCCGCTGCATCCAGTGCACCCGCTGCGTCCGCTTCACCGCCGACGTTGCCGGTACCTACGAGCTGGGTGGCATGTACCGCGGTGAGAACCTGCAGATCGGTACCTTCGACGGCAAGCCGCTGACCACCGAGCTGTCCGGCAACGTCGTCGACGTCTGCCCGGTCGGCGCGCTGACCAACAAGGTGTTCCAGTTCCGCGCCCGCCCGTGGGAACTGACCGCGCGCGAGTCGCTGGGCTATCACGATGCGATGGGTTCGAACCTGTTCCTGCACGTGCGTCGCGGCGAAGTGCTGCGCACCGTGCCGCGCGACAACGAAGCCGTGAACGAGTGCTGGCTGTCCGACCGTGACCGCTACTCGCACCAGGGCCTGTACAGCGAAGACCGTGCGGTCAAGCCGCTGCGCAAGGTCAACGGCGAGTGGAAGGAAGTGAGCTGGGCCGAAGGCCTGGCCGCGGCCGCCGAAATCCTCAAGGCCAACCAGGGCGACAACCTGGGCGTGCTGGTGCACCCGTCGACCTCGAACGAGGAAGGCGCACTGCTGGCCCGCCTGGCCAAGGGCCTGGGCTCGGGCAACATCGACCACCGCATCAACAACCGCGATTTCTCCGACGCCGCAACCGCCGAAGTGTTCGGCCTGCCGCTGGCCGAGATCGAGGGCGCCGACCGCATCGTGGTCCTGGGCAGCAACATCCGCCACGAACTGCCGCTGCTGCACGCTCGCCTGCGCAAGGCGCAGACCACCAAGGGCGCGAAGATCCACGTCGTCAATCCGGTGGACTTCGACTTCGCCTTCAGTGTCGCCGGCAAGCAGATCGTTGCCCCGTCGAAGTTCGTCGACGCGCTGGCCAACGCCGAGCTGCGTTCGGCAGTGCAGGGCGGCAACAACACCGTGCTGATCGTTGGTGGCATCGCCGAGAACCACCCGCAGGCTGCCGCGATCCGCGCTGCCGCGCGTGACTTCGCTGCCGCTACCGGTGCCAAGCTGTGCCGCATCCCGCAGGGCGCCAACGCCGTTGGCCTGACCCGCGCCGGCGTGCTGCCGGCTGGCAAGGACGTCGCCGCGATGCTGGCGCAGCCGCGCCAGGCCTACGTGGTGTACGGCCTTGAACCGGGCCTGGACTTCGCCGACGCCCCGGCCGCCCGCAAGGCGCTGGCCGGTGCGCAGGTGGTGGCCTTCAGCCAGTTCGCCTGCGCCTCGACCCGCGACGTTGCCGACGTGATCCTGCCGATCGGTGCGCTGCCGGAAATCGATGCCACCCTGACCAACCTCGATGGTCGCGAGCAGTCGGCCCGTGCCGGCGGCAAGCTGCCGGGCGAGGCCCGCGAAGGCTGGCGCGTGCTGCGCGCACTGGGCGGCGACATGGCCCTGGCCGGTTTCGACTTCACCGACCTGGCCGGCCTGCGTGCCAGCCTGGCCCCGGTGTCGGTCACCGTCGCTGCTTCGGCGCAGCCGGCAGTTGCCGGTGAAGGCCTGGAAGTGGCTTCGACCGCCGCGATCTACCGCACCGATGCGGTGGTCCGTCGCGCGCCGGCACTGCAGTCGCATCCGCTCAACAACGCCCCGCGCATCGTGCTGAACGCAGAAGATGCCGCTCGCCTGCAGCTGCAGGAAGGGCAGATGGCCAAGGTCGGCACCGACGCCGGCAAGGCCACCCTGCCGGTGGTGGTCGACGCCCGCGTCGCTGCGGGTTCGGTCTGGATTGAATCGGGCCACGGCGCGACCGCGCCGCTGGGTGCCGCTCGCGTATCGGTGGTGGCTGCATGAACGAATTGCTGTTGAACGCGGTCGACCCGCTGCACCAGTGGCTGCTGGGCCTCGGTGACATCGGCGCGCTGATCTGGATCATCCTGAAGATCCTGGTGATCGCCGTGCCGGTGATCATCTCGGTGGCCTTCTACGTGGTCTGGGAACGCAAGCTGATCGGCTGGATGCACGTCCGCCACGGCCCGATGTACGTGGGCATGGGCATCTTCCAGGCCTTCGCCGACGTCTTCAAGCTGCTGTTCAAGGAAGTGGTCCAGCCGAGCAGCGCCAACAAGGCGATCTATCTTCTGGCCCCGCTGATCACCCTGGCCCCGGCCTTCGCGGCCTGGTCGGTGGTGCCCTTCGATTCGCAGATCGTGCTGTCCAATGCCAACGCCGGCCTGCTGTACCTGCTGGCGATGACCTCGCTGGGCATCTACGGCATCATCCTGGCCGGTTGGGCATCGAACTCGAAGTACGCGTTCCTGGGTGCCATGCGCGCCTCGGCGCAGATGATCAGCTACGAAATCGCCATGGGCTTCGCCCTGGTCGGTGTGATGATCGCCGCCGGCAGCCTGAACCTGAGCAACATCGTCGCTGCGCAGGCCGGCAGTTCCGGCTTCTTCGACTGGTTCCTGCTGCCGCTGTTCCCGCTGTTCGTCATCTACTGGGTGTCGGGCGTGGCTGAAACCAACCGCGCGCCGTTCGACGTGGTGGAAGGCGAATCGGAAATCGTTGCCGGCCACATGGTCGAGTACTCCGGCGGTGCGTTCGCCCTGTTCTTCCTGGCCGAATACGCGAACATGATCCTGATCAGCTTCCTGATCTCGATCTTCTTCCTCGGCGGCTGGCTGAGCCCGGTCCAGGGCTGGGTCGATTTCGGCAATGTCTCGCCGCTGGTCGACTGGATCTGGAAGGGCGGTGCACCGTGGTTGTTCGTCAAGGTGTTCTTCTTCGCCAGTGCCTACATCTGGTTCCGTGCCAGCTTCCCGCGCTTCCGCTATGACCAGATCATGCGCCTGGGCTGGAAGGTCTTCATCCCGCTGGCCATTCTGTGGATCGCGGTTACCGCCGTCATGGTGTTCTTCGGCGTGATTCAAAAGGGCGTCTAAGTGATGAACAGGATTACCCATTACTTCAAGAGCCTGCTGCTGCTCGAACTGCTGGCCGGCCTCTGGCTGACGCTGAAGTACAGCTTCAAGCCGAAGTACACGATGATGTACCCGATGGAGAAGTTCCCGCAGTCGCCGCGCTTCCGCGGCCTGCACGCCCTGCGCCGTTATCCCAACGGCGAAGAGCGCTGCATTGCCTGCAAGCTGTGTGAAGCGGTGTGCCCGGCGCTGGCCATCACCATCGACTCGGCCAAGCGCGAGGACGGCACCCGCCGCACCACCCGCTACGACATCGACCTGTTCAAGTGCATCTTCTGCGGCTTCTGCGAAGAAAGCTGCCCGGTGGACTCGATCGTCGAAACCCACATCCTCGAGTACCACTTCGAGAACCGTGGGGAAAACATCGTTACCAAGCCGCAGCTGCTGGCCCTTGGCGACCGTCTCGAGTCCGAGATCGCCGAGCGTCGTGCCGCCGATGCCGCTTACCGCTGAGGTCGAGAGATGGATTGGGTAAATATCGCTTTCTGGGTGTTCGCCATCGCGGCAACGGTTTCGGCCGGTGCGGTGATCAGCGTGCGCAACCCGGTTCACGCCGTGCTCTGCCTGGTGCTGACCTTCTTCTCCATTGCCTGCGTGTGGCTGCTGGTGGGCGCCGAGTTCCTCGGCGTGGCGCTGGTGCTGGTCTACGTTGGCGCGGTGATGGTGCTGTTCCTGTTCGTGGTGATGATGCTGGACATCGACCCCACCAAGCTGCGTGAGGGCTGGGTGCGCTACCTGCCGGTCGGCCTCATTGTGGCGGTGGCGATGCTGGCGCAGATGCTGATCCTGATCGGCGTCAAGGCACGCTCGGTCACGCCGTTCCCGGCCGACAACGCCGCTGCGGTCGCCGCCGACAGTTCCAACATCACCTGGCTGGCACGCACGCTGTTCACCGAGTACCTGCTGCCGTTCGAGTTCGCCGCCGTCATCCTGACCGTGGCCGTGGTTGCCGCCGTGATGTTGACCCTGCGCCGCCGTACCGGCGTCAAGAGCCAGAACCCGGGCGAGCAGACCATGGTCAAGGCCGGCCAGCGCCTGCGCATGGTCAAGATGGGTGCCGAAGCACCGGTCGTGCACAGCAACAGCAAGCCGGCCACCGGCGAGGAGACCCAGCCGTGATTACCCTTGGCCACATCCTTGCGCTTGGCGCGGTGCTGTTCGCCATCAGCCTGGCCGGCATCTTCCTCAACCGGAAGAACGTCATCGTCCTGCTGATGTCGATCGAACTGATGCTGCTGTCGGTGAACATCAACTTCGTCGGCTTCTCGCGCCAGCTGGGCGATCCGTCCGGCCAGCTGTTCGTGTTCTTCATCCTGACCGTCGCCGCCGCGGAAGCCGCCATCGGCCTGGCGATCCTGGTGACCCTGTTCCGTACCCGCCGCACGATCAATGTCGGCGAAGTCGATTCGTTGAAGGGCTGATCCACAGATGGAAATCACTCTCTCCAAGAGTCTGTTGATCGCAGTGGTGCTCGCACCGCTGTTCGGCAGCATCATCGCCGGCCTGTTCGGTCGCCAGGTCAAGCGCTTCGGCGCGCAGACCATCACCATCCTCGGCGTCGCGGTGGCCTGCGGCCTGTCGATGTACACGTTCTACCAGTTGATGTGGGGCGGCGCGCAGCCGTTCAACCAGAACATCTACACGTTCTTCGAAGTCGGCCAGTACTCGGCCCACGTCGGCTTCATGGTCGACAAGCTGACCGCGATGATGATGGTGGTGGTGACCTTCGTGTCGCTGCTGGTCCACATCTACACGATCGGCTACATGCAGGACGATCCGGGCTACCAGCGGTTCTTCAGCTACATCTCGCTGTTCACGTTCTCGATGCTCACCCTGGTGATGAGCAACAACTTCCTGCAGCTGTTCTTTGGCTGGGAAGCGGTGGGCCTGGTGTCGTACCTGCTGATCGGCTTCTGGTTCAAGCGCCCGACCGCGATCTTCGCCAACATGAAGGCGTTCCTGGTCAACCGCGTCGGTGACTTCGGCTTCCTGCTCGGCATCGCCGGCGTGCTGTGGGTGTTCGGCACCCTGGACTACTCGCAGGTGTTCTCGCAGGCCGGCATGCTGGCCGACCCGCGCGCCCAGCTGCAGATCTGGGACGGCACCCTCCTGGGCATGCAGCTGCTGAACGAGCCGGTGATCTGGTCGATCGCCACCGTCATCTGTATCTGCCTGTTCATCGGTGCCATGGGCAAGTCGGCCCAGGTCCCGCTGCACGTGTGGCTGCCCGACTCGATGGAAGGCCCGACCCCGATCTCGGCACTGATCCACGCCGCGACGATGGTGACCGCCGGCATCTTCATGGTCACCCGCATGTCGCCGCTGTTCGAGCTGTCGCAGACCGCGCTGAATTTCGTGCTGTTCATCGGTGCCACCACCGCCTTCTTCACTGGCCTGATCGGCATCGTGCAGAACGACATCAAGCGCGTCGTCGCGTACTCCACGCTGTCGCAGCTGGGCTACATGACGGTTGCACTGGGCGTGTCGGCCTACTCGGCAGCCGTGTTCCACCTGATGACCCACGCCTTCTTCAAGGCGCTGCTGTTCCTGGGTGCCGGCTCGGTCATCATTGCCATGCACCACGAGCAGGACATGCGCAAGATGGGTGGCCTGCGCAAGTACATGCCGATCACCTTCATCACCATGTGGATCGGTACGCTGGCACTGGTGGGTACGCCGTTCTTCTCCGGCTTCTACTCGAAGGACACCATCATCGAGGCCGCCGAGCTGCACGCGCACCTGTCCAACAACTGGGTGGCCACCTACGGCTACTGGGCAGTGCTGGGTGGCGTGATCGTCACCAGCTTCTACAGCTTCCGCCTGCTGTTCCTGACCTTCCACGGCAAGGAGCGTTTCCGCGACGTGCATCATGACGATCATGGTCACGGCCATGACGATCACCACGCCGCCGACGCCCACCACGGCGATGCGCATCACGATGACCACGGCCATGGCCACGGTGGTCCGCATGAGCCGCACGAAACCCCGTGGGTGGTGACCCTGCCGCTGATCCTGCTGGCCATCCCGTCGATCGCCATCGGTTTCTTCAGCATCGGTCCGATGCTGTACGGCACCGACTGGGCCGGCCACCATGCCCACGATGCCATCAAGGGCCAGGCGCATACGTTCTTCACCGGCATCGTCGACTTCTACGATCCGGCCAAGAACACCATCGGCTTCCTGGGTGAGGAGTTCCACGGCCCGATCGCCTTCGCGCTGCACGGCATGATGGCTCCGGCGTTCATGCTGACCGTCGCGGGCTTCCTGCTGGCCGTACTGTTCTACCTGTGGAAGCCGGACCTGTCGGGCAAGGCGCGCAAGGCCTTCGCTCCGCTGGTGTCGGTGCTGGAAAACAAGTACGGCTTCGACAAGCTGTGGATCGATGGCTTTGCCGGTGGCAGCGTCAAGCTGGGCAAGGTCTCGCGCTGGATCGACAGCAACATCGTCGACGGCGTGGTCAATCTCTCGGCACGTGTTGTGGATGTCGCAGCCGGCGTGCTGCGTCGTACCCAATCCGGTTTCCTCTATCACTACGCCTTCGCGATGATCATCGGCCTGATTGCCCTGCTGGGCGTGCTGATGCATTACCTGCGTTGATGACCTGTACGGAATAAGAAGACGTGTCGAACTGGCCTCTACTCAGTGTCCTCATCTGGCTGCCGATCATCGGTGGCGCCCTGATCCTCGCGATCCGTGATGCGCAGACCGCCCGCTGGGCGTCGCTGGGCGTAGCGGTGCTGACTTTCGTGGCGAGCCTCTCGCTGCTGAGCGGCTACAACGCGGGCATCGACGGTCTGCAGTTCGTCGAGACCCATGCGTGGATCCCGGCGTACAAGATCGGCTACAACCTGGGCGTGGACGGCATTGCCGTGGCGCTGATCCTGCTGACTACCCTGGTCAGCGTGCTTGCCCTGATCGGCGCCTGGAGCGCCATCGACAAGCGCGTGAACCAGTACGTGGCGGCCTTCCTGATCCTGGAAGGCGTCACGGTCGGTATCTTCGCGGCGACGGACGCGATGCTGTTCTACGTGTTCTTCGAGGCGATGCTGATCCCGATGTTCCTGATCATCGGTGTCTGGGGCGGCCCGCGCCGCATCTACGCTGCGCTGAAGTTCTTCCTGTACACCTTCCTCGGCTCGGTGCTGATGCTGGTGGCGTTGATCTACCTGTACATGAAGGGCGGCAGCTTCCAGCTGGCCGACCTGTATGCACTGCCGCTGTCGGCCAAGGAACAGACCTGGATCTTCTTCGCGTTCCTGATCGCCTTCGCGGTCAAGGTGCCGATGTTCCCGGTCCATACCTGGCTGCCGGACGCCCACGTGGAAGCGCCGACCGCCGGTTCGGTGATCCTGGCCGCCATCGCCCTGAAGATCGGTGGCTATGGCTTCCTGCGCTTCAACCTGCCGATCGTCCCGGACGCTTCGCAGGAATGGGCCTGGCTGGTGATCGGGCTGTCGTTGATCGCGGTGATCTACGTTGGCCTGGTCGCCCTGGTGCAGGACGACATGAAGAAGCTGATCGCCTATTCGTCGATCGCGCACATGGGCTTCGTCACCCTGGGCACCTTTATTGCCCTGTGGCTGGTGCGTGAAGCCGGCAACGCCGATGCCGCCCGCCTGGGCCTGCAGGGCGCCATGGTGCAGATGATCTCGCACGGCTTCGTGTCCGGCGCGATGTTCTCCTGCGTCGGCGTGCTGTACGACCGCATGCACAGCCGCCGCATCGCCGATTACGGCGGCGTGGTCAACGTGATGCCGTGGTTCGCCACCTTCGCCATGCTGTTCTTCATGGCCAACGCGGGCCTGCCCGGTACCAGCGGTTTCGTCGGCGAGTTCATGGTCATCCTCTCGGCCTTCCAGCGTAATCCGTGGATCGCGCTGGGCGCGGCCACCACCCTGATCATCGGCGCCGCCTACACCCTGTGGCTGTACAAGCGCATCTTCTTCGGTGAAGTGGCCAACAGCCATGTTGCCGAACTGAAGGACATCAACGGCCGCGAATGGCTGGTGCTGGGCGTGTTCGCCATCGGCGTGCTGGCCCTGGGCATCTATCCCAAGCCGCTGACCGACCTGATGGAGCCCTCGATCGCGAAGCTGGCGATGCAGATCGCATCCAGCAAGCTGCTGTAATTCCAGGATTTGATGATGACCACCTCGCCGCTGCTGCCATTGACCGCCGCTGACCTGCCACCGCTCGCTCCCGAGCTGGTGCTGATCGGCAGCGCCTTCGCCCTGATGATCCTCGACCTGTTCGTCAGCAACCGGAACAAGATCGTCACCCACCTGTTCTCGCTCGCTGCGCTGGCCGTGGTGCTGTTCATGCTGGCCACCGGCGTGGGCGGGCAGGGCGAGGTCTTCCATGGCATGTTCGTGCGCGATACCGCCGCGGACGTGATGAAGACCGGGATCGTGCTGCTCAGCGGCCTGACCCTGGTCTATGGCTGGCGTTATCTGCGTGACCGCAACCTGTTCCAGGGCGAGATCCCGGTGCTGATCCTGTTCGGCACCGCCGGCATGATGATCCTGGTGTCGGCCGGCAGCCTGCTGATGGTCTACCTGGGCCTGGAACTGCTGGCGCTGTGCTCCTACGCCCTGGTCGCCAGCAACCGCGAAAACGGCCTGGCCTCGGAAGCGGCGATGAAGTACATCGTGCTCGGCTCGCTGGCCTCTGGCCTGCTGCTGTACGGCATGTCGCTGATCTACGGTGCTACCGGCAGCCTGCACCTGGACGTCATCCGTGACGCCATCCCGCACTCGGAAGAGCGCGTGCTGCTGATCACCGGTGCGGTGTTCATGATCGCCGGCGTCGCCTTCAAGCTGGGTGCGGCACCGTTCCACATGTGGCTGCCGGACGTGTACCAGGGTGCCCCGGCACCGATCGCGCTGTTCATCAGCTCGGCGCCGAAGCTGGCCGCCTTCGGCATGGCCTACCGCCTGCTGGAAATGGGCGTGGGCCCGCTGTCGACGGAACTGCAGCTGCTGATCGCCGGCCTGGCCGCAGTCTCGTTGGTCATCGGCAACCTGATGGCCATCGCGCAGAGCAATCTCAAGCGCATGCTGGCGTTCTCCACCGTTTCGCACATCGGCTTCCTGCTGATGGGCATCGCCGGTGGTGGCGCACAGGGCTATGCCGCTGCGCTGTTCTACGCACTGGCCTACGCCATCATGTCGACCGCCGCCTTCGGCGCGATCATCGCGCTGTCGCGTGCCGGCTTTGAAGCCGAGAACATCGAGGACTTCAAGGGCCTCAATGCCCGCAACCCGTGGATGGCAGGCCTGGTGCTGTGCATCATGGCGTCGCTGGCCGGCATCCCGCCGTTCCTGGGCTTCTGGACCAAGCTGGCGGTGCTGGGCGCGGCCGTCAACGGCGGCCTGCTGTGGCTGGCCATCCTGGGCGTGCTGTGCGCCGTGGTCGGCTGCTTCTACTACCTGCGCGTCATCAAGGTCATGTACTTCGATGAGCCGGTGGGCGAGGCCATGCCGCGCAACAACGACCGCGTGCTGGGTGTGGTGCTGGGCGTCAATGCCCTGGCGCTGCTGGCCCTGGGCCTGGCCTGGAACCCGATCATGGTCTGGTGCCAGCAGGCATTTGCGCATCTTGCATAAAAGTTGACACAAAGCTGCGCGATTCGTGTAATATGCGCAGCCTGAGTTGTCACTGCAGCGGTTCAGCCAGAACATCGTTGCGGTAGCCCTCCTCGAAAGAGCAGGGCAGCAGTTCAAGCACTTCCGGTGCGGGGTGGAGCAGTCTGGCAGCTCGTCGGGCTCATAACCCGAAGGTCGCAGGTTCAAATCCTGCCCCCGCTACCAAGTAAGGAGATCGCCTTCGAAGTCCCGCTTCGAGGGCGTTTTTCTTTGGGCGGGTTCCGTTCTTGCAGAGTCGAGCCATGCTCGACTTCCGGTATGGAAAAGGGATCTGACCCGGCCCCGCACCTTGCACCAGCGCGGTGCAGCCGCTATCATCAGCGGCCTAGCAGTACCCCTGAAGGCGGCCTCCCAGCGGGAGTCCGGACCCGGAAGGAGGGCCGCGACCGGCAGGCAATGCAGGTTGCAACCGGAATCCAGTCACCGGAGTCTTTCCGGAAAAGGGGCCCAACGGGCCCTTTGTCGTTTCCGGGGCGTCATGTTTCCACGCCGGCCAAGGCCGGCACCCAACCATAGAGATCAAGGCAGGCTGTGAGCGACAAGGCAACCGACATCGCGAATCTGCTCGCCCCGACCGTTGTGTCGCTGGGCCTGGAGCTGCTGGGCGTTGAGTATCTGCCGGCCCCCGGCGGTGCGACCCTGCGCCTTTACATCGACGTGCCGCTGGCTGAACAGCCCGAGCGCATCATCAATGTCGACGACTGCGAGCGGGTCAGCCGCGAAGTCTCGGCGCAGCTGGACGTCGAAGACCCGATCAGCGGCAATTACACGCTGGAAGTGTCCTCGCCGGGCGTGGACCGCCCGCTGTTCAACCTGGAGCAGTTCGGCCGCCACCAGGGTGAATCGGCCAAGGTGACGCTGAAGCTGCCGCAGGACAACCGTCGTCGCCTGCAGGGCCGCATCGAAGCGATCGACGAGGCCGCGGGCACCATCACCTTCATCGTCGACAAGGCTGAAGTGGTCGTGTCGGCCGACAACATCGACAAGGCACGGATCATGCCCGACTGGGTGGCGCTGGGGCTGGCCCCGAGCAAGCCGACCGGTCCGGCACCGAAGCGTCCGAAGCCGAACACGAATTCTTCTTCCAACGAGCCGGCGGCAAAGAAGCCGCGCGCGGAGTGAGCCAATGAGCAAGGAACTGTTGCTGGTAGTCGACGCAGTCGCCAACGAGAAGGGCGTGCCGCGTGAAGTGATCTTCGATGCCATCGAGGCCGCCCTGGCCTCGGCAGCGAAGAAGCGCTATCCCGAGGAGGAAGTGCTGACCCGCGTGGTCATCGACCACAAGGATGGCAGCTACGAAACCTTCCGCCGCTGGGAAGTGGTGGCTGATGACGTGGTCATGGAATCCCCGGATCGCCAGATCCGCCTGATGGACGCCGTCGACGAGGCCGAAGGCGTCGAGGTCGGCGACTACATCGAAGAGCAGATCGAGAACCCGGACTTCGGCCGCATCGCTGCCCAGGCCGCCAAGCAGGTCATCGTCCAGCGCGTGCGCGAAGCCGAGCGCCAGCAGGTCGTGGATGCATGGAAGGATCGCGTGGGTGAGCTGATCACCGGTGTGGTCAAGCGCGCCGAGCGCGGCAACATCTACGTCGACCTCGGTGGCAATGCCGAAGGCTTCATTCCGAAGGACAAGGGCATTCCGCGCGACGTGCTGCGTGCCGGCGACCGCGTGCGCGGCTACCTGGCCGAAGTGCGCTCGGAGCCGCGTGGCCCGCAGCTGTTCATCAGCCGCGCCGCGCCGGAGTTCATGATCGAGCTGTTCAAGCTGGAAGTGCCGGAAGTCGGCCAGGGCCTGGTCGAAATCAAGGCCTGCGCCCGCGATCCGGGCGACCGCGCCAAGATCGCCGTGCTGGCCCACGACCAGCGCACCGATCCGATCGGTGCCTGCATCGGCATGCGCGGTTCGCGCGTGCAGGCCGTGTCCAACGAGCTCAATGGCGAGCGCGTGGACATCGTGCTGTGGAACGACAACCCGGCCAACTTCGTCATCAACGCGATGGCGCCGGCCGAAGTGCAGTCGATCATCGTCGATGAGGACAAGCACTCGATGGACCTGGCCGTTGCCGAAGACCGCCTGGCCCAGGCGATCGGCAAGGGCGGCCAGAACGTGCGCCTGGCCAGCCGCCTGACCGGCTGGCAGCTCAACGTGATGACCCAGGACCAGGTCACTGCCAAGTCGGAGGCCGAGCAGGCTGCCGCCCGCCAGCTGTTCATGGACAAGCTGGAAGTGGACGAGGAAATCGCCGGCATCCTGGTCAGCGAAGGCTTCGGCACCGTCGAGGAAATCGCATATGTCCCGGTCGGCGAACTGCTGGCCGTGGAAGGTTTCGACGAGGACATCGTCGAAGAGCTGCGCGCTCGTGCCCGCGATGCGCTGCTCAATGAGGCCCTGGCAGTCGAGGAAGGCCTTGAAGACGGCCAGCCGGCGCAGGACCTGCTGTCCCTGAAGGGCATGGACGAAGCCACCGCATATGCGCTGGCCGGCCACGGCGTGCGTACCAGCGAGGACCTGTCCGACCTGGCCGCCGACGAGGTCATGGACTTCGGCATCGAAGGACTGGATCAGGCGCGCGCCGCTGCGCTGATCCTGGCCGCCCGTGCCGAGGAGATCGCCCGACTGGAACGCGGCGAATGAGCCGGCAATGAACAGGGCCCTGAGCCGCTCAGGGCGTAGAATCCGCGCCACCTCCAGATGCGGGGGGGCGCCCACAAGATCATAGGATCCGAATGTCGCAGCAAACCACCATCCGCAAGCTTGCCGAACTGGTCAACACGCCGGTCGAAAAACTGCTGGAACAGCTGGCCGGTGCCGGCATGAAGTTCAGCGGTCCCGACCAGGTCGTGACCAGCTCCGAGAAGGTAAAGCTCCTGGGCTTCCTTCGTCGTTCGCACGGCAAGCCCGAGCAGGCCCCGGAAGAGACCGATCAGTCTGCGAAGAAGATCACGCTCAACCGCCGGAAGCAGCAGGAAGTGACGGTCAATTCCGGTCGCAGCAAGACGACCGTGAATGTCGAGGTGCGCCAGAAGCGTACCTACGTCAAGGATGGTGCTCGCGCCATGACGCCGGACGAAGAGCGCGCCGACATCCTGCGCAAGCTGGAAGAGTCGCGTGCGCGCAACCTCGCCGAACAGCAGGCCCTGGCCGAGAAGGATCGTCTGCGCGACGAGGCCATCGTCCGTGCCCGTGAGGAAGAGGCCGCCGCCAAGGAACGCGCCGAAGCCGAGAAGAAGGCTGCCGAGGAAGCTGCGGCTGCGGCCAAGGCGGCCGAGGCACTGGCCGCCAGCAAGCCCAAGCGTGCTCCGATCGACGAAACCGCGCCGCGCCCGCCGCGCGCCCC
>OKDH01000065.1_pt1 | contig 19833 bp, 23 predicted proteins | sample 1610621 | NCBI WGS metagenome assembly OKDH01 (sample SAMN04436668, study PRJEB24849) | human gut metagenome | biome: human gut; feature: NICU; material: stool | host: Homo sapiens | place: USA: Saint Louis, MO | collected 2010-06-11
CGCTTGGTGGGTGTCGACCTTGGGCGACACGTCTGGGGCGGCACGGGGTCGAAGCCCGTGGCTGCGCAACGGGCTCTGACCCCACTATTTGATGATTAGGTATCTGTGGGATTGTTCATGTCGTGCTCGAACAATTCCCCCTGCACCACCGGTTCCTTTTCGCGGAAGCCGCCCAGCCCGACACCCACCAGCCGATAGCGTGTCTCCGCTGGCAGGTCGACGCGGGCGCGCAGGGCCAGTGCGATGTCGCGCAGTTCTTCCATCGACTCCGGCGGACGTTCCGGGGTGAAGCTGCGGGTGAGAATGCGGAACTGCGCGGTTTTCAACTTCAGCACCACGGTATGGCCGACACGTTCGGTCTTGCGAGTGGCATTCCAGGTCTTCTCCGCCAACTGCACGATGGCCTCGGTCAGGTCTTCCAGCAGCAGGTCTTCGGCGAAGGTGTCCTCCGAGGAAATCGACTGCACCTGCTGGTCCGGTTCCACCGGCCGCTCGTCGATGCCGCGTGCGCGGTTGTACAGGCTGCGGCCGAAACTGCCGAACGCTTCTTCCAGATCGATCAGTGCCCACTGCCGCAGGTCGCCGCAGGTGGCGATGCCGCGCGCGGCCAGCTTGCCTTCCATCACCTTGCCGACGCCAGGCACCCGGCTCACCGGCAACGGCAGCAGGAAGGCGTCCACCCGCTGCGGCGGAATCACGAACTGGCCATCGGGCTTGCGCCAGTCCGAGGCGATCTTGGCCAGGAACTTGTTCGGCGCGATCCCGGCTGAAGCAGTCAGGTTGGTCTCCTCACGGATCTGCATGCGGATGGTACGGGCGATGTCGGTCGCCAGTTCGATGCCGCTCTTCGGCTCGGTCACGTCCAGGTAGGCTTCATCCAGCGACAATGGCTCAACCAGGTCGGTGTGGCGCAGGAAGATCTCGCGCACCTGGCGTGACACCGCCTTGTAACGTGCGAAGTCGGGCGGCACGAAGATCGCATCCGGGCACAGGCGTTCGGCCCGCACTGCCGGCATGGCCGAACGCACACCGAACACGCGTGCCTCGTACGATGCCGCGCACACCACCGAGCGTGCGCCGCGCCATGCCACAACCACCGGCTTGCCGCGCAGTGACGGATCGTCGCGCTGCTCCACCGACGCGTAGAACGCGTCCATGTCAACGTGGATGATCTTGCGCAGTCGGGTCATGTCAGGTGGAAAAGGCGGGGCCGGGCCGGGTGGGCCACACGCCGAAGTATGGTCGTTGCACATCAACAGGATGCGCGTATTCCCTTGAAAACACTACGGTTGCGTACGGTTGAAATGTTTGATCGGCGCAGTTTCCACGGGCATTCTCGGGCGCTTGTTTCCCTGTTCTCCGCTTCCAGGATTGTGCTTCATGACCCGTCTCCACGCGTTCAACCGCGAACAGCTGCTGGCCAGCGCACGCGGTGAACTGTTCGGCACCGCCGCCGGCCGTTTGCCCAACGACCCGATGCTGATGTTCGACCGCATCACCGACATCCGAGAGGACGGCGGACCGCATGGCAAGGGCATGGTACGCGCCGAACTGGATATCCGCCCGGACCTGTGGTTCTTCGGCTGCCACTTCATCGGCGACCCGGTGATGCCAGGCTGCCTGGGCCTGGATGCCATGTGGCAGCTGACCGGCTTCTTCCTGACCTGGCTGGGTGCACCCGGCAAGGGCCGCGCGCTGGGCTGTGGCGAGGTGAAGTTCACCGGCCAGGTATTGCCGGACGCCAAGCTCGTACGCTACGAGATCGACATCAGCCGGGTCATCAACCGCAAGCTGGTGATGGCCCAGTCGGACGCCCGCATGTACGTGGACGACCGCGAAATCTATAGCGCGCGCGACCTGCGCGTCGGCCTGTTCACCGAAACCGGGAGCTTCTGATGCGTCGCGTCGTCATCACCGGCATGGGCATCACGTCCTGCCTCGGCAATGATCTGGATACCGTTTCGGCCGCGCTGCGTGAGGGACGCTCGGGCATCACCGCCTTGGCCGACCACGCCGAAGCAGGCCTGCGCAGCCAGGTCGGTGGCCGCGTCGACCTCGACCTGGACGCCTTGATCGACCGCAAGCAGAAGCGCTTCATGAGCGACGCGGCGGCCTTCGCCTACCTGGCCATGCGCGATGCCATCGCCGATGCCGGGCTCAGCCCCGAGCAGGTCAGCAGCCTGCGCACCGGCCTGATCGCCGGTTCCGGTGGCGGCTCCAGCGAATGGCAGATCGGTGCCGTCGACCTGCTGCGCGAACGTGGCGTGCGCAAGGTCGGCCCATACATGGTGCCGCGCACGATGTGCTCGACGGTCTCGGCCTGCCTGGCCACGGCCTACCAGATCAAGGGCGTCAGCTACTCGCTGTCGGCTGCCTGCGCGACCTCGGCGCATTGCATCGGCGCCGCTGCGGACATGATCCGGCACGGTGCGCAGGACATCATGTTCGCCGGCGGTGGCGAAGACCTGCACTGGTCGATGAGCGTGATGTTCGACGCGATGGGTGCCCTGTCGACCAGCTTCAACGAAACCCCGGCCAGTGCCTCGCGCCCGTACGACAAGGACCGCGACGGCTTCGTCATTGCCGGTGGTGGCGGCATGCTGGTGCTGGAGGATTACGACCACGCCGTCGCACGCGGTGCCCACATCCATGCCGAGCTGATCGGCTATGGCGTCACCTCCGACGGTGCCGACATGGTGGCGCCCTCCGGTGAAGGTGCGGTGCGCTGCATGAAGATGGCGCTGCAGGGTGTCGATCGCCCGCTGGACTACCTGAACACCCACGGCACCTCGACCCCGCTTGGCGATGTCACCGAGCTCAACGCGATCCGCGAAGTGTTCGGCGATGCGGTGCCGCCGCTGTCTTCGACCAAGGCGTTGTCCGGGCACTCGCTCGGTGCAGCCAGCGTGCACGAGGCGATCTACTGCCTGCTGATGATGCGCGATGGCTTCGTTGCCGGTTCGGCCAACATCGGCGAGCTGGACCCGAAGGTGGAGAGCTTCCCGATCCTGCGCGAGAGCCGCGAGCAGAAACTGGATACGGTGATGTCCAACAGCTTCGGCTTCGGTGGCACCAACGCCGCGCTGGTGTTCGGGCGGGTGTGATGGGGACGGGCGTGCCGACCAACGGTCGGCACCCACCCAAGGATGTAGAGCCGAGCCATGCTCGGCTCTGTGCCAACCAAGGTTGGCACCTACCGGGGCACTGGGCCGACCAACGGTCGGCACCCACCTTACTTCGGCAGCAACGGCAGCAGCAGCGCGTGCGCGTCCACCAGGGATCCAACGATGCGGTGGCCCAGGGCACGCAGCTCTTCATCCGGATGCACCAGGTCCGGCACCTGGATCACGGTCATGCCAGCCGCCAGCGCCGCGCGCGTACCGGCCGGTGAATCCTCCAGCGCCAGGCAACGCCCGGGCACCTGCCCCAATCGCTGCGCGGCCAGCAGGTAGATATCCGGCGCCGGCTTCGGCCGCGCCACGTCGCCACTGGTGATCACCGCATCGAAATACGGCAGCAGGCCAGCAGCGGCCAGCTTGCGGTTGGCCCGCGGCTGCCGCGTGGTGGTGGCCACCGCCCGCGGTACCGCGTGCACTTTCAGCAGCTCCAGCAGTTCCAGGATGCCCGGACGCAACGGCAACCCGGTCTGTGTGCGTGCCTCATAGAGGTCGTGGCAACGTGCGGCCACCGCATCGATCACGCTGTCCTCGATGCCCTGCGCGCGCAGCAGCGCGTGCGAATCGCGGTCGCCGAGGCCGACCATGCGCAGGAACACCGCCTCGTCCAGGCCCAGCCCGAATTCATCGGCGGCCTGGCCCCAGCAGGCCAGCGAGACACGCTCGCTGTCGATCATCAGGCCGTCCATGTCAAAGATGACGGCGTCGGGAAGAAACGGCAGCGCAGCGATGGGGGTCATGGAGCGAACAGCGTATCCAGGTCGGTAGGGGTGAGCTGCCGCCATTGCCCTTCGTCCAGCCCCTGCAGGTCCAGCCCGCCGACGCGGCTGCGGTGCAGGGCCTGCACGTGGTTGCCGGTGGCGGCGAACATGCGGCGTACCTGATGGTAGCGGCCTTCGTGCAGCACCAGCCGCGCACGGCGCGCATCCAGCACTTCCAGTTCAGCCGGCAGCAGGGGCGTCTTCTCCGATTCCAGCATCAGCGTGCCGCTGGCGAACAGCGCCACCTCGTCGCCGCGCAGGTCCTCGCTCAACTCGACCTCATAGACTTTCGGCAGCTTCGACTTCGGCGAGATGATCCGGTGCAGCAGGCCACCATCGTCGGTCAGCAACAGCAGGCCACTGGTCTCGCGGTCGAGGCGGCCGACCGTGGACAGCACCGGATCGCGGTCGCGGAAGCGCGGCGGCAACAGGTCGTAGATAAGGCGCCCGGTGTCCTTGGTCGAACAGGTGTAGCCAGCCGGCTTGTGCAGCGCGATCGACAGCCCCGGCGGTGGGTCCAGCGGCTCGCCATCGACCCGGATGGCGTCATGCGGCACCTGGTCGTCGGCATACAGCACCTCGCCATCGGCGTCGGTGACGCGGCCTTCGCGGAACATCCATTGCACCTGCTTGCGGCTGCCATAGCCCAGGTTGGCGATGTGCTTGCCCAGCTTCACTTGCCCTTCCCCTTCACGGCTTCCACCAGCTTGAAACCGTCGCGCTCGGCGACCACGCGCACCGCGCCGAAGCTGTCGTTGAGGGTGTGCTCGTAAGGCAGGTGGCGGTTGGCCACCACGTACAGGCGCCCGCCCGGGCGCAACGCCTGCGCAGCCACGGCGATGAAGCGCTGGCCGATGTCCGGGCGGTCAGCGCGCGAAGGCGTGTGGAACGGCGGGTTGCTGATGATGACGTCGTAGCCCGGCTCGATGCCGGCGGTGACGTCCTGCCACAGGAAACGCAGCGGCAGCGGTCGCGGCGGCGGCGCCAGATTGAGCTCGGCCAGTGCCAGCGCGCGCTGCTCGGCCTCGTACAGGTCCAGCGCGGTGATCTTCGGGCAGCGTTCCAGAAGTTCGCGCGACAGATAGCCGTAGCCCGCGCCGAGGTCGGCGGCGCGTCCGGCCAGGTCGGCCGGCAGGTGCTCGGCCAGCAGCGCCGACGCCGGATCGATGCGATCCCAGGCGAACACGCCCGGGCGGCTGAGGAAGCGACCGCCCACGATCGGGCGCACCGCATCCAGCGCCGACCAGCGCTTGGCCAGGTCAACGTCGTGCCGGCCCTGCAGCGGGGCGGTCCAGTACACGCGGCAGTGGTTCTTGGTCAGGCAGCCACCGAGGCCGGCCAACTGCTTGAGGTCGCCCTCGCCCGAACGCGCACCTTCGTTGTTGGACTGGCAGGCAACGATGCGGCCGCCATCGGCGACCAGCGCCAGCGCACGGGCGAACAGCGCACGGGCTTCTTCGCGCTGGCGCGGCGGCAGCACCAGCACCAACGGGTAGCGGCCCTTGCCGGCCGCGTCATCCAGCTGGCCGCTGACGGTCCAGCCGGCAGCCTGCTGCAGCGGTTGCGCGAACGGGGCGAAGCTCTGTTCGCAGTGCACCTCGCGGTTGCCGGCCACTTCGCGCAATGGCCAGCCATCGCGGGCACGCAGGAAGGCCACCGGGCCCTCCGGCCAGCGCAGGGCGCCTTGGGAGAACGGCAGGAGCAGGGTCTGCAGGGGGGCGTCGTCGCTGGAGGCCATCGGCGCGGGTACTTCAAGCGTGAGGGCCGTCCATTGTACCGGCTTGGCCGGGCCGGCCCCGGCGGCCCGCTTTGCGAAACCCGAACGGGGCCTTGATCCGCCAGAAACATTGAAACGTTCAGGGTAGAGGCTCCCCCCGGAAACCCAGGAGAACCTGCATGCGAGCCTTGTTCGTCGGTGGCGTGGTCGACAACAGTGAAATGGACCTGGAAGGCAGCCATCCGCCCGTGCACTACCCCGAGGACACCGGCGGCGGCCACTCGCGCTACCGGCTGCATCAGATCGGTCATGGTGCCGACGGCAGCGTTGCCTACGCCGTCTATGGGGCACCGGACCTGGCCGATGACGAGGTGGCGAGGGTTGCAGAGGAGCGTGCGTACGCACGCCGATTCGAGGCGACGCCGACGTTGTTCGAGCACTGACACATCCGTAGCGCCCGAGCCCACGCTCGGGCGGCGGCAGAGCCGAGCGTGGGCTCGGCTCTACACCGGATCAAGGCGCCTTGGGTGGCAGGCGGTTGATACTGGCGATTTCATCCAGCCACACATGGTGCTGCTGCACCGGCGTGTCGTAGTCATCCAGGCGCAACTGGCCGTTGCTGCCTTCATCACCAGCGGCGTTGCGGTATTGCTGCACAGTTGGCCTCACCGCCACCGTGCCGAGCAGGCGGCGGCCATCGTGCAGAATCAGTTCCACCTGCGTTTCGCCATCCAGCTGCGGCAGCAGGGCTTCCAGGCGCGCGATCTGCGCCGGATCGGTGTGGATACGTGGAGCTATACGGGACATCGGCGACCTCCTGATTGCAGGGTCGCCGATCGGCCGTGAATGTTCAGTGCAGCGCGCTGTCCGCGCGCGGCACCTGCACCTTGCGCACGGCAGCCACCAGCTGCGCTACCGAGTACGGCTTGGCCACATGCTCCTGGAAGCCCGAGGCCAGCGCGCGGCGACGGTCGTCGGCACGCGCCAGTGCAGTCACCGCCACCGCAGGCAAGGTCGCCGCATCCACGCCCATGTCCTCGCGCAAGGTGCGCACCAGCCCATAGCCATCCATGCCCGGCATGCCGATGTCGGTCAGCAGCACGTGGTATTGCAGGTGGCCGGTGTCGGCCAGCAGTGCCAGCGCTTCGCCGGCCGAACTGGCCGCAGACACGCTGGCGCCCTGCTCTTCCAGCATGCGCCGCAAGTACTCCAGCACTTCCGGCTGGTCTTCCACCGCCAGCACATGCATGCCGCGCAGCGGATACGGCTCGACGATCACCGGCTCCAGGATCGGCCCGCTGATCACTTCACGCAGCGGCCGCCGTTCGGCATCGGGAACATGCTGGGGCAGGCGCACGGTGAAGGTCGCGCCGTGGCCGTGGCCCTCGCTGGCCGCAGTGACCGTGCCACCATGCAGTTCGACCAGCTGCTGCACGATCGCAAGGCCCAGGCCTAGGCCGCCATGGCGGCGGGTGGTGGTGCCGTCGGCCTGGCGGAAGCGGCTGAACAGATGATTGAGGAATTCGGGTGCGATGCCATCACCGCTGTCACGCACGGTGATCTCCCAGTAGTTGCCGTCGGCCCGCAGCTGCAGGTCGATGCGGCCTTCAGCCGGGGTGAACTTGATCGCGTTCGAGAGCAGGTTCCAGAACACCTGCTGCAGGCGCGTGGCGTCGCCCAGCACCAGGCTGGGTTGCGTGGGCAGCTGCAGGTGCACGTCCAGCGCCTTGCCTTCGGCCACCAGTTCCTGCGCGCCGATCGCCTCACCCAGCACCGCGCACAGGTCCAGCACTTCCACCTCCAGCTGCACCTTGCCCAGCAGCATGCTGCTGAGGTCGAGCATGTCCGAGATCAGCCGCTTCTGCGCACCGGCGCTGTTGGCGATCACGTTCAGGCCCTTGTACAGCGGACTGGTGTTGTCCACTCGCTGCAGAAGCAATTCGCTCCAGCCGAGGATGGTGGTCAACGGCGTACGCAGCTCATGCGACAGCGTGGCCAGGAATTCATCCTTCAGCCGCGCCATGTTTTCCGCAGCACTGCGCGCGGCACGCTCGGACTGCAGCAGTTCCTCGCGGGCCAGCTCGATCTCGCGGCGTTCGGTCACGTCCGGGCTGCTGCCGGCCAGGCCGATGAAGCGGCCCATGCGCGAGAAGCGCGGGCGGGCGTTCATCTCCAGCCAGCGCCACTGGCCATCGGCACGGCGTGCGCGCACCAGCGCATGCATCGAGCGCTGCGCCTTCAATGCTTCCTGCAGTTCGTACTCGAAGACCGATGCGTCGTCCGGATGCACCAAGCCGCGCCAGACGTCCTCCGGCACGCGCGTCTCGTCACCGCCGAAGAACTCGCTGAAGGCACTGTTGACGAAACGGGCATGGCCGCGCTCGTCCAAGACCCACACCGGCATCGGCAGGCCGTCGGCCAGCGCACTGAAGCGGGCTTCGCTTTCGCCCAGCTCCACTTCCATCTGCTTGCGTGCGGTGATGTCGAAGAACAGGATGCCGACCTTGTCCTCGCCCGGCCGGCCCACGCGCACCGCATCCACCGCGAACGAGCGGCCCAGCGCACGCGCCTCCATCTCGAACTGGGCCGGGCGGCCGCTGCGTGCGACCTCGCCATAGATGCGGAACCAGTCCTGCTCATGGCCGGGCTCCAGCGCCGTCATGCGCTTTCCACGCGCATCCTTCAGCCCGGTGTGGCGCTCGAAGGCATCGTTGACCTCGATGAAGCGGTAGTCGACCGCACGATCACCCTCGAACAGCACCTGGATCACGCAGAAACCGGCGTTGATGCGCTCAAGCACGCCATGATGCAGGTCGGGTTCGGGCGCCGGCACCGTCATCGGTGGGCGCTCCACAAGGGGCGGCAGTGTGGACAAGGGTGTCTGTGCAGGCCAGGTTGGAGGCACAGCATCTTCCAAAGGGCGTATTCACAGCGTCAAGCGCCGTCAGTCATGGTTGACGTCGATGAATTGGCGGCAACCGCTCTTGCAGACGACGCATGCGGCCATTGCCGACACCGGGAAGCAGGATCACACTCGATCTGTGATCAACATCGCCCCCATCGAGGGGACGCAGGAGACCGTGATGAAACGCTCACTCGCGATTGCCCTGTTGGCAGGCGCCCTGGCGGCGGGCGGCGCCAGCGCGGCCCCGCGCACCGTGACCGACCCGGAAGCTCCCCGCGCATTGCAGGCCGATGGCCCGGTCAGCGTGAAGTGGGACGATCCGGCCAAGTTCACCGAAATCCGCCAGAGTACCAACCGCTTCGAAGCCGAGCGTGGCGACTGGGTGCAGCAGCTGGCACGCTACCTGCAGACCGCTGCCGCCAAACCGCTGCAACCGGGACAGACGCTTGATGTGACCCTGGTCGACATCAAGCGCGCCGGTGACTACGCGCCGTGGCACGGCCCGCGCGGCCGCGACATCCGGATCATGCGCGACATCTACCCACCGCGGATCAGCCTGCAGTACACGCTGAAGGACGCCAGCGGCCGCATCATCAGCGAGGGCGACGCGCGCCTGAGCGATACCGGCTACCTGCACAACATCGGCCTGAAGAGCGACAGCGATCCACTGCGCTACGAAAAGCACCTGATCGACGACTGGGTGAAGCGGCAGCTGACAGCGCAGGCCACCGCAGCACGGTAGGCCGTAGGCCCATCGGCAGGTGTCTACCTTGGCCGACACGCATTCACAGCGCCGACCAGGGTCGGCCGCTACGGAAGCCGAGCGTGCGCTCGGCTCTACACGTACACCTTCGCCACGCGCTTGACCGCGCACGGCAGCTGGTAGGCACTGACGCCACAGCGCGGCGCCAGCTCCGACAGCTTCGGCGCGGAACCCCACAGCTCCACCACGCTGCCGATGCCGGCCTGCGGATGCGCGGTCAGGTCCACCGTCAACATGTCCATCGACACGCGCCCGATCAGCCCGCCGGGCTGGCCGTCGATCAGCACCGGGGTGCCGTTCGGGGCGAACTGCGGGTAACCGTCGGCATAGCCAAGCGCGACCACGCCCACGCGGGTGCGCGCCTTGGCCACGAAGCGCGCGCCATATCCCACCGGTTCACCGGCTTCAATCCAGCGATCGGCGATCACCTTGGACTGCATCGTCATCACCGGGCGCAGTCGCGCGGTCAACGCGGTGTCATCCGGCAGCGGGTTGGCGCCGTACAGCATCAGGCCCGGGCGCACCCAATCGCTGCGCACCTCCGGCCAGCCCAGCAGCGCCGGCGAGTTGCACACGCTGGTCTCGCCCTCCAATCCATCAATGGCGCGCGCGAAGGTTGCGGCCTGCTCGCGGGTGCGCTCGCTGTCCAGTTCGTCGGCACGTGCCAGGTGGGTCATCAGCACGATGCGCTCGACCTGCGGCAGCGCCGACAGGCGTGCATGCGCCGCGCGGAAGCTGTCCACGTCCAGGCCGAGGCGGTGCATGCCGCTGTCCAGCTTCAGCCACACCGTCAACGGGCGCGGGCTGTCGAACGCCGCCAGTGCCTCCACTTGCCACGGCGAACCGACGGCGAACCAGAAGTCATGCTCGGCCACCAGCGCCATGTCGCTGGGCTCGAAGATGCCTTCCAGCAGCAGGATCGGCGCACGGATGCCGGCCTGGCGCAGCTCCAGTGCCTCTTCGATGGTGGCCACGCCGAATCCATCGGCCTCGCCCTCCAGCGCCTGCGCACAGCGCACCGCGCCATGCCCATAGGCATCGGCCTTGATGATCGCCAGGGCCTTGCCACCGCCCAGTTCACGGGCGAGCCGGTAGTTGCTGCGCAGGGCGCCCAGATCGATCAGCGCGCGGGCAGGACGCATGTGCGGTTCTCGAGTTGCGGCGCGTGACCGTACTGGCCGTAGCGGAAAATATCCAGGCCTTCGGTGCTGATCTGCGGCTGTCGCGCGCTCATCAGGTCGGCAAGGTAGCGGCCTGAGCCGCAGGCCATGGTCCAGCCCAGCGTGCCGTGTCCGGTATTGAGGTACAGGTTGCGGAACGGCGTGGCGCCGATCACCGGCGTACCGTCCGGCGTAGCCGGGCGCAGGCCGGTCCAGAACTGCGCGCGCGACAGGTCGCCGCCCTTCGGATAGAGATCCCTGACCACCAGTTCCAGGGTCTCGCGGCGGCGCTGTGACAGCGACAGGTCGAAGCCGGCCACTTCGGCCATGCCGCCGACACGGATGCGGTCGTCGAAGCGGGTCACCGCCACCTTGTAGCTCTCATCGAGGATGGTCGAGGTCGGCGCCATTGCCGGGTCGGTGATCGGCAGGGTCAGCGAATAGCCCTTCAGCGGGTACACCGGCAGGCGCATGCCCAGCGGTGCAACCAGCGCTGGCGAGTAGCTGCCAAGCGCAACCACGAAGCGGTCGGCGGTTTCCAGCTTGGCGTCGATGCGCACGCCGGTAATGCGGTCGCCATCGAATTCCAGGCCGGTGATGTCCTGGTCGAAGCGGAATTCGACGCCGGCATCCACGCACATCTGCGCCAGGCGGCGGGTGAACAGCTGGCAGTCGCCGGTCTGGTCACGCGGCAGGCGCAGCGCGCCGACCAGGCCATCGACGTGGGCCAGGGCCGGTTCGGCCTGGATGATGCCGGCCCGGTCCAGCACCTCGTACGGCACGCCGTACTGGGCCAGGATCTCGATGTCCTGCGCCGAGGAATCCAGCTGCTGCTGGGTGCGGAACAACTGGGTGGTGCCCAGGTCGCGGCCTTCGAATTCGATGCCGATCTGCGCGCGCAGCTCGTTCAGGCAGTCGCGGCTGTACTCGGACATGCGCACCATGCGCGCCTTGTTGATCGCATAACGCTCGTGGGTACAGTTGCGCAGCATCTGCCACAGCCAGCGGTACTGGGCCAGGTCCATGCCCGGCTTGATCGCCAGCGGCGCGTGCTTCTCGAACAGCCAGCCGATCGCCTTCTTCGGCACGCCCGGCGCCGCCCACGGCGAGGTGTAGCCGAATGACAGCTGGCCGGCATTGGCGAAGCTGGTCTCCAGCGCCGGGCCGGGCTGGCGGTCGATGACCGTGACTTCAAACCCGGCCTGTCGCAGGTACCAGGCACTGGTAGTGCCGATCACGCCGCTGCCGAGAACTAGGACTCGCATGGGACTTCTCCAACCCGATCATTCCCTGCACTGAAGCGTGCCGGGGCCATAATTGGGGAAGTATAGACAGCCAATACCAGTTGATTTGCCTGAATTGAAATCAACCGGCAGGATGTTCTCCTGCAATTCATTCCCCAAGGTTGACGGCCATGGCCACCCGTACCCGCGAACTGGACAAGATCGACCGCAAGATCCTGCGCATCCTGCAGGCCGAAGGCCGCATCTCCTTCACCGAGCTGGGCGAGCGGGTCGGCCTGTCGACCACCCCGTGCACCGAGCGGGTGCGCCGCCTGGAACGCGAAGGGGTAATCACCGGCTATCACGCCCACCTCGACCCGGCCGCGGTGAAGGCCAGCCTGCTGGTGTTCGTGGAGATCAGCCTGGCCTACAAGTCCGGCGACATCTTCGAGGAGTTCCGGCGCGCCGCGCTGAAGCTGCCCAACGTGCTGGAGTGCCACCTGGTGTCGGGCGACTTCGATTACCTGCTGAAAGCACGGATCAGTGAAATGGCTTCCTACCGCAAGCTGCTCGGCAGCACGTTGCTTACACTGCCGCATGTACGTGAGTCGAAGAGCTACATCGTGATGGAAGAGGTGAAGGAGACGCTGAGCCTGCCGATTCCGGATTGAGGCCGGCGATCAGGTCAGAGCCCGCAACGCGGGCTCCGACGCCGGATCCGTCAGCGTTGCTGCGGATGCTTCTGCGAGCGCTGCTCCTGCTGCTTGCCGCCCTTGTGCGGCGGCTGCGGCTCCATCTGTTGCTGTTGCTGTTGCTGCTGCGGGTTGCGGCCCTGCGGTTCCTTGCCGGGATGACGGTTCTGCTGGTTTTTCATGGTCGCGATCCAGTGGACGAAGGACATGCGGCGGCGGGATGCCGGCGCAGGGCCACGGTGGTCCCGGAACGGTTAATCGCAGGCGAAAAAGCAGTGATCGGCTGGATGCTGTTTTCGTGCGTTCAGCCCGCTCAGCGTCAGCCAGCAGCCAACCTTGGTGGCACCAGGACTCAGCGCTTGATCTGCTGCCCATCGCCGGCCGGCACGCTGTCGTAATAGCGGCCGGTGCGCGAATCGAACACGCGGTTCGGGCCGGCCGGGCGCACGCCCGGAACGATGCGGCCATTGCGGTCATAGACCTTGTCGGCCGGCTTCGGCACCGGCGTCGGCGCGACCCGGGCCGGACCGGTGGATCTGATCGGCTGCGCCGGCTGCGGCGACGGCAGCACCTGCGGTTGCGGGCGAGCGGCCTGTGGCGGTGGTGCCACGGGCTGCGGCGCCACGGTGGTCGCGCTGCGGGTCGCAGTCGGGTCGGCGGTCGGCACCTGCGCCAGCGCGACGATGGGCAACAGGGCCAGCAGCAGGGGAAGGATTGGTTTCATGGCACGCTCCGGCGTGGATCGCGTTCACCTTGCGCCCGCCCCTGTGTGCCGCCCATGAACGGCCATCACACTTGCAAGGTCGCGTCTTCACCCCCACGTTTTCCGCCATCCCCAGGCCATCGACCCCACGGAGCGCCGCCATGACCGCCTTCGACCTGACGCCCCCCACTGCCACCCAGACCGAGGCGCTGATCGCTGGCCTCAGCAGCGAGGAGCGCCGCGTGCTGCTGCAGCACGGCACCGAGGCGCCGTTCTGCGGCGTGTTCCTCGACAACAAGCGCGAGGGGGTCTACTGCTGCAGGCTGTGCGCGCTGCCACTGTTCCGCTCCAGCACCAAGTTCGATTCCGGCACCGGCTGGCCCAGCTTCTTCGCCCCGTTCGACCCGGCGCACGTGCGCGAGATCCGTGATACCAGCCACGGCATGGTGCGCACCGAGATCACCTGCGCGCGCTGCGGCAGCCACCTGGGCCACGTGTTCCCGGATGGTCCGCCGCCCACCTACGAGCGCCACTGCCTGAACTCCGTCTCACTTTCGTTCACCGGCAATGGCGAGCCCTGGCCCGATCCGTTGCAGCGTGGCGGCGCAGAAAGCGGCGTGGCGGGCTGAAACACCCCGCTGACCGATTTCACAGAATTCCCTCTTCAGAAAACCGGGCGACGGGCCGACAAGGAGATATCCCCTCTCCTTGCGTCGCCCCATGCTCATCATCGTTGGATTCCTGGTCGTCATCATCAGCGTGATCGGGGGCTACCTCGGTGCCCACGGCCGCCTGGGTGCCCTCTGGCAGCCCTATGAGCTGGTCATCATCGGCGGCGCCGCGCTCGGCGCCTTCCTGGTCGGTACCCCGGCCAAGACGGTCAAGCAGACCCTGCAGGCCATGGTGGGTGTGTTCAAGGGCCCGCGCTACAAGCAGCAGGACTACATCGATGTGCTCAGCCTGCTCTATGAACTGCTCAACAAGGCCCGCCGCGAAGGCTTCATGGCGTTGGAAGACCATGTCGAGCGCCCGGCCGAAAGCGCGCTGTTCGGCAACTACCCCAAGGTGCAGGCCGACCACCACCTGATCGATTTCATCACCGACTGCCTGCGCCTGATGATCGGCAGCAACATCGAGCCGCATGAGCTGGAACCGCTGCTGGAACTGGAGCTGGAAAAGCACCACGCTGAGGCCATGGCACCCTCACAGGTGCTGACCAAGGTCGCCGACGGGCTGCCCGGTTTCGGCATCGTCGCCGCGGTGCTGGGCATCGTCATCACCATGGGCTCGATCGGTGGCGACATCGTCGAGGTCGGTGGCCACGTGGCCGGCGCGCTGGTCGGTACGTTCCTGGGCATCCTGCTGGGCTACGGCTTCGTCGGCCCGATGGCCGCCGCGATGGAGGCCCGCGCCGAGCAGGACAGCCGCATCTACGAATCGGTCAAGACCGCCCTGCTGGCCTGCCTGCGCGGTTACAACCCGAAGATCGCGCTGGAGTTCGCCCGCAAGACCCTGCCGTCGAACGTGCGCCCGGCCTTCTCCGATTTCGAGCAGCACCTGAAGACGGTCAAGTAAGCCATGGCCGAGAACAAGCCCACCGTCATCGTCCGCCGGGTCAAGAAGGCCGGCCACGCCGCCCATCATGGTGGTTCGTGGAAGGTGGCCTATGCCGACTTCGTGACCGCGATGATGGCGTTCTTCCTGGTGCTGTGGCTGATGGCCACCACCAACAAGAACGACCGTGCGGCCATTTCCGAGTACTTCCGCAACCCCAGCCCGTTGAGCGGTCAGAGCGCCACGCCGGCGCCCGGCATGGCCGGCCCGGGCGGCGCCAGCACCTCGATGATCAAGCTGGGCGGTGCCACCGACATTTCGCGTGGCAACAGCAACGACCCCTTCCAGAACCAGAAGGAAGCGGTACCGCAGCCGGTGGACCAGCAGCAGCGCGACAAGCAGCAGCTGGAAGCACTGATGAAGGAGCTGCAGGAAGCGATCAGCAGGAGCCAGGCCCTGGAGCCGTTCAAGGACCAGCTGCTGCTGGACCTGACCCCGGAGGGCCTGCGCATCCAGATCGTGGACAAGCAGAACCGGCCGATGTTCGACCTCGGCAGCGCCACGCTGAAACCGTACACGCAGCAGATCCTGCACGAGCTGGCCAACTACCTGAACCACGTGCCGAACCGGATCAGCCTGACCGGCCACACCGACATCACCGCCTATTCGGCTGCGCGTGGCTACGGCAACTGGGAACTGAGCGCCGACCGCGCCAACGCTGCACGCCGTGCACTGGTGGACGGCGGCCTGGAGGACAGCAAGATCACCCGCGTGGTCGGCCTGTCTTCATCGGTGCTGTTCGACAAGGCCGACCCGCAGAACCCGATCAACCGCCGCATCAGCATCGTGGTGATGACCCAGGCCGCCGAAGCGGCCGCCTTGGCCGGTGCCGGTCCGCAGGTGGGGCTGTCGGCGCCGACCGCCGACCCGGACGTGCAGGCCGCGCAGGGGCCGGCAAAGTAAACGGCAGGTGCGGACCCTGGTCCGCACCTGCCAGGGGCATCACCCCGCACACCCGCTACAATGGTGGTCTTTCCGTTTCCAGGTGACCCCACCCCATGTCCCAGTCCTCCAAGGCCAAGCGTGACAAGCGCAAGAAGCAGCAGGGCAAGCGCCCGTTCCTGCGCCTGAATGCCCAGCAGCAGGTGCAGAACCATGCCGTGCTGACCAACGAAGACGGCCAGGTGGTGGCGGCCATCGGCCTGCAGGGCCGTGAATGGCTGCTGGCCATCGGCGGCCAGACCATGGGCAACGCCGAGAACCCGGTGCCGATGCTGGCCATGCTCAAGCACCTGGCCAACGTGCAGGAGAAGGAAGGCCGCAAGGTCAACCTGGAGTACTCCGAACTGCTGCAGAAGCTGCTGGACACCCTGGCCGCCGAATCCGGCCAGACCGCTGACGAGTACCTGGACAAGCTGGTGTCCGAGTTCGAGACCGTGGAAGCCGAAGAAGGCGAAGAAGCCGCTGAGGCCGCCGAAGGCGATGTGGTTGAAGCTGCTGCCGACGCCGAGGCCACCCCGGCCGCTGACAGCGACAGCAAGCCGCAGGCCTGAACCGGCCGCGGCGGTGACGGTCTACGTCGATGACGCGGTGCATCCCTGGCGCGGACAGCGCTGGGCGCACCTGATGGCCGACACCCTGGCCGAGCTGCACGCGATGGCGGCGCAGCTCGGCATCCCCCCGCGGGCCTTCCAGAACAAGGCCAGCGGTGCCCATTACGATGTCACGGTCGAGCTGCGCGCGCAGGCGATCGCGCTTGGCGCGCGAGCGATTTCCCGGCACACCGAGCGCGAACTGGTCAAGGCGGTGATCGCCAACGCCCGGGCGCAATACCGGCCATAGGCTCGGCTGCCGTTTGCCTCCTGTAGAGCCGGGCCGATGCTCGGCTGCTGTTCGCGGACTGCAGCCGAGCGCGGGCTCGGCTCTACATGCGCAGCGCTGCCTGCCCGCTCAGAACGGGTCGCTGCCCAGCCGGATTTCCACGTTCAGCAGCGAGCACAGCGCCAGCATCGCGTCGTCGTCACGGGTCAGCGCCATCACGCCGGTGAAGCCGTCGCTGCCGGCATCCACGCTCCACAGCGTGTAGTTGTGCTCGCGCAGGCGGTCGAAGGCGGTGGCCATCAGCTGCACGCCGTCCAGGCCTTCGGCAAAGTCCTCGTCGTCCAGGTCGCCACCCCAGTCCAGCTGCAGGTTGAAGCGCGCCGACAGCTCGTTGACCGCCGACTGCAGCGATTCCAGGTCGTCGCGCTCCACATCGAAACCGGACTGCCAGGCGATGGCGGTGAACAGCGCCGGCAGCCAGTCGCTGTCCGCTTCCAGCGGCTGCCCGTCCTCGGACAGGTGCTCGCGCCAGCGGTTGAACTGCTGCAGGGCCAACTCTTCGTCGCCCGGGTTGATCAGCACCAGCAGGTTCCAGACCCGCGCCTCGAATCCATCCTCGTCGAAGTCGTGGATGTCTTCCTCGAAGTCGAAATAGTCGCTGTTGTCGGGCATGGCGGAACGTCCTCTGGGGCAGGCCGGCATTCTACGGTTTATCCTGTGCCGCTGAAGCCGGCCTTGGTGGCCGTCACTGTGAATGAAGCGATGAGCGATACCCCTCCCGACCACCTGGCGATCAACCCGGCCAGCCCCTTCCATGATGCGCAGGCGCTGGAGCGCGGCGTCGGCGTGCGTTTCAACGACGTCGAGCGCGACAACGTCGAGGAATACTCGGTCAGCGAAGGCTGGATCCGCGTGCAGGCCGGCAAGGCCCGCGACCGCCGCGGCAACCCGATGACGATCAAGGTCAAGGGCAAGGTCGAGGTGTATTTCCTGGACCAGAAGCCGGAATAACCGGCACCGGCATGTAGAGCCGAGCCTGTGCTCGGCTGCTTTTCGTTCCGGGTTCATGACGCCTGAAGCAAGCGCAGCCGAGCATGGGCTCGGCTCTACATGCCAGGGCGGAATCCGCGTCAGCGTCTGCAACGCCCGGTCCCAGGCGTCATTCGCGCTTGCGCGATTCCAGCAGGTCCAGGTTGCGGATCAGGCGCCGCGAGATCTCATCGGAGATCACCCCGCGCCGGGTCAACCGGAACAGTTCCTCGCGCTCGGCATTGAGGCCGGCGCTGCGCAGCTGGCGGTACCCCAGCTCCATGCGCCGCACCTTCTCCGGGTCCACGTCGGGCCCATCGTTGTCCTTCTCCAGGTGCCGCTGGTACAGCAGGCTCACCCGCGAGGCAGCGTCGTTGTACAGCTGCACGTTCTCGGTGTTCTGGTTCATCACCAGCTGCTGGCGCATGCGCTCGACCCCGGCCAGCGCGGCCTTTGACGACAGCCGGCGTGCCAGGTCCTCTTCCTTGCGCTCGCCCGAATCGGCCGGCAGCTGCAGGCCCTTCAGCAGCTGCGGCAGCGCCACGCTGGCGCCGACCAGCGAGAACAGGATCACCGCCGCGGCCAGGAAGATCACCAGGTCGCGCGCCGGGAACGCGCTGCCATCAGGCAGGAACAACGGCAGGGTCAGCACGCCGGCCAGGGTGATCGCGCCGCGCACGCCGGCCACCGAGGTCGCCACCACGATGCGCCAGTTCGGTGCCTCGCCGCGTTCCAGGCCTCGGCGGCGTGCACGCAGCAGGTTCCAGCGCAGCGACAACCATACCCACAGCAGGCGCAACAGGATCAGCGCCAGGTTGATCACCACCACGTACACCAGCAGCCACCATGCACTCTGGTGGCCGGACTCGTTCATGGTGGTGGTGGCGCGCTCGACGATGCCGGGCAGCTGCTCGCCCAGCAGCACGAACATGATGCCGTTGAAGCTGAACTGCAGCATGTTCCAGACGCCCGCGCGCTGTACGCGCATGCTGCCGGAGACACGGCCGGTCAGCTCGACGTAGCTCATCGCGATACCGGCGGCGACTGCGGCGAGGATGCCCGAGGCATGGATTTCTTCGGCCAGCAGGTAGGCCGCGAACGGGATCAGCAGGTTGACCAGCATCGCCGCACCCGGTTCCTCGCCGAAGCGGCGCCACAGCCAGCGCTGGAACGTGGACACGCCGAGGGTAACCGCCACGCCCACGGCAAGGCCGGCCACCGCCACCCACAGGAAGGTCAGCGAGGCCGTGGCCAGCGAGAAGGAACCGGTCATCACCGCCGCCACCGCGAAGCGGAAGCAGACCAGGCCGGACGCATCGTTGAGCAGCGACTCGCCTTCCAGGATGTGCATCAGTCGCTTGGGAATCGGTGCCTTGGAAGCGATCGCGCCGACCGCCACCGGATCGGTCGGCGAGACGATGGCCGCCAGCGCAAAGCACACCGCCAGCGGCATCACCGGAATCATCCAGTGGATCAGCAGGCCGGCACCGATGACGGTGAACACCACCAGGCCGAAAGCCAGTTCGAGGATCGCGCCCTTGTCGCGGAACAGGCCCTGCTTGGGGATGCGCCAGCCATCAAGGAACAGCAGCGGCGGCAGGAACAGCAGGAAGAACACTTCCGGCTCCAGCGCGTGGCCGCGGTTGAACACCCCGGCGATGACCGCGCCCAGGCCGATCTGCACCAGCGGCAGCGGCAACGAGAACGGGAGGACGCGAACCAGGTAGCCGCTGGCGACAACGGCCACCAGCATCGCCAGGACGACTTCAATGGTATGCATGCTTCTTCCAGGAAGCGGCGCGCGGGGAGGCTCGAAGGCCAGCGCCGGAAACCCGGAAAAAACTACCACATGCGGCCATGAGCGCGACGGCCGGGGCGGTCGCGCGTCAGCCCCGGCTCATGCCCCGTCGAAGCGGTACAGGTCCATGGCGAGGAAGCCGGCATCGATGCCGGCATCGATGCGGCGCGCACCGAAGCTGTCCTCGCCGGCTGCGCCCATCGCGAAGAACAGCGGCAGCAGGTGCTCGTCGGTCGGGTGCGCGCGTTCGGCGAACGGCGCCTGCCGGCGGTAGTCGAACAGGGCCTGGCGATCATCGGCGGCCAGGCGCTGTTCCACCCATTCGATGAAGGGCCGCACGTACGGCGCTTCCTTGCCGTCCTGGTAGTCGCCCCAGTCGTGCAGGTTGTGGGTGATGCTGCCCGAGCCGACCAGCAGCACGCCCTGCTCTCGCAGTGGCGCCAGCGCGCGGCCCAGCGCGAACTGGTGCCCGGGGCCGAGCAGCGGCTGATGATTACAGATCGGAAGAGCGTCGTGTAGGGAAAGAGTGTA
>OKDH01000067.1_pt1 | contig 19574 bp, 21 predicted proteins | sample 1610621 | NCBI WGS metagenome assembly OKDH01 (sample SAMN04436668, study PRJEB24849) | human gut metagenome | biome: human gut; feature: NICU; material: stool | host: Homo sapiens | place: USA: Saint Louis, MO | collected 2010-06-11
AAGGTGGGTGCCGACCGTTGGTCGGCGCAATGCTGGGGCACAGGTGTCTGAAGGGCAGTGCGGACCAACGGTCCGCACCCACCAAAGGCAGGCCGATGACTCGCTCCTGGTAGGTGCCAACCAAAGTTGGCACCTACCAAAGGCGCTCCAGGGCTGGCCCGAGTGATCCTCTTAAGGTGGGTGCCGACCGTTGGTCGGCGCAATGCTGGGGCACAGGTGTCTGAAGGGTAGTGCGGACCAACGGTCCGCACCCACCAAAGTGGTAGGCGGGCCCCTGAACCAATCACCGCCGGCGCGACACTGCGTCGCATCTACCCCCTGCCACGCGACGCGAAAACAGGGTAAAATGTCGCGCTTCCCCACATCTCGGGTATGCCGATGCTGCGCATCCAGGCTGAAGCACTCACTTACGACGACGTCTCGCTCGTCCCCGCCCACTCGACCATCCTGCCCAAGGACGTCAACCTCGAAACGCGGTTGACCCGAGACCTGAAGCTGAAGCTTCCGATCCTGTCCGCCGCCATGGATACCGTCACCGAAGCCCGCCTGGCCATCGCCATGGCCCAGCTCGGCGGCATGGGCATCATCCACAAGAATCTCAGCCTGGAACAGCAAGCCGCGGAAGTGGCCAAGGTCAAGAAGTTCGAGGCCGGTGTCATCCGCGACCCGATTACCGTCGGCCCGGAAACCACCATCCGCGACGTGCTGGCCCTGACCCAGGCGCACAACATCTCCGGCGTGCCGGTGGTGGGCAGCGACGGCCAGCTGGCCGGCATCGTGACCCACCGCGACATGCGCTTCGAGACCGAGCTGGACGATCCGGTCCGCCACATCATGACCAAGAAGGATCGCCTGATCACGGTCAAGGAAGGCGCCGCGTCTGACGAAGTGCTGCAGCTGCTGCACCGCAACCGCATCGAGAAGGTGCTGGTGGTCAATGACTCGTTCGAACTGCGTGGCCTGATCACCGTCAAGGACATCCAGAAGAACACCGACTTCCCGAACGCCGCCAAGGATCTGTCGACCCGCCTGCTGGTCGGCGCGGCCGTCGGCGTGGGTGGCGATACCGATCGCCGCGTGGAAGCGCTGGTCGCCGCCGGCGTGGACGTGATCGTGGTCGATACCGCACACGGCCACTCGCAGGGCGTGCTGGACCGCGTCAGCTGGGTCAAGAAGAACTTCCCGAACGTGCAGGTCATCGGTGGCAACATCTGCACCGGCGAAGCCGCACTGGCGCTGCTGGACAGCGGCGCGGACGCCGTCAAGGTCGGCATCGGCCCGGGCTCGATCTGCACCACCCGCGTCGTCGCCGGCGTCGGCGTGCCGCAGGTGACCGCCATTGATCTGGTGGCCGAAGCGCTGCAGGACCGCATCCCGCTGATCGCCGACGGTGGCATCCGCTACTCGGGCGACATCGGCAAGGCGCTGGCCGCCGGTGCCTCGACCATCATGGTCGGCGGCCTGCTGGCCGGTACCGAGGAATCGCCGGGCGAGACCGAGCTGTACCAGGGCCGTTCGTACAAGAGCTACCGCGGCATGGGTTCGCTGGCTGCCATGGAGAAGGGGTCGAAGGACCGCTACTTCCAGGACGCCGCCACCGCCGACAAGCTGGTGCCGGAAGGCATCGAAGGCCGCGTGCCGTACCGCGGCCCGGTGGGCGGCATCATCCACCAGCTGATGGGCGGCCTGCGCGCCACCATGGGCTACGTGGGCTGCGCCACCATCGACGAGATGCGCAGCAAGCCCAAGTTCGTGAAGATCAGCGGCGCCGGCCAGCGTGAGAGCCACGTCCACGACGTGACGATCACCAAAGAGCCGCCGAACTACCGCGCCTGATGCGGGCCGAGCAAAGAGGAACGGGGAAGCACTTCCCGTTCCTCTTTCTCCATCTGCCGCCGTAAATCTGATTTCGTTTTCCCTACTGCATTGCCGGGGCGCCATGACCAACATCCATAACGACAAGATCCTCATCCTCGATTTCGGCGCGCAGTACACGCAGCTGATCGCCCGCCGCATCCGCGAGCTGGGCGTCTACTGCGAAATCTGGGCGTGGGACCACAACCCGGCCGAGATCGCCGCGTTTGGCGCCAAGGGCATCATCCTGTCCGGTGGCCCGGAATCGACCACGCTGCCGGGCGCCCCGGCCGCGCCGCAGGAAGTGTTCGACAGCGGCCTGCCGATCTTCGGCATCTGCTACGGCATGCAGACCCTGGCCGCGCAGCTGGGCGGTGCCACCGAAGCGGCTGACCAGCGCGAATTCGGCCACGCCGAAGTGAACGTGATCAACCCCGATGCACTGTTCAAGGGCCTGAGCGACCACGGCGGCGAGCCGAAGCTGAATGTCTGGATGAGCCACGGCGACCACGTCTCCGTTGCACCGCCGGGCTTCACCATCACCGCCACCACCGACCGCATTCCGGTGGCCGCCATGGCCAACGAAGAAAAGCGCTGGTACGGCGTGCAGTTCCACCCGGAAGTGACCCACACCCTGCAAGGCCAGGCGCTGCTGCGCCGCTTCGTGGTGGATGTGTGCGGCTGCCAGACCCTGTGGACCGCCGCCAACATCATCGACGACCAGATCGCCCGCGTGCGCGAACAGGTGGGCGATGACGAAGTGATCCTGGGCCTGTCCGGCGGCGTCGATTCGTCCGTGGTGGCCGCGCTGCTGCACAAGGCCATCGGCGAGAAGCTGACCTGCGTGTTCGTGGATACCGGCCTGCTGCGCTGGCAGGAAGGCGACCAGGTGATGGCGATGTTCGCCGAGCACATGGGAGTGAAGGTCGTGCGCGTGAATGCCGCCGACCGTTACTTCGCCGCGCTGGAAGGCGTGAGCGACCCGGAAGCCAAGCGCAAGATCATCGGCAACCTGTTCGTCGAGATCTTCGACGAAGAGTCGAACAAGCTGAAGAACGCCAAGTGGCTGGCGCAGGGCACCATCTACCCGGACGTGATCGAGTCGGCCGGCAGCAAGACCGGCAAGGCGCATGTGATCAAGAGCCACCACAACGTGGGCGGCCTGCCGGAGCACATGAAGCTGGGCCTGGTGGAGCCGCTGCGCGAACTGTTCAAGGACGAAGTGCGCCGCCTGGGCGTCGAGCTGGGCCTGCCGCGCACCATGGTCTACCGCCATCCGTTCCCGGGCCCGGGCCTGGGCGTGCGTATCCTGGGCGAGGTGAAGCGCGAATACGCCGAACTGCTGGCCAAGGCCGATGCCATCTTCATTGATGAGCTGCGCAAGGCGGATCTGTACGACAAGACCAGCCAAGCCTTTGCCGTCTTCCTGCCGGTGAAGTCGGTGGGTGTGGTGGGTGACGCGCGCGCTTATGAGTGGGTGATTGCGCTGCGTGCGGGGGAGACGATCGACTTCATGACGGCGCATTGGGCCCATCTGCCGTATGAGTTCCTGGGGACGGTGAGCAACCGGATCATCAATGAGTTGCGGGGGGTGTCGCGGGTTGTTTATGACATCTCGGGGAAACCGCCAGCGACCATTGAGTGGGAATGAGTTGAAAGAACGAGGGCGCCGAGAGGCGCCCTTGTTGTTTGTTGAAAGAGTTCGCCTAAATCCGCTGTTCTAGGCGGTTATTCCGTCAAGTTGGTGCTGGTTCGATCTAGCGCTTTTGCCAGCATATTGATGAATGAGATGTACTCAACGGCATTATCAGGGTGATCTTCAACTAGTCCGTGTGCCCGAGGGTTTCGAATGGCAAGCATAGCGCCGGCGAACAAGTACATCATTCCCTGCTGCTCGCTTTTTTCGCTGCTGTTCGTTTGATCGTTGAACTTCAGTATTGGTGATCTGGGGCTGAAAACAAGCTGCATGAGTTCAGTGCCGCTTGGCTCCGAGCGCATGCTTCTTAGCTTCACCAGCGCATCCAAGACTTTGCAGGCGTTTTCGACAGCCTGCGCGTAATGGCCATCTTCAAATAGCTTGAAGCATACTCGAGCGATTTCCGGGTGCAGCGACAGGTCGCCGAACGCTCGACGTCCCCTGATTGCCGGCGAGTCTTCGCCGTCCTCAAGCTTCTCCTCAAATAAATCAATTACGGTCTGAAGATTGGAAATTTCCCGCTGCCTACTTTCCTCAACACTGGCAATCACCTCATGAAATGGAGTTTCATGCATCATGTTGTAGCCGGCATTGTCTAGCGCCCCCGGACTGAATCGGTTGTACTCTAACGTGCCATGTCCGAAAACTTCTGCAAGGGTATCCTGGAGCTTCCTTTCAATTGCGTCGAGCCGCGGGTCGGACCTGTGAGTCAGCGACTTGGGGTCAAGTTGCTCAAGGTCCTTGATTCGGCGCTTTAGCTTGGGGATTGCAGAGCGCATTTGCTCGAGTGTAAGAGCAGCTGCGACGGGCGTCGCAGCGTTGGACTTCCTGGTGGCCATTGTTGTGTCTCCAATTCATACTACTGGATGTTAACGTCTGGCTTGCTGAGATTTGACGTGGGGGGGCGTTGATTGCGATTCTAGCTTTCCTTGATCCTGCTGGCGACGCACTCCAATAAGAATGCGCGGCTCGCTAGTCGCAAGGGCTCGAAGTTCGTAATGGGTCAGTGCGTTATTAGTAGATTGAGTAAAGTAGGCAAATGTCGTGAAAGGGCGCGGGCGGACGCGTTCGTCCGAATTCTCAATCCTGCATGGGACATCGGCGTTACTTGATGTCAGCCAGACCTTGGAGAAAGATCATGGGTGATGTAGATGTCGGACTAGTCAATCAGTATTTGACGCGTGTTAATCAGCTGGCTTGCAAAGCCGAGAGCGGTGCTGAAATCACCGCCGATCTTGGTAGAGTCGTTGGTGAGGCAATTGATCACTTTGCGATTGTCCACAATCCGGCTGCACAGTTGGAGGGATTCATTAGCCAACTGAAGATAAGTGCAGAAGTGCTGCGCGAGAAGTCGCCAGTGCATGCAGAGGTGCTTTCTCGAGCTGTCACCATCGCAGCCCGTGCTTCCGTAGAGCCCCAAACTTAGGGGATCAATCTAAGAGCCGTTGACATGTCCAAGCATCGGTTGCCGTAAGAGCCTGTGCCGTAAGAATAGTGTTAGACAGCTCGCTGATGCGACTAGTGATCTAGAAGGTTTGCTAAGAGTTGCATCAAGTTCTTCAGCCATTCGGGTGGGTATTTCCACGCAATGAGTGCCAATCCTACGCACGGTGGAATCCAAGCCAGCATTCGAAAGGTCAGTACCGTTCGTTTAGCGAACCTGAGTCGATCAAGGAAGGTTTCCTGCAGGCCGTCCAGCTTGCAGGAAACTTCGCCATCTGAGGCGGCTCGCGCGCGTAAGCTCTTCAGAGTGCCCTGAAATGCGCTGTCGATCGAGCCCATCTGATAGCCGATTGCCTTTGCAGTCCCGCTGATTATTAAACTAACTAGAAGGGCTCCGAGGCAAACGACAATGTCGCTCGATGCGGAGTTGCTGGACAAGATGGTCGTTAGGGCTACTAGTGATAGTGGAATGCCAAGAAATTTCGCCGCATTTTCGACAATGGATGAATTAATTTTGCCAATGAATAGTAATTCGGCGTCAAGTATTTCTCTTTTGACTCCCTCAAATGATAGTCGATCTACAAGGCATTCAACATCGTAGCGAAAGCGCGCGAGGATTCGTTCCCAATTATCGACGAGCCACTTAAATCGACTTGATGTGGTGATCTCTTCGGCGCCGATGTTTGCAATGGCTAGCCGAAACACGGCGCGATATTCTTCATTTCTTACCCTGCCAGATTCTTGGTTTCCAAGAAGGTCGGTGAGAATTAATAGGTCTGGTGCGCAGCTGTCAGAGATCATGTCGGCGCTGATTCGAGTTACTACTTCCACGGTGAGCGGCGCCGCGCCAGTTGATGCAGGCTTAACAAAGACCAGGTGCGACGGTTTGCCTGCCTCCGAAACTACGCTGCCTGTAAGGCTGAGTTCTCCAAGTAGACGAATCAATTGGCAAAGTTGGAAAACTCTTACAAGCATCGGTGGGAGAGCTGCCAGTTTGTCTTGATCGGAGACGCAGGAATTTTCGTTCGGAGGAGATTGAGAGGATAGATGGTCGATGTCAGCGATGTAAAAGTTGCCGGGAACCACGCCGCGATGCAATGACTCACACCGCCTGACGAAGTCATCTACTGATAGGTAGAATCGGCCAGACTCATTGCTTGCCAATGACCACGAGAAATCAATCGTGCCGTCATGCCAATACGGGGCGTCGTCAAAGCGCCCGAATCGGGGCTCTAGCGAGCCGCAAACATCGAGCGCCGAACGCAGCCTGTCGCAGCCGCTCCCTTCGAAGGAGAAGCGGTCTTCTATGATGTTAGGGCGCCCTGCTGCCCGATATAGTTCTACGACCGAATGGAAGGCGTTCACATCTGACCACGGGCTCGCAGTGTTTCTTCGATACCCTCGACTGTATCAGTCGGTAGGGAAGTAAGAGTAAGGGTTTTTCTTTCAACGCTATAGAGGAGTTCTGAGTTCTGTGTGCCGACAGCCGATGTCTCGAACCAAAGTCCCCAATTCGATTTCTTGGCATTAATTCGAATGTGCGCCTTCAGGGCCGCTCTGCTGAGGGTGAATTCCGCGTGGATCCCTTGCGCCTCGCTATTGAGGTAGCTCTTTAGGTCATCAAATTCAGAGTGCAACTGAGGGGCGACCTTCGCTCTTGCCGCTTGAACCACTTCGTCGAGTCGGACCAAGGGCATGTCCTCAGGGAGGGATTGCATGTAATCAACCACGCCCTGCTTGATCTCGACCTGCGCATGGGAAATGTTCGGCCTCGAGCGAACGAAGTTCCGAAGACTCCGCAGTAGTCCGGTCGTCATTTGCGAGGAGGAGGTTCCTTTTCGGCATCCAAGCGCATCAATGAAGTAGTCAGCAACCTCTTCTCTTCCTTTTCTGTTCACGAAGCAAAGATAAGTCTTCTCAATCGCTGTGTCGGACGTATTGCTGCCACTCGACTTCCCGCTGGCCGCTGTACCAGTTGGGGAAGACAACTCCGACGAAGTCGAAGTCATAACAGTTTCAGTGGCGAGATGATCGCGGAAGCGGTCCAGATTGATGCGAGCTGCTTGGTGCAGCTTAGACATGTCAATTTCCTTGATGGCAGTTGGCCGCATGTCAGGGGTAAGAGTGATGGCCCCTTTTTGCTTGATCATCGCCACGAGCAAATAGTCTTTGCCCTGTCTCTGGTAGTGACCGAAGAAGATGTGGCCACCCGTGGCGCCAGGCTTGAATCTCGCCTGATCACGAAGCTCGATCATTGCCACCTTGGAAAGTCCCATTAGTGATGTATCGTCATTGGGATCAATCAAGCCAGACACGGCGCCCGGGAAGTCGCCTTGACGAGAGGCGCGCTGAAATTGTCCCCAAAGAACTGAGTTTCCGTCTTTGCCCACCAGGTCGGCAAGCTGTTCGGCCAGCTTCAAGACCATGTCGTCGCACGGATTCAGAGTCTTTTGAGCCCACTTGATCTCTGCGGTGTTTGCGTGGGCCTCCTTCTGAAGGCTATGGATCACAGCTCCTCTCAACAATTCCATCTGGTCCCCTGACTTGGCGATTTCCAATTGCCAACTTTAACCCGTCAGGCACTTCCTTACGAAGTGCTGGGTATGAAGGCTACTCTTCTCGCTTCTCACAGGTTGAGAAGCGCTGGTCGGTAGCCCTTAAGGGGGAATGAGAGGGCCTTCGCGTAGTTTGGCATGGACATTGCTTGTCGTATTTGGATGCCTTCTGGCTTTGTCCGGTGCCGATGCTGGCGGCGGGCTCAGCGAATCGGTAAGTGGGATGGTGAGCAGTCTCTAAGTGTCTTCACTCGCTGGCCGATCACGTTTAAGGACAGAAGCTGCCAGGAGTAGGCTTAAGTCACTCCGGCCGAACCTCCCGACAAGCCCACTCAGCCAATCCCCGGCAAGCCAGAAACAATCCATCCACAATCCCCTCATCCAGATGCCGCTCTGGCTCCGCTGCTACCCGGCAGCGGTCGGCCGAATGCAGAACCTCCAGCACCGTCAGCAGCCCCACCAACGCGCGTTCGGTTCTCGCCAGGCTCACGCGGCGGCCGGGCGAGACATCGGCGTCCGGCCAAGGATGCCCATCTGCACCCTCGCAGCCACGCATGCGCTTGAGGATGCCAAGTAGGGAGTTCAGGTCGGGCAGGGGAGTCTCGTCGTTGATGGGCTCAACAACGTTGTACGAGGAGAAGGTGTCGGGTTCATTCATGGCGTCGGCTTCCGTGGCTGTGCTTAACAGCGCCACCGCGAAGAGGTGGCGGACGGTGCGGGTTCCAAACCGGGACAGACAGTTGTCAATAACCGGCGGGTCCGAAGACCCCCACGCACCGCCCGCCATAAAGGCCGACGGATTGCCCGCCGGCACCGGTTAAGGACGGTGCCGACGGGCAAGCGTAAACAACTATCTGTCTCGGGTTTGGACGCCCGCTGCCACCCGTTGTCGGTGGCGCGCCATGGTGTTTACGCTGCCGCTTCGAATGCCAATAGAAATTCGCGAAGGAATCGCGGAATCCGAGAGCGAAGAACTATTGTTGCACGTGGCATTCGTGCGGCACGCGACACCGCAAGACGCATTCGCGCAGCTGCTCTGTTGATTCCGAATCAAAGTGGCGCAATCGCCCACGCCACAAGCGCATAGCGCGACGGCCTTCTTTGCAAAAGTTCTTAGTCAGCCTCGCCACGCAACGGCGTGCGATCAGCTGCACACCCCGAAAATCGGTTCAAACCCGACACCGCCAGCGAGCCTTGGGGCTTCAACCAGCTCCATCCTCACCCGCATTCTCCACCAGCAACTCAATCATCGCCCGCGCCGCCGCTGACTGCCGCCGATGCGGCGCATAGATCACCGAGAACGGCCGCAATCTCCCGCGCAGCTGCGGCAGCACTTCCACCAACTGCCCACGCTGCAACCGGCCGCGCACGATGAACTCATAGCTCTGGCAGATGCCGATGCCCTGTTCGGCCAGCGAGACCACGCCCAGCACGTCGTCGGAGGTCTCGATGGACGAACGCGGCAGCCAGTCCACATCGCGCCCGTCGTCGTGAAAGATCCACGGGGCCAGCCGCCCGGTGCGCGGCATCACGAAGGGAAGGCACAGGTGCTGCTCCAGATCCTCCAGCGTCTGCGGCGTGCCGCGGCGCTGCAGGTAGTCCGGCGCGGCCACCAGCACCAAAGGCGCATCTTCCAGCTTCCGCCCCACCAGCCCGCTGTCCGGCAGCTGGCCCAGGCGGATGGCCAGGTCGAAGCCTTCGGCCACCAGGTCCACGTTGCGGTTGGTGATGTTCAGTTCCACCTGCACCTGCGGGTACTGCTGCGCAAAGCGCGCCAGCACGGGCGGCAGCCGGTAGTGGCCATAGGTGGTGGGCACGCTCAGGCGCACGCGGCCGGCCAGCGCACCGTCCTGGGCCAGTACGTCGCGCTCGGCGTCGTCCAGCAGGCCGAAGGCGGTGCGCACCTGTTCCAGATAGAGCCGCCCGGCGTCGGTCAGGCCCACGCGGCGGGTGGTCCGCTGCAGCAGCTGCCGGCCCAGCCGCGCTTCCAGGCGGGTGACGGCGCGGCTCAGCACCGAGGGTGTGGTGGACAGCGCCACCGCGCCGGCGGTGAACGAGCCGTGCTCCACCACCGCCAGGAACACCTCCACATCGCCCAGATAGTCGAACTTGCGGCTCATTTGGCTCTCCGGGGAATAGATGTTTTGCGATGGAGCCAATTTATCGCCGTTGTGGCTATGAATAAAGTGGCGGCCATTCCCCGATAGGAGCTACCCCATGAACCTGATGACCCGGCTGGCCGCAGCGCTGGCCCTGACCCTGGCCGCCAGCGGCGCGCAGGCCGCCAACGTGCTGGTGGTGCTGTCCGACGAAAACCACCTGGACCTGAAGGACGGCAAGGTGCTGTCCACCGGCTTCTATCTCAACGAGCTGATGCAGCCGGTGAAGCTGCTGCTGGACGCGGGCCACCAGGTGACCTTCGCCACGCCGCAGGGGCGGGTGCCGACGGTGGATGCGTCCTCGGTGACGCCGGCGTACTTCGGCAACGATGCGGCGCAGCTGACGCTGCACAAGGAGCTGCTGGAGAAGCTGGCGCTGACCTCGCCGACGGCCTCGCCGGTGGTCAGCCTGGCGCGCATCGAGCAGCAGGGTTACGCGCGTTTCGATGCGGTCTACATTCCCGGTGGCCACGCGCCGATGCAGGACCTGCTGAAGAGCCCGGCGCTGGGCCGGTTGCTGGCCGACTTCCACCAGCGCAACAAGACTACCGCGCTGGTCTGCCACGGGCCGATCGCGCTGCTGTCCACGCTGCCGGATGCGGCAGGTTTCGTGGCGAAGCTGGAGGCGGGTGCCACGCCGGCCACGCCGAAGTGGATCTACAGCGGCTACCAGATGACGGTGATCAGCAACCAGGAAGAAGAACAGGCCAAGCCGCTGCTGGGCGGCGGTGAGATGAAGTTCTACCCGCAGACCGCGCTGCAGCGGGCGGGTGCGACGTTCAGCAGTAACACCACGCCGTGGACCGGGCATGTGGTGGTGGACCGCGAGCTGATTACCGGGCAGAACCCGGCTTCGGCGCTGGAGGTGGGGCAGCGGTTGGTGGAGCGGTTGAAGTAGGGCTGCACAGCAGGTTGCCAGCTCTGGGCCGAGGGGCCAGCGCCTCGGCCTGTCCATGGAAGTGCCAACGTGGTCGGCAGAGAGGGCATCAGCCCTTCGCGAGCGCTGCTCCTGACAGATCTTCAATCTGGGAAAGGGAGTGACGCGTCGCGGTCCAATCGCCGGCGTGCCTGATCGCCACGCCTCCGGCCGCTGTCCAGGCATCACAGTTCGCTTCGAAATCGTCGATCAGAACATCGCCCGGCTGGTGCATGAAGAGAGGCTTGTGCCTGCCGCCGAGCACAGGCAACACCAGACAGGTCGCTGACAGGTGTTCGCGAACCCACTGCCGCTTCTGCATGGCAGCGAGTGGATAGTTCGATTTCGGGCAGGCCGTGAGAATCACCGGGTTCAAGTGGTGGATGCTGTGGAAGAACTCCACTGCACCCTGCATCGGCGGAAGGTCGCGGAAGAATGACGGGTGGTTGTTGATGTTCCCCCACATTTCATCGTCGGCAAGCACGCGGTGGTCCAGGCCAAACAGGGCGGGAAATGCCGCGTCGAAGTCGGCCATTACGCCATCAAGATCTACGTAGATGGTGCGTCTGGATGCACTCGATCCACCGGTGTGCTGGTTCGCGAGCGGGTCCATCATCGGTATTGACTTCACATCATCAGCGTTCATTTACGCGCTCTCCTCTCAAGAGTGGGCTTTCTTCTTCATCGGTTCCCCAGTAGCGGGGCAAAGTGTTTGGCGATTGCGACAGACGTGGCGGCAATCGCGATGCCGACTGCGCCGGCACGGCTGAAGGGGGCGGCGACCCACGGATGCCGCAATCGGCATGCTGGAAATGCGGCTTATGTCGCGGCGCTTCTTCAAAGGCCTGCCGGGTGGCTGACCTGGCCCTTGGGCAAGGTGCACGGCCCGCAGCTGCTGGCTCATTCCGCCAACCAAGGAGCAATCTGGCGCGCTGGTGAGTGGATCATCGCCGGGCGCTACAGGCAGGCCGGGTAGTGATATACCTGTGGTGCTCGATCCAGACTCAAAAGGACGTCACTGAAATGGATGCTCAGGCAGATTCAATGTACCACGCCGACCAGCGCGACCACCATGCCGAAGCCGTGCTTGAGGCCTTCTTCGCCAAGCACCGAACCCCGGCCCTGGTGCTGCAGCGTTTCTACCCGCCGGCGGCATTCCCCAGGGTTCGCAGCCGTCTAGGCGGTCTGCCGCAATTGCCCGATGGGATGGATTGGCCGGTTGGCGAGAGTTACGGCGAAGCGGCGCCGATGCACTTCCTGGCGCAGATCGATTGCGCCGAGCTGCCACGCGTGGATCCCGATATGCCCTCGCAAGGCATGCTGTTCTTCTTCGCCATGAACGACGAAGAGCAGATATGGGACACGGACGAACCGCAGCAACGCGTGCGTGTGCTGTACGCGCCCGAGGTCGCGGTCGATCAGCACGTGCGTGCGCTGCCGGACGGCATGCGGCCGATTCTGGATGAAGGTCCCTCGGACCATGCGCACCGCAATCCTGCATGGCTGCTGCCTGAGGAAGATGGGCCGTGCGTGCATGTTCAATGGCCCTTGGTGGCGCGGCACATGGATACCTGGCCGGATGAGCTGGAGCTGCCGCCGGGTGAGGAGGATCGGCCGTATTACGAGATCTACCCCTCGCGCCGGGACGAAATGCGGCTGGGTGCGGTGGTGGCGGCCACGGGCCTGTTTCCGCGCGCGGACGCCGCCACGGAATGGGAGCGCCCGCAGTCACCTGCGTGGACGTTCCCGGTGCAATGGCTGCGTTACCAGACCGATTTTCCCCAGGTAGGCATCATCATTGACCGCCTTTCGCGGGTGATCGGTAATGAACGGCGTGCAGGCAAGCGCGGGAAAATCGATTACGCCGACGTACGCGCGTGGGTGAAGCGCGCCGCCGCCGTTGGTCTGGATGAAGCCCCGGATGATGCAACGCGGGAGGCATTCCGTGAGTGGATTATCGGACAGATCAGCGACGACTTCGAGCGTATGACGCTGACCGACCTGGGCATGGGCCGGGCGTTCACCAAGGGACTGCTGGCGGCAGTTGCCTACGCGGCGGGCTCGCCGGCTGCGGCCGCGCGCATACCTGCACTGATGTACCGCCACCTGCAGGACGAACATCTGCCGTTTGATGAAAGCCTGGGCACGTTGCCTGATGGCCGCAAGCGCTGCGCCGAGACGCGGGTGCACCAGATGCTGGGGCACGTACCGCGCTTGCACGGCACCGTGCCCGACGTGGAAGGCGAGGGCGACGCGGTCTGCCTGCTGCAGTTGGCGTGTGATCCGGCGATTGACCTGGTCTTTGGTGATTGTGGCCAGGCCACGTTCTGGTTGAGTCGTGAGGATCTGCGCAACTGCAGGTTTGACCGTGTCGTGGGTGTGGTGGAGTCGCACTGATTGGGCATGGCAAGCCCGGCATGGCACCATGACGGGCTGGCCTCGTCCCTTCGGGCGGGGCCGTTTTCCCAGGGAAGCCCTCGAACACGACATGCGAACGTCCTTCTTCATCCTCTCCGCCCTGTGCCTTGGCTTGCTGTCCGGCTGTGCCAGTGGCCCGGAGGAGCACGCCTCAAGCCGCGAGATCACCAGTGCGTTCGTGGCCGACGACGGCCAGCTGTACCTGCTGCCGCGCTATGACGAGCCGATGCGTTTCAATGCCGCGCCGTTCCGTGAGTACCGCGCGCTGATGGACAGCCCGCTGCGCGAGGCGGTGGCCTGCGCCCAGATGTACTTCCATGAGGATTGGCGTGACCCGGCCAACAAGGCCAAGGTGCATGGCAGCTATGCGCTGCTGCTGCGGCCGGAGCAGGTGACGGCGGAGCAGGCCGCGCAGTTCAAGCTGGAGCGGATTGAGGTCCCCTCGCGTGAGGCCAAGGCCGTGGAGGAGCGGGCGCGCTACTACCTGCCGATGGACCGGACCCGCTACGCGCTGGCGTTTGACCGCGCCTGCAATCTTTCAAGGAAGGGCGGCAGCTATTACAGCGCGCTGTTCGAGGGCGACGGCGAGCGGGTGAAGTTGCCGGATGCTGCGGCGCTGGCGGAGAAGGGAAAGCTGGCACAGCCGATCAATGCACGGGCGCAGCGGATCCTGCCGGAGAGGGAGGACAAGCCGGGTGTGGGTTCGGCGGCCGGCAAGGTGCTCGGCGCGGCGCTGATCCCTGTGGCGGTTCCGGTGTTCGTGTTGAGCCTGCCGTTCCTGGGGCCGGATCACTGGAAGTGATGGGGCATCGAAGCCAGAGCATCCACGCATGGCGTGGATCTACTTGGGCATCGCTTGAAAGTTCATCCTGGAGATCTGTGTGTCCAGCACGCTGGAAACTGTTTTGAAGACCGTGGGTTTCATTGTGCTCGCGGCGCTTCCGTTGGTGATCCTCTGGTTCACCCTTCGGCGAATGGCAGCAAGTGCTCGCTCGTCCGTGAACTCGGGGCTGCGTTTGCATGCTCCGCGCCGGATTTCCGGCAGGTCCATGACCTTGGTGATGGTGGATGGCAAAGAGGATCGCGAGCACTACTTCTTCGATGCGGCGTCCTTTTACCTGCAGCGTGGGCCGGTGCCTACGGCGGTTCCGCTTTCGCAGATCACCTCAGTCACGCGAACGTCCGACAGGATCTACGGGCGCTATGTCTGGCAGGTGTGCTTCAGCAGAGCATCGGGTAGAAAGTGCGTGACGTTCACCAACAACCTGTCGCTGTTCAACCGCGACTTCCTGCTCTTTCTGGAGGCGGTGCGAAAGGCCAACCCGCTCGCGACCGTTGATCGAGCGAGCGTTCTCTTCTAGAGCGTGTTTGAAGTTCGGTATGAACAGTGTCACTGAAATGGCATCACAGCGCGCAGCCCATGTTCGACCGATGTGATCGATGAGAGATGGGCGTTTGTTGCGCGGTATCTGATGCCGAAGCATTCTCATGCGTGGCAGTGCAAGTATGATCTGCGATGAACACGCAAAGCCCGTAACATGGAACGAGGTCCGCTCGTTTCTGCGTGCGATGCGAAGCGTGGGCCTTGTCACCCGTGACGAAGACGCATTTGAGGCAATTGTCGAGACGATTTACGTTTATGGCATGCGGTCAATCTCTGCGGAGTAGTTCCTGATGATGTGCCGATCCACGCTGGACGTATCCCTGATTCACGCCTATGCGCTTCCTCTCGGCATATGCGTGGCAGCAGCCGTGGTTCTGATCGCAATATGGTTTGCATCCCGCTCTGGCGGGGTGCCAGCCAGGAATATTGCGCTCGGCTCGGCGCTGGCCGTTGTTGTCTTAGTTGCCTTTGGCCTCGTATATCAAGCGCGAACAGCGTACATCGCCGTTACAGATGGCCAGCTGATTGGGTCAGCAGCGTTTGTCCGACTGCAGCTCCCGCTTTCCAGTGTCTCGTGGCAGGACGCTTCCGATGCTTCAAGGATCACGCTGCCTCACCGGCAACTTGGGACCAGCACAGGGGGCGTTGAACTTGGCAAGTTCCGCATGCAGAACGGTCGCAACGTCTTCGTGCTGCGCACGGACCGTAGCTCTGTTCTCGTCACAACCAGAGGGGATACTGACTTGATTCTGGACCGACGTCTTCACGAACAGCTCAAAGCATGCTTGGATCAGGTACGTGAGACCGGCGGCCATCGAGGAAGATTGCAATGATCAGCAGGAAGTACTGGTTTACCAGGAAAAAGTACGGATGGGGTTGGGGGATGCCGTGCGCGTGGCAGGGCTGGCTGGTGTACGCAGTCGCATTCGGCCTGCTGCTGGCGGGTCCGTTTCTGTTCTCTCCATTTCGCGAGCCCATCGCGTTTCAGCTCTACACGTGGGCCGTAGTGTTGGTCCTCGTCCTCATCTGCTGGATGAAAGGCGCCCCCCCCCGGTTGGCGGTGGGGGGAGTAGAACGGCTGCAGAAGCTATTTTCGGACCTGTTCGATTTCGATCCGCCGGGCAAAGCATGGATGCATTGCCCTATGTGGGAGTCGGACAGTATCGCTAGCAGGCCACGACTGCGCCCCCTCTGAGGTGTACCGTTTTGAATGAACGCTGGACACTTCCCTCCGCGGGTACCCAACGCGTTCTAACCGTTGATTGACCAAGGTAGCGTCGCTTAAAGGGGCGCGCCGGTGAAGCTACACTGGCCACCTACGCCCAATGGAAGCTCACCCATGTTCAGTGGAAAGGTTGCGGTGGTCACCGGCTCCACCAGCGGTATCGGTCTTGGCATCGCCACGGCGCTGGCGCGGCAAGGTGCCGATATCGTGCTGAATGGCTTCGGCGATGCGGCGGAGATCGAACGCATCCGTACCCGCCTGGAAGCTGAGTTCGGCGTGCGGGTGGTGCACGATGGCGCGGACCTTTCCCGGGGCGAGGCGGTGCGCGGGATGATCGACCGCGCCGTGGCGACGATGGGCCGCATCGACATCCTGGTGAACAATGCGGGCATCCAGCACACCGCGTCGATCGAGGAATTCCCGGTCGACAAGTGGGATGCGATCCTTGCGCTGAACCTGTCGGCGGTGTTCCATGCAACGGCGGCGGCGCTGCCGCACATGAAGCAGCAGGGCGCCGGCCGCATCATCAACATCGCGTCGGTGCACGGGCTGGTCGGCTCGGTGAACAAGTCGGCCTATGTGGCGGCCAAGCATGGCGTGGTGGGCTTCACCAAGGTGACCGCGCTGGAGAATGCGGGCACCGGCATCACCGCAAACGCGATCTGCCCAGGCTGGGTGCGAACGGCGCTGGTCGAGCAGCAGATCACCGCGTTGGCGGAGAAGGAAGGCACGGATCAGGAGTCCGCCGCTCGCGCGCTGTTGGCCGAGAAGCAGCCTTCGCTGCAGTTCGTGACGCCCGAGCAACTGGGCGGGATGGTGGTGTTCCTGGCCTCGGATGCCGCTGCCCAGATCACCGGCACGGCGCTGCCGGTGGATGGGGGCTGGACGGCGCGCTAGCTGGCCGACACGGGAAGACGCGCCAGCAGGGCATCCCAATCGGCGACAAAGCAGCCGTCGCGGCCGCGGTTGCACTCGGTGATCCATGCATCCAGCGACGGGCTTTGTGCGCGGTAGGCGCTGACGTCGCCCAGTACGGCGAAGTGCAGGCGGTAGTTCACCAGCATCTGCAGCCATTGCCCGGCCATGCCGGAGCGCAGCTCGAAGAAGTCCGCCGAAAGGCGTTGCACCGGCACGGCGATCCACTCGGCCTGGTGCCCGAGGGCATCGCCGACCAGGTTGCGTAGGGCGCCGGCATCGAGCATCGGGCCCTGCGGCTCCACGCGCAGGATGCGGGTGGTGCCGATGTGTTCCAAGTGTGGGTGCATGGCGTTCTGAAGTCCGTATCGTCCTTCCAGTATGGCTATGGCAGAAGGCGACGGCGAGCGGGTGCAGCATGAATCTGGCGAACGAACGCGCTAGGCTGCGCCCGGCGCCTGCGCGACGCGGGTTTACTGTAATGGGGACGGGCATGGCAGGGTGGAAGAGTCGTTCGTTGTTGAGCGCGGTGCTGGTGTGTTCGGGCCTGCCGGTTGCAGCCGCCGAGCTGTGCACGGTCAGTGCCTACGGTGACGGGCAGGGCAACATCGTGGTGCTGGGCGCACCCGCCGCGGCACCGGCCACGGGGCAGCGTTATCTGATGCTGGACGGGCGACGTGGCGCCACCGGCGATGCCAACGCGCCGGTGAGCTGCAGCGGCGATGTGGTCAGCGTCAGCTCGCCTGCGGGGGCCACGCAGCGCTGGCAACGACTGCCCACCCGCGATACCGATGCAACTTTCACCAGTGCCGGAACCAAGCTGGTCGGGCAGTTGATCGAACCCGCCGGTCCGGCCGATCCCAATCGGCCGCTGGTGGTGCTGGTGCATGGCTCGGAACGCACGATGGCGGTGGCGGCGATCTACCAACGCATGCTGGTGGCGCAGGGAATCTCGGTGTTCGCCTACCAGAAGCGTGGCACCGGCGATTCGGAAGGCGAGTACACGCAGAACTTCGAGCTGCTCGCTGACGACGCAGCGGCGGCGCTTGCTAAGGCGCGGGAACTGGCAAAAGGTCGCTTCGGCCGTGCCGGGTACTTCGGTGGCAGCCAGGGCGGTTGGATCGCGCCGCTGGCGGCCACGCGTTCGCAGGCGGATTTCGTGGCGATCGGTTTCGGGCTGGTGGTCTCGCCCATCGAGGAGGACCGCGAGCAGTTGTTCGACGAGGCGCACCGCCTGCAACTGGATCCGGCGGCCATGAAGCAGGTCGGGCAGCTGTCAGAGGCCACCGCGCAGCTGATGCGCACGCATTTCAGTGAAGGTTTCGAGGCGCTGGCCAGGGTGCGTGCGAAGATCGGTGACGCGCCGTGGGCAAAGACGATCAGTGGTGAATACAGCGGTGACATGCTGCGCATGAGCGACGCTGACCTGCGCCGGATCGGTCGCGCGCGCTTCGACAACCTGGAGCTGATCTGGGACTACGACGCCGAGGCTGCGCTGCGCCGCCTGAAGGTGCCGTTGCTATGGGTGCTGGCCGAACAGGACCGGGCCGCACCGATTGCGGCCACGCGCACCATCCTGGGGCGCCTGCGCGCGTCAGGGCGGCCGATCGAGACCTACCTGTTCCCCGACACCGACCATGGAATGGTCGAGTTCCGTACCGATGCCGAGGGCAACCGCGTGTCGACGCGGATCACCGACGGCTATCTGCGCCTGCTGGCGGATTGGATCAAGCAGGATGTGCACGGACAATACGGGCGCGCGCGCACAGTGAGCGATTGAGCGGATGGTGGCGCAGGCGGCGGATGGCGCTCCGCCGCCGATAGCGGCACGACTCAGCTCGGCTTCGCAAACACATCCAATCCCTTGCCGGTCTCCAGCAGCGACTTCAGGCTCGACAGCACGATCGGCCAGCCCTGGCGGATGCCGGTATCCATGCCGCTGCCGGGTTCCAATTCGTCGTGGGTGACGGTAAGCCGCACCATGTCCTGGTAGGGCACGATCTCGAAGGTCACACGGCTGTAGGCGTCCGGGTCGTCGGCCTGCGAGGCGGCGGCCCAGGTGATGACCAGCCGCGAGGGCGGGGTGCTTTCCACCACTTCGCCGACCAGCTCGACCGAGCGCGTTTCGTCGGCGCGCACGTGCTGCCAGCGCGAGCCGGGTTTCCAGTCCGAGACGTTCTCGTGGCCCCAGTAGCGACTGGCGATCTCGGGGCGGGTGATGGCCTCGAACACCTTCTGTGGCGTGGACGCGATGTAGATCACGTGGATGAAGCGGGTGGTCTCTGCGGACATCGTCATTCTCCTTCCAGTTCGCGTTTCAGGTCATGCAGCAGGCTCAGGCGCTGCTGCTCGAACTTGCGTACCCAGCGCTCGTAGACTTCATGCAGCGGCACCGGGTTGATGAAGTGCAGCTTCTCGCGGCCACGGCGCACCGTGCTGATCAGGTTGGCGTCTTCCAGCAGGCCAAGGTGCTGGGTGACCGATTGCCGGGCCATGTCCAGGTGTTCGCAGAGCTGGCCCAGGGTCTGGCCGTTGTCTTCGCAAAGCAGGTCCAGCAGCGTTCTACGCGTGGGGTCGGCCAGTGCCTTGAACACCTTGTCTGCATTCATGCGGGGCGTCTTCAGTTCCAGTTGTCGATCCTGATGTCGTGTGGATTGGGCTGACCCTTGCCGGTTTCCAGCAGGGCCTTGAGGCTCAGCAGGAAGACCGCCCACTTGGTGCTGCAGTGGGAGGTGAACTCGACGCGTTCCTTCCAGCCTTCGTGGGTGAACAGGACGATGCAGTAGTCGCCTTCCTGCTTCAGCGCGAAGCGCACGTGGGTGCCGATCCATTCGGCAGGGCCGGCCAGGGACGCCTGGTGGGGTGGCCAGTGCTTGATACACCTGGCGTGCGGGGACCTTGATGCCGACCCGGTGTGCGATATCCACCATTGCAGGTTCCTCGCATGGGCCGGCAGGCGCCGCCCTTGAGTGGACTATATGCAGGTAAATACCTGCATGTCAAAACCGG
>OKDH01000068.1_pt1 | contig 19297 bp, 14 predicted proteins | sample 1610621 | NCBI WGS metagenome assembly OKDH01 (sample SAMN04436668, study PRJEB24849) | human gut metagenome | biome: human gut; feature: NICU; material: stool | host: Homo sapiens | place: USA: Saint Louis, MO | collected 2010-06-11
GGTGATGCCCGCGCACAGTCCGAGCTTCACCAGCGGATACTCGATCACGCCGTGGGCCACCACCGGCGAGCCGATGATCTCGCCCTTGTCGTCGGCCGGGGCGATGTGGGTCACCTTTTCCACCGCAGCGATCACCGCCTGCTGGAAGGCCGGCTGCGGGTTCTCGCTGTCATCCACCAGGTAGAAGCCATCGGGGATCAGGCCCGGCTCGAACGGCTTGCCGTCACGTGCCGCCAGCGCTGGGCGGAACTCGCTCTCGTCGCTGTCGGTGGTCTCGTGCAGGTCGATGTGCAGCACGAACTGGCCCTTGTACGGCGCGATCAGATCGATCACCGCCGTTGATTCACGCGCCGGGCCATCGGCGCGGAAGTTGCGGTTCGGGTCGATCGCATCGAAGTTCCAGCGGTTGATGCGCTCGAAACCCCACGGGTTCACGCACGGCGCGACCAGCAGGTTGGCCTTGGCGGCATAGTTGGCGGCGTGCTTCTCGAGGAATTCCAGCGCGCCCATCACGCCGCTGGTCTCGTAGCCGTGCACGCCACCGGTGACCAGTGCGGCCGGCAGCGCCGGGTTCCAGTCGCGGCTGCGCAGGGCAAACAGGGTATAGCTCTCGCCGGCGTAGTCGAGCTGACCATAGGCCACCTTGTCGAAGCGCGATGCGAGCGACTCGATGCGCGGCAGCACCTCCTTGTCATACCGACGCAGGCGCTGCTGGCGGCCACGCCACAGCTCCCGTTGCGCCGCTCCCCACGGTTGGCCAGGGGTTCCGACGGGGTAGAAGGCGGCTTGGGACATGGCGGATCTCAGCGAGTCAGGAAACAATCGCCCACTCTATCACCGGGGCACGGGCATGAACCGGGGGCGCATTCCAATAGCGAATGGAATCAGCAATAATTCTCATTTGCGACCTTCCACAACCTCTACCGATGGCCATCCACGCCCTGCAACCGGCCCGCCTGCCCCTGGCCGCCGCCCTCGCCCTGTGCCTGCTTCCGGCCACCCGCGCCTTTGCCCAGGACCGCGCCACTACGCTGGACAGCATCCAGGTCTCGGGCAGCTGGCTCGGCACCGGCCTGCATGACAGCGTCAAGCGCTTTGCCGGCGCACGCACGGTGGTCGACCGCCAGCGCATCGAGGCCAGCGGCGCGGCCAGCATCGGCGATGCCATGCGCCGCATCCCCGGCGTGCAGGTCACCGAAAACTCCGGCACCGCCGGCAGTTCCGTGTCGCTGAACATCGGCGTTCGTGGCCTGACCGGGCGCTACTCGCCGCGTTCGACGGTACTGCTGGACGGCGTGCCGCTGGCGGTAGCGCCGTATGGGCAGCCGCAGCTGTCGTTCGCGCCGACCAGCCTGTCGAACATCGAATCGATCGACGTGGTGCGTGGTGGCGGCGCGGTACGCTACGGCCCGCAGAACGTGGGCGGCATCATCAACTTCAGTACCCGTGCCATTCCCACCGGCACCGGCCTGCATGGCGAAGCCGGTGTGCGCTACACCGCCTACGACCACGGCGGCGGCGACAGCACCCAGTACAACGCCTTCCTCGGCGGCACCGGCGACAATGGCCTGGGCGCGGCCCTGCTGTACTCCGGCCAGGACGGCCGCGGCTGGCGCCAGGGCAGCGATGACCGCTTCAACTACCTGGCGCTGAAGTTCGCCTATGCCATCGACGAACAACAGGAACTGCGCGCCAAGCTGTCCTACTACGGTGTGCGCTCGCTGACCCCGGGCGGCCTGACTCGCGCCCAGTACGAGGCCGACCCGTTCCAGAACATCCGCCCCACCGATTTCTGGAAGGGTCATCGCACCGGCATCGACCTGGGCTACACCAACACGCTGTCGGCCAACAGCGAGTTCGAGGTGCTGGCTTATTACAACGAGAGCACCCGTGCCAGCTCGCTGATCAACGCCGCCAACACCCAGTTGACCGTGCAGCCGCGCGAATACCGCGTGCTCGGCATCGAGCCGCGCTACACCCAGCGCCTGCATTGGGGTGCAAGCGTTCACGACATCACCGCCGGCTACCGTTTCCTGCGCGAACGTGGAAACGACCGCAGCTACACCGTCACCCGCCGCACCGGCGTGGCCGGCGCCACCAACCGCTTCGACAACGCCACCGACGCCCACGCGTTCTACATCGACGACCGCATCGCGATCGGCCAGTGGCGGATCACCCCGGGCGTGCGCATGGAGTGGATCGACATGGACCGCCGCCAGGCCGGTGGCGCGGCGACCTTCAGCAGCCGCAACGACAAGGCTCTGCCCTCGCTCAACATCGCTTATCTGCTGACTCCGCAGCTGACCGTGTTCGGCAACTACACCACCTCGTTCGGGCCGGTGCAGAACATCCAGCTCAATTCGCAGACGGCCAGCAACCCGCTGAACCCGGAAATCGCCAGGACCACCGAGCTGGGCGCGCGCTGGCAGGACGGCGCCCTGCGCGCGGAAGTGACCGTGTTCAAGATGCGCTTCGACAACCAGATCCTGCAGGTGCCGGGCATCACCCCGCCGACCTTCCAGAACATCGGCGCCACCGACCACAAGGGCGTGGAGAGCGCGGTGGAGTACCACTTCGCCGAGGACAGTGCGCTGGCCGGGTTGGAGCTGTACGCCAACTACACCTGGACCAAGGCGGTCCAGCAGTCCGGTGACAACCGTGGCCTGGACGTGCCGTTCTACTCGCGCGACACCGACAGCGTCGGCGCCCGCTACGCGCTGGCTGGCTGGACCTTCAATGTCTCCAGCACCCACCAGAGCGGCCAGTTCTCCGATGCCGCCAACACCTGGGAAGAAACCGCCGATGCGCGCGTGGGCCGCGTGCCGGGCGTGCGCCTGTGGAATGCGCAGGTGGCCTGGCAGGTGCCGGGCCTGGGTGACAGCGAGATCGTGCTGGGCGTGAACAACCTGGCCGACACGCGCTGGTACACCCGCAACGTCGATGGCAACGCCGGCCGCATGGTGGCCGCACCGCGCACCTTCTACGTGCAGGGTCGCTACCGCTTCTGAAGCGGTAGCCGCCCGATGCAGTGACGGTGGCGATCACGGTGGCGGCGTATCATGCCGCCACCATGTCACTGCCTGTTTCGCCATCGCGCCTGCATTCGGCCTTCCAGGGCCTGCGCCTGCGGCTGCGCGGCAGCGACCTGTGGTTCATCGCACTTGCCCTGCTGGTCGGCCTGCTTGCCGGCTACCTGACCCTGCTGCAGTCCGGCATCGCACGCTGGCTGCAGGGCACGCTGTACGGGCTGGATGAAGGGATGCGCCTGAGCTCCCTGCCCTCGATGACCTGGACCGCGCTGCTGGTGCTGCCGCGGGGTGGCCTGCTGGTGGGCCTGGTCAGTTTGGCGGCAACGCGACTCAAGCGGCCCCTGCTCGATGCGGTGGAAGCCAATGCCCTGCACGGCGGCCGCATGTCGATGCGCGACAACCTGATCGTGCTGACCCAGCCCCTGCTGTCCAATGGGTGCGGCGCCTCGGTCGGGCTGGAAGCTTCGTATACGCAGATGGGGGCCGGCACTGGCTCGCAGCTGGGCCGGGTGATGCGCCTGCGCCGCAACGATGTGCGCATCCTGGTCGGCGCCGGTGCCGCCGGTGCCATTGCCGCCGCCTTCGGTGCGCCGCTGGCCGGTGCGTTCTATGCCTTCGAGATCGTCATCGGCGCCTACACGCCGGCCGCACTGGCCCCGGTGGCGGTCGCCGCGCTGGCCGGCGCGTTTGTGGCCGACCAGGCCGGCATCGAGGCCTACCTGCTGCCCGCCGCCTCGACCATCGACGTGCGCGCCGCCGACTACGCCATCTACGGCCTGCTCGGCTGCTGCTGCGCGATGGTCGGCATTGTCATCATGCGGCTCATCGCCTCGATCGAGGGCACGGTCAAGCGCAGCCCGCTGCCTGCCTGGGGTCGGCCGGTGGTGGGCGGCCTGCTGCTGATCCCGCTGGCCATGGCAAGCCCACAGGTGCTGTCGTCAGGCCACGGCGCGCTGCATCTTGACCTGACCACGCATCTGCCGCTGATCTGGATCGGCGGCCTGCTGACCCTGAAATGCCTGGCCTCGGGCATCTCGCTGGGCTTCGGCTTCCGCGGCGGCCTGTTCTTTGCCTCGCTGTTCATGGGCACCCTGGTCGGCGCGCTGTTCGCGGGCCTGCTCGGCATGGCCACTGGCGTGCCCGTGGTCGACGCCACCTCTGCGGCGCTGGCCGGCATGGCCGCATTGGCCGCTGCCGTGGTCGGTGCGCCAATGACCATGGCCATGCTGGTGCTGGAGGGCACCCACGATTTCCTGCTGACCAGCGTGGTGATGAGTGCAGTGCTGGTGTCCAGCACGCTGGTGCGGCAGTGGTTCGGCTATTCGTTCTCGACCTGGCGCATGCACCTGCGTGGCGAAACCATCAGGAGCGCGCGCGACGTCGGCTGGGTGCACAACCTCAATGCCGGCCGGATGATGCGCAAAGGGGTTTCCACGGCTCCCGCTGACCTCGACGCCGCCGCCTTCCGCCAGCGCTTCCCGTTGGGCTCGGGCAGCCGCGTGATCCTGATCGACAGCGAAGGCCACTACGCGGGCATCGTGCAGATCCCACGCGTGTACGGCGATGGCGTGAAGCCGGAGACCGCGATCGGTGAGCTTGCCGAGAACCGTGACATCTCGCTGTCGCCGTCCGCGGACGTGGTCAGCGTGATGCAGCGCTTCGACCAGACCCAGGCCGATGAACTGGCCGTGGTCGGCGCCGACGGCCAGGTGCTGGGCGTGGTGTCCGAAGCCTTCGTACGCAAGCGCTATGCCGAGGAACTGGACAAGCGCCAGCGCGAACTGATGGGCGAGCGCGTCGACGACACCGACTGACCCCGAAAAAGGGGACGGAGGGGATTAAGTCGTTTCTGGCACTTCCGGGTATCCACGCATGGCGTGGATCTACTGTCACTTCGACCGGGTAGACTCCGGCCATGCGCTTCATTGAGACCTTCCAGGCCGCTCCTTTCGCCGACACCGTGGTCAGCCTGCTGGCCGCCTTCGTGCTGGGTACGTTGATCGGTGCCGAGCGCCAGTACCGGCAACGCACCGCCGGCCTGCGCACCAACGTGCTGGTAGCAGTCGGTGCCGCCGCCTTCGTCGACCTCGGCATGCGCATCGCCGGCAGTGCCGAGGCGGTGCGGGTGATCTCCTACGTGGTCTCCGGTGTCGGCTTCCTCGGCGCCGGCGTGATCATGAAGGAAGGCATGAACGTGCGTGGCCTGAACACCGCCGCCACCCTGTGGTGCTCTGCAGCGGTCGGCAGCTGCACCGGCGCGGACATGCTGGCCGAGGGCGTGCTGCTGACCGTGCTGATCATCGCCGGCAACACCCTGCTGCGGCCGTTGGTGAATGCCATCAACCGCATTCCGATCAACGAGGCAGCGACCGAAGCCACCTACGAGGTGCGCCTGAGCGTGGATGCCGACGCCGTGCCGCGGGTGCGCGAGCGCCTGGTCGATGCGCTGGAAGCGGCGCAGTATCCGGTGGGCGATGTGCAGGTGGTCGAGCATGCCGACGCGCCTACCGATGTGATCGCGGTGCTGGTCAGTACGGCGGTGAGTGCCGATGAACTGGACGTGGTGCTGGCACGGATGGAGCAGGTGCCGGGCGTGCTGCATGCCACCTGGGAAGTCAGCACCCGCGATTGATGATCCACGCGGGGCGTGGAGGCTCTTCTCTCATCCCCTCATCCGCTGCTGCGCGCGCAACAGTTTCCGGAACGAACCGCACGACCGGGCATCCTCCGCCAGCGGGCATGCCGCCGCGCGTTGCAGCTGACGGCGCACCCACTGCAACCGGGTGATCTGCCGCTGCAGCACCTCCGCTTGTGCCAGCAGTGCCTCGCGGTCCAGTGAGATGCGTCCATGCTGCGACGGCAGTGATGCACCAATCTGCTGCAGCGAAAGGCCGGCCGCCTGGCCAAGGCCGATCAAGGCCAGCCGTTCCAGCACCCGCTCGTCGTACTGCCGGCGCAGGCCGCGGCGGCCCAGCGCATGCAACAACCCCAGCTGTTCGTAGTAGCGCAAGGTCGAGGCCGGCACGCCACTGCGCTTGACCACCTCGCCGATATCCAGTTCACGCACGGGCTTGACCTCAAGTGACCTTCAAGCACCAAGCTATGGGCAACTACCCGGCGAGGCAAGGCCATGGCCAGCACATCTCCCATTGATCAGTACGCCCTGTGGAACGGCCCTGGCGGCCAGGCGGGGGTTGCGCAACAGGCTGTTCTTGACGGCCTGTTCCAGCCGATGGCTGACCTGCTGGTCACCGAACTTCCTGAGACCGTTACCGAACTGCTCGACATCGGCTGCGGCACCGGCGCCAGCCTGCTGGCCGCGGCCGCAGCGCGCCCTGCGGCACATTGCACCGGCCTGGACATCTCCGCGCCGATGCTGGCGCTGGCCCGCCAGCGCGCCGAGGCTGCGGGACTGGACGCGGACTTGATCGTGGCAGACGCGCAGCGCCATCCGCTGCCGCCCGCGCACTTCGACTGGATCCAGTCGCGGCTGGGCGTCATGTTCTTCGAGGACAGCCAGGCCGCGTTCGCCAACCTGCATCGTGCCACGACACCCGGCGCTGGGCTGCGCTTCATCGCCTGGCGCAGTGCCGACGAAAATCCATTCATGACCACGGCCGAGCGCGCGATCGGCGATGTACTGGATCTCCCGCCCCGCGTACCCGGCGCACCGGGACAGTTCGCTTTTGCCGATGGCGAGCGCGTGCAGCGCCTGTTGCAGGCCGCCGGCTGGAATGACGTGGAAGTGGTTGCGGTGGACCTGCCCTGTTCGCTCGCCCGCGAAGACCTGCCGACCTATGTCGGCCACCTGGGACCGTTGGGACTGGCCCTGCGATCGATGCCGGAAGCCCGCGCCACAATGCTTCGCGGAAAAGCATTGGCCGCATTCGCGCCGTTCATCGAAGGTGACCGCGTTCGTGTGGATGCCGCCTGTTGGTTGATCCGCGCCCGCGCTTGAAAAAAGGGGACGGAGGGGATTAAGTCGCATATGCCCCGGCTGTGCCGGAAACGACTTAATCCCCTCCGTCCCCTTTTTTTGCTAGAGGGCCTCGCCGGCGTCGGCCAGGCGCGATTCGATCAGGGCGTACCACTGCTGCAGCACGTCGATCAGCATGTCCAGCTCGGCGTCGGCGCGCTGTGCGCGACCGCTGCGCAGGCAGGCCTGGGCTTCCTGCAACTGGACCAGGAATCCGGCCACGGTGTCGGCCTGCAGGATCAGGCCCGGCAGGCGCCGCCCGGGGATGCGCACCACGGCATGATTGCCGAGCTGGCCGTACACGCTGAGCGTAGCTTCCGTCTTCATGGAGAGTGGCAGGAATTGGGCATTCATCGCGTGCACCGTTTGAAAACCTGAGCCGCAGGCAGGCGTGGACGACGGGGGAGACGTTGCCACGCCTGCCGGCGGTCAGGGGGGACTCGGAATGCCGGGGCACCGCCCCGGCGCAGGAAGGTCAATGTGGCTGTGCCATCCCGGCGATCTGCACGCGCCGGTTCGGTGCCAGGCAGGCAATCAGCTCGCGCCGGTTGCGCTGCTCGCACTGCACGATCGGCTCGGCCGCGCCGCGTCCCTCGGCACTGATGCTGGCTGCAGGCACGCCCCCCTGCACCAGCGCGTTGCGCACGGCGTCGGCGCGGCGCTGCGACAGCGCCTGGTTGTAGCTGGCGCTGCCAATGCGGTCGGTGTAGCCGGTTACCTTGATCGACTGCACCTGCGCGGCCTCGCGTACCTGCGCCAGGATGCCCTGCACCGCCTGCTGGCCTTCGGCGCTGAGTACCGCGCTGTCGAATCCGAACAGCGCGTCGGCCGACAGCCGCAGGGGCTGCTCCGGCAGCGGTGCCGGTGCCAGCGGCGCCGGTGGCCGCGGTGGTTCGAGCACGGCCGCGCACGACTCCGGCTTCCAATACCCGCCCTGCGCGATGCCCTTGCTGTCGAAGCGCACCTGGAACTGGCAGGTGAAGTATTCCGCGCCCTGCGCGGTGCGGAAATTGAACAGGTAGTTCCACTCGCGCACGCCCCACATACCCTCATTGAAGTGCGGCGTGCCCAGCAGCGTGTACAGCTGCCGCTTGCTCATGCCCGGCGCGAAGCGGCGCAGGTCGGCGACGTCGGGATAGATGCCTTCCTTCAGCGAGGCCTTGGAGGCCTCCGGGAAGTGCACGGCGGTGGCGTCGGCAGGACCGTCGGCGGCCGGCGCATGGCTGCGGCAGGCGGCCAGCAGGCCCATCCCCAGGATCAGGCCAAGCGTGGCGGCACATTGGCCGGCGCGGGCGATGCGATGCTGTTTCATGTCGTTCCCCCTGTAAACGTTTCCGCGATGCCGGGCCGCGGGTGCGGCCCGGCGGCGGGGATTACCACTGGATGCCGGCACCGACGGCCACACCGGCCTCGCCACGGCTGTTGGTCGAACCGCTGAACTTGTAGATCCAGCGGCCGCCTTCGGAGACACCGGAGATACCGACCGCCACGCCCGATTCGCCGTTGTAGCTGCCAGCCGCGATCGAGGCCATGCTGCGGCCCGCCTCGCTCGGCTGCGGCAGCGCTGCGGTGGCCATCGCCGACGCGATACCGGCCGAAGCACGATTGTCGGTCTTGCGCAGGTCGCGCTCGAAGCCGCCCATGCGCTCGTCGGTGTAGGCCTTGGACCAGTCCAGGGTCTGCGCCATGCCCGACTTCAGCTGGTCGACGTTGACGGCATCGGTGCCAGCAGTACCGGCGGCGACGTTGCGCACCGTAGTCGGGCCGCTGCTGGTGCTGCCCAGGGTGACACTGTTGTAGTTGGTCGCGCCGTTCACCGTGGTGTCGTAGCGGATCGTGCCCTGCTGCGAAGCCTGCAGCTGGCGCACGTTGACCGCATCGGTGGCCTGCGAGCCGTCTGCCACGTTGACCACCTGGCGTTCGGCACCGGCGGCACCGACAGAGACCGTGTTGGCCCGGTTCGCCACCGAACCCGCACCCAATGCCACCGAGTTGTCGGCCTGCGCCTGCGAACCATTGCCCAGCGCGGTCGAGTTGGCACCGGCGGCAGTGGAGCCTGCACCACCGGCGGCCGAGTTGGCGCCGCTGGCGGACGGATCGGCCAGGTTGTTGGTGTTGTTGGCGCGGAAGCTGCCCGCCACGTTGGTGATGTTCTGGATCTTCTGGTCGGTGTACTTCTTCGACTCGTCGATGGCGTAGTTCACGCCGTTCTTGAGTTGGCCGACATTGGTCGCGTCGTAGGTGTCCGAGCCGTCGGCAACGTGGGTGATCTTGCGTTCGCTGCCGGTGCTGCCGACCGAGACCTCACCGGCCGAGTTGCTGGCACCGGTCTGCCCGTAGGCGCCGGTGTAGCCGCTCTGTGCACCGACGCTGGCGACCGAACCGGCGCCCAGCGCCACGCTGTTGCCGGCACTGCTGCTGGCACCGTTGCCGACCGCCACGCTGTTGGCACCGGCTGCACTGGCCTGCGGACCGACCGCCACGGCTTCCGCACCGGCTGCAGTGGCTGCGGCCGCCGTTGAGTTGACCGCCAGGTACGCACTGCCACCACCGCCATTGGTGATGCGCTGGTTGAGGACCTTCAGCGAGCCGTCGACAGCGGTGAAGGCGGCGGTGACGTTGTTGTAATCGCCGCTGGTGAAGGTGCCATCGGTGGCGATGCTGGAGATGCTGAACGTCGGCGCGGTCCACACGTTGGTGGTGCCGTTGTAGGCGGTGGTGCCACCGAAGTAGGTGGCGATGGTGCTGTTCGTGCTGAACAGCTGGTCGCCGGTGATGGCATCACTGCTGCCGGCCAGGATGCTGCCGGCGGCGACGTTGGTGATCTTCACCGCGCCGGTGCCGGTACCCGTCAGCGTCACGCTGTTGAGCACGTTGCCACTGCCATCGACGTCGTACTTCACGGCCAGCTTGTCGATCTCGCCGGTCTGGTCCGCGACGTTGGCCAGCGAGTTGCTGACGGCATCGAAGGCGGTACCGACGTCGTTGTAGTTGCCCTTGGTGATCGTGCCGCTGGCGGCGACGTTGTTGATCGAGTAGGTCGGTGCGGTCAGTACGCCGTTGGCATCGACCGCGGCACCACCGCCCAGATGGGTGGCCACCGCCTGGTTGGCGGCAAACAGCTGGGCACCATTGATGGCCTCACTGCTGGTGGCACTGACCTGGCCCGGGCCAAGGTTGCGCAGCGTGGTTGCCGTGCCGGTCTGGCCCAACGTGGCGCTGGCGTAGTTGACGCTGCCGTCGCCGTTGAGGTCATAGCGCAGGGCGCCCTGCTCCGAGGCCTGCAGCTGGCCCACGTTGACCGCATCGGTCGCCGCCGTGCCGGCGGCCATGTTGGTGACCTGGCGCTCGGCACCGGCCGCACCGATGGAGACACTGTTGGCACGGTCGGCCAGGCTGCCGGCGCCGACCGCGATGCTGTTGGCGGCAGTGGCGCGGGCATTGGTACCCACCGCGATCGAGTCGGCGCCGCTGGCCACCGCCTCAGTGCCGGTCGAGTTCACCCGCAGGTACTTGGTGCCACCGTTGCGGATGTCGGTGATCTGCGTGTTGAGGTTGACCAGCGAGCCATCGACTGCGGCGAAGGCATCGGTGGCATTCTCATACAGGCCCTTGGCGATGGCACCACCAGTGGAGATCGTGCTGATCTCGAACAACGGTGCAGTAAAGATGCCGCTGGCCGGATCGAAAGCCGCACGACCACCGAAGAAGCTGGCGATGGCACTGTTGGTCGCCGCCAGCTGGCCACCGTTGACCGCCTCCAGGCTGCCGGCGGTGACCGCGCCAGCGGCAAGATTGCCGATGGTGGTGGTGCCGGTGCCTGCGCCGAGCGTGACCCGGCGATAGTTCGGGTTGCCCGAGCCGTCCAGGTCATAGGTGACCGCTGCGGAGGCCACATCGTCGATCAGACTGATGGCGCCCTTCAGCTGGGCCACGTTGACAGCATCGGTATTGGCGCTGCCCGCGGCAAGATTGGTGATCTGGCGCTCGCCACCACCGGCCGTGCCCACCGACACTTCGCCGGCCGAGACCTGGGGTGCGGTGAGGCCGTAGGCGCTGTAGCTGGCCTGCGCGCCGCGCAGTGCAGCTGAGCGGTAACCCAGCGCGACCGAGTTGGCCTGGTTTGAAGTGGCTTCGGCACCCAGCAGGGTCTGTCCGTTGGCGGTGCCCACGGCACTGTCACCGACGACGACCGAGTGGCCCATGCGGGCGGCATAGTCGGCCGTCGGCACGCCGGTCGGATTGCTGGGATCGTTCACGCCATCGCCGGGGAAGGCGACATTGGCATCGACCTTCGGCAGTTCATGGCGTGCGTTGGCACCGATCACCACTTCCTTGGACCCGTTGGCGAAGGCGCCATCGCCCATCAACACCTGGTAGTCCTGTGCCGCGTTGACCGCCCAGCAGGAAATATCGGCCAGCGCGATGTCCAGGCACTTGGCCGCCCACGCCGGCGAGTCGGTTGGCAGAAGGAGGCCCAGCAGGCCACCGGGATTGCCGTTGTTGATGTTGTAGATGTAACTGTCGGAGGTCACGCCACCGATCAGGGTCAGGTGCGAGCTGCCGCCCGTGGCTGCGCCGCCCAGGCCGTTGAGCGTGCTGCCGACCGGCGACAGGTTGACCACCGGCAGGCCCAGCACATTGACCGTCGAATAGGTCTGCATGACGTTGGCGTTGCTGAGCTTGAGATTGCCGTTGCTCAGGTAGCCATTGCCGCCGAACAGGCTGGTGGTGGTCGGCCCGATCAGCTGGCCGACATTGCCGACCAGGCCACCGGTGCCGATGATCAGACCAGCATTCGGGTCGGCCGGCGCGGGCGCCTTCGGACTGGTTGGCGGAATCGCCGAGGGTTGGGTCAGGCCGAGGCTGCCCAGCGTGCCTCCCACCAGGCCCCCCACGGCGCTGCCCAGGTTGCCGACGGTGCCATTGAGATTGCCGTTGAGCAGGTTGCCCACCGCGCTTCCGACACTGCCCAGCGTGCTGCCCAGCACACCGCCCAGGTCGCCGGCGGTGCTGCCGGTGGTGCCGTTGAGAATGCCGCCCACGGCGCCGCCGACCGTGCCGACCGTGTTGGTGAGCGTGCCGCCCACTGCGCTGCCGACCTGGCCGACGGTGCCGTTCAGTGCGCCGCCCACTGCACTTCCAACGGTACCGACAGTGCCGTTCAGAGCACCGCCAACTGCGCCACCGACCGCGCCTACCGTGTTGTTGAGCGTGCCGCCAAGTGCGCCGCCGACCTGGCCGACGGTGCCGTTCAGTGCGCCGCCAACGGTACCGACAGTACCGTTCAGCGCGCCACCCACCGCGCTACCAACTGCGCCCGCGGCACCGTGAAGCGTCCCGCCGACAGCACCCACCGCACCACCGACCAGGTTGCCGACGCCCAGCGCGCTGTGCTGTGCGGCCACCGTCGCCTGTCCGGCCAGCTTCAGATTGCGATCGGCCACTACCTCCTGGCCGTCTGGCGCCTGCACGCGCACCTTGCCGGCGACGCCGGCATCGAACGCGGCACTGATGGCACGATCATGGGTTTCACCCGGCAGTTCTTCCTTGGCCGGCAGCGTGACTGCCGCCGTCGCCCGGGCCTGGCCATGCCCCTCGATGTGATGGCCAGCGACCGCCAGATGCGTGTCGGCCTTGCCGTCGACGGTGGCTTTCAGCCCAGGCAGTGATCCGGCGGCTGCACCGCTGAGGCCGGCGGCCGCTTGGGCACCCGTATCGATCGCAGCGACCTGGCGGCCAGCGATGCCGACCTTGGCCCTGGCGCGCGCATTGGCAGCAACGCCCAGCGGCGCCTGCGCGCCGGGCGCAACGTGCGCAGCCAGCGATGCATCCACCTGTGCCGCCCTGGCCGCAGCGTTGCCCACGCCAACATTGGCGCGGACATCAGCCGCCAGTGCCGGCACGGCCACCTGTTTCGGCACGGTGTTCGCTGCCAGCTTCACCTGCACGGTGGCCGGCAACACGTCACGTACGACCGGCAGCGACGTGGTGTTCAACTGCAGGCCCAGACGAGCATCCGCGCTGAGTGCGGGGCTGTTCTGCGCCTGTCGCGCGGCGGCAGCCAGGGCCACTTCCGCGTCAACCTTGACCGGCATCGGCTGCGCATACTTTGCCGCGAGTGCTTGCAGGTCACGCAGCGATTGATTGGTTTCCGAGGCCCCTGCATGGCCGCTGGCCAGCGCACACAGCAGTGCCAGGGCCAGGGCCGTGGGCACCAGCAGGAAGGCGCGCGGATCGCGTGCGGCGCTGCCGCCGCTGTCGCCGGTGGCCAGTTCCGAGGCCACAACCAGAGCATTGAGCTGGCGGTTCCATACACGCCGGTAGATGCGGTTCATGAGCATTTCCCCCGTAGGCGAACAACTGGAATGTCAGTGGACTTGCCGCTAGGCAGGTGACTGACATTCCAGCGGTTGCAACGAGGGCGGTGCACTTCAATCCGGCACGGCAATCGCGCATTCCGGCAAATCCACGGCCGGAATCGGCAGCCGGCTATGCATAAGCGGCAACACGATCGGCAAGCGGATACGCAATTCCGGCATAAACTCCGCAAAAACCCTTGCCGGGCCTGGATCAGGCCGGTTGGCCGATCTGCGCGGGTGCGCGCATCAGGGTGTCGCGCGGCAGTTCGCCGAATACCTTGCGGTAATTGTCGGCGAAGCGCGACAGGTCCCACAGCCCGCAGCTCAGGGCGATCGCCTTCACCGAGCGACGGCTGGAGTCCGCCATCGACAGGCTGCGGCAGGCCGCGCACAGGCGCAGCATGGAGAGGTAGCGGTTCGGCGAGGTTCCAAACAGGTCCTCGAACGCATAGCGCAGGCCGCGCTCGCTGACGCCGGCGGCATCGCAGATCTCGTTCATGTAGATATTGCGACGCAGGTTGAGCCGCATGAAGTTCTCTGCACGCTGCGCGATCAGATAATGCGTGCGCCGCGCACGGGTGCAGCCCGGGCGATCCGCCGCACCGGCGCCCAGCAGGGCCTGCACATGCTCATGCAGCAGGTTCTCGGTCTCATCCGGCTGCAGGCCTGCACCCTGCCCCAGCTGCAGGTGCAGCTGCTGGTAATGGCGTGCCAGCGGCGTGGCATCGCTGGCCAGGTTGAACAGCGAAAGTGCCTGGCCAGCAGGTGGCGTGCTGCGCAGGCTCAGTTCGGTCAGCTTGCGCTGGACGCGGGCCACCGGCACCAGCATCAGGGTCATGTGCGTGCCCGGGCTCAGGGTGAACTCACTGATGCCCTCCGGCATGATCGTCAGCGCCATGCCCGGCGAGAGCGGCACGCCGTGGCACCAGCTCATCGTTTCATCGGTGGCGTGCAGGTACCCCAGCATCGCCCAGTCCGGCGGCAGCATGAAACGGCCACGGCAATGGAAGCCGCAGCTGATGCTGCAGAACAGGGCTTCCTCGTGCACGCGCGAAGCGAACGCCGCCCGTGGCCCGTTGCCATCCAGCAGCAGCAGTTCGACATCGCAGACGCGAAGCACGCCGCTCAGCGTGGCCAGGTCTATCGACCGAAGGCCGCTGTCGTCGCTGTCCTCTACCCCACCATCGACCATGACAGTGTTGTCCCCCCGTTGATCCGCCATCCGCTGCGGCCCCCACTGCCTGACAGGGCGCGCAACGATCCAGAATCCATTTCCGTTGCCACGCCGGCAGCGCCGGCGTCGATGCGATCGTACAAATCAATGCAAGAGCTTGAATACGAGTATGCCCAATAATCGGCAAAGGTAAACCCGCGGCGCTGAATGATGAAACGGGATACACAAGTGAAGAAAATGTCTGAGCAGGTGGCACGGTTTTCGCATGGAACCACAAGGCGAATCACATTATCTGCACGACAATGAATCGTTTTGCCTGCGAACGGATTTTCGTCACAAAAACCATCTGAAATTTTCAGGCTTCCGGGGTTTCTGCCGAATTTGCATATAGGTTCCGGTTGCAGCCAACCGCCATTCAGGCAAAGTCGACATTACGGTGATCGAGCCATCTGATCTGGCCGCACCCAGGGGGACAGCATGACCACGCACGCATCATTGGATGCCTCGACCACCGGCCCCGGGCCGTCCGGTCGCGACCGTGCGGCCGATGTCCCGCCTGGAAACGATCACCCTGCTTGAGCACAGCGGGCCTATCCCGCCGTGCCTCCTCCGCCAGGACGCGCGGAGGCCCACGGACGATCCCGGCGGAGCCGGGCCACCGCCCAACGCAGGTGTACTGCATCCGCAGACAGGTAGAGGGAGACATTGGTCATGAACGCATCGATCCGCAAATTCCTGAAGGAAGAAGACGGCGTCACCGCGCTCGAGTACGGGCTGCTGGCTGCCGTGATAGCTGGCGTCCTGATTGCGGTCGGCAACGACCAGATCAAGGGGTTCTTCGAAACGCTGTTCAAGAACCTCTCCGCACTGGCCACCAAGGCTTCGGGCTCGACGACCTGAGCGGCGACCGCGCGCGGCCGGCAGAGCCGCGACGGCGGGGCGCATGGAACCAGGCGAAGACCGTCCAGTGACGGACGATGGAGTGTGCGATGACAGTGCTGGGATTGTTGGCCATCGGCGTGTGCCTGCGGATCGCGATCAGTGATCTGTATGCCCGTCGAGTGCCCAACAACTGGCTGGTCGCCGCATGCGTGATCGCCACTGCGGTGATCGTGGTCGGCCAGTTCAGTGCGCCGCGCCAGCCGTGGCTGCCCCACCTTGCCGGCGCGGCGATCGGCCTGTTGGCGCTGCTGCCGTTCCATGCCCTGCGCTTGATGGGCGCCGGGGACGTGAAGTTCTTTGCCGTGCTGGGCCTGATGCTGGGCTGGCAGGCGCTGCTGCCGGTCTGGCTGGTGGCAAGCCTCGCGGCTGGGTTGCATGCCGTACTGGTGCTGGCCGGTCGCCGCCTGGGCGTGCTGCTGCCCGGTCACCTGCAGATGCAGGTCAATCGCACCAGCACGCAGTGGCAAGCGCATCCGGTGCTGCGTGACATGCAGGCCGCCCGCCAGGGACGACGTGGCATTCCCTATGCAGCCTACCTGGCACTGGCCGCCATCGGCTGGGTGCTGGCCAGCATCTACGGAGGTGCACCATGAACATCCGCAGCCCACGCCTGCAACGCGGTGTCGCCAGCATCGAGTTCGCCCTGATGCTGATGCTCGGCCTGTTGCCACTGCTGCTGTTCACCTTCTCCGGGGTGATGATCATGGCGGCGCAACAGACCCTGGCCACCGCATCGGCCGAAGGCGCGCGTGCCTCGCTGCGCTACGGCACCGCCAGCGAACGACGCACCGCCGCCTGCGTCGCCGCACGCACCTCGATGCAATGGTTGCTGCAGTTTTCCAGGCAGAACGTGGACTGCAGCGCGGGGGGCAGCAACGCCATCGTGGTGTCGGCACAGGCACCCTGCGCCGGTCTGGCCACGGCCCAGTGCATGACCGTGACGGTCAGCTACGACTACGCCAGCCATCCCTTCCTGCCCGGCACCGCCACGCTCTACAAGTGGGTGATGCAGGCCCCCATCCGCAGCGTCGCGGTCGCGCAGCTCGATCTCGGCAGCGGCAATTGATGATCGGTACTTTGGAGATGGTTCCATGCTCAAGTTGACCCGCATCGCTGCCGTCGCCCTGATCGGCCTGGCCGTGCTGCTGGCGCTGATCGCCCTCATGATCGGGCGCAAACCCGCCGCACCTGCAACGGTCGCGCCGGTCGCTCACAACGAGACCCAGGCGATCACCGTGGTCGAAGCCGTGGCACGCCTGCCTGCGGGCGAGCCGATCAGCGCCAACGGCCTGCGCCTGGCCCAGCGCACCGCACCCGTCCCCGGCGCCGCTACCAGCATTGCCGCCGTGACCGGCAAGGTGCCGGTGCAGGACATTGCCGAAGGCAGTGTGATCAACGGCAGCGCATTGGCTCAGGGCTTCTCGCTGCAGCTGCGGCCGGGCGAGCGTGCCCTGGCCGTGCCCGTGGACGAACTGGTCGGTGCCGGCAACCGCATCCTTCCCGGTGATTTCGTCGACGTCTTCCTCAACCTGCGCAACGCCCAGCCCAGCATCAACAGCCCTGGCGAAGCGGCGCAGACGCGCCTGCTGCTGTCGCGCCTGCGCGTCCTGAGCTACGGCCAGCAGGACATCGTGCCGCTGGCCACAGAGACTATTTCCGACAGCGAGGCCGACACCCGCAACGACCCGCGCGCTGCCGACATCACCGGAAGTGGCAGCACGCACAGCAGCAGCAATGAAGCGCCGCAACCCGCACGCAGCGCGGTGCTTGCGGTACCGGTGGCCGACGCCAACCGGCTGCTGCTGGGTGCGCAGCAAGGCAAACTTTTCCTGGCCCTGCGCAATCCCGCCGATACTGGCCTGCCCGACCTGGCGTTGTTCCCGCAATCGCGCGGAGTGATCGCCCCGCTGCGTGGGCTCGACGCCGAACAGCAGCTCGCCCTGCAGCGGCCGGAGAACCACGCCTTTGCCGGTATCGACAGCGACGCGCTGGCCGGACGTGGCAGTGCACCGCCACGCAGCACCCCGGATGCACCGGCGCGCGCGCCGGCGTCACGTCGCAGTGCACCGCGCGCGTCGGGGATCGAGATCATCCGCGGCGACAGTTCCGCATCCCGTGCCTCCCTTTGACCTGCATCGAGTGCATCCATGACCGAACGTCGCCGCCGTCCACGCCTCTCCCTCCGCCAGCGCTGGCTGGCCCTGCTGCTGGTGCTGCTGGCGCCGGCAGCGAGCGTGGTCGCCGATGACCTGGTGCTGCAGGCGCGCGAGCAGCGTCCCTGGAACCTGCCGGCCGACCTGGAGCGGGTGGCCATTGCCGACCCGGGTGTAGCCGACATCGTGATGCTGCGCGGGCAGCGCCAGGCGCTGCTGGTCGGCAAGACGCCTGGCACCACTACCCTGCTGCTGTGGCACCGCAGACAGGCCGAGCCACAGCGGTTGACGGTACGGGTGCAGAGCGCCGTACAGGGCGCCGCCAGCACCGGCGGTACCGGGCTGGTGTTCACCCAGCAGGACCAGCAGGGCCTCCTGCAGGGAAGCACCGACAGCATGCTCACGCACATGCAGGAACAGCGCACTGCGGCCATGGCGCTGGGCAAGGACGGGGTGCTTGCCGATGCGTCCACCATCAACAGTGGGGGCGTGGTCCAGGTCGAGGTCAAGGTGGTCGAGTTCAACAAGACCGCGATGAAGCAGATCGGCATCAACTTCCAGAACCGCAACGGCGGCTTCGCCTATGGCTTCGCGCGGCCCGGCACTGGCCTGCCCGGCAATACCGGCCTGCTGCCCGGCATGAAGGAAGGCAACAGCAGCAACGAGGCCGTGTCGCCGATTTCCTCGGCGTTCCGGCTGGTGTTCGGCTCGACCAAGGGACTGTGGAACGCCGATGTCGAACTGCTGCAGAGCAATGGCATGGCCCGCGTGCTGGCCGAGCCGACGCTGGTGGCACTGTCCGGCCAGAGCGCCAGCTTCCTGGCCGGTGGCGAGCTGCCGATCCTGGAGCCGCAGGGGCTTGGCACCACCACCATCACCTACAAGCCCTTCGGCATCGGCTTGACCGTGACCCCAACGGTACTGGCGCCGAACCGGATCGCGCTGAAGGTCGCGCCGGAGGCGAGCGACCTCGACTACAGCAACGCGATCGTGCTCAACAACGTGCAGATTCCCTCGATCACCACTCGTCGCGCAGATACCACGGTCGAGCTGGGTGATGGCGAGAGCTTCGTCATCGGTGGCCTGGTCAGCTCCAACATCGTCTCCAACGTCAACAAGATTCCACTGTTGGGCGACCTGCCGATCATTGGTTCGTTCTTCCGTAACTTCGACTACAAGCGCCAGGACAAGGAGCTGGTGATCATCGTCACCCCGCGTCTGGTGCAGCCGCTGGCACGCAACACCGAACTGCCGCTGCCTGGCGAGCGCGAAGCCAAGCCGCATCTTCCCGAATGGGGGTCGTGGTTGCTGGGGCCGGTCAGCCAGGACCCGGTGCCCGGCTTCTCGCGCTGACTTCCATGACGCCTGCGGAACCACGCCCATGCCCTACGCCACCGCCCAGCCGCTGCATCCGCAAGGACCGCCGATGAACCTGGTCCTGTACGGCATCGACCGCGAACTGCTGCCCCGGCTGGCCGCCAAGCTGCCGCCGACCACCACCCTGCACTGGCAGGACAGCAGTGCGCCGACGTCTGCGCAGGACCTGCAACGCGGCCCGCAGAGCCTGGTGCTGCTTGACTTCCGGCCCGCGCACGCGGCCGCCTCGAGCGTGCTGGCACAGCAGCTGCAGCAGACCCAACCGGACCTGGCGCTGGTCGCGG
>OKDH01000071.1_pt1 | contig 18940 bp, 16 predicted proteins | sample 1610621 | NCBI WGS metagenome assembly OKDH01 (sample SAMN04436668, study PRJEB24849) | human gut metagenome | biome: human gut; feature: NICU; material: stool | host: Homo sapiens | place: USA: Saint Louis, MO | collected 2010-06-11
GGGATCAAGTCGTTTGTGGCACAAACGACTTGATCCCCTCCGTCCCCTTTTTTGTGTCATCCCAACGCGTCGGCCCACCACAGTGCGGCCGGTCCCGGCGGCGTGTCGCGGCGCCACAGCAGGTCGCTGTGGATGCGTCGTGGCCAGCCGGGCAGCGTCAGTTCCACCAGCTGCCCGCGGTCGTAGCGCTGTACCAGCGCGCGTGGCAGCTCGGCCCAGCCGATGCCGTCCTCGGCCATCTCCATCACCATCAGGTAGTCGGTGGCGGTCCACGCCAGCCCGGTAACCGCCCGCGCATGGTCGACCTCCGCGCTCAATCGCACCTGCCGGTACCGTGCCAGCTGGGAAGCTGCGCGACGGCCGGCGTCGGCCAGCGCATGGTCGCGCGCCACATACACCGACAGCTCGCTGTGATGGGCCAATGGCCGTGCCACCAGACCATCCGGATAGCTTTCCTGGCGCGGCAGCAGGCCCAGCGCGGCGCGGCCGCTGCCGACCAGCTCCAGCACGTCATCGCCTTCGGCATCCAGCCATTCCAGTTCGATCTCCGGGAATGCTTCGGCAAAGCGCTGCAGCACGCGCTGCTCCGGATCGAGCTGGTACACGTCGGAGAACACCACGGTCAGCCGCGCTTCGACCGGCGCGGCCAGGCGCACACTCAACTGCTGCAGGCGGGCATCGGCGGCGAGGATTTCCTGGGCATGGCCAAGCACCTGGCGCCCGGCCTCGGTCAACCGGGGGTAGCGCCCGCTGCGGTCGAACAGGCTCACCCCGAGGTCGGCCTCCAGATGGGCAATGGCGGTACTGACCGTTGACTGCGTCTTGCGCAGGCGGCGCGCCGCCGCCGAGAACGAGCCCAGCGCGGCGGCTTCCACGAAGGCCTGCAGGGATTCGGGGGAATAGGGCATTGAACCATCGCTCCTGTCGATGGAATCCATTTTGATACCACCGTAAAAGGCGATGATACTGGCCGCCGTCGCCCCTGTCTGCGGGGCGTTCCGGACCCTCCACGCATGCCGTGGACCCATTGAAGAGGCGGCGCGGTCCCCGCCCTGCAAGGAGCTTCACATGTCCCGTACTGTTCCCGCCCGTGGCGCGCTGGCCGCCTGGGCCTGCCTGACCGTGGCGATCATCGCCGAGGTGGTCGGCACCTCGTTCATGGCCCATGCCGCCCGCGATGGCGGCTGGACCGGCTACCTGATCATGGCCGGCGCGCTGGCGCTGTCCTACTTCTTCCTGGCGCAGTCGGTGCGCCGCATCGCCGTGGGCGTGGCCTACGCGGTGTGGGAAGGCCTCGGCCTGACCCTGCTGACCGTGGTCGGCCTCACCGTGTTCGGCGAGAGCCTGTCGCTGCAGCAGTTGGCCGGCCTGATGCTGGCCGTGGCCGGCATCGTCTGCGTCACCCTCGGGGAGGCGCACTGATGAATACCCTGGCCCTGTTTTTCGTGATCTGCTCGGCGTTGATCGACGTCGCCGCCAACATGATGGTGGCCAAGTCGGAAGGTTTCCGTCGTTGGCGCTGGGGCGTCGGTGCTATCGTCCTGGTCTGGATTGCCTTCGCCCTGCTGGGCCAGGCCGTACGCTACATGGATCTGGCCACGGCCTATGCGATGTGGGGGGCGATCGGCGTGATCGGCACCGCCAGCTGCGGCCGCCTGTTGTTCGGTAACCGCCTGCGGCCGATCGGCTGGATTGGCATCGCCCTGGTCACGGCGGCGGTACTGCTGCTAAGCACCGCCAAGTAGCAGCACGTCCGGTCGCGAGCGGGGCGGCGATGATGCAGCGATTTGCGAAGTCGCCCATGCTCATCGACACTGCGGTTTTCCACATGGAGTGCCCGCATGTTCAGCCACATCACCGTAGGAACGAACGACATGGATGCCGCACGTCGCTTCTACGACGCCCTGTTCGCCGCGATGGACGCGCGGGCGGGCGTATTGGACGAGAAGGGACGGCTGCTGTACTTCAAGGATGGGCGGATGTTCGGTGTAACCGCGCCGATCGATGGGCAGCCAGCGTGCCATGCCAACGGTGGCACCATCGGTTTCAGTCTGGGCAGTGCAGAGGCCGTGCGTGCCTGGCAGGAGGCTGGAGTGGCTCACGGTGGCACCGCCATCGAAGATCCGCCCGGCGTCCGCAACATGTCCGGTCGCCAGGTGTTCCTGGCCTATCTGCGTGACCCGGACGGCAACAAGCTGTGTGCGGTGCACGTAATGTCGTGATCGGACAGGATGTGCGTGGCCGCGCCGCAGCCCGCGCGGGCAAGGTGGCACTCCGGCGCGCGCGTGATACCACGGAATGAGCGGACGGGCCTGCGACCGCAGGCCGCAACTTCATGCTCTGTCCACTGCGGTTCAGCCAGAATCGGTCGGCTAACCCTTTGATCTACCGGAGAACGCCGCCCCATGGAAGTACTGGAGCCGCAACAATCCCCGGTGCGCACCCTTCGGCCTGTGTTCGCCTTCGCGGCGATCATTGTCGTGGCGTTCGCGCTGTTCGTCAGCCTGTTCCCGCTCGGCGCGGGCCGCCTTCTGCTCAAGGCACAGGATTGGGCCGCCCTCAACGTCGGCTGGTACTACCTGCTGGCCATGACCCTGTACCTGGTGTTCGTGGTGGGCGTGGCGCTGTCCAAGTACGGTGGCATCAAGCTGGGTGCCGACCATGACGAGCCGGAGTTCAGTTACCTCTCGTGGGCCGGCATGCTGTTCGCCGCCGGCATCAGCATCACCCTGTTCTTCTTCTGCGTGTCCGAACCGCTGACCCACTACCTGCAGCCGCCGCAGGGCGATCCGGCCGCAGGCGAGGCTGGCGCGCGCCAGGCCATGCAGCTGCTGTTCCTGCACTGGGGCCTGCACGGCTGGGGCGTGTTCGCGCTGGCGGCGATGGCGATGGCCTACTTCGCCTATCGCCACAACCTGCCACTGGCCCTGCGCTCGGCGCTGTACCCGCTGATCGGCAAGCGCATCAACGGCCCGATCGGATACACCGTGGACGCGCTGGGCATCGTCGCCACCGTATTCGGCATCGGTGCCGACATGGGCTTCGGCGTGCTGCACCTCAATGCCGGTCTGTCGCACCTGTTCGACATTCCGCACTCCAACCTGGTGCAGATCATCCTGGTGGTCAGCATGATGGGCGCGGCGGTGGCCGTGGCCGTGTCCGGCGTCGAGAAGGGCGTGCGCTGGATGGCCAACATCAACATGCTGCTGGCGATCGCGCTGGTGCTGTTCATGCTGTTCGCCGGGCCGACGCAGTACCTGTTCAGCACGCTGATGCAGAACCTGGGCGACTACCTGGGCAGCGTGGTCGGCAAGAGTTTCGATGTGTACGCCTATGGCGGCCGACCGGAATGGCTGGGCGGCTGGACGGTGTTCTACTGGGCCTGGTGGATCGGCTGGGCACCGTTCGTCGGCCTTTTCATCGCGCGCATCTCACGTGGCCGCACCATCCGCGAATTCGTATTCGGGGTGCTGCTGATCCCGCTCGGCTTCACCCTGGCCTGGCTGTCGATCTTCGGCAACAGCGCGCTGGACCAGGTGCTCCACCACGGCCAGCAGCAACTGGCGCAGCTGGCGGTGGATGATCCACCGACGGTGCTGTACGCGCTGCTGGACGGCTACCCGTGGAGCCGCACGGTGATCGCGGTGACGGTGCTGGTGAGCTTCATCTTCTTCGTGACCTCCGCTGATTCAGGGGCGGTGGTGTTGTCCACGCTGTCGTCGCATGGTGGATCACCCGAAGACGATGGTCCGCGCTGGCTGCGCGTGTTCTGGGGCACGGTGATCGCGGTGCTGACCGCCGGGTTGTTGCTGGCCGGCAGCATCGATGCATTGAAATCGGCGGTGGTGCTGGCATCGCTGCCGTTCTCGGCGATCCTGTTGCTGATGATGTGGGGCCTGACCCGCGCGTTCAGTGACGAGTCGCACCGCAAGCGCGCGCTGCAATACCGGCCATCGCCCTTGATCGGAGACGATCGCCATCATCAGGGCTGGCGCCAGCGCCTGAGCCAGGCCATGCACTTCCCGGTACGCGACCAGGTCTACCGTTTCATGGATGACACGGTGAAGCCGGCGATGGAGGCGGTGGCCGAGCAGCTGCGCGGGCAGGGTTGGGATGTATCCACCCGCTTCGAGGCCGGCGATATGGAGCTGACGGTGAACCACGGCGAGCAGCAGGACTTCCTGTACCGGGTGATCCTCAGCGGCTACCTGACCCCGTCGTTCGCCGCCCAGCAGCTGCGCAATCAGCGCTACTACCGCGCTGAGGTACATCTGTTCGAAGGCAGCCAGGATTACGATCTGGTGGGCTACAGCCGCAAGCAGATCATCAACGACATCATCAGCCAGTACGAACGGCACCTGCAGTTCCTGCACCTGAGCCGTTGATGCGGTGGGTGCGGACCGCGGGACCGCACCGACCTGTAGAGCCGAGCCATGCTCGGCTGCGTGGTGCCGAAGAGCAGCCGAGCATGGCTCGGCTCTACAGTGGCAATCAGAACCGGTAGCGCGCACCCAGCGAGACGAACTGCCCGCGCAGGTTGTACTGGCTGATGTCGAAACCGTTGGAACCGCCAGCCGGGTCGAACGGCGGGTCCTTGTCGGTCAGGTTCAGCGCCGACAGCGACAGCGTGGTGTTGGGAATCCCTTCGTACGCCACATATAGGTCCAGCTGGTGATAGGGCTTGACGCGGTCACGCAGCCCCGGGTTGCTGGTCGCCGTCGCCACGCGCTGGTCGTAGCCGCTTACGTACTGCAGGCTCAGCGTGCTGCTCCAGTCGCCCACCGCCCAGTTCAATGAGGTGGTGCCGCGGGTGCGAGGCAGCGCGCCGTGGCGGTTGTTGCCGGCGCCGTCATACGGTGCTTGGCCGGCCACCAGCGGTTGCTTGAAGCTGAGCAGGTGGGTCCAGCTGCCGGCCACGGTGAAGGTGCCCCAGCCGTCGGTACGGAAGGTACGGCTGGCGTCCAGGTCCAGCCCCGAGGTGGTCAACTCGCCCTGGTTGGCGTACTGGTTGGTGATGAACTGGATGCGTCCCTGCGCATCACGTTGCACGCGGCCCGGGAACAGGGTCGGGTTGTCGACGATGAACTGCGCGCTGTCCGGCTTGACCAGGTTGTCCTGCTCGATGCGGTACCAGTCCAGGCCGATGCTGGTATCGCCATCCGGCGACCACACCGCACCCAGGTTGAAGTTGCGCGAACGTTCGGCCTTCAGGTCCGGGTTGCCGGTGCGGATGTTGGTGATGCCACGGCTGCCGCCGGGCTGCAGCGGATCCAGCGGATCGATCACCGAACCATAGCTGACGGTCTGGCCGGGTGCGATTTCCGGCAGCGACGGTGCACGGAAGCCGCGGGAGAACGAGCCGCGCAGCAGCAGGCTGTCCAGCGGTTGCCAGCGCAGCGCCACCTTCGGTGAGAACGCCTTGCCGAAGTCGTCGTAGTGGTCGCCGCGGCCCGCAACCTGCAGTTCCAGCGTGCGATGCAGCGGCACGCTCAGTTCGGCGTAGGCGGCGCTGACCTGGCGCTCGCCGTTCACCACGTTGATGGCCGGGCGCAGTTCGGTGCCCGACAGCACCTGTGCACTGGTGCGCGCGTCCAGTGATTCCTTGCGGAACTCTGCACCCCAGGCGAAGCCGATCGCACCGGCCGGTAGCTCCCACAGCGAGGTCGAGGCCTTCAGGTTCAACGAATGCAGCTTGTACCAGCCCGGACGCTTGGTCTGCAGGCGCAGTGCATCCAGTGCCCCCGGCGTGCTGGACGGGTTGAGGAAGTTGTAGCTGCCATCGCGCAGGATCTGTTCGAACGCGTAGCGGTTGACGAAATTGTCGACGTACTCGCGCTGCGCACTCTGCGAGGTCAGCGCCGCGACTTCCCAGTCCCAGCGTTCACCGCTGCCGCGCACGCCGGCCAGTGCACGGTAGAACACCTGGGTGTTGTCCTTCAGGCGCGGGCCGAGGTCGAAGAAGGTGTACTCGAATGGCAGGGGCGTGCTGCCCGGATTGTTCGGGTGGCCGACCGGCAGCACCGCCGGCACGTCGATCAGGGTGCCGGTGGCCGGGTTATACGCGCGCAGGCCCGGGCCGACGGTCAGCGGCGCGCTGAAGATCTGGTCGGCCTTGTTGTGGCTGTACAGCACGTCGGCGAACGCTTCGACGCTGTCATTGAAGCGGTAGGTTGCACTCAACGAGGCCTGCAGGCGCTCGGCGCCGGGCTGCAGGGTCTTGACCGGCTGCGCATTGAAGGCGCCGGCCTGGCCGGGCAGGGTACTGCCGAAGTCGCTGTACGGGCGCAGCTGGCTGCCATCCGGGCAGTTCGCGAACGGCTGCGGTGCACGCGGGTTGCTCAGCCAGTTGCCACCGGCGGTGGGCCAGCCGGCCAGGCGTCCGCCGGGCTTGTCGCGGAAATCGCCGCTGCGGGTATAGGCGCGCTGGTCGGCGTCGAGGCGATCACGCTTGAGCAGGTCCAAGCCGAACAGCACGTTCCAGCCCTGCTGCTCCAGGTCGCCGAAGCCGGCCAACAGGTTGGCCTTGCGTTCGTTCAAGCCGCCCTCGGTGGCGGTACCGAAGCCGCCACCCACTTCCACGCCCTGGAAGTTCTTGCGCAGGATGATGTTGATGACGCCGGCGATGGCATCGGAACCGTACACCGCCGAGGCGCCGTCCTTGAGCACTTCGATGCGCTCGACGGCGCTGATCGGCAACGCGTTGAGGTCGACGAACGTGTCCTGGGTATTGAGCGCGAAGCCGAAGTTGGACACGCGGTAGCCGTTGACCAGCACCAGCGTGTTCTTCGGTGACAGGCCACGCAGGCCGATCGAGGCAGAGCCGGCGGCGAAGCTGCCGGTGTACTGCTCATCGAAACTGTTGCCGGCATTGGCCGACAGGTTGCGCAGCACGTCGGTAAGGGTGGAGCGGCCGGTCTGCTCGATCTGTTCGCGGCTGACGATCTGCACCGGGTTCGGCCCGGCGGTATCACTGCGCTTGATGTTGGAGCCGGTCACCAGCACGGTGCCGAGAGTGGTGCTGTCCTTGCCGGTATCGGCCGATTCAGCGGCGCCGGCAGCGCCGGCGGTGAGGCTCAGCGCAATGGCGCCGGCTAGCAGGTTCAGGGTGGTGCGGTACATGGAAGCGACAACGCCAAACGGGGGAGGAGCCGTCAGTACCGCACGCAGGTACATGCGCCTTCCAATGACGAAAGCGCATTCAGTTATACAGCACAGGTTCTTAATGAACGGAGCGAGGAGTGCGGAGCATTTGGTCCGCACGCTCCTGTAGAGCCGAGCCTACGTTCGGCTGCGCACACTGACCGGAAAGCAGCCGAGCATGGCTCGGCTCTACAGAAGGCAATGCCAGCCCATCACGGCCGCAGCAGCACCTTGCCGTTGCGGCCCGAGCCTCCTGCGACCTTCGCTGCCTGGGCGATGTCGTCCAGCGCGAAGATCTGCTCCACCGGCAGCGTCAGCTCGCCGCCAGCAGCACGCTTCAGCAGCTCGCCCACCAGCCGGCGCTTGTCTTCCACCGCCATCGCCTGGCTGACCTTGCTGCCCCAGAAGCCCTTCACCGTGGCTTCCTTGTAGATCAGGCCGCCGGCCGGGACGCGCATCGGTTCGCCGCTCATCACCCCGAACGACACCAGCGTGCCGTTGTGGCCGAGCAGGTCGACCAGGTCACCGCTGGCGTCGCCGCCGATGGAATCCACGGCGGCCGCCGCCTGTGCTTCGCCGGTCGCTTCACGAACGCGATCCTTCCACCCGTCCAACGAGGTGTCGAACACATGATCGATGCCCAGCGCCTGCAACTGCGCCACGGCAGCGGCGTTGCGCACCAGGTTGGCCACATGCACGCCACGCGCCTTTGCCAGCATCGCCAGCGACTTGCCGACCGCGCCGTTGGCGGTGTTCTGCACGATCCACTGGCCTGCTTCGACGTGCAGGAACTCCAGCAGCATCAGCGCGCTCAGCGGCATGGCGATCAGCTGTGCGGCCATCTCGTCCGGGATCGCCTCCGGCATCGGAATCACCATGCGTGCCGGTGCAATGAACGCTTCGGCCCAGGTACCGTGCACCGAGGCGGCGGCAACCCGCTGGCCGATCTGCAGGCCGTCCACGCCATCGCCGAGTGCATCGACCACGCCCAGTGCTTCACTGCCACCGATCGCAGGCAGTGTCGGCTTGTACCCGTAGAGGCCACGCACGGTCAGCAGGTCGTGGTTGTGGATCGAGGCCAGCACGGTGCGGATGCGCACCTCGCCGGGACCGGGTTCGGGCAGGGCGGCATCGGCAATGGCGAGGACGTCGGCCGGGTTGCCGAAGGAGGAGTACTGGGCAGCGCGCATGGGCGGTGTTCCGGGGAAAGTGGATGTTGTACCGAACTGGGGACGCAGGGCATGTCGACAAGGCGTCGCTGCTGCAACACGGCATCCTGCGACTGATCGTCGCGGCATGTCGTGATTACCGCATCTTGTGTTGACGGTTCGAGTCATCCCCACTATGTTGTGGCCGTCACCCCCGGTCAGCCGCCGCCGCCGGACATGCAGCAAACGTCCCACGGCCCGCCCCTGAAGGCTTGCCGTGTCGACGCGGCCGCCACCGTGCGGACGCAGGTCGCCCCCACGGCCCGGATACCGGCCGCAGGCGCAGGCAGATGCCGACGACCTCCGTTCCCGCACCCTGGCAATCCACCCGTTTGCCCCGTGCGCCGGTATCGCGTCCAGGGCCGCCATGGCATCGACCGCCAAAGCGCGTGCGAGCCTGGAGTTTCACCACCATGACCGACAGTACCTTCCGCGCGGCCGATCTGGCCGGCGCCGGCGACGCTTTGCGCGCTGGTGGCGAGCGCGTGCCGACCTGGATCACCAAGGAGGCCGGCAACCGCCGCCTGCCGTTCGACGCTGAGCGGCTGCAGGGCAGCATCGATGCCGTGCATGCCGAGTTCCCGCAGCTGGATGTGAGCGACTACCGCCGCGTGGTGCAGGCAATGGTCGAGCGCAAGCCCAGCATCAGCGCCGATGACCTGGTCGATCTGCTGATCCGCGAGGCGGAATCGCGGGTGGACCTGGTCGCGCCCGAGTGGGAACAGTTCGCCGCGCGCATCTACCTGCGTCGCCTGTACAAGCGTGCCAGCCGCAACCGCTTCTACGATGTCAGCCTGAAGTACGGCTCCTACGTGGGCCTGCAGGAAAGCCTCGCCGATCGTGGCATCTACAGCAACGACATCCTGCGCTGCTATTCCAAGGAAGAGCTGCAGCAGGCCGGTGAGATGATCGATCCGGAACGCGACCGCCTGTTCGCCTACAACGGCCTGTACCTGCTGGCCACGCGCTATCTGGCCAGCGACCGCAGCCGCGAGGTCTATGAGCTGCCGCAGGAGCGCTGGCTGACCATTGCGCTGTACCTGATGCAGGAGGAAAAGCCGCGCGAACGCCGCATGCAGCTGGTCGGCGAGGCGTACTGGGCGCTGTCCAACCTGTACATGACGGTGGCTACGCCGACCCTGGCCAACGCCGGCAAGGTGGGCGGCCAGCTGTCCAGCTGCTTCATCGACACGGTGGACGACAGCCTGCAGGGCATCTATGACTCCAACACCGATATCGCGCGCGTGTCCAAGCACGGCGGCGGTGTTGGCGCCTACCTGGGCTACGTGCGCAGCAGCGGCGCGCCGATCCGCGGTGTGGCCAATTCCTCCGGTGGCGTGGTGCCGTGGATCAAGCAGCTCAACAACACGGCGGTGTCGGTTGATCAGCTTGGCCAGCGCAAGGGCGCGGTGGCGGTATACCTGGACATCTGGCACCGCGACATCGAAGCCTTCATGGACCTGCGCCTCAACAACGGTGACCAGCGCCTGCGCGCGCACGATGTGTTCACCTCGGTGTGCGTACCCGACCTGTTCATGGAAGCGGTCGAACGCCGCGCCGACTGGTACCTGTTCGACCCGCACGAGGTGAAGCAGGCCAAGGGCTGGTACCTGCAGGACTTCTACGATGAGAAGCGCGGTTCGGGCAGCTTCCGCGACCGCTATGCCGAGCTGGTGGCCGATGAGCGCATCAGCCGCCGCACGGTGAAGGCCATCGATCTGTTCAAGCGGATCATGCTCAGCCAGCTGGAAACCGGCAACCCGTTCCTGTTCTACCGCGACGAGGTCAATCGCAGGAACCCGAACAAGCACGCGGGCATGATCTATTCCAGCAACCTGTGCACCGAGATCCTGCAGAACATGAGCCCGACGCGGATGATCCAGGAGATCGTCAGCGGCGACCAGATCGTCACCACGCGCCGTGCCGGTGACTTCGTGGTCTGCAACCTGTCCTCGATCAACCTCGGCCGGGCGATCAGTGCACCTGATGACCTGCTGGCCACCGATGTGCTGGAGCGCCTGATCCCGATCCAGGTGCGCATGCTCGACAACGTGATCGACCTCAACGCGTTGCCGGTGCCGCAGGCCACGATCACCAACCACAAGTACCGTGCCATCGGCCTGGGCACGTTCGGTTGGCACCACCTGCTGGCGCAGCAGGCGATCCAGTGGGAATCTCCGGATGCCGAAGCATTGGCCGACCGTCTCTACGAACGCATCAACTTCCTGACCATCCAGGCCAGCGCGCAACTGGCGCGGGAGAAGGGCAGCTACCCCATGTTCGCCGGCAGCGATTGGCACAACGGACGCTACTTCCGTGACCGCGGCTACAGCGGCGCGGCCTGGGACAGCCTGGCCCGCGAAGTCGCCAGGCATGGCCTGCGCAACGGTTGGCTGCTTGCAGTTGCGCCGAACATGAGCACCGCGCAGATTGCAGGCTCCACGGCCTCCATCGACCCGATCTACAGCGCGTTCTACTACGAGGAAAAGAAGGACTTCCGGCGGCCGGTGGCGGCGCCGGGTCTGTCGCTGGAGACCTGGCCGTACTACGAGAAGGGTGCCTACAAGGTCGACCAGTTCGCCAGCGTGCGCCAGAACGCGCGCCGCCAGCGCCATGTCGACCAGTCGATCAGCTTCAACCTGTACGTGCCCAGCACCATCCGCGCCAGCACGCTGCTGGAGTTGCACCTGAGCGCCTGGCGCGAAGGCCTGAAGACCACCTACTACGTGCGCTCCAACGACATCGACATCAGCGAATGCGAGTGGTGTTCAAGCTGACCACCGGCGGCCCACGGTAGTGCCGGCCGCTGGCCGGCAACACGAAGGAAAGAGAACGAAGGCATAAACCATGGCAACCCCCCTCGATCGCATCAAGATACTCGAACCACGCCATCCCAACCGCAGCACCGGCATCATCAACGGCCAGACCAGCGGCATCCTCAACTGGAACGATATCCCGTACCCGTCGTTCTATCGGGCCTACAAGGAGCTGTCGACCAACTTCTGGATTCCCGACGAAGTGGACATGAAGCTGGATGCGCGCCAGTACGGAGAGCTGTCAGGGCGCGAAAAGAACGCCTACGACTCGATCATCGGCCTGCTGGCCACGCTCGATTCGCCGCAGACGCGCTTCATCTACAACGTGGCCGAGTACATCACCGATCCGGCCGCGCACGCCAACGCGGCGATCATCGGCCAGCAGGAAGTGATCCACAACGAGAGCTACAGCTACGTGCTGGCCTCGATCACCGACCTGCCGAACCAGAACCGGATCTTCGAGATCGCCCGCACCCACCCGACCATCATCAAGCGCAATGCCCCGATCATGGGCGCGTATGACGATTTCATGCGCGAGAAGACCGCCGAGACCCTGCTCAAGTCGTTGATCCAGTCCTCGATCCTGGAGGGCATCAACTTCTATTCCGGGTTTGCGTACTTCTACAACATGGTGCGGCAGAACCGCATGAACGGCACCGGCAAGATCATCAGCTTCATCAATCGCGACGAGCTGGCGCATACCAAGTTCATCAGCGAGCTGATCCGCGCCATCATCGGCGAAAACCCCGAGCTGCAGACCAATGAGTTGACCGCCTATGTGCACCAGTCATTCGAACATGCCATCGAGCTTGAGACGCAGTGGTCGTCGGAGGTGCTGGATGGCATCGATGGCATCGACGTGGACGAGATGGTGCGCTACGTGAAGTACCGCGCCAACAAGATGGCCGGCATGCTCGGGATCGAGCGCCTGTACAGCGACACCACTGACAACGTGATGCCGTGGATCAAGGCCTACGCCGACAACTTCACCGAAACCAAGACCGACTTCTTCGAGATGCGCAATGCAAGTTACAAGAAGACCAATGTCGACAACGGCTTCGACGATCTCTGAGCCCGGCGCCGCGCTGAGCATCCTGATGGTGGTCGCCTCCTTGAGCGGCAACACCCGCGAACTCGGCCGGCAGATCGCCGAGCGCTGCCGCGCGGCAGGTCATGCGGTGCACTGGCAGGAGGCCGACGACCTGCGCCAGGCACCGCCGCTGGCGGCCGATGAGGCCGACTTGGTGCTGCTGGGCTGCTGGACCGACAACGCCGGGCGCACGCCAGCGGAGATGAAGGCGTGGGTGGCCGGCATTGCCGAGCGCGGTCAGCAGCCACGCCAGCTGGCGGTGTTCGGTACCGGCGAAACGCAGTGGGGGCAGGCGTACTACTGCGGCGCCGTGCACCGGCTGATCCGCTATTTCCGCAGCGACTATCCGCCGCTCGAGATCGAGCAGATGCCGCATGGCGAGCGTCACGCCGCAGCCATCGACGCCTGGACCGATGCGATCCTGGCCCACTACTGGAGCAACCACGATGCAGATCATCGACGCCACCACGCCTGAGCAGTTCCAGCAGCTGCTGGCCGAGCACCCGCGGGTGCTGGTGGATTTCCACAAGGACCACTGCCCGGGATGCCGGATGCTGGAGATGTCGCTGCACCGGGTGGCCAACAGCGTCGCGGGGCAGGGCACCACGTTGCTGCGCGTGCAGCTGGAGGTGCTGGGTGAGGCGTTCTTCAGGGAGCTGGGGCTGCGGCAGACGCCGACCCTCTCGCTGTTCCGTGACGGTGATGAGCGCACGCGCCTGGCCGGGTTCCAGTCGCCGCAGCAGATCGAAGCCGCGATCGCGTTGCATTTGTAGAGCCGAGCCCATGCTCGGCTGCCGTTCGCGCCGTGAGCGATGAGTCGAGCATGGCTCGACTCTACAAGGGCATCCACGCATGGCGTGGATCTACCGGGGCAGGGTCCGTGGTTTGGCGTCAGGCTCCGCTGAAGGTATCCACCAGCAGCTTCACATTCAGCACCACAATCACCAGCGCGATCACCCAGGCGATCGCGCCCAGCCAGCGCGGGGCCACCAGCGCGCCCATCGTCACCTTGTCGGTCACGATCCGCACCAGCGGGATGATCGCGAACGGCAGCTGCATCGACAGCACCACCTGGCTCAGCACCAGCAGCTTCACCGCGCCCTGGTCGCCGAACAGCAGGATCACCACCACCACCGGAATGATCGCCAGCGCACGTGTGATCAGCCGTCGCAGCCATGGCGGCATTCGCAGGTGCAGGAAGCCTTCCATCACGATCTGGCCGGCCAGCGTCGCGGTGACTGTCGAATTCAGGCCTGACGCCAGCAGCGCCACCGCGAACAAGGTCGCCGCCGCACCCACGCCCAGCATCGGCGCCAGCAGCTGGTGGGCCTGCTCGATGTCTTCCACGTCGAATCGGCCATTGGCATGGAACACCGCCGCCGCCAGGATCAGGATGCTGGCGTTGATGAACAATGCGAGTGTCAACGCGAGGGTGCTGTCGGTGACCGCCCAGCGCAGCGCGCTGCGGCGGCCTTCATCCGTGCGCGGGTAGGCGCGGGTCTGCACGATGGACGAATGCAGGTACAGGTTATGCGGCATCACCGTGGCACCGATGATGCCGATCGCAATGTACAGCGCGTTCGGATCGGTCACTACCTGTGCGCGCGGAATGAATCCGCCCAGCACCGCCATCACTGGCGGGGCAGCCATCGCGATCTGCACCACGAAGCAGGCGAAGATCACCATCAGCAGCGCGATCACGAAGGCTTCGAGCGCACGGAAGCCGCGGTTCATCAGCAGCAGAACCAGCAGCGTATCCAGCGCAGTGATCACCGCACCCCAGAGCAGTGGCAGGTCGAACAGCAGTTTCAGTGCGATCGCGGTGCCGATCACCTCGGCCAGGTCGCAGGCGATGATCGCCGCCTCGCAAAGCGCCCAAAGTGCCAGGTTCACCGGCTTCGGGTAGCGGGCGCGGCAGGCCTGCGCGAGGTCCATGCCGGTGGCGATGCCGAGCCGTGCCGACAGCGCCTGCAGGATCACCGCCATCAGGTTGGAAATGAGGATGACCGACAGCAGCAGGTAGCCGAAGCGCGAACCACCGGCGAGGTCGGTGGCCCAGTTGCCCGGGTCCATGTAGCCGACCGAGATCATGTAGCCCGGGCCGAGGAAGGCCAGCAGGCGGAACCACCAGTGACCCTTGTCGGGTACCGCCACCGAGGCGTTGAGCGCGCCCAGGCTGGCCGGAGTGGAGGCCGAAGGGTCGCGGGGCGCCAGGGTGTTCATGGCCCGAATATAGCTCCTGCTATAGTCATTAGCAATGTGAAACAATCGTCTTTATCGCTTTACTGGTCCAGAATTCAGGTTCAACACCGGATCACCCCGGAAGGACAGGCGCAGGCGTGGGCAAGACCGACGATTCGACATCGCTGAAGAGCACCCCCTTGATCGAGGCCGAGCGCCAGGTCGAGAGCTTCCGGCAAGTGCGCGAGGCGCACCGGATGGAGCTGGTGGAGGACTATGTCGAGCTGATCTCGGACCTGCTGGCCGACGGCGGCGAGGCCCGCCAGGTCGACATCGCGACGCGTCTGGGCGTGGCCCAGCCTACGGTGGCGAAGATGCTGCGGCGCCTGGCCCGTGATGGTTGGGTGGTGCAGCGGCCGTACCGTGGCGTGTTCCTGACCCCGGAAGGTGAGGCGCTGGCCCATGCCAGCCGCCAACGCCACCAGACCGTGGAGCGTTTCCTGCTGGCGCTGGGGGTGGACGCAGATACCGCGCGGCGCGATGCGGAGGGCATCGAGCACCATGTCAGCGAACAGACACTGGCTCTGTTCGAGGCATTCGTGCGCAGGGCCGAGGGCGGCTGAGCCACGTTTCCTGTAGAGCCGAGCCATGCTCGGCTGCTGTTCGCGCGATGACAGGGAGCATCTACGCATGGCGTGGATCTACAATCCAGGCGGGCAGCGCGCCTGCTGCTGCGCGCACGCGCGTCTCGTCCCTTCCTTCAACACCGGCTGCAGGCCTTCATAGCGCCGGCCCTGCCATCCGTTGGCCAGCACCTTCCCATCCGCATCGATCAGCACCAGGTTCGGTGGTGCCAATCCGGCCAATGCCTGCAGTGCCGGCATGCGCGCGGCGCGGCGCGGGTCCAGCACCGGCCACGGCATGTCCTGCGCGTGCATGTAGCGGCGAAGCGCGCTCTCGCTCTCATCCTGGCTGACGTACACCACTTCGGTATCGGCGCCGGCTTGGCGCAGGGCATCACGCACGCTGCGCAGCGTGGGTACGAAGGCATGGCACGGTGCACACCAGTCGGCGCCGAAGTACAGCGCCACCAGTTTCGGCGGCGACGACCACTGCATCGGCCGTAGCGATCGCTGCTCCGGCCGCATCAGCGAGGCCGAAACCTGCGCGTGCAGGTCCGCAGCCATCGCCGGTGCGGCCAGCAGCACGGCACAGGCCAGCACCAACGCTCGCAGAGCTTCAGAACGCATAGCGCAGGTTGACGTACCACGAACGTGCAAAGCGCGGCCCGTAGACATAGTCGCTGTCACGCAGCGCGCCCACTTCCAGATCTTTCTGGCGCTGATCGAACACGTTCTTGACGCCCGCGGCCACCGACACTTCCTGCTGCGCCTGCGTGCCCAGATGGCGGTGCCAGCGCGCTCCGAGGTCGGTGACCAGGAATGACCGCGTGCGGTGCAGCTCGCCCAGCCGGTTGTTCAGCACCGACATCGGCCCGGTATGGCGCAGCGCGACGAAGGTTTCCCACGGTTCGGCAGGCATCCAGCTGAGCTGCGCCAGGCCGGTCCAGCGTGGTGTCTTCAGGTAGTCGCGGCTTTCGATGATGGTATCGCCACCGTCGCCAGTGTCGTCGAAGATGCGCTGCGGTTCGCGGAAGCGCGAGCGGTACCACGAGGCACCGGCGGTCAGGCGCCATTGCGGCGACGGCTGCCAGCCGAGGTTGGTTTCCGCACCCAGCACGTTCGAGCCGGAGGCGTTGTAGCGCAGCTGGCTCAGCTGGCCGTCATCGCCGCGCTGGATCTCGCCCAGCGCGAAGGTGTCGCGGATGCGTGCATGGGAGGCGGTGGCATCCCAGCTCCACACCGGATTGGCCGGGTCCGAACGCCAGTCGAAGCCGAACAGGGTGGTCAACGCGCGTTCCTCTTTCAGGCCATCGGTGTTGCGCACGCGCACCTGCTCGCCACCGAGGGTATCGACATGTACGTCCTCGACGAAAATCTCCGGTGCACGGAAACCGGTGGCGACGCCCGCCCGCCATTTCAGGTTCGGAGTGGCCTGCCAGGCCAGCGCGATGCGCGGCGAGAACACCGCGCTGTCCAGCTCCGAGCTCTTGTCCACGCGTGCGCCCAGTACCAGGTCGACGTTGTCGCGCAGGCTCCACTCGTCCTGGATGAAGGCGCCCAGGTTGTGGAAGGTCGCATCCTCCAGCACCGCGAGACGCTGCCCGTCACCGGTGCGGTTGTCGTCGCGCAGCGCCTCGTGCTTGTACTGCACACCGAAGGCCAGCGCATGCGCGCCGCGGCGCCAGTTCAACTGGCTGTCGATGTAGTGCAGCGGGTTGTGGGTGCGGCCGTACTGGCGCCACGAACGCGAGGCCGCGCTGCCGGCCACGTTGCGGTCCAGCTGCAACGGGTCATAGCCGGGCGCCGAGGGATCGGTGACCACGTCGCCCAGGCCACCATAAAAGCTGTCGCGGTCGATGTCGGCGAAGGCATAGGCCAGGCGGAAATCGACGTCGGCAGTGATCTCCTGGTCCCACGACACGCTGCCGCGGCGGTATTTCGTATCCAGCGATTCGGCGATGTTGGCCAGGTACTCTGGCTGGTCCAGGCGGTTGCCGCCGCGGCGGGTTTCATCGGTCACCTGCAGGTCCAGGCGCAGCCGCGTGCCCGGCGTGGGCGCGTACCAGGCCTGCAGCCCGCCGCCCTTGAGGTTCTTGCGGGTGATCTCGGTGTAGCCGTCACCGTTGTAGTCGATGCCGCTGTTCCAGTTGCGCTGGGCAATCACCGACAGGCCGGCGTCTGCGTCCTTGGCGACCAGGTCCAGTCGAACGTCGGCGTTCTTCTGCGGCGTACCCTTCAGCACATCCACGCCGGCCTGCACGTGGCCACCGCTGCGCGCCGGCAGCGGCGGAATCAGGTTGATCACACCGGCAACTGCGCCCGGTCCGTACAGCGCCGAGCCGCCGCCCTTGACCACTTCGATGCGGTCGACGAACCCGGCCGGGATCTGCTCCAGACCGTACACGCTGCCCAGCGTGGACAGCAGCGGAATGCCATCGAACAGGAGCTGGTTGTAGGCGCCGGGCAGGCCCAGCAGCTGTACTTCGCTGGTGTTGCAGTTCTGGCAGTTGCTCTCCACGCGCAGGCCGTTGATCAACTCGGCGGCGCGCGAGAAGTCGGTGGCCGCGCGCAGCGCAATGTCTTCCTTGCGCAGCACTTCGGTGCGGATCGGCACGTCCGACAACAGGCGTTCGCTGCGCGTGGCGGTGCTGACCTTGACCTGCACACGGTCCAGTTCGGGCGGTTGCGGAGTGGCGGCCAGTGCAGGCAGCGGCAGGGGCAGTGCAATGGCGGCGGCCAGCGGCAACCGTCGGAAGCGGTGGGGGATAGAGCGCATGAGGGCGTCGTCCTTGTGGGAAGAAAGGCGGCGAGGGCGACCTGGCTGACGCATATGAAAGCAATGACTTATGAATATAGCAAGTGCTATATAACGAAGCCGCAGCAATTTCGGGTGGAGCGCCGGTCGAATCAGATCATGCAGGTGTTATAACATTACAACTGACAGCGACCACCCTGCCGCTGGTCATAGGCGGAGGATGGAATAGTCGTGGGGGCAGTGGGGACGGGGTCAGAGCCCTTTCCTTTGGAAAGGGATCTGCCCCGGGAGCGGATCGTCAGCCGCGGCGGAATGCGGCGGGCGTGCGGGCGCCGACGATGATCATGCGGATCATCGTGGAGATCTGTTCGACCAGCTCCGGATCCTTCTCCGGAGGCAGGTCCATGGCGGTGGCACCCATCGCGAACACCAGCCGGGTGATGGCCTTGGCCACCAGTTCGGGGGCATGCAGTACGGCGCCATCCAGTGCGGCCAGGCGCACCAGGTCGTGCTGCAGCTCTTCCTCGAAATAATGCAGCTCGCGTTCGACTGCGTGCTTGAAGTCGTCCGAGCCGACCGCGCCTTCGCGCAACAGCACGTGCAGCAGCTTGTCGTCGGCGCGCAGCTGTTCCATGAAGGTCTCCACCGAAACCCGCACCACGCTGGTGGCGGTGGAGGTGGCGCGCTGGCGGGCCTCGCCGATGATGGTGCGCAGCGAGCGGCCGGCTGCGTCGATCAGCGCTACGGCCAGTTCGTCCATGTCGCGGAACTGCCGGTAGAAGCTGTTCGGCGCGATGCCGGCCTCGCGTGCCACTTCGCGCAGGCTGAGCGTGGACAGGCTGCGGTGCGGCCCGATCAGTTTCAGGGCGGCGGCCAGCAGATCCTCGCGGCTCACCGTACGGCGGGCCGGGCTGTTGGCATCTTCAGGCGTCGACAAGACGGTGGCGGCGGCCATGGCGGTTCCGGTGGGGCGAGGCTGAATCATACCCAATCCGGTTCAATATACACATGTATACACAGATGTATGTGCGCCCGTATAGTGCGCGTATGAGCGCTGTCGTCCGTCCATCCCTGTTCTCTCCTTACCGCTGTGTCTCGCCGTCGCTGTTCGATTTCTGGGCGGGCCA
>OKDH01000072.1_pt1 | contig 18861 bp, 15 predicted proteins | sample 1610621 | NCBI WGS metagenome assembly OKDH01 (sample SAMN04436668, study PRJEB24849) | human gut metagenome | biome: human gut; feature: NICU; material: stool | host: Homo sapiens | place: USA: Saint Louis, MO | collected 2010-06-11
CGCGCCGCTGCTGGATGACCTGCCCGCCGAGGCCCGCGCCACCGTGCGCGAGGCGGCCACCGCGTTGCTGGCCGACCTGCCACGCAATGCCGCCGGCCAGCCGCTGGCCGACTACGTGCGCCTGCGTGTGCTCGCCCGCCGTCGCTGACTTGACCGTTCCGCTTTCTTTACTGATGTTCGCTATCTCGTACTTCTGCCAGGCATACGCATGACTTCCGCACCCCGCACCCTGTACGACAAACTGTGGGACGCCCACGTGGTGGTTCCCGAATCCGAGAGCGCGCCCGCCGTGCTGTACATCGACCTGCACCTGATCCACGAGGTGACCTCGCCACAGGCATTCACCGAACTGCGCGAGCGCGGCCTGGCGCCGCGCCGCCCGGACCGCACCAAGGCGACGATGGACCACTCCACGCCGACCTTGCCGGCTGCGGCCGACGGCACGCTGCCCTACGCCAGCGCCGCTTCCGAGGCACAGGTCGCCACCCTGGCGCGAAATTGCGCCGAGCACGGTATCGAACTGTTCGACATGGCCTCGGACAACCGCGGCATCGTCCACGTCATTGCGCCGGAACAGGGCTTCACCCAGCCGGGCATGACCATCGTCTGCGGTGACAGTCACACCTCCACCCACGGTGCATTCGGCTCGCTGGCCTTCGGCATCGGCACCAGCGAGGTCGGCCACGTGCTGGCCACGCAGTGCCTGCTGCAGCGCAAGGCCAAGACCTTCGCGATCACCGTTGACGGTGCGCTGGCACCCGGCGTCGGCGCCAAGGATGTGGTCCTGCACATCATCGGCGTGATCGGCGTCAACGGCGGCACCGGCCACGTGATCGAGTTCCGTGGCAGCACCATCGAAGCGATGGACATGGAACAGCGCATGACCCTGTGCAACATGTCGATCGAAGCAGGTGCACGCGCCGGCATGGTCGCGCCCGACCAGGTCACCTTCGACTTCGTCGCCGCTACGCCGCGCGGCCCCAAGGGCGCCGACTTCGACGCTGCCGTGGCGCGCTGGCAACAGCTGCGCAGCGATGATGGCGCGCGCTTCGACAGCGAAGTGCACATCGACGCCGCCGACATCCGCCCGACCCTGACCTGGGGAACGCATCCGGGTACCGCGATCGCCGTGGATGCGCCGATTCCCGCCGCCAACGATGCCGCCGCACAGAAGGGCCTGGACTACATGCACTTCCAGGCCGGCAAGGCGCTGGCGGGCACACCGGTGGACGTAGTGTTCGTTGGTTCGTGCACCAACGGCCGCCTGAGCGACATGCGCGAAGTCGCACAGGTGCTGCGCGGCCGTCGTGTCGCCGAGCGCGTGCGCATGCTGGTGGTACCGGGCTCGGAGATCGTCAAGCGCGAGGCCGAGGCCGAGGGCATCCACGAGATCGTGCGCGCGGCCGGTGCCGAATGGCGCGAGCCGGGCTGCTCGATGTGCATCGCGATGAACGGCGATCTGGTCGCCCCCGGCCAGCTGGCCGTGAGCACCAGCAACCGCAATTTCGAAGGCCGCCAGGGCCCCGGTTCGCGCACGCTGCTGGCCTCGCCGATGAGCGCCGCATGGGCGGCGGTGAACGGGCACGTCGCAGATACCCGCGAACTGTTCGCACAGGAGGTGGCGTGATGGCCGGTTTCCGTACCCTGACCTCGGCCAGCGTGGTGCTGCGCCAGACCAACATCGACACCGACCAGATCATCCCGGCGCGGTTCCTGTCCACCACCGAGCGTGCCGGGCTGGGTCGCAACGCGTTCAACGACTGGCGCTGGCAAGCTGATGGTTCGCCGGTGGCCGACTTCGCCTTCAACCAACCGCACAACGCCGGCCGCAGCATCCTGCTGGCGGGCCGCAATTTCGGTTGCGGCTCGTCGCGCGAACACGCTCCCTGGGCACTGACCGACCTGGGCCTGCGTGCCATCGTCAGCAGCGAGATCGCGGACATCTTCCGCGGCAACGCGCTGAAGAACGGCCTGCTGCCGATCGTGCTGGACGAGGCCGACGTGCAGGCGCTGATGCAGCGCCCGGACGATGCGCTGACCATCGACGTGGCTGCGCGCGAACTGCGCACCCCCGATGGCCGCGTCTATTCCTTCCCGCTGGATGGCTTCTCGCAGACCTGCCTGCTGGAAGGCGTCGACCAGTTGGGGTATCTGCTGGGCCGTGTCCCTGAAATCGAACGTTACGAGAGTGAGCATGCACGCTGAAATTGTTGTCCTGCCCGGTGATGGCATCGGCCCGGAAGTGGCCGCCGCGGCAGTTGCCGTCCTGCAGGCGGTCGCCGGACGCTTCAACCACACCTTCACCTTCAGCGAGCACGACATCGGTGGCATTGCCATCGACCGCCACGGTGAACCGCTGCCGGCGTCGACCCTCGCCGCCTGCCAGGCCGCCAATGCGGTGCTGCTGGGCGCGGTCGGCGGCCCGAAGTGGTCCGACCCGAACGCCAAGGTGCGCCCGGAACAGGGCCTGCTGGCGATCCGCAAGGCGCTGGGCCTGTATGCGAACCTGCGCCCGGTGCGTACCCACGAGGCCGCGCTGCACGCCTCGCCGATCAAGGCCGAGCTGCTGCAGGGCGTGGACTTCGTGGTGGTGCGTGAACTGACCGGCGGCATCTACTTCGGCGACAAGACCCGCGACGCCGACAGCGCCAGCGACCTGTGCCGCTACACCGTGGCCGAAATCGAGCGCGTGCTGCGCAGCGCCTTCCGCCTGGCCCAGCAGCGTCGCGGCAAGGTCACTTCGGTGGACAAGGCCAATGTGCTGGAAACCTCGCGCCTGTGGCGCGACGTGGCCGCACGCATCGGCCGCGAGGAGTTCCCGGACGTGGCGCTGGAGCACCAGTTGGTCGACTCGATGGCCATGCACCTGCTGGCCAAGCCACGCGAGTACGACGTGATCGTCACCGAGAACATGTTCGGCGACATCCTCACCGATGAGGCCTCGATGCTGGCCGGTTCGCTGGGCCTGCTGCCGTCGGCCTCGCTGGGCGAGCCGGGTGCGGTGGGCATTTACGAGCCCATCCACGGTTCGGCCCCGGACATCGCCGGCAAGGGCAGTGCCAATCCGTACGCGACAATCTTCAGCGCCGCGATGCTGCTGCGCCATTCGCTGGGGCTGGAGGCCGAAGCGGCAGCCGTGGAAGCCGCCGTGCATGCGGTGCTGGATGACGGCGTGTTCACTGCTGATCTGGCTGCGAAGGGCAAGGCGGTGAGCACCGCGGCAGCGACCGACGCGGTGCTGGCGAAGCTGGGCTGATCCGGTAGCACCACGCCATGCGTGGCGCGCTTCCCGTCGGATATCGTGCGCAGCCCCCCCATGGGGTGGCTCTACTGGTAGACCTACGCCATGCGTGGCTGCGTTACTTGGTGGTGTACCCACCATTGACCAGGATCGTCTGCCCGGTCATCCACCAGCCATCCGTCACCAGGAAGCGGATCCACGGCACGATATCGGCGATGTCGGTCAGCCCGGTGCGGGTGAACGCCGACAACGCCGCCGCAGTCTTGTGATACGCCTGCGCATCGGCGCTCTCGGCCGGATAGAAGAACGGCGTGTCCATCGGACCGGGACCGATCGCGGTCACCGAAATGCCGCGCTCGCCGAACTCCTTCGACGCCGCGCGGGTGAAGTGCTCGACCGGCGCCTTGGTGCCGGCGTAGCTGGAATAGAACGGCGTGAACGCACCCAGCAGCGAGGTGACCAGGGTGCAGATGCGGCCACCGTCATTGACGTGGCGACCTGCCTCCTTCAGGAAGAAGAACGCGGCCTTGGCATTGACCGCGCTCATCTCGTCGTACTCCACTTCGCTGATGTCCAGCAGCGGTTTCTTCAATACCTTGCCGACCGTATTGATGGCGATGTCGGGACGGCCGACTGCGGCCACGGCATCGGCGAACAAGCGCTCCATCGCTGCCGCCGAGGTCAGGTCGCCCTGCAGGGCCACCGCCTTGCTGCCGGCGGCCTGCACCGCGGCTACCGTCGCTTCTGCGTCGGGCTGGGTAGCGGCACTGTTGTAGTGGATGACGATGGCTTTGGCGCCCTGTGCGGCGAAGTCGCGGGCGATCAGGCCACCCAGGTTCTTGGCGCCACCGGCGATCAGCACGGTCTTGCCCTTGAGGGAATGCTCGGTCATGGCTTCGGTCTCGGGAGGGGGCTGCCCGGGGTGGCAACCCTGCCCTGACGACGATATCGTGCAGAAAATGCGGATAAAGCCCGCCACTTTGACTTAACTTTCCAGAGCCAGCGAACAATGGACCGGATCGATCGCTTCCGCATCTTCACCCGGGTCGTGGAGTGCGCCAGCTTCACGCGCGCCGCCGACCAGTTGGGCCTGCCCCGTTCCACGGTCTCGGCAGCCATTGCGGAGCTGGAGCAGCGGCTCGGCACCCGCCTGCTGCAGCGCTCGACCCGCCGGGTGTCCACCACCCACGACGGCGACGTGTTCCATGCGCGCTGCCTGCGCCTGATCGCCGAGGTCGAAGACGCCGAATCGCTGTTCCTCCAGGTCGACGCCCAGCCGTCGGGCCTGCTGAAGATCGACGTACCCAGCCGCATCGGCCGCCGCATCATCGCACCGGCGCTGCCCGGGTTCTTCGCGCAGTATCCGCAGGTGGAAGTCGACCTGGGCATGACCGACCGCGCGGTGAACCTGATCGAAGACGGTTGCGATGCGGTGCTGCGGGTCGGCCAACTGGGCGATTCCAGCCTGGTGGCGCGCACGCTGGGCCAACTGGATTTTGTCAACGTTGCGGCGCCGGCCTACCTGCGCGAACACGGCGTGCCGCAGCATCCTGCCGACCTGCCGCAGCACCGCGCGGTGAACTACGCGTCGCCGACCACGGCACGGGTGGAACCGTGGGAGTGGCAGGACGGCGGCCAACTGCGCACGCTGCCGATGCCTGGCTGGGTGCGTGTGAACAGCGCCGAGGCATCGATTGCGTGCTGTGTGGCGGGGTTGGGTCTTTTGCAGATTCCGCGCTACGACGTACAGGCCGAGCTGCAATCCGGCGCGCTGGTGGAAGTGATGCCACAGCACGTCGCACAGCCATTGCCGGTCACCCTGCTGCAGCCGCATCGGCAGCACCGTGCGCTGCGCGTGCAGGTGTTCATCGAATGGTTGCTGCCGGTGCTACGGATCGGTCTGCAGCTGCGGTAGATCCACGCCATGCGTGGATGACGGAGCCTGGAAATCCGCAGCCACCCATGGGGTGGCTCTACTGGAAGATGTGCCAGCCAGGGTTGGCACCTACCAGGGGCCGCGGCCGCAGAACCCGGGGCATCACGCCCCGGATTCATCGGGCTTCACCCGGAACCACGCCGCGTACAAGGCCGGCAGGAACACCAGGGTCAGCACCGTACCGACGATCAGGCCGCCCATGATCGAGATCGCCATCGATCCGTAGAACGCGCTGCGCGACAGCGGAATCATCGCCAACACGGCTGCCAGTGCGGTCAGCACGATCGGGCGGAAGCGGCGCACCGTGGCGTCGATGATCGAATGCCAACGGTCATGCCCGGCATCGATGTCCTGCTGGATCTGGTCGATGAGGATCACCGAGTTGCGCATGATCATGCCGGCCAGTGCGATCGTGCCCAGCAGCGCGACGAAGCCGAACGGCGCCCGGAACAGCAGCAGGAACAGGGTCGCGCCGATGATGCCCAGCGGCGCGGTCACCAGCACCATCGCTGCGCGCGAGAAGCTGCGCAGCTGCAGCATCAGCAGCGTGGCCACCACCACCAGGAACAGCGGCATGCCGGCCTTGATCGAGTTCTGGCCACGCGCCGAATCCTCCACGGTACCGCCGGTTTCCAGCAGGTAACCACTGGGCAGCTCGGCACGGATGCCGTCCAGTGTGGGCAGGATCTGATGCACCACGTCCAGCGCCTGCATGCCATCACTGATGTCGGCGCGCACAGTCACCGTCGGCAACCGGTTACGGTGCCAGATGATGCCGTCCTCGAAGCCGTACTCCATCGTCGCCACCTGCGACAGCGTGATGCTGCCACCGTTGGCGGTGGGCATCGACAGGCTGGACAGCAGCTCCAGCTGGTTGCGCTCATCGGCCGGCCCGCGCAGCAGCATCTCGATCTGGCGATTGCCCTCGCGATACACGCTGACCGATTGCCCGGCCAACGAACTGGACAGGAACTGGCTGACCTGGGCGCTGCTCACGCCCAGCGCGCGGGCGCGCTCCTGGTCGACCACCAGGCGCACCACCTTGCTCGGCTCGCTCCAGTCCAGGTTGACGTTCATCACGTGCGGGTTCTCCCGCACCTTGGCCTCGACCTGGCGCGCGATCGCCTGCACCTTCTCGATGTGCTCGCCGGAGATGCGCATCTGCACCGGATAGCCGACCGGCGGGCCGTTCTCCAGGCGGGTCACGCGCATCTGCACGTCCGGGAACTTCGGGATCACCTCGTGCAGCAGCCAGTCGCGGGTGCTTTCGCGTGACCTGATGTCCCTGGCCAGCACCACGAACTGGGCGAAGTTGGTCGCCGGCAGCTGCTGGTCCAGCGGCAGGTAGAAGCGCGGCGAACCGGTGCCCACATAGGACACGTAGTTGGCAATGCCCTCGCGGCTGGACAGCAGCTTCTCCAGCTTCTCGGCCTGGGCCTGGGTCGAGCGCAGCGAGGCGCCCTCGGCCAGCTCGATGTCCACCATCAGTTCCGGCCGGGTCGAGTCCGGGAAGAACTGCTGCGGCACGAAGCGGAACATCATCAGCGAGAACACGAACAGGCCGATGGTCGCCGCGATCACCCACCAGCGATGCCGCAGGCAGGTATCGAGGAAGCGACGGAAACTACGATAGAACGGGCGCTGGTACGGATCGTGGTCGTGCCCGTGCTGCGGCGGCGCGATCAGGTTGGCCAGCGCCGGATAGCGGTCGGCCCACTGCTGGCGCTTGGCGTGCCAGCGCGCGGACAGGCTGCCCGGCTTCGGCGGCTGCGGATTGAACAGGTCCGGCAGCATCTTGTCGCCCAGGTAAGGGATGAACAGCACCGCTGCGATCCACGACACCACCAGCGCGATGGTCACCACCTGGAACAGCGAGCGGGTGTATTCACCGGTACTCGATGCCGCAGTGGCAATGGGCAGGAAGCCGGCCGCGGTGATCAGGGTGCCGGTCAGCATCGGGAAAGCGGTCGACTCCCAGGCGAAACTGGCGGCGCGCAGGCGGTCGTAGCCCTGCTCCATCTTGGTGGCCATCATCTCCACCGCGATGATCGCATCATCCACCAGCAGGCCCAGCGCCAGCACCAATGCACCCAGCGAGATCTTGTGCAGGCCGATGTCGAAGTAGTGCATGACGAAGAAGGTCATCGCCAGCACCAGCGGGATGGTCACGCCCACCACCAGGCCGGTGCGCAGGCCCAGCGAGAAGAAGCTGACCAGCAGCACGATCACCACCGCCTCGGTCAGCACCTGCACGAACTCGCCGACCGACTCTTCCACCGATTGCGGCTGGTCGGACACCTTGCGCAGCTGCATGCCGGCCGGCAGGGTCTTCTGCAGGCGTTCAAACTCGGCATCGAGGTTGGCGCCGAGCTTGAGGATGTCACCGCCATCCTTCATCGCCACCGCCAGGCCGATCGCCTCTTCGCCCATGAAGCGCATCTTCGGCGACGCCGGATCGGCGAAGCCGCGCTTGACCTCGGCGATGTCGCCCAGGTGCACGGTGCGGTCACCGGCGCGGATCGGGAACTGACGGATCGCTTCGATGTCGTTGAACTGGCCGGTCACCCGCAGCTGCACCCGATCGGTGGCGGTCTCGAAGAAGCTGGTGCCGGTCACTGCATTCTGGTCGGCCAGCGCCTGCTGCACCTGCTGCATCGACACGCCCAGCGTGGCCAGCCGGGTGTTGGACAGTTCGATCCACACCTTCTCGTCCTGCAGGCCGACCAGGTCGATCTTGCCGACGTCGGGCACCCGCTGCAGTTCCAGCTGGATGCGGTCGGCGTAGTCGCGCATCACCGCATAGTCGAAGCCCTTGCCGGTCAACGCATAGATGTTGCCGTAGGTGTCGCCGAACTCATCGTTGAAGAACGGACCGACGATCTCGCGTGGCAGCGTCGGGCGGATGTCGCCCACGCGCTTGCGCACCTGGTACCACAGGTCCGGGATCTGCCTGGAGCGCAGGCTGTCGCGCGCCATGAAGATGATCTGCGATTCGCCCGGACGCGAGTACGAGCGGATGAACTCGTACTCGCCGGTATTCATCAGCGCCTTCTCGAGCGGCTCGGTCACCTGCCGCGACACCTGCTCGGCAGTGGCCCCGGGCCACAATGTGCGCACCACCATCGCCTTGAAGGTGAACGGCGGGTCCTCGGACTGGCCCAGATGCTTGTACGACCATGCGCCGATCAGCGCGAAGGCCAGCATCGCAAACAGCACCAGCGGGCGGTTGGACAACGCCCACTCGGAAAGATTGAAGCGGCGCACCGGCTTACTCCCTGGCCTTGGCGGCAGCGGCCGGCGTAGCCGGCTTCAGCACGGGACGGTTCTGCCGGTCCACGGCGATCACCGGCTGGCCGGCCCGCAGCAGATGGCCACCCGCAGCAACTACCCAGTCACCCGCGTTCACGCCGGACAGCACCGGTACCGTCTCGCTGCCAAACGCACCGGTGGTAACTGTTGCGGCCCTCAGCGTGCTGTTGGCCGGATCGACCACCCATACGCTGGCGGCACCGTTGGCACCGCGCTGCAGCGCGCCCAGCGGCAGCTGCAGGGTGCCGTGGCGGCCGGCGCTGCTGTAGACGCGGGCGCTCTGGCCCAGTTCGACGTCGGCCAGCGCATCGGCCGGCAGGCTGACCCGGGTCGCATAGGTGCGTGCCTGCGGATCGGCGGCGGCGGCGATCTCGCGGATCGTGCCCGACAGGCGCTGGCCAGGGCGGTTCCACAGCTCCACCTCGACCGGCTGGCCCACCGCATAGTCGCGGATGGTGGCCTCGGGCAGGTCGATCAGCACTTCACGGCCACCGTCGGCGGCCAGGTTGAAGATGGTCTGGCCGGCCGACACCACCTGCCCGGCTTCGGCCTCGCGGCTGGCGATCACACCGTCGGCTGGCGCGCGCAGCTGTGCGTAGCCGGCCTGGTTGCGCAACACATCGAGGTTGGCGCGGGCGGCGTTGGCCTGGCCCTGCGCGGCCTTGAACGCGGCGGACTGCTGGTCCAGCTGCGAGCGGCTGACCAGCTGCTGGTCGGCCAGCACCTGGTAACGCTTGAGGTCATCGCGGGCACGCACCAGATCGGCTTCGGCTGCCGCCAGCTGCGCCTGCGAGGCACGGGCCTGCAGCGCGAAGTCGGCCACGTCCAGCTCGGCCAGCACATCGCCCTTCTTCACCCGTTGCCCGGCATCGACGTGGCGCTTGACCAGGTTGCCGCCAACGCGGAACGACAGCGGGCTTTCCTGCCGGGCACGCACCGTGCCCGGGAACGCCGCCGGCGCCTGCCCGGCCTGCTCGCCGGGGTGAACCACCAGCACCGGTACGGCCGCCGGTGGCGCCTGTTCCTGCCCCGAACAGGCTGCCAGCGCAGCCATCCACACCATACCGCCCATCCAGCGCACGATCTTCATCGGTCAACGTCCTGAAACGCAGGGTTGCAACTAAGGAGGGAGCCGCGACTGCCGGCCCAATTTAATAAACCGGCCGGTATAGTATAAATATCGAACCGCTTGGTCTAGTATTGTTGCGATGAGTTCTCCCACTTCCCGCAAGCCGTCGGCCAAGCCCGCTGCCAAGGCCGCCGGACCCGGGCGCCCCAAGGACCTCGGCAAGCGCGCGGCGATCCTTGAAGCAGCCAAGGCACTGTTCATCGAACAGGGGTATACCGGCGTGAGCATGGACACCATCGTCGCTCAGGCGGGCGTCTCGAAGCTGACTGTGTACAGCCACTTTGGCGACAAGGAGACGCTGTTCTCCGAGGCGGTGCAGTCAAAGTGCGTTGAAATGCTGCCCGACGCGTTGTTCGTAGCCGACGCGGACGGCCCGCTGCGCGACCAGCTGATCGGTATCGGCCTGGCCTTCTTCGAGCTGATCACCTCCGACGCGGCGATCTCGATCCAGCGCATGATGATGGCGCCGGAGACCGACGAACGCCTGCGCGCGCTGTTCTGGAAAGCCGGCCCCGAGCGTACCTGCGAGGCGCTGGCCGATTTCCTGCGCGCCCGCGCCGAACGCGGCGAACTGGAGATCACCGACTGTGCTCTGGCCGGCGAGCAGTTCCTGACCCTGGTCAAGGGCGAAGTGCACATGCATATGATGTGCGGCATGCCACTGTCGCCCGTGGAATGCGACCCTGTTGCCCACGTGACCGCCAGCATCGACTTCTTCCTGCGCGCCTACGCGCCGCGAGGGGCCGGAACGGCTGAATAACCAAAACTGAACGAACCGGAGGTCGCGATGACTTCCGGCACTGCGCCCCCGGCCCCCGGCAGCTGATGCTCTGGGCGCGCCGCCGGCCTCCGGCACCGGTAAAATGGCCGGCCCACTGCGCTGGATTTGAACCTCATGACGATTGATTACGCCCACGCCCGCGAACTGATGGTGGAACAGCAGATCCGTCCCTGGGACGTGCTGGACATCAAGGTGCTCGACGTCCTGGCCCGCCTGCCGCGCGAGGCCTTTGTCGCCGACGCGCACCGGGCACTGGCCTACGCCGATGTCGAACTGCCGATCGGCCACGGCCAGAAGATGATGAAGCCGGTCATCGAGGGCCGTACCCTGCAGGCACTGGACCTGCAGCCGGGTGACGAAGTACTGGAAATCGGCACGGGCAGCGGCTTCCTGTCGGCCTGCATCGGCGCGCTGGCGCGCGATGTGCTGAGCCTGGAAATCGACCCGGAGCTGGCCGCCGCTGCGCGTGCCCGCCTGGACGCCTCCGGCCTGGGCAGCAACGTCCGCGTGGAAGTGGCCGATGCCCTGTCCTGGCAGACCGAACGCCGCTTTGACGTGATCTGTGTCACTGGTGCGGTCGACGTGGTGCCGTCACAGTTCGCCTCGTGGCTGCGTCCGGGTGGCCGCCTGTTCGTGATCCACGGCCGCTCGCCGGCGATGGAGGCCCTGCTGGTCAAGGCCGACGGCAGCTCCGAGTCCCTGTTCGAGACCGATATCGATTACCTGCGTGGTGCCGCCCCGGCCCCCCAGTTCCACCTCTGAGTCCAAGGAAGCCGCAATGATCCGCCGATCCCTCGCTGTTGCGCTGGCCACTGCCCTGCTGCCGTTGTCCGCCCATGCCGCCGACCTGCTGCAGGTCTACGAAATGGCCCGCAACGGCGATCCGCAGCTGTCGGCCGCCGAATCGACCCGGCTGTACGACAAGGAAGGCGCCGTGCAGGCGCGTGCCGCCCTGCTGCCGCAGATCAACGGCCAGGCCGCGCTGAACCGCACGCGCAGCGAGCCGAACGCCGACGCCAACTCCGGCTCGTTCACCAACAAGCGCCGCACCTACACGATCGACGGCAGCCAGACGCTGTTCAACTGGACCCAGATCAACAACCTGCGCTCGCAGCGTGAGCTGAGCAAGGCGGCGGACTTCACCCTCGAATCGGCCAACGACAACCTGATCGTGCGCACCTCGGCGGCCTACTTCAATGTGCTGGTGGCGATCGAATCGCTGAACGCCGCACAGACCAATGAAGCGGCCGCGAAGAAGCAGTTCGACTTCGCCGACAAGCGCCTGGAAGTGGGCCTGGCGCCGATCACCGACGTGCACGAAGCACGCGCCCAGTACGACCAGGCGCGCGCCAACACCATCATCGCGCAGAACACCCTGGCCGATAACTACCAGGCCCTGACCGAACTGACCGGCCAGCCGGTGACCAACCTGCGTGGCCTGCCGGCGGACTTCCGCCCGGAAGTGCCGGCCAACCGCGGCAACATCGACGAGCTGGTGCAGCAGGCCACCACCCAGAATCCGGCGCTGAAGGCGCAGGAGCTGAAGGTTAGTGCCGCCGAAGCCGGCGTGCAGGCTGCCCGTGGTGGTCATTACCCGACCCTGTCGCTGGGCGGCAGCTGGGGCAAGAGCGCCACCTGGGGCGACAGCACCGGTGCCGGCTCGCTGTCGCCGGATGCGCGCACCAACAGCATCGGCCTGACCCTGAGCGTGCCGATCTTCTCCGGTGGTGCCACCCAGTCCGGCGTGCGCCAGGCGCTGGCGCAGCGTGACATCGCCCAGGACGGCTACGAGCAGCAGAAGCGTGCCCTGGATCGCAATACCCGCAATGCCTACCAGACCCTGGTGCAGGGCATCAGCGAAGTGGAAGCCCGCCGCCTGGCGGTGGTCTCGGCGCAGAGCGCGTACGACGCTTCGCAGGTCGGCCTGGAAGTCGGTACCCGTACCGTGCTGGATGTGATCCAGAACCAGCGCATCCTGTTCTCGGCGCAGCTGGACTATGCCCAGGCCCGCTACACCTTCCTGCAGAACCGCCTGCTGCTGAGCCAGTCGCTGGGTGCGCTGGACGTGGCCGAACTGCAGGACGTCAATCGGCTGCTGACCCAGGACGCGGGCAACCCGGCCACGACCACGCACTGAGTCGCCGCCCCTGCAACGAATAAGCCACCCGCGAGGGTGGCTTTTTTGCAGGTGCTGCATCCCCACACGCGCCCCCCCCCCCGGCGTGGCCCCACGAACCGTCAGCCCGGCCATGCGCGCAGGCGTTCCAACGCCGCAAGCACGCACAGCGCGGCTGCCAAAGGGGCCAGCATCGACATCATCAGCCCGCAGCCGGCTGCGCCTTGCCGGGTGTCATCCCGACGCCGCCGCAGCACCGCCAGGCACAGCGCCGCCATCACCGCCAGCGTTGCCGGACCCGGCAGCGCCGGCAAGGTGCCCTGCGGCAGCCACAACACCAGCATCACCGCCGGCAGCGCAACCACCATTGCGCTCAGGCGCGTGCGGGATCGTCCCGCCGCGTCAGCTGCGCGGAGCCACAACGATGTGGCCAACCGGACGGCCAGCATCAGCAGCACCAACTGCAGGGCGGCCAGGCCCGCTGCCCCGGCCAGGGGCAACAATGGCAGCATCCACTGCAGCTCGGGGTGCACCTGCAGCGCCACCGCCAGTGGCCGGGTACTGGCGAGCGCGGAAAACTCGACCAGCCCGGCCTGCAATGCTGCCAGCACGATCAGCAGCAGCATCGCCAGCAACGAGACCAGCGCCAGCACCGCCGGCTGCCACATCGCGCCCTGGCGGCGCAGCGCAGGAAAGCCCAGTGCCAGGCCCACGCTGGCAAATATGCCCAGCAGCGGCACCGCAGCCGCCAGCACGCCCCCCAGCCCGAAGCGATACGGCGCGGTCGCCGGAGGCAGCCAGGGAATCCAATGCCCGTAGTGCACGTGACGTGCCGCCAGCGCCAGCAGCAACACCCCCACACCGATCTTCACCGTCAGCAGCGCACAGGCCGCCAGGGCCACACCCCGCGGCGGCAGCAACGCGAGCGCGCTCAACGTCAGCAGGCCCACGGCCGCCGCTATCTGCACGGGCAGCCAGTCGTTGGCATGGAGGCCTCCGGTAGCCAGCACCGCATGTACATGGCGGGCCATGGACTGTGCCGCGCCCGCCGTGGTCGCCGTCAGCTCAAGCAACAGGATCGTGCCCAGAACGACGGCCACCCGTGGCCCCCAGCTGGCGGCCAGCAGCCCGTACAGGCCATCGGCCGCCGGCAGTCGCAGCACCAGATCCTGCAGGCAGCACAGCACCAGGCCAGCCCCCAGTGCGGCCAGCCACAGGCTCAGTACGATGGCGGGGCCCGCCTGTGCCGCCGTGTGCTGGCCCACCAGCGCGATCACGCTGCCGCCCACCAGCAGCGTCAGTGCCACCACAGCCAGGTGGTCCATCCCCAAGCGCGCCCCACCGGTGCCGTCCCTGCCCCTGTCGCCGTCCATCGCAAGTTCCCTTGATATCCGCCCAAGCGCGGTCGACAGCAGGCTGGCAGCCTGCGTCGTCCTGCGGAATCGGAATCGGTGCTGCGTGCGCCACGATGTGATGGCAGGCACGCTGCCATCGGCAGGGTCGGTCCAGCAACGACAGAAAAATCGTCGCTAAGCAGAATTGATGAAGTTGATCACGACAACGCAGCGCAGCGCCGCCGACGCCGCAACGCCGGGATCACTCGCGTGGCGGTGGCAGGTGCGGTGCGACCAGCGCAAGCGTGCGCTGCAGCGCGCCACGGCCATTGCTGACCAACGTGCAGCCCGCACGCGCCATGTCTTCGCGGGCCTGCGCATCTTCAAGCAGATGCTGCAGCAGGTCGCCCACCGCCTGCGCATCTTCGCCGATCAGCAGCGCACCGGCCTCGCGCATGCGCCGGGAGATTTCCGCGAAGTTGTGCAGGTGCGGGCCGGTCACCGCCGCGGTTCCCATCGCAGCGGGCTCCAGCAGGTTGTGGCCACCGATGGCCTGCAGGCTGCCGCCGACGAAGGCGACCTGGGCGCAGGCGTAGAACGGCATCAGCTCGCCGAGGGTATCGATGACGAACACGTCAGTGGCGGCGTGCGGCCACTGGTCCACGCGGCGGGTCGCCACGCTCCAGCCCTGTTCGCGCGCCAGTGCTTCCACCTTGGGGAAACGTTCGGGATGGCGCGGTGCCCACAGCAGCAGCAGATCCGGATGCTGCTGGCGCAGGCGCCGGTGCAGGTCGATCACCGCCTGTTCTTCGCCATCATGGGTACTGGCGGCGATCCATACCGGGCGCGCGCCCGGCACCCGTGCATGGAACTGTTCGACGAAGCCCTGCACGTCCGGCGTGGTGATGTCGAACTTCAGGTTGCCCAGTGCCTGCACCTGGCCGGGCTCCGCCCCCAGCTGCACGAAGCGCTCGGCATCGTCCTGCGACTGCGCGGCCACGCAGGTGACGGTGCGCAGGGCGCGGCGGATCAATGCGGCCAGCAGCCGGTAGCCGCGCAGCGAACGCGCCGACAACCGGGCATTGAGGATGTAGACCGGAACGCCACGGTCACGGCAGCCGAACAGCATGTTCGGCCACAACTCGGTTTCCAGGATCAGCGCCAGGCTGGGCTGGAAATGGCCGAGGAAGCGGTTGACGCTGCCCGGCACGTCGTACGGCAGGTAGACATGGTCCAGCGCGTCGCCCCAGAGCGCACGCACGCGCTCGGAGCCGGTCGGAGTGATGGTGGTGATGACCCAGCGGATGTCCGGGCGCTGCTGGCGCAGGGCGTTGACCAGCGGCGCGGCGGCATTGACCTCGCCCACCGAGACCGCGTGCAGCCACACCCGTGGCTGGCCGGTCGGCTGCGGATAGGAGGCGTAGCGTTCGTCCCAGCGCCGGAAGTACTCACGGACCCGGAAACCGCGCCAGACCAGGTGGTACACGGTGATCGGCAGCAGGATATAGAGCACGACCGAGTACAGGCCGCGCAGGATCCATTCGACAGGGTCTTTACGCATGCGGCAAGGATACGGGAGCCCCCCGGGAAAGACACGCGGCCGCCTTGGTAGAATGGCCCCATGTCAGATGCCTCCACCGCCGTCCGCCCGTCGCTGCGCGATCCGCGCAACTGGCCGATGTTCGCCGCCATGTTCGGCGCCTTCGCCATCGCCCGCCTGCCGTGGATGCTGCAGCGCGCGCTGGGCCGGGGCGTCGGCTGGATCACCTGGCGCCTGCTCGGCAGCCGCCGCCGCGCCGCCGAGGTCAACCTGCAGCTGTGCTTCCCCGAGAAGGACGAAGCGTGGCGGCAGCGCCTGGTGCGCGACAGTTTCGATGCGCTGGGCGTCGGCGTGTTCGAGTGCATCCGCGCCTGGTGGGGCAGCATCGACAGCCTCCGCCCGCAGGTACGGGTCGAAGGCCTGGAACACCTGCGGCAGATGCAGGCCGAAGGCCGCGGCGTCCTGCTGGTCTCCGGCCACTTCATGACCCTGGAGATGTGCGGCCGCCTGCTGTGCGACTACGTCGATCTTTCCGGCATGTACCGCAAGCACAAGAACCCGGTGTACGAGTGGGCGGTCAAGTTCGGCCGCCTGCGCTATGCCAAGGCGATGTTCGCCAACGAGGACATCCGCGCGACCGTGCGCCACCTGAAGAAGGGCGGTTTCCTCTGGTACGCGCCAGACCAGGACATGCGAGGCAAGGACACGGTATTCGTGCCGTTCTTCGGCCACACCGCTTCGACCATCACCGCCACCCATCAGCTGGCGCGCATGACCGGCTGTGCGGTGATTCCGTACTTCCACCGGCGCGAAGGCGGAAAGTACTTCCTGAAGATCGGCGCGCCGCTGGAGAACTTCCCCAGCGAGGATGTGGAAGCCGATACCACCCGGGTCAACCAGGCCATCGAAGCGATGGTGCGAGAGGCTCCCGACCAGTACCTGTGGATCCACCGCCGCTTCAAGCGCCAGCCCGGCGGCCGGAGTGATTTCTACAAATAGCGGTGCGGCGGGAGGGTTTCATCCACGCATGGCGTGGATTTGATGACGCGGAGCATTCTGAAGTAGATCCACGCCATGCGTGGATGCTCTACATCCGGATGGCGGCACCTACAACGGCCAACGGCACCATGCGTGCGGGTACTCACCCAACGTGCTGGCCAGGCCCGCACGGACCGGATTGGCCATGATGTACATCGCCTTCTCATGAAGGGATTCATCGCTGCGTACGGCGTGATCGTGGTAACCGCGCTGCCACAGCGGCCCTTGTCGCTCCAATCGCCGGTTCAACAGACGGCTGCTGCGTGATTTGAGCAGGGCCATACACTCGGCCAGGGTTCCTCCGCGCAGCTCCATCAGCCAGTGCAGATGGTCGGGCATGACCACCCAGGCGAGGCTATGGCTGAAGCCCTTGCGCTCTACGAAGCGCAGTGTGTCGATAAGGATCGCAACGTTTGCCGCATCGGCGAACAACGGTTCGCGGCCGAGGGTTGCTGTGGTCAATGAGTACACGTTGCCGGATCGGGAATACCGACCGTAGCGAAGTCTGGGGCTGGCCATGCCTCCAGCGTGCGATACGCATGGAAACACCGGTAGTGGTGGTTGACCGGTATTCGCGTCGGGAATGCTCCATCCACGCATGGCGTGGATCTACCAAAGCACGCTCCGTTCGGTACATGCAGTAGAGCCGCGCCATGCGTGGATGGACGATCAGAGCACCGTCGGCGTGTCGTCCGCGTCCCGCGCCAGCAGGCTGCCGGCGAACAGGGCTGCCAGCAGCACCGTCAGGCCACCCCAGAAAGCGGAATAGAACGCCAGGTGCGTATTGAGCGGGAACACCGTGACCGCCAGCGCCAGCATCGCCGGCCGGGCGCGATCACGCGCAGCCGCCGGGGCATAGCGCCAGGCCCGCCAGGCCTGCGCCACCGCCGCCAACCACAGCAGCAGGCCCAGAACGCCGGTCTCGGCAAGGATTTCCAGCACGATCTGGTGGGCGTGCAACGCCGGTTGGTTGCCCCACACGGCGGGGCCCTCATCTGACACGCAGGCCGGATACGCATCGCGGAAGCCGCGCGCACCGACACCGTTGACCGGATGCTCCTCGATCATGCACACCGCCGCGGTCCAGATGCGCGCGCGCCCCGAAAGCGCCTCGTCAACGCCCTGCCCGTCTTCGTTCCATGCCTGCGCCGTGCGCGCGACACGCTCGCGCAGCTGCGGCACGCCCGCTGTCAGTGCGGCCGTACCCAGCGCTGCCACCAGGGCCAGCAGCAGCAGCCGCTTCCAGCCGAACTGGCGCACGCCGCTGTAGGCCAGCACCAGCACGAAGGTGATCCACGAGGCGCGCGAACCTGCCAGCAGCAGCACGCACCCCAGTGTTGCAGCGGCCAGCAGCCACCCTGCATTGCCGAAACGCCGCGCCATCGGCAGCAGCAGGAACGGTGACAGGCTGGCCAGCACCTGGCCGAATTTCAGATTGCAGGGCCCAAGCGCGCCACTGAGGCGGTCGGCCAGTGCGGCTTCGTCGGCCGGGCACAACGCGTGGCCACTCACGGCCAGCTTCAGGTGTTCCAGCGACCAGAACCACGGGCTGGTGCCAGCCAGCGCCTGCACCAGCGCGTCCAGCGTCCACACGCCGGTGATCAGCGCCAGGCCACCGAAGGTCAAGCGCCGCCGTTCCGGCGTGGCCACCGCGATCGCCACCAGCCACATGAAGGGCAGGTAGCGCAGTCCGGCGGCCGCCTTGGTCCACGAGGCCGAAGGGTCGATCGCATCGATGGCCGAAATCGCCTGCGGCAGCCAGTAGCCGAGGAACAGGATCGAGGTCAGCGCCCACGCCGCCGTGCTCAACAGGTGCGGGCGGCGCTGCAGCCGGCGCATCACCATGCGCGCGGCAGCATAGACCGCGCCAAGGCCCAGCACGGTTTCGGCAATGCCCGGCAGCGGCCACATCGCCACGTACGCCAGCACCCACCAGGGCGCCCAGCGCCCGGCACGGTCGTCGCGCACGATGGCAGCGGGGTCAGCCGGCGAGATCGGCATAGAGGCGGAGGGTGTCGCGCTGCATGGCCTGCAGGGTAAACGGGATGCGGGTCGGCAGGGACGGCGGCTGCGCCAGCAGGGCCAGCGCACGTTCACCCAGCGCGTGCGCGTCGCCCAGCGGCACCGCACCGCTGGGCTGCAGCTGCTGCAGCAGTTCGCCGACGCCACCGTGGTCCCAGCCCAGCACCGGGCGGCCGACCGCCAGCGCCTCGAGCACGGTGCGGCCAAAGGCTTCCGGCTTGTCCGACAGCTGCAGCACCAGATCGCTGGCGGCGTAGGCCTGGGCGATGCGGACGGTAGGCGTGCTGATCTGTACGGCCTCGGCCACGCCCAGCGCCGCGGCCTGGCGGCGCAGGCCAGCCACGTAGGCCTCGCGCCCGGGTTCGTCGGTGCCCAGCATCCACAGCTGGGCAGGCACGCCGGCGGCACGCACGTC
>OKDH01000073.1_pt1 | contig 18790 bp, 29 predicted proteins | sample 1610621 | NCBI WGS metagenome assembly OKDH01 (sample SAMN04436668, study PRJEB24849) | human gut metagenome | biome: human gut; feature: NICU; material: stool | host: Homo sapiens | place: USA: Saint Louis, MO | collected 2010-06-11
GCCCCCCTTTGTTAAGGAGGGCGCACCGACAGGTGCGGGGGATAGGAGGAATGCGCGGACCTGAATGTTGACGATTTGTGTATCGCCTATCGGCGATACACAAATCGTCAACATTCAGGTATAAGCTGTTCTCCCGATGGAGACAGACACTACACGCTTGGGTCTGATCGAAGCCGGAGCTCCGTTTTCTGCTCCGGGCGCCGAAGCATCGCCCAACGCCACGACGCTGCATCGCCCCGGTTCGGTCCGGCTGCTCTCGCTTGATGCCCACGGACGCGTACTGGACTGGATCACCTGGCAGGATGCGGCCTGCCTCTACGCCCGCGAGGCAGTGGCCTGGACGCTTGGCGATCCCTGCCTGCACATCCACGGTGGCACCAACCGCTTCAGCGGCCTGCAGAGCGGCATGGACCTGCACCCGATCATTGCTGCCCGCGGCCACGCCCGCTCCCGCGCGATCGACCCGACGCCGAACCTGACCAATCAGGCCCTGTTCGCCCGCGACGCCCATCTGTGCATGTACTGCGGCCAGCAGTTCACCCGCCCGACGCTTACCCGCGACCATGTCATGCCGCTGTCCAAAGGTGGCCTGGACTGCTGGGAAAACGTGGTCACCGCGTGCTTCCACTGCAATTCGCGCAAGAGCGACCGCACCCCGCAGCAGGCCGGCATGCCCCTGCTGGCAGTGCCCTACCGGCCCAGCTGGATCGAGCACCTGATCCTGTCCAACCGCAACATCCTGGCCGACCAGATGGCCTTCCTGAAGGCGCAGTTACCCAAGCGCTCGAAACTCAGCACCTGAATGCCCGAAAATGCAACCCTCACCGTCCTGTCACGGACGGCGGCGTTTGCTTGCCCCACCCCCGTTTGAGGGCGAAAATGGGCGTTCAGAAAAAGTGCGAACATGATGATCGACTCTGCCCGCTATCCCCGCCTCGCGCGCATCCAGACACCGGATGACCTGCGCACGTTCGACGAATCCGAATTGAGGGCGGTCGCCGACGAACTGCGCGCCTACCTCATCGAATCGGTGGGCAAGAGCGGAGGTCACTTCGCCGCCGGCCTGGGCGTTATCGAGCTCACCGTGGCCCTGCACTATCTGTACCAGACCCCGGTCGACCAGCTGGTGTGGGACGTCGGCCATCAGACCTACCCGCACAAGATCCTGACCGGCCGCCGCGACGAGATCCATACTGTCAAGCAGAAGGACGGTGTCGCGCCGTTCCCGAAGCGCGAGGAAAGCGAGTACGACACCTTCGGCGTCGGCCACTCTTCCACCTCGATCTCGGCCGCGCTCGGCATGGCCATCGCCCGCCAGTCCGAAGGCGACGACCGCAAGGTTGTGGCAGTGATCGGTGACGGCGCGATGACTGCCGGCATGGCATTTGAGGCGCTGATGCACGCTGGTGGCATGGAGCCGGAGCCGAACCTGCTGGTGATCCTCAACGACAACAACATGTCGATCTCCGAGGCAGTGGGCGGCCTGACCAAGATGCTGGGCCGAGCGACCGGCAGCCGTACGCTCAACGCGCTGCGCGAAGGTGGCAAGAAGATCCTCGGTGACAAGAAGAACAACCCGGCGCGTTTCGTGAAGCGCTGGGAAGAACACTGGAAGGGCATGTTCGTGCCCTCCACGATGTTCGAGGAAATGGGCTTCCACTACACCGGCCCGATCGACGGCCACGACATGCCGGCCCTGTTGTCCACCCTGAAGACGCTGCGCGCCTCCAAGGGCCCGAAGCTGCTGCATGTGATGACCACCAAGGGCAAGGGCTACGAGCCGGCAGAAGGCGATCAGATCGGTTACCACGCCGTGGGCCCGTTCGATCCGGACAAGGGCCTGGTGGCCAAGGCCGGGGCCAAGAAGCCGACCTATACCGATGTATTCAGCGACTGGCTGTGCGATGCCGCCGCCGCCGAGCCGCGCCTCTACGGCATCACTCCGGCGATGCGCGAAGGCTCCGGCCTGGTGCGCTTCAGCAAGGAATACCCGCAGCGCTATTTCGACGTGGCGATCGCCGAGCAGCACGCGGTCACCCTCGCCGCCGGCATGGCCACCCAGGGTGGCAAGCCGGTGGTGGCGATCTACTCCACCTTCCTGCAGCGTGCGTACGACCAGCTGGTGCACGACGTGGCAATCCAGGATCTGGACGTGCTGTTTGCGATCGACCGCGCTGGCGTGGTCGGTCCGGACGGCGCGACCCACGCCGGCAACCTCGACCTCAGCTTCCTGCGCTGCGTGCCGAACATGGTGGTGATGGCACCCTCCAATGAAGCCGAGTGCCGGAAGATGCTCAGCACCGGCCTGCAGCACCCGGGTCCGGCTGCCGTGCGCTACCCGCGCGGTACGGGTACCGGCGTTGCGGCCGGCACCGACCTGTCGACCCTGCCGATCGGCAAGGGCGAGCTGCGCCTGCAGGGCAACCGCATCGCCCTGCTTGCCTTCGGCAGCACCGTGCCCGCCGCCGAGCAGGTCGGCCGCGAACTGGGCCTGAGCGTGGTCAACATGCGCTTCATCAAGCCACTGGATCGCGAGCTGGTGCTGGCCATGGCCGCCCAGCACGAGGGCCTGGTCACGATCGAAGACAACGTCGTGGCCGGTGGTGCCGGTTCCGGTGTCGGTGAGCTGCTCAATGCCGAAGGCGTGCTGCGTCCGATCCTGCACCTGGGCCTGCCCGACAGCTACCAACACCACGCCAGCCGCGAGGACCTGCTGGCCGAAGCCGGTATCGATGCGGCCGGCATCCGCGCCGCCGTGCTCAAGCGTTGGCCACAGCTGGCCGCAGGCAGCCCGCCGCTGAGTGCCGCGGGCTGAGGCCGATCAGGAATCCACGCATCACGGGAAGGTGCAGCCGAAGGCTCGCACCTTCCACGGTGGAAGCAGGTGGTTCCACGCCATGCGTGGATGGCCGAACCCCGCAGGCCTGCCCCAGCAGGCGCCCCACGCTCAACCGTAACTGACCGCTTCCACGAACGCCCCGCTGGCCTCCACGCGCACGGCGGCGCGCTGCCCGGTGTCGACGAAGTGCAGGCGGGCCAGGGTCTCGGCAAAGTCATAGGCTCGTGCGCCATCACGGAACTCGATCGGCTCCGGCCTATCCGGGTGCAGCACGCGCCACTGGCGCTGTTCGCATTGCAGGCGGATCAACATGCAGCTCACTCCTTGAGGCAGCGTATCGACGGCGGCGCGATGCTGATGCCGGCTACGGCAATCGACATCACCGGGTATCAGGGCACGCAGGGCGCCCTGATCACAGACGATACGTCGTTCAAAATGTGAGCTGTATCAGATTATTCTGATTTTCACGGGTTGAACCCGTAAAGCTCAGTTCACCTGGAACTGCGCCCTGCAGCCATCGCTCACCCAGATGCCGCGGCGATCCCAGCCCCAGCTCTGGCCTTCGATGCAGGCACTGCGCGAGTCCTGGCGGATCAGGCGCACGCCCCGGCGGATGCGGGCATCGCAGTACTCCTGCCGGTGGCCATTGGAATGGCAGGTGACCACATCGCCACCACCCCATCCATTGCCGTTGCCCCAGCTGCCGCCATTGCCGCCCCAGCCGCCGCCGCGGCGGTATTCACCAACGAATTCGGCACGGCACCCCTGTGTGACCCAGACGCCGTTGCGCGACTGGCCCCAGGTCTCACCTTCCACACAGGGCGAACCGGACAATTGGCGGATCAACCGCGCGCGGCCATCCAGGCGGCACTCATTGCTGCGGTTCTTGACCGACTCGCAGCGCACGATGCCACTGCCATCGCGGCCGCCATAGCGGTCGTCGTCGTAGCCGTAGCCATAGCTCTGCGCCTGGGCGCCGCCGGTGGCCGCCAGCATCGGCAACAGGGTGCAGGCCAGGGTGCGCCAGGTGAGTGCCTTGCCCATCGAGATCTCCAGATGAATACGATGGCGCAAGCATCCGGGATTCACGGCCCGGCGCACAGAGGGAGGCGCGATGGCAGTTGTTCCCCCATTCAAACAACTCAACCGTGGCTGACTGCACCAAGGGGGCTGGCGTCACTCTCCAACGTAAAGCGCGTCTACCGTGTTGCCAAGCGCCTCGACCCGCACCGTGCTGCGCTGGCCGGTGCGGCGGTGATGCTCCAGGGCCAGCGCGGCGGCGGCATCAAAGGCGTCGGCGCCCCGCGCGTAACCCGTGGTGTCGCTCAGCTGCGGATGCAGTACGGACCAGCGCTGGGCATTGCATTGGACGGTGATGACCATCGGGAGTCTCCTGCGGATGAAAGGGTGCAGTGGCAGGCAGTTGGCCGCTTGCCGTTACACCATCAGGCTAGCGACCGCCTCCGGGATGGCCTATCAGATTTGTACGAAAATGCCGCGCCCTCGCATCGGATCTCGGCTTTCCTCACATCCCTGAGTCCGTTTAGCCCGTTCATTCCGTGATCCTTGTCACGGAGTCAGGCTGGCTTCACACTACCGTCATCAACAGGGGCCCCTTCCACATGCGCACCTTCCTCCCGCACCAGCGTTCGACGTTGCTGAAGTTCTATTTCGTGGCCTGCTATCTGATCCTGATCGAAGAGTTGATCCGCGCCGCCGTGCATTGAGCGCTTGCTGACGGGCTATTTGCGACAGAAAATGTCGCTTTACGCACGGAGCTCGCGCATGAAGGTGCTTCTTCTGATTCCAGCGCTGCTGGTTCTGGCCGCCTGTGCCAGCCAGGACACGGCGACCGCGCGCGCTGATGCCGCTGAGGCGTCGCCAGCGACGCCGGTGGTGGGGGGCGACCGTGACGCACACGGCTGTATCGGCTCTGCTGGCTATCAGTGGTGCGAACACAGCCAGCGCTGCGAGCGCCCCTGGGAACTGGCGCAGGCGCAGGGCCTGGCCAACACGGCCGAGGCCATCGACGCGTACTGCGCCAAGCCTGCCAGCCCGGCGCGCAAGTGAGCACGCCCTGCCATGGCTGAGCTGACTCCCCTGCCCGATCTCGTCCGTGGCCGGTATCGCCACTTCAAGGGCGGCGAATACGAGGTGATTGATATCGTCCGCAGCAGCGAGACGTTGGAACCGATGGTGCTTTATCGCGCACTCTATGGCGAAGGCGGCCTGTGGGTACGCCCCTACCCGATGTTCATCGAGCAGGTTCCGGGCGAACACGGCCCGCAGGCGCGCTTCGCTCGCATCGACGATTGATCCGGTGCGACCCGCAGTGACCCGGAGCCCGCGATGAACCCTTATATCTACCTGGCCGCCGCCATCGTGCTGGAAGTGATCGCCACGTCACTGCTGAAAGCCTCGGACGGCATGAGCCGGCTGTGGCCGACAGTGGGCGCGCTGGTTGGCTATGGGCTGTGCTTCTACCTGCTGTCGGTCACCATGAAGTCGGTGCCGACCGGCATCGCCTATGCAATCTGGTCCGGCGTCGGCATCGTGCTGATTTCGCTGATCGGCCTGGTGGTGTTCAAGCAGCGGCTGGATGCACCGGCATTGATCGGGATAGGCCTGATCTGCGCCGGCGTACTGGTGATCAATCTGTTCTCGCGCAGCAGCGCGCACTGAAGACGCTGCTGCGCGACTGGCGCTAGCTGACCTTCTTCGCCACGCTCATGCCGATCAGGAACAGGACCACGGCGATGATGATGCCTGCCCAGAACAGGAACTTGGCGATGCCCACGGCGGCGCCAGCGATGCCGCCGAAGCCCAGCACGCCCGCGATGATGCCGATGATGGCGAAGATGATGGCCCACTTGATCATGTCGATCCTTTCCCTGCAGGGAATGCAAACGGTGCGATCAGGCTAGGCCGCCACCGATGCGGCGCTCGTGAACGGGCCGCGTGTGCGGCGTGAATCAACGCGGCCGGAAGCGCAACAACGCCACTGCGAAGGCCAGGAACACGCTTCCCACCAGCCGCTCGAACCAGCGCCGTGCGAATGGCTTTGCAAGCCAACGGCGCAGGCCGTGGCCACCGGCTGCGTACATCACGTACCAGAACAGTTCGCAGGCCGCGAAGGTTGCCACCAGCACGCTGTACTGCACGGCCTGGCTGCGCGACGGGTCCACGAACTGTGGCAGGAACGCTGCGGCGAACAGCAGTAGTTTGGGATTGCTCAAGCCGACCCACAGGCCGCCGCGGAACACCGCGCCTGCGCCATGTACCGGCGCCAGTGTGACCTCGGCAGCATCGGCCACCGCGGGTGCGGGCCGGCAACTGTCACGCCAGGCCTTGATGCCGAGCCAGGCCAGGTAGGCCACACCGAGATAGCGCAGCACCTCGAACAGCATCGGCGAGGAATGCAGCAGCGCACTCAGGCCCGCTGCGGAAGCCGCCAGCACCAGCAGCATCGCCAGCAGGCAGCCGGCCATGGCCGGCACACTGCCACGGAACCCCAGCCCGACGCTGCGGCCAAGGATGTGCAGCATGTTGGGCCCGGGCGTCCCGCACAGCACGAAGACCGTGGCCAGGAACCACCACCAGGTATGCAGGGCCATATCAGGCGTCCACTTCAGAACATCCAACCAGCATAGAGTGCGCCGGCCTGGCGCGGCACACACAGTGCAGCATGGATGCGGTGGTTACAGAGGCAGACTCAGGCCGCGAGCGCGTCGCGCCGTACCAGTACCTGGTCGATCAGGCCCCATTCGCATGCCTGCTCGGCACTCATGAACCGATCGCGGTCCAGGGTCTGTTCGACCTCCTCGAAACTGCGTCCGCAATGCCGCGCATACAGCTGGGTGATGCGCTGCTTGGTGCGCTGCATCTCCTCGGCGTGGATGAAGATGTCCGAAGCCTGGCCCTGCACCCCGCCCAGCGGCTGGTGCACATGCAGGCTGGCATTGGCCAGCGCCGCGCGGTGACCCGGCTCGCCGGCCATCAGCAGGAACGAACCCATCGACCGCGCGGTGCCCATGCACAGCGTATGCACCGGGGCCGAGATGTATTGCATCGTGTCGTACATCGCCAAGCCGCTGGAGATCACCCCGCCCGGCGAGTTGATGTACAGATGGATCGGCTTCTCCGGATTTTCAGATTCAAGGAACAGCAGTTGCGCGCAGACCAGCGCCGATACGGTGTCATCGACTTCGCCGTTGAGAAAGATGATGCGCTCGCGCAGGAGCCGCGAGTAGATGTCATAGGAGCGCTCACCGCGCTCGCTGCGTTCCACCACCATCGGTACCAGCTGCATTCTGTCCCGCATGTGCCTGCTCCCTGTAGCGTTCGATCCAGGCGCCGGCTCACGCCGCGCGCATCACCGTGCGATGGGCATCGTTGGACGCCGGCGGTATCAGCGCGCGCCGGTCGGTGAGCCGGTGCACGATGGTCAGCACCGTTCCCCCATCCTCATCACCGCGCAGCCGGAAACACACCAGGCTGTGCAGATGTGGGGGCTGTGCATCGCGCAAGCGGAATCCCAGCTCCCGCCCCTCCTCGCACAGGCAGGGCTGTGGATCGGCAAGATCGGCGGCAGGCAACCAGCGCTCACGCAGTGCCGGATCGAACAGTGCGCGCCAGACCCGTTCCGGTGGCACAGGCAACCGCTGCTCCATCACCAGCGCGGGAGCCGCTTCCTCCAGAACATCGTCCATCAGTCCATCTCCTCCAGCAGGTTCTGCAGTGCGGACATCCGCGCCGGCCAGTAGGCCCGGTACCGCTGCAACCAGCGACCGATGTGGGCCAGCCCGCGCGGATCGACTTCATAGTGGACGAAACGTCCCTGACGCTGCTCACGCACCAGCCCTGCATCGCGCAGCACTGCCAAGTGCTGGGACATCGCAGACTGGCTGATCGCAATGCCCTCGCGTAGCGCGCTGGCATGTTGCCCGCCATCGGCCAGCTTTTCGAAGATATGGCGGCGGGTGGGGTCGGCCAGCGCCTTGAACAGGGCGTTCTCGATCATGGCCTATACATTAGCGATTACTAATGTGTCGTACAAGTCCCGCATCGGTTGTGCTGCAATGACGGCTCCCTGGCATGGAGCTGAGCATGAAGACCCTTGGCCTGATCGGCGGCATGAGCTGGGAAAGCTCCGCGCAGTACTACCGTCTCATCAACGAGGCGGTGCGGAACCGCCTCGGTGGCGCCCATTCGGCGCAACTGCTGCTGTGGTCGGTGGATTTCGCCGGCATCAAGCAGTTGCAGCACGACGGTCGGTGGGATGTGCTGGGCAACCACATGCTCGATGCTGCACGGCGACTGCAGGCCGGTGGCGCCGAGCTGCTGGTGATCTGCACCAACACCATGCACACGCTGGCCGACCGGATCGAAGCCGAGTGCCGGTTGCCCCTGCTGCATATCGCCGACCCGACCGCCACGGCGATCCTGCAGGCCGGCATCCGCAAGGTGGGACTGCTCGGCACCGCCTTCACCATGGAGCAGGCGTTCTACCGCGACCGGCTGCAGGACCGCTTCGGGCTGCAGGTACTGGTTCCGGAGGCTGATGATCGCCGCTGCGTGCACGACATCATCTACCAGGAGCTGATCGGCGGCGTGGTCAGCGAGCACTCACGGCAGGCCTACGCCGGCGTGATCGCGCGGCTGGTCGCGCGCGGCGCCGAAGCGATCATCCTCGGCTGTACCGAGATCATGCTGCTGGTGCGCCCCGAAGACAGTGCGGTGCCGTTGTTCGACACCACCACCCTGCACGCGCTTGCGGCGGTGGACGCGGCGCTGACCTGACCGCGCGCAGCGTCAGCCTTCGCCCTGGACTTCCAGTGCGGTGATCAGCCAGTCGACCACGGCCTGCGAATCACACAGGAAGAAGATGGCATCGCCCGAACGCGCTTCGGTCAGCAGCCGATAGACGGTAATCGCCACCGCCGACTGGTTGGCGATGAACACCTCCGGGCTGCGCGGCCCTTCGCTGTGGCCGGCCACGGCGTGCAACGCCTTGCGCGCAGCCACGGTGGCGGGCGGGTCTGCGCTGCGGGTCAGTTCCGGCCCGCGCAGGCCCCACGCAATGAACACATGCTTGCCCTTGAACGTGGTGTCCAGGACACGCACCTGCCCAGCCTCTGCGCCAGCCGAGCGATGAATGACGGTACTGCTGATCAACGCAACCCCCTGTGGTCGTCGTGGTCCGCGCATCCTCCTCCGCAAGCCGGCTGCACGCCAGTGACGGCAGCCACAGGCTGCGCCGGCATGCGTGGGAGACATGTAAGAAGGTGTAAGCCGATGCGATCGGATGTGCCGCGATGATAAGGGATGTAAGGCCCTGCATGGGCCGGTGCGCACTACTAAATCCCCACTGAGCCAGCGCCGGAACGATCCGTTCCGACGGCCTCGGGCTGGTCCATTCTTGCGGCCCATTCCCCCTGCCGAGGCGCTCCATGACCCATCGCCTGTTGCCGCCCATTGCCACCTCCGCCCTGGCCCTGCTGCTGGTGGCCACCACGGTGGCCGCCCAGGACTACGACAGCGATCACATTCCACCGCTGCGTTGCGAGTCGCAGTTCAACAAGACCCAGCAGTGCCCGATCGAAGGCCGCATGCGCATGGCCAGGCAGCTGTCGGTCACCCGCTGCGTCGAGGACCAGAACTGGGGCCAGAGCCGCCGCATGCTCTGGGTCACCGAAGGCTGCCGCGCTGAGTTCGTGGCAGACGAACAGGGACGCGGCCGCTGGCCGGGCCGCGGCCGGGACCGTGACCGGGATGACGACGGCGAGCGCCTGGTCTGCGAGTCCTACGAGCAGAAGGACAAGGAATGCCGCATCCGCGTGCGTCGCGAGGTGCGCCTGGTCAAGCAGAAGTCGGTGACGCCGTGCGTCGAGGACCGCAACTGGGGCTGGGACCGCCGCGGGGTGTGGGTCAGCGACGGCTGCCGTGCCGAGTTCCGCGTGTATTGACTGCCGACCACACGCTGGCTGTGGCGGATACGCAGACACGGCCGACGTGATCGATGGGCTGGGCGCATCCAGTCCAGGAGCCTGCGATGGCACACCCGATCTTTCCTCGACGATGCTGCATATCCGCGAGGTGATGCCCGCCTCGGGTTTCATCGACAGCGGCATCGTGCGTGGATTGGACGAAGGCGATCCGGAGCTGATCTACCGCTTTTCGGGCAGCTGATCGAGATACATGGTCACCTTTGCGTCCAGCAGGTCCATCAACGCCGGATCCATGCAGCGATAGTCGTCGGGGATGTCCAGGCAGTGCACGCGCTTGTGTTCCAGCAGGCGCGCGTACGCGGCCTTCAGGCGATGCTGGTGCTTGGCCTCCATCACGAAGACGACATCGGCCCAGCGGATATCCGCCGGGCCGATGGGGCGTCGTGCGTGCGGGCTGGTGCCGGCCGACTTCGCGTTGAAGCCGGGCCGCCGTCGCCACATGGCTTCGGCGGTCGGGCTACGCAGCTGGTTGCGGCTGCAGACGAACAGCAGGTTGATCATTCCTGTTCCTGCAGTTGGCGAGGGCTGAGGACCGGATAGGTGAAGCCCAGCTGGCGTGCACGCGCGAGCTTGGCATCGCGCGTATACAACAGCTTCCAGTTCTTCTCGGGCTTGTAGCGGTAGGCCGTCGTGGCGCGATCGCCACCACGGTTGCGGGCCTGGCTGCGACGCCAGGCACGGTTTCTTGCAGATTCCATGATGTGTTCTCGTGAGTACCGGGTTCAGCAGCCGCGGTAGTACGAGTGGCGCGCAGCATACACCGCACGCACAAAAAAGCCCACGCATCGCTGCGCGGGCTTCCTGATTCATCACAGTGGTCGGGACGGCCGGATTCGAACCGACGACCCTCTGCCCCCCAGGCAGATGCGCTACCAGGCTGCGCTACGCCCCGACTGATGCTGCGATGTGCCCGCCAGTGCGGCGGGCCGTGAAGTATAGCGGATTACGATGGAAATGGGATCAGCGGCGCAGCAACTGCAGCACTTCTTCCAGTTCCATGCGCACCTGCTTGATGATCTGGTTGCTCAGCGCCGATTCCTCGCGGGCATCGGGACCCTCCAGGCGCAGGCGTGCACCACCGATGGTGTAGCCCTGTTCGTACAGCAGGCTGCGGATCTGCCGCACCATCAGCACGTCATGGCGCTGGTAGTAGCGGCGGTTGCCTCGGCGCTTGGCCGGCTCAAGGCTGGGAAACTCGGTTTCCCAGTAGCGCAGGACGTGCGGCTTGACGTCGCACAGCTCGCTGACTTCACCGATGGTGAAGTAGCGCTTGGCCGGGATCGGCGGTAGTTCGCGGTTACTGCCCGGATCCAGCATAAGCTTCCACCCTCTCCTTGAGCTTCTGGCCCGGACGGAAGGTGACCACCGTACGGGCGGAAATCGGAATTTCCTCGCCGGTCTTGGGGTTGCGACCCGGGCGCTGGTTCTTGCGCCGCAGATCGAAATTACCGAAACCCGACAGCTTCACCTGACGTCCCTGTTCCAATGCTTCACGCAGCGCATCGAAAAACGCGTCGACGAATTCCTTGGCTTCCCGCTTGTTCAGACCGACTTCGTCGAACAGCTTTTCCGCCATCTCCGCCTTGGTCAATGCCATTGCCTGCTACCCCCGAGTGCTGCCCGCTCAGCCGCGGATCCGGGCGTGGTGTTCACGCTCGATGGCAGCGACCGCCTCGGCCACCACCGCATCCACGTCGCGGTCCGTCAGAGTGCGCGACTTGTCCTGCAAAATCAAGCCCATAGCGAGACTCTTGAACCCCGGCTCGACGCCCTGGCCAACATAGCGGTCGAACAGGTTCAGGTCGCGCAGCAGCGGGCCGGCGGCCTGGCGGACGGTCGCGGCCAGATCGGCCCAGGCCACCTGTTCAGGCACCAGGAACGCCAGGTCGCGACGCACCGCCGGGAAGCGCGACAGCTCGCCGGCACGGGGCAGGCGACGGGCGGTCAGCGGTTCCAGATCCAGCTCGAAGGCGTAGACATCGGCCTCGATATCCATCGCCTTGGCCAGGCGCGGGTGGATCTGGCCGATCCAGCCGATCGCCACGCCATCGCGGAACACCTCGGCCGACCGCGCCGGGTGGCCGTAGGCACGGGACGACGGGCGGAACTCCAGTACCGCACCACTGGCAGCCGCCAGCGATTCCAGGTCGCCCTTCAGGTCATGGAAATCAACCTTGCGGGTCGGCAGGCCCCACTGCACCGCCTGCGCCTCACCGCAGACAGCTGCCGCCACGCGCGGCGTTTCCAGCGGTGCCAGTTGGCCATCTCCGGCCTGCTGGGCGAACACGCGGCCGAGCTCGAACAGGCGCACGCGGCCGAGCTGGCGGGCGGCGTTGCGGCCCAGCGTGGCGACCAGGCCCGGCAGCAGCGACGGGCGCATCACAGCCAGTTCGGCCGCCAGCGGGTTGGCCAGCGGCACCAGGCCGTCGCGCAGCTGCCACTGGGCCAGCAGGGCATCGTCGACGAAGGCGAAATTGACGGTTTCCTGCAGGTCGCGGGCGATCAGCTGGCGACGCACGCTCAGCGCGTCCAGCTGGGTCTCGCTCGGCATCGCCACGCGCGAGGCACCGCCCGGCAGCGTGGTCGGGATCTGCTCGTAACCGTGGATGCGGGCCAGCTCTTCGATCAGGTCTTCTTCAATGGCGATGTCGAAGCGGCGGCTCGGCGCGGCGACCTGCCAGCCCTCGGCCGTGGCAGCCACGTCCATGCCCAGCGCGCGCAGGATGCGCTCGACTTCCGCATCGTCGATGGTGATGCCGAGCACGCGGGTGATGCGGGCGCGGCGCAGCACGATGGTTGCCGGCTGCGGCAGATCGGCTTCACGCACGGCCTCGGTAACCGGCGCCGGGGTACCGCCGGCCAGGTCCAGCACCAGGCGGGTGGCGTATTCGATGGCGGTGCGCGGCAGTGCCGGATCTACGCCACGCTCGAAGCGGTGGCCGGCATCGGTGTGCAGGCCCAGCTTGCGGCCACGGCCCATGATCGCAGCCGGCGCGAAGTGCGCGGCTTCCAGGAACACGGCAGTCGTCGCGTCGGTGACGCGGGTGTCGAAGCCGCCCATCAGGCCGGCAAGGCCGATCGCACGATCGGCGTCGGTGACCACCAGGAAGCTCTCGTCCAGCGCGGCATCGCGGCCGTCCAGCAGCTTCAGCGTCTCGCCCGCGCGCGAACGGCGCACGGCAATGCTGCCCTGCAGGGTGCCGAGGTCGTAGGCATGCATCGGCTGGCCCAGCTCCAGCATCACGTACTGGGTGATGTCGACCAGCAGCGAGACCGGACGCACGCCACTGCGGCGCAGGCGCTCGGCCATCCACAACGGGGTTTTGGCGGCGGCGTTGACGCCTTCGATGACGCGGCCCAGGTAACGCGGCGCTTCGGCGCCAGCGTCGAGCTGGATGCTCAGCTCACGGCTGCCGACCGCCGGAATGGCATCGGCGGCGAAGTCCAGCACTTCGCTGCGGGTGGCGGCGGCGACGTCGTAGGCGATGCCGCGCAGGCTGAAGCAGTCGGCGCGGTTTGGGGTCAGCTTGATCTCGATACTGGCGTCCGGCAGGCCCAGGTACTCGATCAGGGCCTGGCCGACCGGTGCGTCATCGGGCAGCTCCAGCAGGCCGGAGGCATCGTTGTCCAGGCCCAGCTCCTTGGCCGAGCACAGCATGCCGTTGGACTCCACGCCGCGCAGCTTGGCCGGCTTGATCTTCAGCTCGCCGATCTGCGCACCCACCATGGCCAGCGGCGCGACCAGGCCCGGGCGCGCGTTCGGTGCGCCGCAGACGATCTGCAGCAGTTCGCCCTGCCCGGCGTCGACCTTGCACACCTGCAGGCGATCAGCTTCGGGATGGCGCACGGCCTCGACGATGCGCGCCACGACCACGTGATCGAGGCCTTCGCCCAGCGCGGTCACGTCTTCCACTTCCAGGCCGATGGCGGTCAGCACTGCACTCAGTTCATCGCGCGAGGCGCCGGTCGGGACATGGCTGCGCAGCCAGTTTTCGGAGAATTTCATGGTGTCACCCTGGTGGGCCCGGCGCATGCGCCTGGGCCTGCAAATTTAGGAGCAGCCGAGCATGGCTCGGCTCTACGTGGCTGCGGCTTACGCGAACTGTTTCAGGAATCGCACGTCGTTCTCGAAGAACGCGCGCAGATCGTTGACGCCGTAACGAAGCATCGCGAAACGCTCCACGCCCATGCCGAACGCGAAGCCGGTGTAACGCTCCGGATCGATGCCGACGTTGCGCAGCACGTTCGGATGGACCATGCCGCAGCCCAGCACTTCCAGCCAGCGGGTGCTGCCGTCGGGCTGCTGCCAGGCGATGTCCACTTCCGCGCCCGGCTCCACGAACGGGAAGTAGCTGGGGCGGAAACGCATCTCGAAATCGCGCTCGAAGAACGCGCGCACGAACTCGGCCAGCGTGCCCTTCAGGTCGGCGAAGGTCGAATGCTCGTCCACCAGCAGGCCTTCCACCTGGTGGAACATCGGCGAGTGGGTCTGGTCGCTGTCGCTGCGGTACACCTTGCCGGCGGCGATCATGCGCAGTGGCGGCGCGTGGTCGCCCATGTAGCGCACCTGCACGCCGGAGGTGTGCGTGCGCAGCAGGCGGCCGTCGCCGAAGTAGAAGGTGTCGTGCATGGCGCGCGCCGGATGGTGCGGCGGAAAGTTCAGCGCCTCGAAGTTGTGCCAGTCGTCCTCGATCTCCGGCCCTTCCGACAGCTCGTAGCCCAGCCGGCCGAAGATGCCGGTGATGCGCTCCAGGGTGCGGGTGATCGGGTGCAGGCCGGCACGCTCGCCGTTGCGGCCCGGCAGGGTGATGTCGATGGCTTCGGCGGCCAGGCGCGCATCCAGCGCCGCGTCTTCCAGCAGCGCCTTGCGCTCGCCCAGCGCGCGGGTCAGCGCGTCGCGGGCCTGGTTGATCGCTTCACCAGCGGCCTTGCGCTCGTCCGCCGGCAGGGCGCCGAGCTGCTTGAGCTGCGAGGTGATGCTCCCACTCTTGCCAAGCAGGGCAACGCGCAGCTGTTCCAGCACGTCGGGACTCTGTGCGGCGGCCACATCGGCCAGCGCCTGGGTGGTGAGGGATTGGATGTCGCTCATGGGGGGCCGGAACTCCAGTCGATCTGCCATCGCGATGCGCGAAGGGCCGACCCCTGTCGCCACCGCCGTCCCCGCGCTGCCGCCATGGCCTCGCCGGAACCCAAAAAAGAATGGGGAAGGACTTGCGCCCTTCCCCATGCATTGCCTTGACCTGACACCGTTCCGAGTGAACGGTTACGGCATCGGGAAGGACTTATGCCGCCAGCGCGCCCTTGGCCTTTTCGGCCAGCGCAGCAAAACCGGCTGCGTCGTGCACGGCGATGTCAGCCAGGACCTTGCGATCCAGGGTGATGCCGGCCTTCAGCAGGCCGTTCATGAAGCGGCTGTAGCTCAGGCCGTTGATGCGGGCAGCCGCGTTGATGCGGGTGATCCACAGCGAACGGAAGTTGCGCTTCTTCTGCTTACGGCCGATGTAGGCGTACTGCTGTGCCTTGATGACCGCCTGCTTGGCGACGCGGAAGACCTTGCGACGGGCGTTGTAATAGCCCTTGGCGAGATCCAGAATCTTCTTGTGGCGGCGACGCGCCTGTACGCCACGCTTAACTCGTGCCATTTTTCAGTTCCTCAGAGGTAAGGGAGCATGCGGTCCAGACGGCCTGCGTCTTCTGCACGGACATGGCCCGTCTGACGCAGATTACGCTTACGCTTGGTCGCTTTCTTCGTGAGGATGTGGCTACGGTTGGCGTGGCCGCACTTGTACTTGCCCGAGGCGGTCTTGCGGAAACGCTTGGCCGCTGCCCGGTTGGTCTTGATCTTGGGCATTGCAATGTCCTTGATGGGATATGACCCTGGTTTCTGACTGATCTGGCGGCGGCCTGGGCCGCTCTTTCCGTCCTGCCATGATCGGCGTACGACCCGTCCTGGGTGGGTCGAGCCGGGCATGATACAGGCAAAACCGCCCTGCCACCAGCCCCTGCAACCCTTTCACCGGCACTTCACCGGCATCCGGCAAAAGCAAAGGGACGCCAGCGGCGCCCCCTTACCCTGAACCATTCAGCCAGGCGCCCCGCAAGGCGGCCCGTCAGGCCTCAGGTCTTCTTCTTCGGCGCGATCATCATGACCATCTGACGCCCTTCCAGGCGCGGACGGGATTCAATGACGATGTCCTCGCCCAGATCGGCCTCGATCCGGTTGGCCATTTCACGTCCCAGTTCCTGGTGGCTCATTTCACGGCCACGGAAGCGGATGTTGACCTTGATCTTGTCGCCTTCTTCAAGGAACCCGCGCATCTTGCGCAGCTTGATCTGGTAGTCGCCCTCGTCCGTGACCGGACGGAACTTCACTTCCTTGATCTCGACCTGCTTGGTCTTCTTCTTGGCCTCGCTGGCCTTCTTCTGCGCTTCGAACTTGAACTTGCCGAAGTCCATGATCTTGCAGACCGGCGGATCGGCCTGCGGCTGGATCTCGACCAGGTCCAGGCCTTCATCTTCGGCCATGGACAGCGCTTCGTCGCGCGACAACACGCCGATCATTTCTCCGTCACTGCCGATCACGCGGACGCGCGGCACACGGATTTCCTGATTCTTGCGGTTCTGTTTGTTGTCAGGGGTGCTGATATTACGTTCTCCCAAGGGTATCGAACCGGTCCGGGTGCCTGTGCGCCCGGACCGGACCTTTGCTTACGCGCCCTCGGCGTGGAGCCGCTCGATGAAGGCCTGCAGGCTCATGCTGCCCAGGTCTTCGCCAGAACGCGTACGCACCGCCACAGCCCCATTCTCCTTCTCGCGGTCACCGATGACCAGCAGGTAGGGCACGCGCTGCAACGTATGCTCGCGGATTTTATAGCCGATCTTCTCGTTACGCAAATCCGAGCTGACGCGGAAGCCTTGCTCCGCAAGGGTTTTGGTCACGCCCGAGACGTAGTCGGCCTGGGCGTCGGTGATGTTGGCCACCACCACCTGGGTCGGCGCCAGCCAGGCCGGGAACTGGCCAGCATGGTGCTCGATCAGGATGCCCAGGAAGCGCTCCATCGAGCCGACGATGGCGCGATGCAGCATGACCGGGTGCTTCTTCTGGCTGTTCTCGTCCACGTACTCGGCGCCGAGGCGACCCGGCATCATGAAGTCGACCTGCATGGTGCCCAGCTGCCAGGTACGGCCGATCGCGTCCTTCAGGTGGTACTCGATCTTCGGGCCGTAGAAGGCACCCTCGCCCGGCAGCTCCTGCCATTCCACACCACAGGCGGTCAGTGCCGAGCGCAGCGCGCCTTCGGCCTTGTCCCAGGTGGCGTCGTCACCCAGGCGCGATTCCGGACGCAGCGCGATCTTGATCTGGATCTCGTCGAAGCCGAAGTGCCGGTAAACCGCCAGCGCCTGCTGGTGGAAGGCCGTCACTTCCGACTCGATCTGGTTTTCCGTGCAGAACACGTGGCCGTCGTCCTGGGTGAAGCCACGCACGCGCAGGATGCCGTGCAGCGCGCCGGACGGCTCGTTGCGGTGGCAGGAACCGAACTCACCGTAGCGGATCGGCAGGTCGCGGTAGCTGTGCAGGCCCTGGTTGAACACCTGGATGTGGCCCGGGCAGTTCATCGGCTTGACCGCGTACGTGCGCTTCTCCGATTCGGTGAAGAACATGTTGTCCTGGTAGTTGTCCCAGTGGCCGGACTTCTTCCACAGGCTCACGTCCAGGATCTGCGGGCAGCGCACTTCGCCGTAGCCGCTGCTGCGGTAGACCTTGCGCATGTACTGCTCGACCACCTGCCACAGTGCCCAGCCCTTCGGGTGCCAGAACACCAGGCCCGGGGCTTCTTCCTGCAGGTGGAACAGGTCCTGCTGCTTGCCGATGCGGCGGTGGTCGCGCATCTCGGCTTCCTCGATGCGCTTGATGTACGCCTCCAGCTGCTTCTTGTCGGCCCAGGCGGTGCCGTAGATGCGCTGCAGCTGCTCGTTCTGCGCGTCGCCGCGCCAGTAGGCGCCGGAGATGCGGGTCAGCTTGAAGGCCTTCAGGAAGCGCGTGTTCGGCACGTGCGGGCCGCGGCACATGTCCACGTACTCCTGATGGTAGTACATGCCCATCGCCTGGATGTCGTCGGACATGTCTTCGATCAGACGCAGCTTGTAGTCCTCGCCACGGGCCTTGAAGATCTCGATCACCTCGGCGCGTGGCGTCATCTTCTTGATGACGTCGTAGTCCTGGGCGATCAGTTCACCCATGCGCTTCTCGATCGCGGCCATGTCGTCCGGCGTGAACGGGCGCTCGGAATAGATGTCGTAGTAGAAGCCCTCGGCGATCACCGGGCCGATCACCATCTTCACGTCCGGGTACAGCTGCTTGACGGCGTGGCCGACCAGGTGGGCGCAGGAGTGGCGGATGATCTCCACGCCCTCCTCGTCCTTGGCGGTGATGATGCGCAGGCTGGCATCGTGGTCGATGACGTCGCTGGCATCGACCAGCACGCCATCGACGGAACCGGCGATGGTGGCCTTGGCCAGGCCGGCACCGATCGACTGGGCGACGTCCATGACGCTGACGGGATTTTCGAACTCGCGGCGGCTGCCGTCGGGAAGGGTAATGTTGATCATCGCATTGGCTTCGTGCGGGGCCCGCGGGGCGGGCTGGAAAGCGTTCCCGGGCCGCGGCCCGGGCAATAAAAAAGCGCCGCGAGGGCGCCTGGAACACAGGGCCTTCGGGGGCAGGTCAACAGTGGGCGGTGGTAGTGCTCATGTCGCACGCTCGGCCGGCGCTGGGCGCGGGCCACCTTGTTCCAGTCAAGAGTCTGCGACGATCTTAAACCAGCGCACCGGAAAGCCCAAGGGCTGCCGTACGGTCCGCTGAATGGCCGGCGCTGGCGGCGTGAAAACGCAATGATTACCATGTCCGCGCAGCCCGCCCCGTGCCAGCCTGCCCGCTTCCCCC
>OKDH01000074.1_pt1 | contig 18696 bp, 12 predicted proteins | sample 1610621 | NCBI WGS metagenome assembly OKDH01 (sample SAMN04436668, study PRJEB24849) | human gut metagenome | biome: human gut; feature: NICU; material: stool | host: Homo sapiens | place: USA: Saint Louis, MO | collected 2010-06-11
AACCCACACCGCCCCACCCCCGACAGTTTCCCGATGACGGTGGGTCAACTGCGACTGCCGGTGGGTGTCGACCTTGGTCGACACGGTAGATCCACGCCATGCGTGGATGCAGAGCGAAGCGATCCGCTTCCGCTTTTGATCTTCTCTTTCTTTTCCGTGGTGGACGCACACGGAAACTGTCCGTGGCCGGGCGGGATGGGTTTGCGGGGGTGTCCGCGGCATGGATGCCGCGGCCAAGCCTCCACGGACGGATTCACGGCGTCCCCCGCAAACCCATCCCGCCCGGCCGCCCCCAAGGCTTCTGCCTTCAAACGCCGCCCACCACGAGGGGCTGCGCCGTTGGTTGGAAACTAGACCGGTGCCAGCGCCGTGAACGGTGCCCACGGCAGGTTACGCAGCAGCGCATACCCAGGCAGTACCAAGAGCCAGAACGTGGGATTGGCCAGCACCCGCATCAGCGGGTCCAGCAGGCGCGGACGGATGCCGGCGACGTTCAGCAGCATCAGCAGGAGGAAGGGCAGGCTGATGACCAGCAGCGGGTTCATCGCCATCGCGCCGGGCAGGTCGAAATGGACCAGCGAATACAGGCAGCGGGTGCTGCCACAGCCCGGGCAGTACAGGCCGGTCAGCGCGTACAGCGGGCAGCTCGGCAAGGGATTGCCGGCGGCATACGGATTGACGTTGCGCAGCACCAGTGCGGCACCGGCGGCCAGGCCGGTGGCGGCCAGCAGTGGTGCCCAGCGGGCCATTCGGGATCGGGTGGGCAGGGCGGACATGCAGCAACGGATCCGGCGCAGGCGCCGGATCCGTCCACGCGGATCAGTAGCCGCTGTTGCTCATCGCACCCATGCCGCCGAGAGCGACGATCAGGATGCCGTACAGCACGCCGACCACGACGGCGGCAATGGCCGACCAGATGGCCCACTTCTTGGCCTTGGCCGAGGATTCCTGGGCACCGGCGATGTCGCCAGCGGCCAGCTTGCCGTTGACCTGGGCGGCGTAGACGATCGACACGATGCCGGCCGGCAGGCAGCAGAACAGGGTGCTCAGGATGGCCCAGACCAGATTGTTCGGGACCTGCGGAGTGGCGGTATTCATGGGTTCAAGCTCCTTGATGGGTGGTGGTGGTGAATCATTGGTCGGAAAGAGCGCCCAGTACGGCCAAGCCGCCGAACAGCCCGAACCACAACAGCAACAGGACCGGCAGGGCCACGGCCGAAGCCACCGCCCACCAGCCCGCCTTGCGCGACGCGCTGTAGGCCCCCGGCAGGTCGCCGGCCGCGCGGCGGCCATCGACCTGGGAGGCATAGACGATCGACACCACGCCCAACGGCAGGCAGCAGAACAGCGTCGTCAGGATCGCCCAGACCAGATGGTTGGGGATGTAGACGGGACGGCTGAGCGGTGGCGGTTGATTCAAAGCAAGACTCCATTCCTTGGTGGCCGGCCTTGGTGCATTGGCCGAACCTCCCCCCTGTGGGTGCGTAATCTACCTCAACCTGCGCTGCATGTATGCGTTTACAGTCAGATGGTGGTGTGTGTGGCCCTTGACTGGGCGCTATTTGACGGGCCTATGTCATGAGACAGAGGCCGTCATTCCGGGGATTGGGGCTATCGCCTGGAAGCGCTACCGACGGCCGCCGGGCCGATCAGGCGTGATCGCCACGCAGGGCCCGCACCTGCGCCTCCAGCACCGGGGCGCGGGTGGCGTGGCCATCGACGGCCGGTGCCGCCACGACCTCGACGGTAGCGCGGAAACGGCGCGGCACCCGCATGCGGCCGAGGCGGCTGTCGCGGCGACTCCACATGCTCGACCACATGCCGCGCAGCGCCATCGGCACCACCGGCACCGGCCGGCGCTCGAGGATCTTCTCGACGCCGGACTTGAACGGCGCCATCTCCCCGTCGCGGGTCAGCGCACCCTCGGGGAAGATGCAGACCAGTTCGCCTTCGGCCAGCGCAGCGTCGATCTCGTCGAACGCCCGCTGCATCAGTGCCGGGTCTTCGCGCGCACCGGCGATCGGGATTGCCTTGGCGGTCCGGAAGATCCAGCGCATTACCGGGATGTTGAAGATCCTGTAGTACATGACGAAGCGCACCGGGCGCGGAATCGTCGCCGACAGGATCAGCGCGTCCATGTAGCTGACGTGGTTGCAGACCAGCAGCGCGGCGCCTTCGTCGGGCACGTTGGCCTCGATGCCGTGCGGGCGCAGCCGGTACAGGGTGCGCACCATCAGCCAGCTGAGGAAGCGCATCAGGAATTCGGGGACGATGGTGAAGATGTAGATCGCCACCAGCGCGTTGGCGATGGCCAGCGCCAGGAACTGCTGCGGAATGGTCCAGTGCAGCAGCGTGTGCGCGGCCAGCGACAGCAACGCCGCAGCGACGATGAAGCCCGAGTTCTGGATGTTCAGTGCGGCGAACACGCGCGACATCTGCGCCTTCGGCGTGCGGCTCTGGATCAGTGCGAACAGTGGCACCACGAAGATGCCGGTGAACAGGCCGATGCCGACCAGGTCGATGACGATGCGGATGCTGCCGGGCTGCTGCAGGAACGGCGCGATGGTCAGTCCGTGCACCGTCGCTTCGCCGCTGCGGGCGAAGTACAGGTCGAGCAGGAACGCGGTCATGCCGAACGCCCCCAGCGGTACCAGGCCGATTTCCACCGTACGGGCTGACAGCTTCTCGCACAGCAGCGAGCCGACGCCGGTGCCCACCGAGAACAGGGCCAGCGCGAAGATGTACAGGGTCGGCTCGCCGCCCAGGTTGGTCACCGCGTAGGCCGGTAGCTGCGAGGTCAGCACGGTGCCAACGAACCAGAACCAGGACACGCCCAGGATCGAGTTGCGCACGGCCTTCTGCTGGCGCGCCATGCGCAGTACCGCGAGCGATTCCGGCAACGGGTTCCAGTTGATCTTCAGGGTCGGGTCGCCTGCATCGACCCTGGGAATCAGGCGCGCGGCGATGTTGCCGCAGATCGCCAGGGCGATGATCGCGCACGCAGCCACCACCGTGCCGTGGCTCCCGGCCACGGTGAACACCAGGCCGCCGACGATCATGCCGGAGAGGATCGACATCGAGGTCCCCATCTCGACCAGGCCGTTGCCGCCGGTCAGTTCCTCGGGCCTGAGCACCGACGGCAGCACCGAATACTTCACCGGGCCGAACAGGGTCGATTGCATGCCGGTGCAGAACAGGGCGACCAGCAACACCGGCAGGCTCTGGGTGAGGAAGCCGGCCGCCGCCAGCGACATGATCACGATCTCCATGGTGGTGGTGATCACGATCAACCGCGATTTTTCCAGTTTGTCGGCGATCTGCCCGGCCAGCGCCGAGAACAGGAAATACGGCAGGATGAAGATGGCCGGTGCCAACGTGGCGTACAGCCCGAGTTCCTCCTCTGGCACGGCCATGAACAGCAACATGCTGATGATCGCTTGCCGGTACACGTTGTCGTTGAAAGCACCGAGCGCCTGTACCACGAAGAACGGCAGGAAACGGCGCTGGCGGAGCAGGGCAAACTGGTTGTGACCGGACATGGAACCTCCTTGACCGGCGCAGCCTAGCATTCCTGCCCATCCGCTGTGGGTGCGGACCTGTGGGTGCGGACCGTTGGTCCGCACACCTGCCGTCGGACTCAGACGATATCGTCGACCACGCCACCATCCACGCGCAGTGCCGCACCGGACGTGGCCGAAGCCTGCGGCGACGCCAGGTACACCACCATGTTGGCCACTTCCTCGACCGTGGCAGTGCGCTGGATCACCGAGGACGGCCGGTGTGCCATCACGAACTCGCGGCCGATCTGCTCCAGCGGCTTGCCGCTGCGCCGGCGTTCATCCTCGAACATCGCCGCGAAGCCATCGGACAGGGTCGGGCCAGGCAGCACCGCGTTGACGGTGACGCCGCTGCCGGCCACGCGCTTGGCCAGGCCGCGCGACAGTGACAGCTGCGCGATCTTGCTGACCCCGTAATGGATCATGTCGACCGGGATGTTGCGCGCCGATTCGGACGAAATGAACAGCACGCGGCCCCAGCCGGCATCGACCATCGCTGGCAGCAGCGCACGCGACAGGCGTACGCCGGACATCACGTTGGTCTGCCAGTAGCGCTCCCAGGTGGCGTCATCGGTCTGGAAGAAATCCTCTGGGCCGAAGATGCCAGCGTTGTTGACCAGGATGTCGACCCTCGGCAGCCCAGCCAGCAGCGTATCGACACCGGCCGCATCGGAGAGGTCGGCGGCGACACCCAATACGTCGGCTCCCGGCACGGCCGCGAGCAGATGCTGGCGGGCGCGCTCGACGCTGCTGGTGCTGCGGCCATTGACAATGACCCGCGCACCAGCGCTGGCCAGGCCTTGGGCGATGGCCAGGCCGATGCCGGCGGTGGAGGCGGTGACCAGCGCGGTGCGGCCGCTGAGTTCGATTTTCATGGTGATGATCCGGGGCGGGAGCTGCCCAGTATCCGCGTGGCGGCGTGATCGAACTGCATCGCCCGGTGCAACGCGCCGTTGCACGCGGCGCAGCAGATCCACGCCATGCGTGGATGGGATGCCCGATCAGCGATGAGGGATCAGGTCAGGTTGGTCACCGCCTCATTGGCCGCGGCACGCACCTTCGGCAGCATGCGCAGTACCAGCGCCATCTGGGTACGGATCAACTGCAGTTTCGGTGGCATCGCCTCGTCGATCTGCTCCAGCTCGGCAGCCACCGCGCGGTCGGCGTCGTTGTCATCGTCCGCGACGGGTTGCCGCGCGGTCAGCGCCGTCGCCAGCTGCTGAAGTGCCTTGCGCACGCGATCGCCCGCGGCCAGCGCCAGTGGATCGCCTGCGTAGCTGTCCACCTGGTCGCGGTGCGCACCCAGCGCCGACAGATGCCCCAGCAGCGTGTTGGACAGCGCCAGGAAGCGGAAGCCGGCATCCAGGTTGCGGCGCACGTGGCCGGGTTCGCGCAGCATGTTCGACAGTGCGGTGGACAGCGCGGCGTCGGCGTTGTGCATGTCGCGGCGGGCGATGCGGTAGGCCAGGTCGTCGCGCATGCCGCTGCGGTACTGGCCCAGCACCGAATCCAGGTAGCGAGCGGCAGTGTCCAGCACGCGTGCCAGGACGAGATGCAACTGGCGGCCCTGCCAGTCGGGCAGGATCAGGAACGCTGCCGCCGCTGCGATCGCGCAGCCCAACAGCGTATCGACCATGCGCGGTACGATCAGCACGAAGCCATCGCCGATCAGGTTGAAGCAGGTCAGCGCCATCACGGTGATCGCGGCTGATGCCACCAGGTAGCGGTCGGTGCGGGTGAAGAAGAACAACAGTGCCGACAGCAGTGCGATCAGCAGCTGTACGTGCAGCTGCGGGAACAGCTGCAGCAGTGCCCAGGTCAGCACCAGTCCGGCGACGGTGCCGACGATGCGCTGTGCCAGGCGCTGGCGGGTGGCGCCGAAGTTGGGCCGGCACACGAACACGATGGTCAGCAGTACCCATGAACCGTTCTGCGCATTGAACAGCCGGATCGCTGCAAAGCCGGCGATCAGTGCCAGTGCCATGCGCAGGCCATGGCGGAACAGCACCGAGCCGGGCGTGAGCTGCTGGCGGATGCGCACGCCCATCTCGCGCAGGGTATGCGGGTTGCTGTCGCGCAGGCGGGTGTCGACGTTGTCCAGGCTGGCTTCGGAACGTTCGGCATCCAGCAGGCGGCGCTCGATGCTGCGCAGGTTGTGAACCAGCAGGTCCAGCGAGCCGAGCAGGCGCTGCCACTGCGGGCGCTGCTGGTCACGCAGGTAGGCGAGCGCGTCGGCCAGGTCGCGCCCGGCCTGCTGGTTGCTTTCGCCGTATACGAACGGACGACGCAGCCGGATCGCCTCGCCCAGGCGGGCACAGGCCTGGCCCTGCAGGTCGAGCAGGCGCTGGCAGCGGTAAAGCACATCGCTGTGGAAGAAGGCGTCCACCAGCGCGCCATACGGGTAGTGCGAGGAACTGGCGCGCTCGTGGAAATCCTGTGCCATGTAATACAGGCGCAGGTACAGGCCGGAGTTCACGCCCGGCCGCCCGGAACGGCCGAAGCGGGCCAGGATCGCGGTCTTGGCCTCGTTCAACGCACCGACCACGCGCCGGTTCTGTTCCGCCAGGTCGAGCTGGCGACGTTGCAGGTCGGCTTCGCGCACCGGCTCGAACAGCGCAGCCTTCAGCTGCAGGTAGCGGCCCAGCTCAACGTACAGCCGCGCCACGCGTTCGCGCACCGGCCGGTTGGCGAACAGCGCAGTCCACAGGATCGACAGCAGCCCGTACCAGGCTGCACCGGCCAGCAGATGGCTGACCGCGTCCAGCGCGCTGTGCAGGTCGCTGGCGCCATGCTGCTCCAAGCCGATCATGGTGTAGATCGCCAGCGTCACCGTGGCCTGGGCAATGGATGCGTAGCGCTCACCGAGCGCGCCAAGCAGGGTCAGGCCGAAGGTGGACAGTGCCAGCGCGCCGATGAAGATCCACGGCCACGGGAACAGCCAGATCACCGAGGCTGCCGCAATGCAGAAGCACAACAGTGACAACACCACGGCCTTGATCCGGCCCCACCAGTTGTCGTCCGTTTCTGCGATGGCGCTTGCGATGATGCCGAGGAATACGCCGGGCAGGGCGGTCAGCGCGTCGAACTGCCAGCACACGGCCACGGCCGCGGTCAGCGCGATGAACACGCGCAGGCCGTAGCTGGCCTTTTCGTGGGCCCACAGGCGGCTGAGGCGGGATTGGCGGGCGGACATGCAGGCTCGGTGGAAGGGTCTTCCACCATTATTGCGGGCTGCGCGTGAAATATGGAGGGCGGACCAACGGTCCGCACCCACGGTGCTGCCGGGCCCTACATGTCGAACCGCACGCTCACAGCGAACGTGCGTGGCAGGCCTGTGCCGGCGTTGGACCAGTACTTCCGGTTGGCCAGGTTCTCGACGCTGGCGCGCACGGTCACCGGATGACCGGAGGCGAGCAGGCGGTAGCCGATGCCTGCATTGACCAGCGTGTAATCGGGCAGCTTCAGGGTGTTGTCGGCGTCGTACCAGACATCGCCGTAGTAGCGCACCGCGGCGTATGTTTCCAGGCCATCCACCCACGGCAGCTGGTAGGTGGCGTGCACGACCCCGCTCCAGCGTGCCGCACCGGCGGTACGGTTGCCCTCCTGTGCAGCGCTGGCCGGGGACAGCCTGTCGTAGGTCGGGTCCAGCCAGGTGACGCCTCCGCCAATCGTGAGGACATCGCTGAGGTGCAGGTCGGCACTGGCCTCGATGCCTTCGTACAGCGTGATGCCGTCCTGCACCAGGCGCTTGCCGGCCGGTGTGAATTCATCGATGTTGGCGCCACGCTCCAGCCGGAACACCGCCACGTTCGCGTTCCAGCGCGCGGCCTCGGCCTTCGCGCCGATCTCGTACTGCTTGCTGAGGGTCGGGTCGAGCACATCACCGGCGTTGATGTAGTTGTTGCCTACGCGGCTGCCCGCTTCCAGCGATTCGATGTAGCTGGCGTAGAGGGTGACCGCCTCGCTGGGCTTGAACATCACGGCATAGGTCGGTGTGACCGGATAGGTGTGGTAGCGGCCCTTGGTCTCGTAATCGTTGTAGCGCCAGCCCGCCAGCCCGCCAGCACCGACCAGCCGCTGCCGAGATCGACGGTATCGCTTGCGAACACGGCCTGCTGCACGGTCTCGTCGCCGCGGGTCATCACCCGTGAACCGACGGCGTCATGGCGGATGGCATGGCGCTGGTACAGGTTGGCGCGGCCGATCAGGCTCCATTCGTAGGGACGGTCCCAGCCCAGCCCGGTCTGGTGACTGATGCCTGCCACCACCTGATGCTGCAGCGGACCGGTGCGGAAGCTGCCCTGCAGCATCGCCTGGGCCAGCCTCCACTCGCTCTTGCCACCCAGTTCATAGACGTTGACGTCATAGTCGCCATTGGGCGAATCGATGTAGGCGAAGATCTTGTTGACGTCATTCCACGAGGTGGTGACGCCGTAACTCAGGCTGGTTTTCCAGTCGCTGTTGATCTGCCAGTCCAAGCGGGTCGACAACAGGCTGGAACGAGTGTCGTAGTAGGTGCCGGGGACACTGTTGCCGGTATTCCCGGCGATCGGTCGCGGCAACGAGGTCAGTCCGCGGAAGTAGTACTGCGGCGATTCCTCGCGCAGGTCGCGTGACTGGAACACGCCGTCGAAGGTCCAGATCAGTGCGTCGCTCAGGCGCGCGTCCAGCGACAGTGCGCCCACCTTGCGATCGACGTGGCCACCATTGAAGGTCTCACCCTTTTCCTCGAAAGCATTGAAGCGATAACCGAACATCTGCTCGTTGCCGAAGCGGCCGCCGACGTCCATCCCGGCACTGACGATGCCCTGCTCGCGCCAGCCCAGCTGGGTGGAGAAGGTGGGCGTATCGGTCGGCTTCTTGGTGATGTAGTCGACGATGCCACCGGGGGCACCGAAACCATAAAGGAATCCACCCGGGCCTTTCAGCAGATCGACCTGTTCCATCACTTCCAGCGGCCACTCGGTACCCCACGAGGAAACCTGCAGGCCATTGACGCGATAGCTGTCGAAGTTCAGGTCGATGCCACGGTTGCGGATCGGCGAACTCCAGCCACTGGCATAGGCGCTGACCTGGGTGGTGACCGAAGGGTCGAGCAGGAACGCTTCGCCCAGCGAGACCACTTGGCGCTGCTCGATCTGCTCGCGGCCCACGGCGGTGATCGCGAACGGGGTATCACGCGGCACGCGATCACCAAGAGCGCCGGTATCGGCGTGGGTGCGTTCGGCGGTGACCTTCACCGCATCCAGATCGGTGGCACTGCGGTTCCGATTGGTGCGCTCGGGTACGGACTGGGCATGCGCGGCACAGGCCAGTGACAGGGAAACGGCAAGCAGGGCCGGGCGGCAGAGTGGGTGCAGGAACATGGTTCAGTCATCCTCGGCGAACGGCCACGCGCCATCCGCCCGCATGGGGGGAAAGGTTGATGGCTGGGATCACGCAGGCTTGCCGGAGAGGGCAGCGGGGCGCCGCGAAGGGGCGCAGGACCATGGCTGGAGGGGAATTGTTCTCTTTTCGTTACAGCACGTCAAACCCGGAGGCGTGCGGACCAACGGTCCGCACCCACCCTCCGCGCCGGTGGTAGTGCCGGCCGCTGGCCGGCAGATTCGCTGTACGGAGGAAGCCGGCCAGCGGCCGGCTCTACCCGTAGATCCACGCCATGCGTGGATGGGCTCTGCTACGCCTGCTGCGCGCGCTTGAGCAGCTTCGCTTCGCGCCTGCGCGCGCGACGGGCGCGCCAGCGCTCGGCCAGGCAGGAGAAGATCACGTACAGTGCCGGCGTACTGAGCAGGGTCAGGCTCTGCGAGAACAGCAGGCCGCCGATCATCGCGATGCCCAGCGGGCGGCGCAGCTCGGACCCTTCACCCAGGCCGATCGCCAGCGGCACTGCGGCCAGGATCGCGACCATCGTGGTCATCATGATCGGGCGGAAGCGCACGATGCTGGCCTCGCGTGCGGCATCGCGCGGCGCCAGCCCATGCTCGCGCTGCGCCACCAGTGCGAAGTCGATCATCATGATCGCGTTCTTCTTGACGATGCCGATCAGCAGCACCAGCGCGATCATCGAGATCACCGACAGCTCGGTGTTGGTGCCGAACAGGGCCAGCAGCGCACCGACACCGGCCGCCGGCAGCGTGGACAGGATGGTGACCGGGTGGATCAGGCTCTCGTAGAGCATGCCCAGTACCAGGTACACGGTCAGGATTGCGGCGAACACCAGGATCAGCATGTCGCTGGGATCGGAGTTGAAGCCGAAGCCCGCATCGTCGGCCAGGCGGATGTCGCCGGGCATGCGCATGCCGGCCACGGTCGCGTCGATGATCGCCTTGGCCTCGCCCATGCTCACGTTGGGAGCCAGGTTGTAGCTGAGGTCCATCGTCGTGTACTGGTTCTCGTGGGTGATCTGCGATGGGGCCAGGCCAGGCATCTGCGTGGCCACCGCGGTGATCGGCACCATGTCGCCGTTGCGCGCACGCACGTACACCTCATCCAGCGCCGCCGGGGTGGCGGTCTGCGAGGGCAGGGCATTGACCACCACGCTGTACTGGTTGATGTCCGAATAGATGGTGGAGATCTGGCGCTGGCCGAACGCACCGTACAGCGCGCCGTCGATGGCGCCCACCGTGATGCCCAGGCGCGCGGCCTTTGCGCGGTCGATCTGGATGTTCTGGCGCAGGCCGGCATTGTCCACGTCGGTGCCGACGTCGCGCAGCTTCGGGTTCTTCTTCAGTTCCGCCTGCAGCTTGGGCAGCCATTCCTGCAGTGCGGCCAGGTCGTTGCCCTGCAGCGAAATGCGGTACTGCGCGCCCTGGCTGGAGCCGCCGCCATCGTTGCTGGGCAGGTCCTGGATCGCGCGCAGGCGCAGCTGCAGGTCGGGATAGCGATCGGCCTTGGCGCTGAGGCGCGCCAACGCATGCGCGGTGGTTTCGCGGCGGCCGTCGCTGCGTGATTTCAGCTCGATGTTGAACTGTGCACTGGAGCCCTGGCGGCCGCTGCCCAGGCGTACACCCACCGTCTTCACCGCCGGGTCGGCCATCAGCATGTCGGTGATGCGGCGCTGGCGCGCGACCATGTCCTCGAACGACACGGTGGCACTGGAGTTGGCGCGGCCCCAGATCAGGCCGGTGTCCTGCGGCGGGAACGCGCCCTTCTTCACCGCGCCGAACAGGAAGATGGTGACGCCGATCAGGATCAGTGGCGTCAGCGACAGCAGCAGCGCGTGGCGCAGCGAGAAATCGAGGAACACGGTGTAGATGCGCAGCATCCGCTCGTGGCCGGCGTCCAGCCAGCGGCCGAAACGCGACGGCGGCGCGCTGTGGTCGTGCGCGCTGAGGAAGCGGCTGCACAGCGCCGGGGTCAACGTCAGCGAGACGATCATCGAAACCACGATGGCCGCCACCAGGGTGACGGTGAACTCGCGGAAGAACGCGCCCATCATGCCACTGGCGAACAGCAGCGGGATGAACACCGCCACCAGCGAGGCGGTGATCGAGACGATGGTGAAGCCGATCTCGCGCGCACCGGTCAACGCCGCCTGCATGCGCGGCATGCCTTCGTCGAGGTGGCGCATGATGTTCTCGATCACCACAATCGCATCGTCGACCACGAAGCCGATCGCGATCACCAGCGCCAGCAGGCTCAGATTGTTCAGGGTGAAGCCCATCACGTACATCACCAGCGCGGCGCCGGCCAGCGACAGCGGCACGGTCACCGCCGCGATCAGGGTGGGGGCCAGCCGGCGCAGGAACAGCGCCATGGTCAGCACCACCATCGCCAGGCTGATCAGCAGGGTGACCTGCACTTCATGCAGCGACGAACGGATGGTCGGCGTACGGTCGAAGTACGGCGTCATCGTGGTGCCCGGCTGCAGGTAGTCGCGCAGGGCCGGGATCTGCGCCTTGACCCGGTCTACGGTCTCCACGATGTTGGCGCCGGCGCGGGTGAACACGTACATCACCACCGCCGGCTTGTGGTCGAACCACGCCGCCTGGTAGGCATCCTGCTGGCCGTCGTAGACGTTGGCGATGTCCTTCAGCCGGATCACCCGGCCGTCGCCCTGGGTCTTGACCACCAGGTCGGCGAAGTCGGCGGCGCGCGCCACCGAGTCGTTGGCGATGATCGCCGTGGTGGTGTTGCCATCGCTGAGGAAGCCGGTGGGCGAGGTCACGTTGGCCGCGCGCACTGCGTTGCGCAGGTCATCGGCGGTCAGGCCCAACGCGTTCATCAGGCGCAGGTTGACGTCCACGCGCACCGCTGGCGTCGACGCGCCAGCGATGTCGACCGAGGCGACGCCGCTGATCTGGCGGATGCGCTGCGCCAGCAGCGAGTCGGCCACGTTGTAGAGCTCGTCGGCCGACTGCGTCTGCGAGGTCAGCGCGATGGCGATCACCGGGTCGTCGTTCGGGTTCGCCTTCTGGTACATCGGCGAGCCCATGCCCGAGGGCAGGTCGGCCTGAGCCGAGTTGATCGCCGTTTGTACATCCAGTGCCGCCGAATCGATGTTGTGGCCGCTCTGGAAGATCATGAACACCAGCGAGCTGCCTTCCGAGCTCGACGAGCGCATGCGATCGATGCCCGGCAGCTGGCCGAGATGGCGTTCCAGCGGCGCGGTGACCGTCGAGGCCATGGTCGCCGCGTCGGCGCCGGACTGGCTGGCATGCACGAAGATCACCGGGATCTCGATGTTCGGCAGCGCCGATACGCCCAGGCGCAGGTAGCAGATCAGGCCGACCATGAACAAGCCGATGGCCAGCAGTGCGGTGCCGATCGGGCGGCGGATGAAGGGGCCGGACAGGTTCATCGTGCGGCCCCCCACGGCAGCGGGGCGTGGATCATGCCTGCGGCTCCTGCAGCGAACCGTCGCGCAGCGCACGCTGTTCGCGGCGGCGCGCCAGCCACTCGGAGAAGCGCTCCATGTACAGGTAGATCACCGGCGTGGTGTACAGGGTCACCAACTGCGACAGCAGCAGGCCGCCAACGATGGCGATACCCAGCGGGCGGCGCAGCTCCGAACCGATGCCGGTGCCCAGCGCCAGCGGCAGCGCGCCAAGCATGGCCGCGGCGGTGGTCATCATGATCGGGCGGAAGCGCAGCAGGCAGGCGCGGCGGATCGCCTCGTGCGCGTTGGCGCCGGCGCGGCGGGCTTCGATGGCGAAGTCGACCATCATGATGCCGTTCTTCTTGACGATGCCGATCAGCAGCACGATGCCGACGATGCCATCCACCGACAGGCTCAGCCCGCACAGCATCAGCGCCAGCAGCGCGCCGACACCGGCCGGCGGCAGGGTGGAGATGATCGTGATCGGGTGGATGTAGCTCTCGTAGAGCACGCCCAGCACGATGTAGATCACCACCAGCGAGGCCAGCAGCAGCCACACCACATCGGTCTGGCTGCCGGTGAATTCAGCGGCCTTGCCGATGAATTCGGCATGCAGGTGTGCCGGCATGTCCAGGCTGTCCTTGGTCTCCTGGATCGCTCGCACCGCTTCGGACAGCGAATAGTCCGGCGCCACGTTGAACGACACCGTCACCGCCGGCAGCTGCTGCTGGTGGCTGACCACCAGCGGTGCGCTGCTCACCTTGCCTTCGGCCAGCGCCGACAGCGGAATGATGTTGCCGGCGCCGACGGTGATGCCGGTGTTCTGCGCGCCGATGCCGGTGGCGGTGGACGAGTTGGAGGAGGTGACCTGGCCGAAGCTGGTGGCATTGGTGCCGGTCAATGCGCCGGCGCCGTTGGAGGCGACCGCCAGCTGTTCCATCAGCGCGGTGCTGGTGCGGAACTCCGGTGCCACTTCCAGCACCACGCGATACTGGTTGAGCTCGGTGAAGATGGTCGAGATCTGGCGCTGGCCGAACGCATCGTAGAGCGTGTCGTCGATGGTCTGCATCGGCACGCCCAGCACGCTGGCCTTGTCGCGGTCGATGTTCAGCTCCAGGGCGCGGCCCTGGTTGGACAGGTTGTTGTCGACGTCGGCCAGTTCCGGGCGCTTGCGCAGCGCTTCGGTCAGGCGCGTGGCCTGGGTCGCCACCGTCGCCGAATCCACGTCCGACAGCGAGTACTGGTACTCGGTGGCGGCCACGCGGGTATCCAGGGTCACGTCCTGTACCGGCTTCAGGTACAGCGCCACGCCCGGAATGCCCGCCACCGCCTTCTGCAGGCGCGGCAGGATCTCATCCAGGCCATCGCGCTCGCCGCGTTCCTTCAGCACGATCGACAGCTGGCCCTGGTTGAGCGTGGGATTCATGCTGCCCGCGCCAATGAAGGCCGACACGCCGGTCACATCCGGGTCCTGGCGCAGCGCTTCGGCCACCTGCCTGGTGCGCTGCTCCATCTGCGGGAAGGCGATGTTCTGGTCGGCCTGCACCACGCCGGTGATCAGGCCGGTGTCCTGTTCGGGCAGCAGGCCCTTGGGGATCAGCACGTACAGCAGCACGGTCAGCACCAGCGCGCCACCGGCCACGGCCAGGGTCAGGCGCTGGTGGCCCAGCACCCAGTCCAGGCTGTGCTCGTAGAGGCCGACGGTGCGCGTCCACAGGTTCTGCTTGCCGGCCGCTGCCGCGCGCTCATGCGCGTCCTCGCCCTCGGGCAGGGCGTCGGGCTTGAGCAGGTAGGCGCACATCATCGGGGTGAGCGTCAGCGAGATCAGCATCGACAGCACCACGGCGATGCTCAGCACCCACGCGAACTCGTGGAACAGGCGGCCGGTGACGCCGGGCATCAGCAGCAGCGGCAGGAACACCGCCACCAGCGAGACCGTCAGCGACAGCACGGTGAAGCCGATCTGGCGTGCGCCGATCTCGGCCGCTTCCTTGCCGCTCTTGCCCTGCTCGATGTAGCGCACGATGTTCTCGATCATCACGATCGCATCGTCGACCACGAAGCCGGTGGCCACCACCAGCGCCATCAGCGAGAGGTTGTCCAGCGACATGCCGGCGAAGGCCATCACCGCGAAGGTACCGGCCAGCGAGAGCGGTACTGCCACCGACGGGATGATCGTGGCCCACAGGCGGCGCAGGAACACGAAGATCACCGCCACCACCAGGCCGATGGTGAGGATCAGGGTGAACTGCACCTCATGCACCGAGGCGCGGATGGTCTCGGTGCGATCGTTGAAGATTTCCAGGTGCACGTCGGCCGGCAGCACGCCCTGCAGCTGCGGCAGGATCGCGCGGATGCGCTCAACGGTCTGCACGATGTTGGCGCCCGGCTGGCGGCGCACTTCCAGCAGCACCGCCGGCTTGCCATCGGCCCAGGCGGCCAACTGGTCGTTCTCCACGCCATCGATCACCTCGGCCACGTCCGACAGCCGCACCGGGCGGCCGTTCTTGTAGCTGATGATGGTGTCGCGGTACTCGGCGGCGCTGGCCAGCTGGTCGTTGGTGCCGATGCTGTAGGACTGGGTCTTGCCGTTCAACGAACCCTTCGGCGCGTTGACGTTGGCCTGGGTCAGCGCGCTGCGCAGCTGTTCCAGGGTCAGCCCCATGTTCGACAGCTGCGCCGGATTGACCTGGATACGCACGGCGGGCCGCACGTTGCCGGCAATCGAGACCAGGCCCACGCCCTGCACCTGCGACAGGCGCTGGGCCAGGATGGAATCGGCGTAATTGTTGACGTCGCGCAGCGGGCGCGTGTCAGAGGTCAGTTTCAGGGTGACGATGGCCGCGTCGGCCGGGTTCACCCGGTTGTAGACCGGCTGGTAGGGCAGCGACGAGGGCAGGGTGGCCTGGCGGATCGCCGCCTGCACGTCCTGCGCGGCGATGTCGATGTCGCGGTCCATCGAGAACTGCAGGATGATCGTCGACAACCCGGCCGACGAGTCGGAGGTCATCAGCTCCAGCCCGGAAATCTGCCCGAATTGGCGCTCCAGCGGGGTGGTGACCAGCGAGGCCATGGTGGTGGCGTTCGCACCGGGGTACTGGGTGGTGACCACCAGGCTGGGCGCATCGATTTCTGGCAGCGCCGACACCGGCAGCTTGCGGTAACCGAGGATGCCCAGCAGCAACAGGCCCGCCATCAACAGCGAGGTGGCGATCGGGCGGCGGATGAAGATCGTCGAAAAGCCCACGGACTGATCCTTGCTGGCACTTCAATGTCGGCGCCGGCAGGTCCGCCGGCGCGAGGGAGATCAGTGGCCTGCGCTCAGCGCGGGCCACCACCGCGACGGCCACCGCCGCCTGCGTTCTTCTGCTCGGCTGCCTTCAGTTCGGCCTCGGTCGGTGCGGCCGGGGTCTCGCCCGGCTTCAGTGCGGTGACCTTGCTGCCCGGCTTCAGGCGGAACTGGCCTTCACTGACCACCCGCTCGCCGCCCTTCAGGCCTTCGGCGATCTGCACCTGGCTGTCGCCCACTTCCACGCCGCTGCGCACGGTCTGCATCTTCACCGTGTTGTCGCCCTGCACGACATAGACGTACTCGCCGTCCGGGCCACGCAGCACCGCCTGGGTCGGAATGACCACGCCGCCGCCGATGGTGCGCAGCTGCATGCGCACGTTGACGAACTGGCCCGGCCACAGGCCGTTGTCGGTGTTGTCGAATACGGCGCGCGCCTTGAACGTGCCGCTGTCGGCACTGATCAGGTTGTCGACCACATCGAGCTTGCCGTCGCCGGACAGCACGTGCGAATCGGCGCGGTCCAGCGCCGCCACCGGCACCGTGCCGGCGGCCTGCGCCTGGCGCACATCGCCGAGCTGGCGCTCGGGCAGGTTGAACAGCACGTGGATCGGATGGATCTGGGTCAGCGTGACCAGCGCGGTACCGGCGCTGACCACGTTGCCGGCGTCGACCGCACGGATGCCGGCGATGCCTGAGATCGGCGCGGTGACCCGGGTGTACTGCAGCTGCACCTGCGCCGAGCGCATGCTTGCCTCGTTGGCGGCCACGGCGCTTTCGTACTGTGCCACTTGGTTTCGCTGTGTATCCAGATCGGTCTTGGCGACGTACTGGCGATACTCCGGCGCGTTCGAGCGCTGGTAGTTGGAGCGCGCGGTGGCCAGCAGGGCCTCGTTCTGGCGCTTGGCTGCCGCGGCCTGGTCGTAGCTGGCCTGGGCGGTGCGCGGATCGATCACCGCCAGCACATCACCCTGCTTCACTTCCTGGCCTTCACGGAAATTCAGGCTCATCAGCTGGCCGCCGACCTGCGGGCTGACAGTGACGGTGTTCATCGCGGTCACCGTACCCAGCGCGCTGGCATACACCGGCACGTCCTGGCGCGTGGCCTCCACCACGGTCACCGGCACTGGACCGGCATTCGGATCTTCGCCGCCCTGGCGCGCGCCCGCAGCAGGTTTTCCAGCCTTGTCCTTGCCCCCGCCGATGACGCGCAGGCCGACCACGGCCAGCACCAGGATCGCCACGACCAGCAGCACGATCTTCCAAACACGTGACATTACGAGGACTCCGAGAGGGCTGGACCGGACGGGACGCCGGGACAATGCGCAAAGCATACCTGTGCCACATCACGTTTCCTGCATGACGGATGGGACGGGCGCTAAGACCGGATGCGGCGCCGGAGGTTCCCGTGGCGCCGGTGTTGCCCTACATTCAGCTGGAACCCTCTTGCTGTGGAGATTGCGATGCGCCGTTCGCTGCTGCTGTCCGCCCTGCTGCTGGCCCTGCCGGCGCTTGCCCATGCCCAGGACGGGCAACGCCCGGAAGTGACCGCCGCCGCGCAGCGGCTGCAGGCCCGGGTGGTCGAATGGCGCCGTGATTTCCACCAGCACCCGGAGCTGTCCAACCGCGAGGCGCGCACCTCGGCCGAGGTCGCCAAGCGCCTGCGTGCGATGGGCCTGAAGCCGAAGACCGGCATCGCCCACCATGGCGTGGTGGCGATCATCGAAGGCGGCAAGCCGGGTCCGAAGATCGCATTGCGTGCAGACATGGACGCGTTGCCGGTGACCGAGCAGACCGGCCTGCCGTTCGCCTCCAAGGCCACCGACCAGTACCGCGGGCAGACCGTGGGCGTGATGCATGCCTGTGGCCACGACGCGCATACCGCCACCCTGCTCGGCGTGGCCGAAGCGCTGGTATCAATGAAGAAGGACCTGCCGGGCCAGGTGATGCTGATCTTCCAGCCGGCCGAGGAAGGCGCGCCGCCGCCGGAAGAGGGCGGTGCGGCACTGATGCTGAAGGAAGGGCTGTTTGCCGACTTCAAGCCGGAGGCAGTGTTCGGCCTGCATGTGTTCTCCAGCGTGCAGGCCGGCCAGATCGCGGTGCGCGGCGGCCCATTGATGGCCGCCTCGGATCGCTTCGGGATCAAGGTGATCGGTCGCCAGACGCACGGCTCGGCACCGTGGAACGGTGTTGACCCGATCGTCGCCACCGCTGATCTGGTCGGCACCGCGCAGACCATCGTCAGCCGCCGCGCCAACCTGTCCAAGCAACCGGCGGTGCTGACCTTCGGCGCGATCAACGGCGGCATCCGCTACAACATCATTCCTGATGAAGTGGAGATGGTCGGCACCATCCGCACCTTCGACGAAGGCATGCGCCAGCAGATCTTTGCCGACCTGCGCAACGTGGCCGAACACACCGCCGCCGCGCACGGTGCGAAGGCGGTGACCGACATCTACGAATCGGAAGGCAATCCGGCCACGGTGAACGACCCGACGCTGACCGCGAAGATGCTGCCGAGCCTGCAGGCGGTCGTGGGCAAGGACAACGTGTACGAGCCGCCGTTGCAGATGGGCGCGGAGGATTTCTCGCTGTACGCGAAGGAAGTGCCGGGCATGTTCTTCTTCGTTGGATCCACCAGCGTGGGCATCGACCCGGCGACGGCGCCGGCCAACCATTCGCCGAAGTTCCTGCTGGATGAGAAGGCGCTGGATGTGGGACTGCGGGCGTTGCTGCAGGTGAGCCTGGATTACCTGCACGGTGCCGGCTCGCCTGCGGGGTGAGGGTTGCCGGCAGGGCGTGCAGCCCTGGGTACGCGACATCGCATGCGCGCTGGCGCTCCCACAGTTCGCTGCGCGAACGGTGGGCCCCCCTTACCAGCTTCCAGACCCCTGCCGCTTCGCGGCCGCCCCCTGACTCAGGGGGCGTTCCTCCAGACCCGATCCCGTGGCTTGCCGGTAGATCCACGCCATGCGTGGATGGCAGACATCGAAAATGTCCGAAGGATCGGATTTTGATTTTCTGATCTTTCC
>OKDH01000075.1_pt1 | contig 18350 bp, 16 predicted proteins | sample 1610621 | NCBI WGS metagenome assembly OKDH01 (sample SAMN04436668, study PRJEB24849) | human gut metagenome | biome: human gut; feature: NICU; material: stool | host: Homo sapiens | place: USA: Saint Louis, MO | collected 2010-06-11
CGTGGGACGGTGTCCTGCAGCGCGCCGGCCTTCAGCCGGGCTGGAAGCTGCCACTGATGCTGCTGGTGCCGGGACTGGTGCTTGCGGTCGTGGCGGCGATGCGGCTGGGCACGGCCTGGATGTTTCCGCTGACCCTGCTGCTGTACCTGCTGGGCTGCTGCCTGTGGGTGATGCGCCGGATCACGAAGCTGCGCGCGCAGCTGCTGCACCAGATGCCGGACTTTCTCGACAACCTGGTCCGCCTCACCGCGCTGGGCAACAGCCTGCAGGCCGCGTTCCAGGTGTCTTCGATGCAGACCAGCGCGCCACTGCGCGGCCTGCTCGACACCACGGTGCGCTATGCGCGCAGCGGCATGGACCTGGATCGTGCATTGAGCCTGGCCGCGCAGCCGTACCGGATGGACGTACTGAAGGTGCTGGCAGTGGTGATCGGCGTGAGCGTGCGCATCGGTGGCCGCGCCGACCAGATCCTGCAACGCATGGGCGATTTCATGCGCGACCTGGAACAGGCCCAGCAGGAACTGGCGGCCACCACCTCGGAAACACGGATGTCGGCCTGGGTGCTGGGGCTGCTGCCACCCGCCAGTGCGGTGCTGATGGCGATCTCCAGCCCGGCGTTCTTCCAGCCGGTGCTGCACGACCCGCTCGGTCACAGGATCCTGCTGATCGCACTGGGCCTGGAACTGCTCGGGGCGTTCCTGCTGTACCGCCTGGCCAAATCGCTATGACCGCCCGCAGCCGCCCCGGAGGTGCCCGATGAGCGCCAGCGCCTGGTTCGCCCTTTCGCTGCTGGTGCTGGCAGCCGGCGTCGCCCTGCTCGGTATCGCCGGCTGGGTGCGCAGCCATCGCGAGCACCGCACCTCAGCCACACTGAAAACCGCCCTTCAGCCGCGTGAAGAAGGCCGCGACACCGAGGCCACGCGCCGCGACTCACTGGGCTGGATCGAGCGCTTCGGGCGCTCGCTCAGTGGCGGCCGCCTGGAGGCCGCACTGCTTGCCAACGAAGACAAGCTGCTGTTGGACCTGGCTGGCTGGAACACGCGCCGCGGCACCGCGATCTATCTCGGCCTGCGCCTGCTGCTTGCCCTGTTGGTGCTGGCGCTGGCGCTGGCGTTCAGCAGCGCGCACGGGCTTGCCAAGGTGATGGTGGTGATCGGTGCGCTGGCGGCCGGGCTGCTGCTGCCGAAGTTCGTGCTGTCGTCGTGGGTCAAGCGCCGCCGCCGTGCGGTCGAGAACGAGCTGCCCCTGCTGATCGACCTGCTGCGCCTGCTGCAGGGCGTGGGCTTCAGCATGGACCAGAGCCTGCAGACGCTGGGCGACAAGCTGCGCGATGCATTGCCGGTACTCGGCGGCGAACTGCAGGAAGCCAATGTGGCCTATACCCATGGCCGCACGCGCGCGCAGTCATTGCGGCGGCTGAGCGAGGTCTACGCCGATGATGACCTGGCCAGCCTGATGCAGTTGATCCTGCAGGTGCATGCGCACGGCGGCGCAGTGCAGGAGCCGTTGCGCCAGTTCAGCCTCCGCCTGCGCGAACAGCGCCGCAACGCGTTGAAGGAAAAGGTCGGCAAGCTCTCGGTGAAGATGACCGTGGTGATGATGCTGACCCTGTTGCCGGCACTGATGCTGGTGCTTGCCGGCCCGGCGCTGGTCGCGCTGGCCACCACCCTGTCCAAGATGGGATCCCCCTGATGCCTCCCCTGCACACCTCCTGCCTGCTGCTTGCCGTCACCCTCGCCGCCCTGGCCAGTGGCTGCGCCTCGACCACGCCGAAGTATGTGCGGGCGCCCAGCCTTGCGCCGCCGGAACCCGATCCGCAGGACAGCCGCAACGCCTATCTGGAGCTGATCGAACGCATGCAGCAGCAGGGCGCCTGGTATGCCTCGCTGGCCCATGTGGAGGCCTTCCGCCAGCGCTATGGTGATCGTCCTGCCCTGCGCCTGCTGCAGGCCGACGCACTGCGTGAGACCGGGCAGACCGACGCGGCGGTCGCGCTGTATCGCGAGCTGTCCAGCGGGCCGCAGGCCGCCGCTGCGGCACATGGCCTGGGCCTGATCGCCGCACGTCGCGACGACGATGCCGGCAGCGAACAGGCCCTGGCGCGCGCTACGCAGCTGCAGCCCTTGAACACCGACTACCTTGGCGACCTGGGCTATGCACGGCTGCGTGCCGGCCGGTTCGATCAGGCCCGCGAGCCGCTGGCCAAGGCCCTGGAGCTTTCACCGGGCAACGCCAAGGCAACGGCCAACCTTGCACTCTGGGCGGTACTGCGCGGCGACCAGGCCACGGCGGAGCGGCTATCGGCACAGGCCAGCCTCAACGAGGAAACGCGCCGAAGCATCCAGCAGCAGGCCCAGCAGATCCGGACGCGCCTGCAGCAACGACAGGCCGCTGCTGCCGCCAACGCAGCCACACCTGCACATACGGCCAGCGTCGAGAGTGGCGCTCGTGCATCGGGCGGCGCACGGCTGGCGGGCGAACCCCACCGCGACCCGCGCGACCAACGCGATCCGCAGCGCCTGCCACCCTCGATGCTGGAACGCTTCAGCGCCACCGACCACCCGACCGGAAGCACACCATGACCACGATGCGCCAGATCCGACGCCTGTTGCCCGTGCTGTGCTGCCTGCTTGTTGCCGGTGCCGTGCAGGCGCAGCAACAGCCATTGACCGGACAGATGCTCGGTGGCCCCTCGCCGTCGCCAGCGGCCACGGTGCCCATGCAGGCCGAACCGCTCCCCACCGTGGAGTTGGCCGCACCGGCCGCATCCGCCGAGGTGACCGGCGCGCAACCGGCAACCGTCGCAAACGACGTCGCACCAGCATCGCCCGCCGCACCGCGCGCGCGCCTGCCCAGCGGCGAGGCGACCCGCAATCTGTTCCGCCTGCAGGCCTCCGGGCAGCAGGCTGGCCAACGGCTGCCGATCCTGGGTGACCAGGCCACGCTGAGCTATGCGCGTTACCTGAAGAGCTTTGAACACGAGATCCCGGACTTCTTTGAGACCGATGTCTCCCGGTCCAAGGACGCCTCCTCCTCCGGACGCTGAGGTCGGCCATGAAACGCCCACGCCAGCTCAGTTTCAGCCGCGCACGCGGCGGCATGTCGGTCACGATGATGCTGGTCATGCTGGCGCTGTTGGCCATGCTGGGCCTGATCGAGATCGGCTATCTGTTCTGGGCCAAGCGTGATGCGCAGAAGGTGGCCGACCTTGCCGCTCTGGCCGGCGCACAGCGACTGGAGCTGTGCAGCCCGGACAACAGCGACAACAGCGCTGCCCGGCAGAATGCGGTGGCCCAGAACGGGTTCGCAGGCACCCTGCAGATCCGCTGCGGCAACTGGAGCGCCAGCCGTGGCACCGGCACCCGCTTCGTCACCAGCGTCGATGCCAGCAATCCCCGCAATGCCGTTCAGGTGATCGCCGAGCGCAGCGTGCTGCCCTTCTTCGGGCAGACTTCCGGCCTGCCCACCGTGAGCGTGCAGGCCGTGGCGCGCCGTGCCGAACCCACCGCGGTGTTTGCGGTCGGCTCGCAGCTGCTAAGGACCAATGGCGATTCAGTGCTGCTGTCCACCCTGCGCCTGGTTGGCCTGGACGTCACCAATGCCACGGTGCTGTCCTATGACGGCCTGGCGCAGGCCAACGTGACTCCGTCAGGCCTGCTGAAAGCGCTCAACATACCGGTAAGCGCCAACCTCAGCGTAGCCGACTTCAATCGCCTGCTGTCGGTCAACAAGATTTCGCTGGCACAGCTGGTCGATGCCACCGCCACCGTGGTCGGCCGTGACTCCGCAGTGGGGGTGCAGCTGCGCGCCCTGTCCGATCTGGTTGCCACCCAGCTGGACATCAACAAGCTCAACATCGTGCTTGGCAGCCAGTCCGGCGGCGGTGGCCTGTTTGCCGAAGTTGTCTCGCCCGACGGCACCGTCGGCAGCGCACTGGAGTCACAGATCAACGTGCTCAACCTGATCAGCACCGCGATCTCCATCGCCAACGATGGCAACGGCGTGGCGGTCAAGGGACTGGACCTGCTGGGCATCAGCATCCAGGCAGGCGTGGTCGAGCCGCCATCGATCGCCATCGGCGGTGTCGGCAGCCGTGCCTACAACGCGCAGGTGCGGCTGATGGCGGACGTGGACAGCAACAACCTGTTCGCGCTGGGGCCGCTGCTGAACCTGCTTGGCACGCGCCTGCACCTGCCGCTGCACGTCGACGTGGCCAACGGCATGGGCACACTGACCGGCATCCAGTGCGGCGGCAATCCACCCAAGGCCACGATCCAGGTGGACTCGTCGGTGCTGCGCGCCTGCGTCGGCAATGTCGACCCTGCACAGCGCTTCTCCAAGGCCAATGTCTGCGACGCCACGCTGCAGGACGAACAGCTGCTGAAGCTGCTGGGCCAACCATTGATCAACGACAGGATTACCCTGCCTGCCCTGACCAGCACGCAGACCCTGACCCTGGCCGCCGGTGAGACCGGCTCGACCCGGTTCAACCCGCTCGCGATCGGTGACGCAGTGTCGAGCCTGGTGAACGAACTGCTACGGGTGCTGTCGGGCATGCTCAATTCGCCCAAGCAGGGCATGAACGCCAACGACACCGCCAAGGCGCTGGCCGATCGCTACCTGCAGGCGGCCTTTCCGACTGGCGGACGCTACAACGTCGACCAGGTCATCCCGCTGCTGCGCGATGGCGATCCGGCACGCAATCTCGCCCCGCTGGGCAACTGGACGGTGAAGAATGGCGTCCCCAAGCCCTGCCTGCTGGGCCTGACCACCTGCTGGGAAGACGGTTCGGTGTGGACCGGTTACAGGACGACCGTCACCGGCCAGGGCCTGGGCCTGCTCGATGGCCTGCTTGGCTCGCTGGTCGGCGGCCTGCTGATCAACCGCTGCGACAGCCTGCTCGGCAACCTGATCGATTACAACGGCTGCGTGCGCAACAATCTGGCGTCGTACATCCAGACCGCACCGGTCGGCTTTCTCGATGGTGCGGGGGGAACGGGTGTCACCAACCCCGATGGCAGCGTCAGCTGCAGCGGCCTGCTGTGCACCGTGCTGAAGCCGATCCTGGCCGCACTGCGGCCGGTGCTCAACAGTGTCGGCACCCTGCTGACCAACCTGCTGGCCAGCGTGCTGGGCCTTGAACTGGGCCGGACCGACGTCAACGTGCAGTCGATCCAGTGCAGCGCCGCACAGCTGGTCTACTGACCCGTGACGGGCGCCCTTGGCGGCGCCCACACCCATGCTAGACTCCCGGCGGGGAACCACCTTCATATCAACCCACACTCATCCGTGGATGGTCTAGACATGCGAGAAACTTCAGGGGGCGCGGTCTTTGCCCGGCACGCGCGCAGCGCGGCAGTGCTGGCCGTGGTCATGATGCTGGTGGCACCGGCAGCGATGGCTGCACGTGGCGACCGTGAGGCGGCAGCCGAACCGGCGCGCAGCGCGCCGGTGGTGCGCAATACCGTGGACGAACTCAAGCAGTTGATGGACTCGCGCCAGCTGACCGAGCTGCGCACCACCTACAACGGCAACTACGGCGCCAGCCTGCTGTTCAATGCCAACACCCTGACCTATTACGTCGCCCTGTTCCAGGAGAAGAACTTCTGGCGGGTGATCAAGACCGATGCGGTGGACAACGCCGAGCGCGTCTACCGCACCTTCGCGCAGCAGTCCGAACAGCTGGCCCAGGTCTACATCGACACCACCCGCCTTGAAGCCGGCAAGCGCTACACCGAGCGCCTGGTGGCCTACAACGAGGAACGCCTGCGTACCCTGCAGCAGGAAATGGAACAGCAGCAGGCGCAGTCGGCCCAGGTCAGCGCCGCCCTGCAGCAGGCCCAGCAGCAGGCCGTGAGCCTCAGCACCGACGTGCAGAGCACCAACAGCCAGCTGGACGCCCTGCAGCGCCGCATCCAGATCCTGCAGGCCGAACAGGGCAACCCGGAGTTGAGCCTGCCCAAGCCGGACAGCGTGCCCGCACCGGCGGCCGCCAGCAACGGTCGCTGAGAGCTGCACTCACGGTACTCCACGCGACGGCGCCCTATGGCGCCGTTGTCGTTTTCGGCACTTCAGCGTCCCCGCGTCACTGGCAGGCGCCGTAGACCGCGTCATCCAGCTGCCGGCGCTGCACGAAATCCAGGCGCCGACGCTTGAGCAACGCCTGCTCGCGATGACGCCGGGCACGCTCGCAGGCCGCCGCATCCGTGCTGATCGTGATCAGCGCACCGTGCGCCCGCGCCGCGCGCCGTTGCCGCGGCGATGGCTTCGGTGTCGAGGCCGCTGGCGCCACAGCGCCGCGGGACAATGACTGCTCCGCGGGCACGTCCCAGCGCCATGCGGCACGCCCCTGGCAGGGTGTCTGCTGGTAGACCGGGTGCGGTCCATCAACGCACTTGTAGACATGGGTCTGTGCCGGCGCTGCAATGGGCAGCAGCAGGCACAGCATCAGCGACCATCGCATGGCGGGCATCCGTGCGTTCCTGTGGCGGGCTGCGCTCATCCTCGGCATACGGCTCCCGTCCTGCCAGAGCGATACGCGTCACATCCGATGCAATCCAGCACAGCCGTGCAAGTCGGTCGCCTGCGCCTGCGCTGTACTGCCGAAGGCACCGGCATCCTGCCGAAGCCTTCCCTCCCTTCCGCCAAGGAACCTGCAATGAGCAACTTCGTCACCGTCGCCGATGGCGCCCGCATCTTCTACAAGGATTGGGGCACCGGCCAGCCGATCGTGTTCGCCCACGGTTGGCCGCTGTCTTCCGATGCCTGGGATCCGCAGATGCTGTTCATGGGCCAGAACGGCTTTCGCGTGGTCGCCCACGATCGCCGCAGCCACGGACGCTCCAGCCAGACCTGGGATGGCAACAACATGGACACCTATGCCGATGACCTGGCCGCGGTGATCGAAGCGCTGGACCTGAAGGACGCGATCCTGGTCGGCCATTCCACCGGCGGCGGTGAAGTGGCCCATTACATCGGCCGCCACGGCAGCGCGCGCGTGGCCAAGGTGGTGCTGGTCGGCGCCGTGCCGCCGCTGATGCTGAAGACCGCTGGCAACCCCGCCGGCACCCCGCTGGAGGTCTTCGACGGTATCCGCAAGGGTACCGGCGGCGACCGTTCGCAGTTCTTCAAGGACCTGACCACCCCGTTCTTCGGCGCCAACCGGGATGGCAACAACGTCACCCAGGGCATGCGCGATGCGTTCTGGCTGCAGGGCATGCTCGGTGGCGTCAAGGGCCAGTACGACTGCGTGCACGAATTCTCGGAAGTGGACTACACCGAGGACCTGAAGAAGATCGACGTGCCGGCGCTGGTCGTGCACGGCGATGACGACCAGATCGTGCCGTTCGATGCCTCGGCCAAGCTGTCCTCGCAGATCATCAAGGATGCCGAACTGAACGTGTACGCCGGTGCGCCGCATGGCCTGACCATCACCCACGCCGACCAGTTCAACGCCGACCTGCTGGCATTCGCACGCAAGTGAGGTATCGCGGCGGCGCCGCAACGGTGCCGCCGCCACTTCGGTAGTGCCGGCCGCTGGCCGGCAACCCGATCAATCCATCGCGATCCTGCGCAGCCGGCCAGCGGCCGGCTCTACCGCTGGCCGGCAACCCGATCAACCCGTCGCGATCCTGCACAGCCGGCCAGCGACCGGCTCTACCACCGGCAGGTCAACCGCCTCCGCTTCGGTAGCGCCGGCCGCTGGCCGGCACCCCGATCAATCCTTCGCGATCCTGCACAGCCGGCCAGCGGCCGGCTCTACCCGCGACGGCTCAGATGTCGGCATGGTGATGTGGCACGGAGGCGGGCAGCGGATCATGGCCACCCACGAAGTGGCGCACCACCGGCGCGCGCTCTCCCCGATGCAATCCGCGTAGTTCTTCCTGGATCGCCTTGTCGTCGGCGGTGATGCGCTCGTGCTGGCGAAGGTGCTCCAGCCATGACGGGGTCACGAAATACTCCAGGTGGATTCCCGGTGTTGCCACGTCTTCGACTACGCCCCAGACCACCGCACCGTCGCGACGACGGATGGATCCCATCGCGCGTATCTGCGCCTGGAACGCGGCACGATCAGCATCATCGATGCGGTACTCGATGGTGACCAACACCGGGCCTCGATCGTTCGACACCGGCACCGACAGCTCGGGTGCCGGCCAGTGCCCGGCCGGGCGCAGGTTCAGGTCCTCGGTGCCGGCGATGCGCACGCGCCACACCAGCAATCCGCCGATCACCGCACCGGCCGCTGCCACCAGCAACGCCAGTTCGGGCGAGGTGCGCTGAGCGAGCGCGCCCCAGCTCAGGCCGCCGGCGGCCATGCCGGCAGAGAACACCATGATGTACAGCGCCAGCGCACGCGCACGTACCCATGCCGGAACCGCAGTCTGCGCAGCGATCTGCAGCGACGACAGCACGGTGATCCACGCAAAACCATTGACCAGCATCACCGCCGGAAGCACGTACCAGCTGCGGGTCAGCGCCAGCCCGACCAGGCTCAGGGCCAGCGACAACGTCGCCAGCAGTACCAGCAGGTCGCGATCCAGCTGTGCGCGCAGCTTCGGCAGCAGCAACGCACCGCCCACTGCACCGATGCCGATGCAGCCCAGCAGCATGCCGTACTGCCCCGCCCCACCCTGCATCTGCCCACGCACCACCACCGGCAACAGCGCGTTCATTGCCGCGGCGAAGAAGAAGAAGCCGACCGACTTGATCAGCACCGCCTGCAGCCGTCCGGCACGGCTGGCGTAGCGCAGGCCCGCTTTCAATCCGGCACCGAAGCCTTCCGGCGGCAAGCTCGACTGCTTTGGGTCGCGCTTCCAGCCCCACACCACGAACAGCATTGCGGCGAAGGTGATGGCATTGAAGCCGAACGCCCAGACCGCACCCAGCTGGGCGACGATCACGCCGCCGATGGCCGGGCCGATCGAACGGGCGATATTGATGCCGATCGAGTTCAGCGCCACCGCCGAGGCCAGCATCGGCTGCGGCACCAGTTCGGGGACGATGGCGGCCTGCGCGGGCATTGCCATCGCCGCACCGCAGCCCATGCAGAAGGTCAGCAGCACCAGCAACTGCGGGGTCAGCAGGTCCATCGCGGTCAACGCAGCCATCGCTGCGGCCACCAGCAGCATCCAGCCCTGGGTCGCCAACAGGTACTTCCGACGATCGACAATGTCGGCCAGGGTGCCGGCAGCGAGCGCCAGCAGCACGATCGGCACTGTGGTGGCCGACTGCACCAGGGCCACCATCAACGGCGAACCGGTGCGCTCGGCCATCACCCAGGCGGCGGCCACATCATTGACCCAGGTGCCGATGTTGCTGGCCAGGATCGCCAGCCAGATCGAACGGAACATCTGGATCTTCAGCGGGGACCAGGCCCCTGCGGCCTGTACGGGGGGTTGCGACGCGGTTGCGTTCACCATTGCCATGCTCCAACGATCGAGGCGAACAGCGTGTCCTGGCCTCCAGCCTGCTTCAGTGCAGGACCGGCGTCGACCCAGGCCAGCTGCAGCTGCCATTGCCAGTGTTCGCTGGCCTGCCAGCGGGTTTCGGATTTGTACTGGGTGCCGATGCGGCGCGCGCCACCGGCGCTGCCCGGCAACGCCACCAGCGGCGCCGGCGTGGTGTAGACCGCATCGGCACGCCGATGCTTCCAGGCCATCTGTACGCCCAGTTCCGTCGTCACCGCATCGTGCAGGCGCAGGGCCAGGGTCGGCTGCAGGTCCATCAGATTGGCCGGGGCCAGCAGGCTGGCCTCGCTGAAGTAGGCCGATTTCGGGAACAGTGCATTGAAGGTGCCCAATCGCCGGTCGTGCAGGTTGCCATCGCCACTGGCGACGTCGGCCTTCAGGCCCACGCGCGGTTGCAGCGGCACATCCCTCCAGCGCCAGCCGGTGTCGGTCGCCAGCGTCCATGCACGGATGTCGAGGGTGCCGGTGGCGGCACGCAGCTCACCGCCCTGCGCCACCAGCTCGCTGTTCCAGTCCAGTGCACCAACCTGGCCGAACCAGCGTGCACCGAGGGTCTGCCGGCGCTCGGTTCCGGAGCCCGCCGCAAAGCGCGCACCGTCGCGGCGGTAGTCCAGCAGGTACAGATCCCACTGTCCCACGCCCTGCCCGCGTGCCGCGGTGGCATAGGCACCCCACAGGTGCGCACCGTGTTCGCTGCGATCATCAAAGGCACCCGGCCGGTTCTCGACCGGCCGCAGGGCCATCAGGTCAAGCGTGCCGAGCCGCCCCTTCCAGCCCAGGCGCGCACCGTCGAAGGCCAGGCGGATGTTCGGCCCATCGCGCACCGACAACAGCCGCGAGCTGCCATAGCCGGCTTCCTGCCGGCCGAGCTGCACATGGAAGCCACCGCGCTGCCAGCGCCAGTACGCCTGCTGCACGTCCAAGGCACCACGGTCGGTGCGGCCCGGGCCGCCTGCCTTGCCATTCTCGGCATGCACGCCCAGCTGCAGTTTTGCCTGCCAGGTGTCCTCCACATAGGTGGCCGAAGCCAGTGCACGCAGCAGGCCATAGCCATCTTCGCCGCCGCCGATACCGAACCGGGTCAGGTCGTAGTACAGGCCACGCAGGCGCAGCGATGCGTCCAGCTGCAGCTCGCCGTTGCCCGCGTCGCTGCAGCGGCCGCCTTCGCAGGCCAGCGCCAGCGAGGGCACGGACAGCAGCGCCAGGCTCAGAACGCGAAGCACGAGCATCCCATCGCGCCCCAGAAGGCGGTCAGGTCATCGGTGGGCGCCGCATGCTGCGCGGCATGCCCGTGAGCACCATGCGTACTGCAGGCCACACCGTGATGGTGGCGATGGGCAGCTGCCAACCCGGTGGCAGCACCGCCGACATGGTAACCACCGAACCGGTTGACCGGCGACCAGTCCGGCATCGCCGGCGGCAGCTGCGGCGCCAGCCCAGCATAATCGCCGTCGGCGTGCACGATGCGCCCGCCGACCACGGTCAGCATGCTGGTGATGTCGGCGATCTGCGCGTCGTCGACGCGGAAGAAATCGGCCGAGAGCAGGATGAAGTCGGCCAGCTGACCAACCTTCAATGTCCCCTTCACTGCTTCGTCGCCGGAGAACCAGGCGCTGCCCTGGGTCCACAGGCGCAGCGCCTGCTCGCGTTCGAGCAGGTTTTCCTCGCCATACAGGGCCAACCCGCCCACGGTGCGCCCGGTCACCAGCCAGGACAACGCCACCCACGGGTTGTAGCTGGCCACGCGGGTGGCGTCGGTGCCTGCGCCCACCGGCACGCCCTCGGCCAACATGCGCCTGACCGGCGGCGTGTGCCGTGCCGCCTGCACACCGTAGCGCTCGACGAAGGCTTCGCCCTGGTAAGCCATGCGGTGCTGCACGGCGATACCCCCACCCAGCGCGCGGATGCGCTCGATGTTGCGCGGAGTGATGGTCTCGGCGTGGTCGATGAACCAGTGCAGGCCATCGAACGGCACCTCCCGGTTGACCTGTTCGTATACATCCAGGATGCGGGTGATGCTCTCGTCGTAGGTGGCATGGATGCGGAACGGCCAGCGCTTCTCGACCAGCAGCTTCACCACGTCGTGCAGTTCGGGCTCCAGCTCCGGCGGCAGTTCCGGGCGCGGCTCGTTGAACAGTTCGAAGTCGGCGGCAGAGAACACCAGCATCTCGCCCGCGCCGTTGTGGCGCAGCAGGTCATCGCCCTGGCGCGGCTGCAGGATCTCGCTCCAGCCACGGAAGTCATCCACTTCCCTGCCCTTGTTCTGGGTGAACAGGTTGTAGGCGATGCGCACCGTCAGCTGATCATCGCGATGCAGCTGCTCGATGACCTGGTAGTCCTCGGGGTAGTTCTGGAAGCCACCGCCGGCGTCGATCACCGAAGTGATGCCAAGCCGGTTCAGTTCGCGCATGAAATGGCGCGTCGAGTTGGCCTGGTATTCGATCGGCAGGCGCGGGCCCTTGGCCAGCGTGGCGTACAGGATCAGCGCATTGGGCTTGGCCAGCAGCAGCCCGGTCGGGTTGCCCAGCGAATCGCGCACGATCTGGCCACCCGGCGGATTCGGTGTGTCCTTGCTGTAGCCGCAGGCGCGCAGCGCGGCGCGGTTGAGCAGTGCGCGGTCATACAGGTGCAGCAGGAACACCGGCGTATCCGGTGCGATGTCGTTGAGCTCCTGCAGCGTCGGCAGGCGCTTCTCGTTGAACTGCGCGGCGGTGAAGCCACCGACCACGCGGACCCACTGCGGCGCGGGAGTACGGTCTACCTGGGCCTTCAGCATGTCCAGGGCGTCGCCCAGCGAACGCAGGCCGTCCCAGCGCAGCTCCAGGTTGTAGTTCAGGCCACCACGGATCAGGTGGGTGTGGCTGTCGTTGAGGCCGGGCAGCAGGCGCCGGCCCTGGGCGTCGATCAAGGTCGCTTCATTGCCCCAGCCGCGCATGATCTCCTCGTCGCTGCCGACGGCCACGATGCGGCCTTCCTGTACAGCCAGCGCCTGCGCATGCGGCTGCTGCGGGTCGAGGGTGGTAATGCGGGCATTGCGGATGACCAGCGTGCTCATGCGACGCTCCTTGGAAGTGGAATCGATTGCGGCACCGGCGCGACCTGCCAGGCCGAGCGCAACAGCGGCGCCGCTGGCCAGCACCACGTTGCGGCGGCCATGATCGAGGGGATCGTGACTCATGCGAATTCTCCCGGAAAGCGTTGGCCGTCCAGCGCCCAGGCGCCGGGGCCGGCCAGCGCGAGGGCCAGCAGCACCGTGGTCCACATCAACGGGTACTCACTGCCGCCGCGCATCCAGAACCAGCCCTTGGGCAGGGCCAACAGCACGGTGAAGCCGATGAAGGCAGCCGCTGCAAGCGCAGCGATGCGAGTCTGCCACCCCAGCAGCACGGCCAGCCCGGACAACACCTGCAGCAAGGCCAACAGCAATGGCAACGGTGCCACTGCCGGCAGCCCGAAACCGCGCAGCTCGGTGGTGAAGCCGGAAAGCCCCAGCCCCCCGAACCAGCCGAACAGCTTGCCCAGCGCGTGCGGCAGCAGGAAGCCTCCTGCCGCCACGCGCAGCATCAGCAGGGCCAGGTCGAGGCCATGGCCGGCAACCATGCTCAGTGCCCGCCTTCCTGCGCACCGAACATCCGCTTGGCGTACTGGATGCCGATGCCGTAGCCGCCGGCGTGGTCGCGCGCAATGCCGGTGGTCAGGTCGTAGGTTTCACCCCGTACCCAGTCGCGCTGCAGTTCGAGCAGGTACTGCACGCTGGTCATCGGCACCGCGCCGGCCTGCACCATGCGGGTAATCGCACGCTCGTGCGCTTCCTCGCTGACATCGCCACAGGCATCGGTGATCACATACACCTCGAAGCCCTGCGCCAGCGCCGACAGTGCCGGGCCGACGATGCAGACGCTGGTCCACAGGCCGGCGATGACCAGACGGCGCTTGCCGATGCGGTTGATCTCATCGATCACAGGCTGGTCTTCCCAGGTGTTCATCGAGGTGCGATCGAACACCGTCTGGCCCGGAAAGATCTGCGGCAGTTCCGGGAACATCGGCCCGGAGAACGACGCTTCGGCGACTGTGGTCAGCACGACCGGTACATTGAAGCCCTTGGCGCCCTTGCCGATCAGCGACACGTTGTTGCGCAGCGCGGAGATGTCGATGGTGTGGGTGGCGAACGCCATCTGCGACTGGAAGTCGATCAGCACCAGGGCGTGGTCGGTCGGCGACAGCAGCGCCGGGGCGGGAGTGGCGGTGGCAAGGCTCATGGGTGGACTCCGTTGGAAACACGATCAAGGGGATGCAACAGGGCGGCATCGCCGGCAACGTACTGGCCGGGGCTGCAGCCGGTCTCCGCGCGGAAGCTGCGGACGAAATGGCTCTGGTCGAAGAAGCCCAGCTGCTGGGCCAGGCAGGCCATCGGCAGCTGCGCGCCCGGCAGCAGCTCGCGCGCGCGCTCGATGCGACGGCGGCGGACATAGCGCAGCGGGCTGGCGCCGGTACCGGCGCGGAACAGGCGTACCAGATGGAAGCGGCTGACGCAGGCGGCCGCCGCCAGCTCGGTCACCCGCAGCGGCTGCGACAGATGCTCATCGACATAGCGCAGGGCGCGCTGCAACGCGGCGGCCTGTTGCGGTGCCAGTGAAGCGGCGGGCGGATCAGGCGGGAAGAGGGTGGCCATGCGGGACGCCGCGAAGGGGTACCCCATGGTGCGTGACCCCTGCGTGATGCCCTACCCCCGTCGGTCGAGGCCAGCACCTACCCGAATGGGGGAGGCCGACGGCCGCGCAGGCGGCGCCCGAACACCCGCGCATCCAATGAATAGGCGCCAGGGCCCAGCAGCAACAGCGCCAATGGCAGCACCGCCTGCGGCCACGGCGCCTGCTGCGCGAACATGCCCACGGCCGCCATCAGCGCCGCCAGCGGCGTCAACGCACCCAGCACGAGCATCAGCACTGCCAGCAGGCACAACGCCGACCACCCGCCCGCCTGCATGCCGGGCGTCAACAGCGCAGCGGACAGGCACAACCGCAACCACAGCAGGCCGATGCCCGGACCGCGGTCGGGGAACATCACGAACAGGCGCTGCATGGCGGGGCTCCGGAGGGCATGCCGGCGTGATAGCCGACGCCGGCGCACGCCGCCTACCCCGTTCGGGTCACCCCGGACTGCCCCACACCTGCCAGAATGCGCGCCATGCGTGGCCGCCCCTTCCCGTCCGTGCGTCGCCTGCCGACGCTGCTGACGTGCCTGCTGCTGTTGACCTCCCTGCCCGCCTTTGCCGTGCAGCGCCCGCCGGTGAGCGGCGGGCTGCCCGATTACGAACACACCGCCTGGCGTGTCGGCCAGGGCGCGCCGGGCGATATCTGGGACATTGCCCAGGACCGTGAGGGCCTGTTGTGGCTGGCTACCGGCTCGGGCCTGTACCGCTTCGATGGCCGTCGCTTCGAACGGCAGGCGGCGCCCGCCGGCAGCCAGTTCCCGTCCACCAACATGGTCACGCTGGCGCATGCCGCCGGCGGTGCGCTGTGGATCGGCTACTTCCAGGCCGGCATCAGCCAGTTCACGCATGGGCAGCTGCGCAGCTACGGCCGCGAGCAGGGGGTGCCGGTCGGCGTGGTCCCACGCTTCAGCCAGGATCGCCAGGGCCAGCTCTGGGCGGCGATCAATGGCGGGCTGCGCCGCTTTGACGGACATCGCTGGCAGCCACTGCCGGCCGCTGCCGGCCTGCCAGAGCGCCGTGTGCAGTGGGTGCTGCACGACAGCCGGGGCAGGTTCTGGGTGCTGGCCGACCTGAAGATCTGGATGCGTGCGGCGGGCCAGACCGCGTTCGAGGACACCGGCATCGCGGTCTCGCAGATGGCGACGCTGGCCGAAAGCCCGCAGGGTGAAGTGTGGCTGGCCGATCGGGTGCGCGGCACCTCGCCGCTGGCCAACGCGCAGGGTCTGCTGGCGGCCGGCGAACGTGAGGCGCGGCGGTTGCCGGAACTGGTTGCTGCGCGCCTGCAGTTCACTGCCGATGGCGCGCTGTGGGCCACGATGAGCCCGCACGGCGGCGTCGCCCGCATCACCTTCGACGGCACCCGGGCCGCGCGCATGGAACGCTTCGATTCGCCGCAAGGACTGACCGCCACATCGGCAGTGCCGATCATCGTCGATCGCGAAGGCAATCTCTGGGTCGGCACCAATCTCGGCCTCAACCGCTTCCGCGCACGCAGCGTGCACGCCCTGGTGGTCGGCCCGAGCGATCCCTACCGCTCGCTGGTACGGGCCAGCGATGGGCGCGTGTATGGCTATGGCGAAGACCTCAAGCCCTACGACCTGCGGCGCCCCCTGCTGGATGGCAGCGCCACGCAGCTGCAGGCCGCCGCGCGCCAAGCACCCACGTCGATCTGGCAGTTCGACTGGGTCAACCTCGCGCGCACGGTCGCCGGCCGCACCACATTGATCCCGCTGCCGGCGCCGTTCACCGGGCAGCCGCTGCATGCCCTGTTATTCCCCGATGACGGACAGGCCTGGGTCTGCGCCGGAGAACGCGGGGTGCTGCACTACCAGCATGACCAGTGGCAACGTGAAATCCGCCTGCCAGAGCAGGCCTGCTCATCGCTGGCGCTGGATGCCGATGGCCAGCTGCTGCTCGGCTATGCCGATGGCCGCCTGCGCCGCCTGGGTGCAAATGGCACCGAGAGCTTCGGCGCCGGGGACGGCCTGTCGGTAGGGCCGATCACTGCGATGCTGCACCACCGGGACCTTCTGCTGGTCGCCGGCGAAGCGGGGCTGGCGGCACGGCTGGGCAACGGCCGGTTCGTTCCGGTGCGCACCGACATGGCCGGCGTACTGGAAGGCATCACCGGCATGGTCGCCGATGCCAATGGACACCTGTGGCTCAACGGCAGCCGTGGCCTGGTACGGATGGAAAGCGGGTTGCTGCGCCGTGCCCTGCGCTCCGGCCTGCCAGTGACGCCACGCCTGTTCGATGCCATCGACGGCATGCCCGGCATCGCCCTGCAGAGCGGACCGATCTCCACCGCCGCCCTGGCCGACGACGGCCTGCTGTGGCTGGCCACCAACCAGGGCCTGGCCTGGCTGGACACCACCCGCTCGCACGTCAATACGATGGCTCCCAGCGTGCGTATCGGCGAGGTGCTGTATGGCAGCGAGCACGCGCCGCTACGCGATGGCCTGCGCCTCCCGGCAGGCACCAGCCAGCTGCAGATCGATTACGTGGCGCTGTCGTTGGCACGTCCGGAGCGCAACCGATACCGCTACCGCCTGTCGGGCGTGGATGATGGTTGGCAGGACGCGGGCAGCAGCACACGTGCGTATTACACCAACCTCGCGCCCGGCGGCTACCGGTTCGAGGTGGAAGCCGCCAACGAGGACGGCATCTGGAGCACCGCACCGGCCAGCCGCAGCTTCCGCATCGCTCCCACCTTCGTGCAGACCGTGTGGTTCAAGCTGCTGTGCACCGCCGGCGTGCTTGCACTGCTGGTGCTGGCGGTGCGCATCCGCAGCGGGCAGCTGGCCGCACTGTTCCGCGCGCGCCTGCAGGAACGCAATGGCGAGCGCGAACGCATCGCGCGCGACCTGCACGACACCCTGCTGCAGGGTAGCCAGGGCCTGATCCTGCGCCTGCACGCGATCAGCCAGTCAGCGCAGACACCAGAGCCGGTGCGCAGCCAGCTTGAGTCAGCGATGCAGCTGGCCGAGCGCAACCTGGCCGAGGGTCGCGAGCGGGTCAATGCGCTGCGCGAGGGGCCGTTCGCGGGCCGCGACCTCGCTTCGGCACTGGCCGACGTGCACGCCGAATACGCCGGGCATGGCATCAATCCCCTGCGCCTGACCGTGGAAGGCGCGACGCCACCGCTGCAGGCCGACGCGGCCGAAGAGGTGTTCCTGATCGGGCGCGAGGCCATCCGCAATGCGTTGCGCCATGCCAATGCCAGTGCCATTGAAGTGGAACTGTCCTATGGCACGCGTTGTTTTCTGCTGCACGTGCGCGACGACGGTGCCGGCATTGCCGACGAGAACGCCGGCCATGGCCATTGGGGCCTGCAGGGCATGCGTGAGCGCGCCCAGCGCCTCGGCGCGGAACTGCGGCTGTGGACCCGCCCCGGGCTGGGTACCGAAGTCGCGCTGGCAGTCCCGGCCCGGCGGCTGTATCACCGCCGCCGATCGCGTTGGCATTGGCCCTGGAGTAGAGAAAACCATGACTGAGTCCCCTGCCCCGATCGGCGTGCTGGTGGTCGACGACCACCCGCTGCTGCGTGATGGACTGGCGGCACTGCTGGGCGCTCATGCCGACCTGCGCCTGCTCGGCGAGGCCGCCGATGGCGAGGAAGCCATCGCACGCTACCAGCAGCTGCAGCCCGACGTCGTGCTGATGGACCTGCAGATGCCCCGCCTGGATGGTGTGGAAGCCATCGTGCGGATCCGCGCGCTGGACCCACGCGCGCGCATCATCGTGCTGACCACTTACCGCGGTGACGTACGTGCGGTGCGGGCGCTGCAGGCCGGCGCCAGCGCGTACCTGCTGAAGGACATGCTGCGCCATGAACTGGTCGACACCATCCGCATGGTCGCCGGCGGCCGGCGCGCACCGATTCCCCCGGCGGTGGCAGCCAGCATCGCCGCGCACGTGGTGGAAGATCGCTTGTCGCCGCGCGAGACCGAGGTACTGCGGCACGTGGCCGGAGGGCTGTCGAACAAGCGCATCGGCGAGCGCATGCAGATTTCCGAGCAGACGGTGAAGGCGCACATGAAAAGCCTGATGGACAAGCTCGGCGTGGGTGATCGCACGCATGCGGTAACCCAGGCACTGCGGCGCGGCATCATCAGCCTGGACGACAGCGGTCACGATTAGGGGGGGGGGTTCGGCAGGGCTTGCAGCCC